>Ga0181574_10000218_pt1 | contig 52760 bp, 56 predicted proteins | sample 101ome_24_FD_145600 | JGI IMG/M metagenome (GOLD analysis project Ga0181574, IMG submission 145600) | Coastal salt marsh microbial communities from the Groves Creek Marsh, Skidaway Island, Georgia - 101410AT metaG (spades assembly) | ecosystem: Environmental > Aquatic > Marine > Intertidal zone... | reverse complement strand
AGAATTAGTTGATTACTAAACCACGGCTGCGAAGGTCATGACATCATCTCAGAAGGAGAGAGCCCTAGTCACTGGTGCATCTAGTGGAATAGGTCTAGAAATTGCCAAAGTCTTGGCTTCACAGGGCTGTGACCTAATTATTACCGCTAGAAGAAAAGCAGAATTGGAATCTCTAGCAAAAGAGTTGACTGAAAGACATTCAATAGATGTACAAATAGTTGTATCAGATCTCTCTGATCAGGTAGGAGTAAAGAATCTGATTAGAGAAACTGGAGAGATTGACATACTTGTCAATAATGCTGGATTCGGGTTCCATGGTGAGCATTTGAGCCTCAACCAAGAAGGACAACTGAATATGATTGACCTCAACATCAGAGCCCTTACCCACTTAGCACGTCATTATGGAGCAGAGATGAAGAAAAAAGGGTCAGGAAAGATACTGAATGTTGCTTCGATTGCAGGGTACCAACGAGGCCCGAATATGGCCGTTTATTGTGCAACTAAGGCCTATGTTCTCTCATACACACGCGCGTTGCATGCTGAACTGAAGAAAACGGGAGTATCTGTTACTGCACTCTGTCCGGGCTTCGTTGAGACTGGTTTCCAAGAAGTTGCTGGAATGGAATTGGGCGCCCTTGAATTATCTGGGGCAGTACCTGCGGCAAAGGTAGCAAAGACTGCGGTAAAGGCCATGCGTAAGGGCAGAAGAGAAGTTATCCCCGGTTTTCTGAATAAACCTATTCCTTATGCAAATAGACTGGTGCCAATCAGCCTAAACCTAGCAGTAGTAAAGAGACTCATGTCGTAATTATCTCTGACATCTTGGACAATAAAATGTCGAGCGACCAGATTGAACGATACGTTGAATTGTACCTCCACAGTTTTCCTGCTTGCAGGTTTCACCTTCTCTGTTGAATACCATGAATTGTTGAGGAAAGTAGCCTAAGTCCCCCGAACCATCGACACCTCGGAAATCGGAAATCGTTGAACCACCGGCTTCGATGGCTTCGAAAATCACCTCGTTGGTAAATTTGTGAATCCTCTCAACTGCGACAACAATTCGTTGACTTTTTCCAGCCACCTCAGCGGCTGTCTTAGTTGGTGAAATTCCAGAACGATGGAGAATCTCACTAACGTAGATATTACCCAATCCTGCAACAACTCGCTGATCGAGTAGAACTGTCTTAATTGGGCTACGACGACCATGTAAACCCGACTTTACCGATTCTAAAGTGAAATCATTGGTTAGTGGTTCTGGCCCTAATCCTGAAAGCAGTTTATGTTCCCTTTCAGATGATGTTGGCATCAAATCCATTATGCCAAATCTACGATGGTCAGAGTAAGTGGAAGTTAGCGCGCCATCATCAAACTCAACGTAGACATGATCGTGTTTTCCATCCCCTGGTGAATCGATTGTCCAAACTCCGGTCATACCGAGATGACTCAGCCAAGTATTTCCATTATCTAGGCGAATCAAGAGGTATTTTGAGGCGCGTCCAATCTCCACTACCTTGGCGCCTGTGAGCGCTTCTTCAAGATTTGAGGGGAATGGAAATCGTAGGTCAGGACGGCGTAAATCGACGAAGCTAATTCTTCGTCCTACCCAATGAGGAATGAGCCCGCGACGAACTGTTTCCACTTCAGGCATCTCAGGCATAATGTTAGGCAGGCTGAGAAAGAAAATGATGTTATCCGTTGGACTGATGATTCCGGCAAAGCATTCAAGGCAACGTTCGTTGACGCAAAATCATGCAAGATGAATCAGGTGTGCCTCAAATTTCTGGAGAACCAACGGTCATCAACGCAAATCAAGGGCCACAAGTTTCGGGCGCTATGATTGTTCAAACAAACGCTGTCGCAGGGTTAGTACTAGCCATTTTGGGAATAGTCACTGTACTTTCAGCCGCTGCAAGTTCTTGTGGAGTTGCAGGTTGTTGCGGCCTGATTTTTACCATTCCAGCTATGTTCTTAGTTAGTTCAGACAAAAAGAAGATAGAGGGTAGTGCTTACCATCCTGAAGCGGGTATGATTAATGCCTCAAATGTGGTAAACATCATCAGTTTAGTAATCGCAATTCTTGGCATTGTTGTCGGAGTATTATTCTTTGGCGGCTTGGCTGTGCTAGAAGGATTCTAGGATTTGAATAAAGCAGGGGGAGTCAACATGACTGGTGATTCTCAGCCAGAAATCACTCCCAATCCTGAAGGTGCAGAAGTATTGTATGTCCAAGGGGTAAGTAATCCGGTAGCGGTAGGTCAATTTCCAGCCACACAAGCGATGGCTGCCCTAATTTGCTCAATTCTAGGGGTTACTGTCTGCTGTCTCTTTCCGCCTGTAGGATTGTTGTTGGCAAATTCAGCATTAGAAATTACGAAACAGCATCCAGGTCATCCAGACCATGGTCTGGCAAAGGCAGCACAGATAGTCGGATGGATCGGAATTGTATTACTGATTTTATCGATAATTTTCATGCTAATTTACTTTGTTTTCCTTGGACTTTTAGTTGCCGCAGAAGGTTGATTATTTTCTAACACAATGAAAGACAGCGTGCTGTTCCTCGAATACCGAGATGTCGATTACCTCTAGCAATTCTAGATGTTGACAATCTTCAATGATGCTCTTTGTGTGCTCAAATCTAGCATCATCCCCACCTTCCATCCAACGCTCACTGGCTGCTTTCAGAGATAGGAGAGCGGCCCCCCCTTGTTTGAGAAATGCCGAAGTCATCCTAACGAAAGTCTCTGCCTGATCTCCAATGCTGAGGTCTTGATGCAACCAATCAGCCTTGCCTCTGATGTATGGTGCGACAGCAAGTGGATTACGTGCATCTGCTAAGACTGGAACTAGACCTTGGCGGCGTTCGGTCAATTTGACCAAATTACGCATCATCCTAGGAGAAATATCCACCGCTACCACCTGTCCACCGTGATGATTGCCTGCACCACAGACATTGTCGTGAATATGACTCACAGTACCACCAGAAGAAGCCCCAAGATAGAGGCAAGTAGATCCGGATTCGGGTAATAGCGCTGATGCATCCCGCTTGGTCTTGAGAATACTTGCGGCTACCTTAGATCGGTTGGGATTCCAAAGACGCCATTCATTTCTGCCGTCTCTTTTCCGTCTTTCTCCTCTGATTGAAACTCCCTTTACAGCATTGCGGGTCCAAAGGCTTCTACCTTCTCGACGAATACCCCAAGCGAGCTTGATGGGTTTTGGCACATCTATCACTTCCGCTTGGGTGGCTTCGGGAACTTGGCCTTAATCGCCTCAGTCTCTTTGTAAATCTCAGCAACGGTATCCTCATCCCAAGGTTCTCCACCAAAGTGATCGCACCTAACAGCGATTGAGGCTTTTCCAGCAAGGAATCTCGCGATCTTTCCACGCACCCATCGGGGTGACCGCGAAATCTGAGGCATGCTGAATAGTATAGCTCCATGTTTTGGTGGCGCGGCTCCACGTCTGTGTGCAGCCATCGCCGCGTGTGCACCTAGTACCTGTAAGGATCCTGATGGCATTCTAGCCAATCTCTCTCTACCCCCCGCCAAGGTTACCATTCTAGCGGCACCTAAGGGTCCGATTAAGGCTGCAAGACTGGGTACATGTTGCTCGGCTAAATCACGGATAGCATTCTCATGTGCTGCTAGTCGTTCGGTCAGCTCTACCACGCCTTTGGCATGATCTCGTAATGCTTGCCATTCGATATCTGAGGGTGAATGAATAGGTGATTCAACTCCTAATGTTGTGGCGGCTTCTTCGATTGAGTTTGATTGGGCTACCGCTGATGGGATATCATCGCGTTGAGCATCAAGATCTACTTCCGAGAGGAAGAGACCGGTCCATTCGACACATCGTGCCTCGTTGGTGGTCCAAGACGCACGAAGTTCCGCCGCTGAGGATACTAGCATATCCAATCGACGATCGGTATCGCCAGCGGCATCGGCAATTCCTCTCTTGGCAAGAATTGGAGCCGCTCTTTCAAACAATATTGATTCTTCATCATCAAGTTCTGGCCAATCATTATCCGACAATACACCAAGCGCATCAATTACAGTTTCAGGAAACCTATCTGTCAGTGTGCGAGCTTCCGGACTCAAACGTCCACGTTGCAAGTCCCAAAGGCGGTCAGCGACGGCCCCAGCCGACCGCTTACCCGACCAAATCACCTCGTCATGGATGACTCCGTCGTCATCGACAACACGGGCCAGTCGCCAGTCGTAATGCAATTTCATGACTATCGCGAGAAGTCCACTCCGCTTGAATCCCGCGCTATTCAGAAAATTCACGGGAAGCGGTCAATAACCGAATTACAGCGCCGGAAAGGTATGGACTTACGACTTGCTGTATTAGTAGGGATTGGTGGCGCTATAGGAGCGATGGCTCGCTATGCCTTGCAACAATGGCTACCTGCGGATACCTTGCCTTGGGGAACAATTACAGCAAACCTCGTTGGATCTCTACTCCTAGGCATATTATTGGGTGCGGTAGCAGCTGGTGCAACTATTGCAGACGATATCGTGTTATTGTTTGGAACCGGTGTATTGGGGGCCTTTACCACCATGTCAGCATTCGCTGTTGACTCAATTCGATTGGCAGAATCTGATGCATCATCTACTCTGATTATGATAACAACAACCATACTCGGCAGTATTGCATTAGCTTGGGTTGGTTGGCGCTTTTCGACATCCATTATTGCATGAAAAACAGGAATAATCAATTACGAATGTTGAAGTACATATCCAACTAGCGCTGGTAGGTCACATAGACACAGCAAAGGGAGGGTTAGGAGTGTTCTGTCCAGAATGTGGTACTCTAGGATTCATGTCACCAGACGGTAATATCCGTTGTACCGATTACAAATGCGGTTACGAAGGACCTCTTGGTGGGTCAGATGGAAAGGGTGCGGAATTTACCGACCCCATGACTGGGGAAACCGTCGATTTATCCAAAGCGACTGCTTCTTCCTCTGCAAAGGACCTCAAGCATCTTACAGAAGTTGTCGAAGAAGAGGTCGCAAGAGGAACTCTTTGGGTTGGTGATTATCGATGTCCAGAGTGCGACGAAGATCGAATTTTTGTTGTACTGATGCAGACTCGGTCAAGCGATGAACCCGAGACAAAAATCTGCACCTGTGAGGGTTGTGGGCACAAATTCCGTGAGTATCAATGAGGACTCCAGCGACCCACTACGTGGGTCGTATTCAGTTAATATACTCTGGAATATCTTTAGCGAACCATGAAGAACCCCCCGTTGGAGGAGGCTTAGGTAGGTGTTAGGATGCTTAGAGTCACTGCCAAACAGCAACTTATGCGAGAAATCGTCGATCTGCTATCGGTTCTTACCGAAGAAGCCAAACTAAGTTGGGGTGAAAATGGCTTGAGCACGACCGTCGTTGACGGCTCCCATGTTGCATTGCTATCGGTTACGGTAGCAGATGCTTGCTTCGAGACATATGAAGTCGAACCGGTTGAAATCGGTCTAGAACTAGGAAAACTTCGCGATCTTCTCACTTTGGCTGGTCCAAACGACTTGGTTGAGTTGGATTATGATGGTGCAACAGGAGCAATCAACGTGCGTGTAGGTGAGGTTCACCGAATTCTCCGCGGATTGGATACAGGCTCTATCAACGAGCCTCGACAACCTGATTTGGACTTTGAATGCAAAGCGACTTTGAGCGCAGACAGGCTATCTAGAGCCCTTCGCGCTGCAAAGTTTGTTGGGGAGTTAGTCGATTTAAGCCTTGATAAGAACCAGATGACAGTATCAGTCACAGTAGAAGCTGGCGAGGGAGTAAATGTCCGCTTCGATGCTGGTGAAATGTCAGAGTTAGTCGCTCCAAAACCAACCGCCTCAACCTATTCTCTACAATTCCTAGACCCACTTAGCCGCAAGTTGGCTAGCGGTCTAACAGAGGAAGTTACTGTTGAGTTCCAAGACCGCTATCCTTTGCGACTTTCATGGAATTCAAATGAGGGTGGCGCGTCTTGGACATACTTCCTAGCGCCGCGTGTCAGTAATGACCCATGATGACATTCAGCAGTGACATATTGTGAGTGTGGTTGAAAGCGAGAGCGGTTTCGGCCAATTCATGAGTGAGCCCTCGGTATGTGTTATCATCCCGAGTGTCCGTAATTCCGAGGAATTGGAAACAGCATTAGAGGGATTGTCTGCCCAAACTTATTCTGGACCCCTGGAAATCATTGTAGTTGGACCAAGCAGCGACCCTGGAAGGTCAGTTGCAGAAAGTAAGGGTATACGATTCGTCGATGACTCCGGTTCTAGAACAAGGGCTGATGCTTGTAATGTTGCAATTGAAGCCTCGTCTTCAGATTTGGTTCTCTTTACCGATGATGATGTAATCGTACCTGAGGATTGGGTGGCGAAATTAGTTCGATGGTTTGAGAGAAATGATGTTGCAGGGGTTGGTGGACCTAATTTCGCTCCAGTTAATGAATCGACTCTTTGGCAACGGGTAATCGATGTCACGTTCTGCTCGACAATTTTTACTGCAGGTACAAATTACGGAAAGGTCGGCGACTCAGAACTATCAGAAGTATCGCAACTACCTGGAGTTAATTCTGCATATAGGCGCTCAATATTGCAGGAAGTAGGAGGATTTGATCATGGTGCAATCGGAGCAGAGGATGTAATGCTCGACCACCGAATTAGAATGGCTGGTCATAAATTGTGGACAGATAGAACTGCGATAATGTGGCATCGGCGCAGAAACCTATCGCGCGTTAAGAAACAAATCGGTAATTATGGACTCGTCAGAACTCTAGCAAGTAACCAATATCGAGAACTACACGCATTTACTCATTCAATGGTTGCAGCATTTCCTCCGATAGTTATTGCAGCATTTGCATTATTTTTCTGGGGCGCTATGAACGGTGGTCTGGCGTGGCCGGATTTCTGGGACATCAGTTTAGATAGAGTTCCTATGGGGACGGAGAGAATCGCGGTTCATACTCTTCCAACTCTAGCGATTCTGTACAATCTGCTTGCTTGGTATGGTTCGGCTAAGGGAAATTCACCGAGTAAATCTGTTTGGACTATTTTTCTCTCTTCAATAGTCACCTACGCCCTTCATTGGAATTATGGAATCGGTGTGCTGCGCGGCAAATGGAGAATATTTCGCGGCCGTCCAGGGCTACAAATCGATGACCGTTCACGTGATTGATAGCGTTCAATTTGTAAAACAGGGCTTAATATTCTAGATTATTCTCCTATTATCATGGCTTTAGAGTGTAACATCGATGCTCGAGGTAAAGCTGTTAGGCTTCGATTAGGCATAATTGGAGTGCTTTCCTCACTCGGTCTAGCAGCTGCCTGTTTGCTAATCAGCGCCCCAGACCTAGCTTGGATTGTACCGGCTGGAGCATTCATTGGAGGAGCATTTGCTATTTTCGAAGGCCGCTCTGGTTGGTGCGTAGTCAGAGCTCTCGGGTTTAGGACTCCAATCTGAATTTATTTCCAAAGCCCCAGAGTATCTCTGAGACCCGTTTCAAGATCTTCGTGAATGAATTCATAGCCCTCTGATGTTATTCTTGTAGGCAATACTCTTTGACTCTCGAGAGTGAGTTTCTCCCCCATTTCACCAAAGAGAATCTTGACGACGAATCTAGGTAAAGGAGCAAAGGCAGGTCTTCGTAATACTCTACCGAGAGTCTTTGCAAATTTTTTCTGTTCAATCGGATTTGGAGCAGTTAAGTTGTATACACCTTTAGAATCAGAATTCATCATTAGGTGATTAATCGCATATATCTCGTCATCAAGAGATATCCAAGACATCCATTGTTTTCCATTTCCAATTGGACCGCCCGCTCCCATCTTGAACGGCAGTAGCATCTTTCCTAGAGCTCCTGCTGTTGCGGTTAGGACTATGCCAGTTCGAAGAAATACTGTTCTTACTCCTGATTCTTCAACAGTTGATGCAGCCTCTTCCCATTCTCTACAGATTTCTGGAAGGAAACCTTCTCCGGGTGTACTGTCTTCTGTTAATTGCTCGTCTCCTCTGTCACCATACCAGCCAACAGCGCTTGCGAGCATCATACATTCTGGTTTATTTTCTAAGGTAGAAATTGCATCTGCAAGTAATTTAGTGCTATTTACACGACTATCTCGAATCATCTGTTTTCTGCGCTTATTCCATCGCTTGTCGCCTATTCCAACACCACCGAGATGGATGATTACATCAAATCCCTCGAGAATACTTGCATCGATTTCTCCCTTGTCGGGATTCCATTCTAATTCCTGAGCTGCAGCTTTAGCAGGTCTGCGTACTAGTCTCCAAACTTCATGACCTCCAGTATCCAGGAATGCGACAAGTTGAGTGCCTATACATCCAGAAGATCCAGCAATCAGGACTTTCTTTCTGGCTTGGTTTGCGAATTTACCATGTTGCTGTAAATCACGTTGAAGACGAAGTTCTCTTGCCTTGAACATTCGAGTGATTCGACTTTTAACCAGAGCCCCTCCTAATATTGTGTCCGCGAGATTACCTAGTGGCCCAAATGGAACTTGGTAGCTTACTTCATCGGTTACGGTCGTTACACCATTTACCTCGTGGAGATTGTGGTCATGATGCCATCGCCAAAATGGTCCTTTGACCATTTTGTCTGCAAAATGATTGGGGGGGTCATATGCTGTGTGTTCAGCAACCCAGGTCATCTTAACTGGCCCCATAGGGAAACGAAAAATTCTCTGTGACCCTACTTCTAGGGTTTCATCTGCTCTAACTTCTTCGGCTACTTCCCATGGGGGCATTAATCTTCGAAAAGAGCCTTCATGCTCGAACCAATCGAATGTGGTTTCAATATTAGATTCAACTACTGTATTGTGCTCATATTTGTACAACTTATTCCCCCTCACTTTGGAATTGGAGCGTCTTCAGCCCAGCGAGCAAGATATCTCTCTAGGGGCAATTTTTTTCTTGTGTTCTTTGAAGACATGTAACGTACTTTACCAAAAATTGGCCTCTCTGGGCCCCATGCTCTATCATGTCTTCCCAGCACCCAGAAAATACCCGTGTATGAATTAGGATCTCTACCATCTAGAGCCCATCTGTCATTGATTTTAATCATCCATTCAGCGGCTTTTTCGGGATTTGGAGCCCACTCTAGAATTCTCTTACCCCAGAGCATTCTGAGGTAATTATCAATATGGCCACTCCGTACCAATTGTCTTTGCGCAGCGTTCCATATTTCATCGCTGGTTTCTGCATTCTCAATTTGTTCGAATGTATATTCTTCTCGAGGATCAGAAGAATGCAAATCTAGAGACACCTTAGCCCAATCTGGAATCGAATCTATTGACGCATGGTCTTCTCTGTAATGGGCGAAGTTGAATCCAAGTTCACGCCATGTGATAATTTGGTCTAGGAAGGCTTCGTGAGCTTCTGGTAAACCCCACCATCCACTTCTTGTTCCTCTCCCGGTATCCTCAATCGAAATTTTTGTTGGATCCCATCCAGAACGGTTCAAAACCGCATTGACTACTTCAATTGATGATATATGTCCGAAGTGAAGCCAAGGTGAAAGGCCGCTACTTGCTGAGTCATCAGGGTTATTTCTTCCTGTGTCATATACCTCTAAGTCGTTCTTTAGGAATCTTTCGAGCCTGGCAATTGCTTCGTATCGTCCGCCTTGTTTGGAATTGACTGGAGGGACTTTATGGTCGATGTCTAGGGGAGCACAAGCTTCCTTGCCTATATCGCCAGCTTGGGCTACTCTCCACAACCATTCGTATGGCGTAATTGGACTATCGCACTCAGAGAATAACTTCTCTGTGTATGTGTCGGAAAGACGTAAATCCGCTTTGACATTTTCCATAGGATCGAAGGCAGGCAGTGTGGCCAAGGCGCTGATCAGGTTTCGCTGCATGTATTTTCTGAATGAATACGCGGTGGGGAATGCTCGATCAGCCCACCTCATTGGCAATATCCCGTTAGAGTCCACAGCATCCAAACGAACCCTGCAGAATTTTGCAGCCTGACGCATGACTTCTCTGGGCAAGTAGGTGGGGAAGTCATCTATCACTACAGAACTGGAATGAGAAGATAACTTTCGAAGTAAACCGTTTCCAGTTTGTTTGTGAGTCTCGACCCATGGAATGTAAGACAGTCCATTTGAAGAGAAGATGGCCTTGTTGTCAATGATGCCCTGTGAAAAGAAAGTAAGAATTCTATCACTCGACCAACGATGCCGAATTGAGACTGCTTCGACAATCAACAATGGCTTTGCTAATTTGGTGGCGAGATTTATCGAATACTCCAGTGCAGAGTTGTAATGATACCTTCTGGCTGCTGTCATCCAATAGAGGACGAAGTCACCATCTGGATTCACAGGCAGTTGGTTTAGACGATGAACACGAGCTTGTCCGCTAGGCAAATCCTCGGAAATCTGCCGGTCCATCGAGATTTTACACTTACCTCGTCTATATAATCCAGTGTTTGGACACAATGCCCTATAAAAACAGTGTTTGATAAGGCAGAGCACCAACGTCGCAATTGAATGACGATACAAATAGACGATAATCAACCTCTCTCAATCGAGTCCGACTCATTCCTTCCTACAGAATATGGTAACTTCAGGATTAGGGTGTTTGTTGGCCCCGATGGAAAAGAACACACCACATTGTACACAGGGGATATTTCCAATCCAAAAAACACACCCCTCGTCAGGATACATTCCGAGTGCCTCACAGGAGATGCATTCGGATCTTTGAAGTGCGATTGCGGTCCTCAGTTAGAGTCCGCAATGCGGAGAATACAAGAAGAAGGGTGTGGAGCAATTGTTTACCTCCGCCAGGAAGGTAGAAACATCGGCCTTTATTCGAAAATACAGGCATACGCTTTGCAAGATCAAGGACATGACACGCTAGATGCGAACCTTCTGCTAGGCTTGCCAGCCGACGGTAGGACATACGACATAGCTGCGGAAATGTTGAAGGATTTAGAAGTCAACACAGTACGTCTAATGACAAATAATCCGTTAAAGATAAACGGCCTGATTGAAAATGGAATACATGTCCAGAAACGGTTGGAGCACGTAGTCGGTATATCCAATTTCAACAGTGAATACCTTGCAACTAAAGGTGCCAGAATGGGGCACCTGTTAGACCTCGATTAGATTAAATCAAAACAAAGGACCCATGATACCATGCAGTCGTTAGTAGGTACAACCGCGCCAGACTTTTCTGCCCTAACAAGTGAAGGAGACGAGTTCAATCTTAGCGACTTGGACGGAAGTTGGAAAGTATTATTCTTCTACGCCGAAGATGGTTCTCCAACATGCAAGAGGGGTTGTCTTTCGTTCAAGGAGCAATACAACATTTTCAAGTCCCTCGAACCACCAGCCGAAATCATCGGAATAAGTCAAAATACCGTGGAAGAACACAAGGAATTCAAAGAGGATTTGGGGCTCCCATTCATCCTGATTTCTGATCCAGAAAGAAAAATTGCCCAGAGCTATGGAGTTCCTGTACATCTAGGAAAATTCCCCTCAAAATCATCCTTCGTGATTGGGCCGGATAACAAAATCCACTTTGTCTACGATTGGCTCTTTAGGCCTCGTCAACACGTAGCCAAGATTCTTCGCTCTCTAAGCAGTGTAACGAGTTGATTTGATGACTTGGGAACGACTACTAATGGACGCTGGCCTCTCAGAAAGAGAGGTGAATACTGTGATGGTTCTGTCTAGTACCCCAAACATGAAGGCAAGCGAAATAGCCAAAAAAATAGGCACCACCAGGCTAGACGCATACAATTCCTTGGAGAGGTTGCAAAGAATCGGAATTGTCACCTCAACCGCTGATCGTCCGATGAGATTCTCTAGCCCTTCAATAAACGAGGTAGTATCTCATTTAATTGAAATCAACAAGGAAAAACTTAGCCGAATGGAAGAAAGTTATGGAAATTTAATTTCAGGAAAAGAGACTTCTTCTTTTGAGCAGGAGAGAATTTCTGATGAGCCTAAATTCGCAGTACTCAAAGAAAGAGTCCACATCCTGAAGAGAGTAGAAAAAATGGCCGAAGATGCTGAAGAAAGCCTTACTTTGGTCTTGGGGAAATTTGGGATACTACAACTCTGCAGAAATCCTGCGCTTGCAGAAGTTAACTCTGCAGCTGAAAGGGGCATCGTAATCCGAGTTTTAGCCCAACTGGATAGGCGAACAACAAGATTCTATGGGGAATTGAACGACCTAATTGAGGTCAAACACTCAGATGACCTAGATGCTCAAGGTGCAGTGGTAGATTCATCAGAAGTCATACAATATCTGACTATGGAAGAAAATCCGGTTGGAAGAGGAAAAGAGGATGCTGCATTATTTGTTGAGTCAGAAACCTTCGCTGAATCTCAATTGAATTTAATCGATGCAATTTGGGAAGAGGCGATTCCTTTCGAGACCGCATCAAAGAGATTCACAGAAGAGAGGATTGTCGACCCTCTGAAATTAACCCTCGATAGTATGTCATTCCTTGAGAGAATTCGAGAGGTATTGGAAATTAATGACAATCTTCCGGAGACCGATACCCCATTCAATCCTGATGCATTCATGGCCTCTGGGTTAGAAGTTAGTGAAGCACGAAGGGCGCTAGAAACCGGGGGGATTCAGAGCCTGAATGCCTTCGGAATTGATCTGACTTCTTTGCTCCGACAAGTAGGAAATCGCATAGGCCAAGAATTAGCCTTTAGCCTAAAAGATATAGACGGAAATATCGAATTCCTAAATGAGATGATGGACTGGTGGGAATATGCAGGATTGGGGAAACTAAGTTACGATCTGGACCCCGAATTCCACATCAAAGTAGAACTTTCAAACAATACATCTGAATCTGAGAGTCTTCCACTCTGGGCACTCGATGATGGGATTATTGAAGGAGCACTGACTGAGAGATATACTCCAGAAAGTGGCGTCTTAGTTCATCGAGTTGAATCCAAGAATGAAGATGAATTCTGCAGATACAATTTGAATATTTCACAGTGACTTATCACGATTAGGTTTGACCTTTCCACAATCTCTACCTAATCGATAGGAAGTGGTTTTCGGACGCCAGAAAATCATTGAAAGCAAACCAAGAATTATTCCTCCAAAAACTAATCCCGGCCATCCTGTTTCGATATATCCTTCACTTGCGTTGAAGTAGGCCCAAACAAATGAAGGAATGATTCCAACAATCAAGGCGATTACTATTTCTTCCTTTAGTAGGCTCGCAGTATCTCGATTAGCAGGTATTCTCTGGGGGTCCTCCTCGAACTCTGATTCTCCTTCTCTTTTTACCAATCGTGCAAATTTTAGTTTCGTTGAACCTTTAGCCAACAATCTGGGGGTAGGTTTGCCTGAAGACCATTGTTTTGCAATGTGGAACGTCCAATCATCTATCAAATGAGGCCTTCCATCCAGTGCTTTACCCCGGTAATGTCCTTTACAACAATCGGAAAGTTTCTCGAGTTCTTGATCGCCAGTAATTGCCTCTCGATCTAGAGCCAATTTCCATTCTGATTCACTCGCCAAATCTGCTTTTTCGGATTGAATTATTTTGTCAACCTCTTCAATTCGAATAGGATGTTTAGCGATTGAATATCGATAGCTTATCTCAACCATGTGTTTTGGTCCGATTCCTCCAAACAAGATTGAGCGGTTATCACTTCCAATCGTGGTTCTCCCCGGAGCAACGGGAACCCATTCGACGGACATGCTCAATCCTCTGCTTCAATTTGGCCGGTTTGAATTGCCCATTGGGAAGCATAAACACTGTCATTTACGAGTAATTCTTCATGAGTACCACGTTCTACAATTGCTCCGTCAACCATAGAAATTATCTCGTCGGCGTTTCGTATAGTTGCCAATCGGTGAGCAACACCAATTGTGATTCTCTTCTTACCATTGGAACCATTTCCTCCACCGAATAGTGATTGTTGAATTCTCTTCTCCGTCTCTGCATCCAGAGCAGCGCTCGCCTCGTCAAGAATCAACACATCAGGATTCATGAGTAGAGCTCGGGCAAGGCTAATTCTTGCTCGTTGGCCCCCTGATAGTCTGACTCCCCTGTCTCCTACCATAGTGTTCATTTCATTCTCCATTTCAGCGACGAATTCCCAAGCACCAGCAGTTTCTAATGCTATCTTTACATCTTCATCGGTAGCCTCGCGAGCATATGCAACGTTGTCTCTGATTGTTCCGAAGAATAGGAATGGGTCTTGACTGACAAAGCCGATTCGTGAACGAACAGAATGTATTGTGAAATCCGATATGTCTTGGCCATTGATTCTAACCTGGCCTGATTGTGGTTGGTAGAACTTTTCTGACAATTTCAGAATGGTCGATTTACCTGCCCCTGTATGGCCCATTATTCCTAAAAATCCTCCAGAATCAACTTTGAATGATACATCATTCAAGACATTGATTGAGGTGCCAGGATATGCAAATGTGACCGAGTCAAAAGAAATGGAAGATATTGGTTGAGTTAATTCCACGGCCTCTTCAGAATCAGAAATCGAGGGTTCCAGATCTATCAATGCGAATACCCTGCGTGAGGCTGCTTCGCCTCTTTGTAATTGATTTAGCAACATTCCTAGGATCCAAAGAGGCATTGTCATCCGTGTGGAAATTAGTAAGAAAGTGACGAATTGACCAACACTAATTTCCCCTGAACTCATCAACCAACCTCCCGCAGAGACCAATAGACCAAAGGAAATACCTGCAACAATGTGGAAACCAGGAATAAACCTGTTTCTGATGAATGCTGCTTCAATTGCTTGATCTCTGTAATCTGCACTTTGACCATCTATTCTGTCCATTTCAAATCGGGTTGAATTGTAAGCCTGAACAACAGTTATTCCGGCGAGAACATTCTCAAGTATTGCTACGATTCCTCCTGTGCTCTCACGCTGTTTTCGATATTTTCTCTGAACCCTTGTTGAAAACCAAATTACCATTGGAACAATCAGAATAAAAGGGGTGAATAGTATCGCACATAGTGTTGGAGACATCCAAAATAAAATTGCAAAAGCGGTTAATAGGGTTGTAAATATTCTAATTATACTGGTGCTTGAGTCTGAAATTACATCTTCTAATTGGGCTACATCAGCAGACAATACTGACATTAAATTTCCAGTTTGTCTTGTTTCAAAGTAAGATGCCTCCATGTTTAGTAATGAACGAGTTGCATCCATTCTAATGTCATGTTGGGCCATGTAAGCAATGGATTGCCATAACTGATTGCTAAGTCCCTGAAAAACGGCTAAGACGACAAAAGACAAGAGAATTAATGCACCAAATCCTAACTCAACTGAACTGATTGGGCCTATTGCAGGAAAGATATCTAGAGTGACAAAACTTTCAATCCTTGAATCCGTGAATTGAGGATTATCAGGATTGTAGTAGTCCGCAGCCATCCCAATTGCAATGAATGGAATTAGGTCAAAGACCCTAGCACCCATATTGGATAGAAGTCCTCCCAATGCCCTTTGCCAATATCTTGTAACGTATGGGATAATTCTCCATATCTGACGACCAATGACTTGAGATTCGTCTTGCTTGTCAGACGAGTCTCTGGCGATACCATCGGCCATGGCCTGTGTCATTATTTGCAGCCCCCCATACTGTGACCTATGAATCCTTCACTATCATGCAGACCTACTGTCTGCATGGTTGTATTGAGATTACTTGGTGCGCTCGCCGGGATTTGAACCCGGGCAAAGAGGTTGGAAACCTCTTGTGCTACCCCTACACCACGAACGCGCAACCCGCCGAATGAGGACTAGTCTTTGACAGATTCGGTCTGCTAACTTAGCATCAGAGGTTACTGAATTTGAAAAAGGAGCTTCGATTCCAATGGTTATGCTCCTCCGGCAAAGACTCGGTATAGCGATGTTATTCATCTTTTTACCAATCAATATACCATTATGGAAGATGGTGTTTGAATTGTCCGGAAACAGCTTAGCTTGGGGTGATTTACAACTATTCTTTGGTTCACTAACATTGTTCATTTTTGGAGGGATTTTGACATTTACTCCCGAACTAAAATCTCCATTCCAAAAAGGAGACTAGAAATCTAATCCGTATAACTTACTTGGCCATTCAGAATGTATTTTCAATAGCAAGTTTTCTACATCACTTACTCGGTTTTCAACGAGGAGTGCAGAACACAATTCATCTGTTCTTTTGGGGATGGTTTTGGGTCCAAGAACTGCACCAGGCCGCCGAGGATCATCTAAGAAGTCGGTCTCCATACCCCATGGCGCTGAAGCATTCGCATACGTTGAGACCAATCCCTCAACACTACCTCGGCCCACGCTAACTGTACATGCTAATCCATGGGTGAAATTAGAAGATACATCAGGAGAGGCATAATGCCTTACAGTCTGCGCAAGAGGAAGACCTGCTTGAATGGCCATTCGAGAAATTTCAGAATAAGTTTCTGAGCCTGCATCCTCGACGTGTAGCTGGACAGGTACTTTTGAGATGGCAGCCTCAGTCATAATCTGTGATAGATTTTCATTTGCTTGGATCCATGTTTCCTCACTAACCTGATAGTGTGGCCTTCCTACTTCACCAAGACAATGTGCTTTTCCTTTTTCGATTAATTCAAGAGCAAGATCCACTGATTCTAGATGTAGTTCACTAGCTCTATCCATACCCAGTTCAGATATTTGTCGTTCCCAAGCAACTGGGTGAGGGCCAAGCACTACTCCGACTGAAATTGCAAACTTTTCTCTAATCTCTTCCGCCATCGAAATAGTTTCAGAATATACCTCACGATAGCCTTCTCTGTCAATGGGTAGAGAACCAGAAAATCCTGGTTTGTGAACCAACATTATTCCAGTTCCACCAACTCGAACAAATTCTTCAATCGCTGAAAAATATCGATTGGAGCGGTCTAGGTGAATATGTTGGTCGACGACTGGGCCTGTCCAGCGCCCGTCGACGATTGAGCTCATGCCAATGCGCCTTCCTCGTCTAACTGGTCAGCCCAATGGCGAACAGCCATCTCCGCGACTCGTTTGGAGGATTGACCAGTTACAACTCCGTGGCCGTTATTGAATACCAGTAGAATGCAATTGTGTCTACTTGCATCTATTCGAATACAACCGACTCTCTGATCTTTCTCTACATCGGCAAATCTAGCGGCGGCTAAGTCTAGTAATACAGCGCGACCAAATGAGAAACTTACCAACATGTCTCCTGATTCTGAATGCAATCCTTCTTCAGACATTCCGAGACTCAGAAGAAGTTCCTGAATGACCAATCGGGCAACTTCCAATCTAGCGATTCCATGAACTAAAACGCTGCCTGATTCCTCTACTACGAAGGTTGCCCTAGGTTCCTTGTGACTAATCACAACCCATGGCCCTGACTTGATGCCATTTGCAAGTTTGACTGCATCATCATGATTGACTGGTTTACCTGGAATGAAACGGAATGTTTGAGTCTCAACGTTGACTCTTATCCTTGCATCTTCGTCCAAAATTATGCCTCCTCAGTTTGTATCGGTTGAATGATCTCGGAATCCGGATAACCTTCGAAAGCCCTCACTAATGAGGACAGCCGAGGTTGATGGACCGGAACCATCAGAGATGGCCCTGTTGTATCGGAGTCATCAACTCTGCCCTCTCTAAGGTCTGCTAGAGCACCCCTAATCCTCGATACAATACGGGACGAACGTTGGGAGATTAACTCAGCATTTAGGCCTCTGTTTTCCTCTTGCCACCATGTAGCGCTAGAGGCTGCGGCAGCACCTAATTCAGCATCCACTCCTTTCGCGGAATCGACAATACTTGCGTTCGAGCTGCGTAATTTTTTCCAACGTCTGCCAATAGTTATGCTCGATATAAGCGAGGACATAGATACCTGTTCATCGGCAGCACGAGTCATCCAATCTACCCATTCTTCGTCTTCCATTGATGGCTCTAGCGCGTAGACTGGTAAACCACCACGAGCGTTATTTGCATGATGTAGTAAGCGCATAGGTTCTGGATCTGGAATTGTTGGACCATCGACTTCGTAGATTGTTAAATCATCCAATAGACGGCCTAGAACTGTACCAGAAGCCATAGCCGCAGCGACATGAATTCCTGGGCTATCTTGGTCTTCTTTTTCTTCCTGAGGCCATCCACTAATTTCATCCTCGGAGGCCAAAATAGCAATACCATCCCAATGTTCTCTCGTTCGAAGCACTGCTGGCATACGAACACAAGGTAAGTACGGCCAAAGCAGAATTCTACCTCCCTCCGGATCGTCAATTATCACCGGTTCCCATGCCAATTTACCTCCGCTCATAATACCCCGACTAGCATGTATGGCTTGACTTGAACGGTCTAGTAATCGCTTTCAAAACCCCTCTTTTGGTGGTTGGATTGAAGGAGGGTGAGCGTGCGGCATTACCTGAGAAGATGGCTGAACCGCGCTCCTCCGAACCCGTCGTGTTACTGAATGAAGTATTTCCAGGAGATACAAATGCGCTAGACACACTGTTTGGCGGTCGCTTAATGTCGATTATGGATACCGCCGCTGGAATGGCGGCTAGTCAATTCGCTCACAATGAATTTGTGACTGTCTCGGTTGATGCATTGAAATTCAAACGACCGGCTTACCAAGGTGATGTAATTCGAACAATTGCAAGGGTTGTATGGACCAGTCGGAGGACTGTTGGAGTCTTGGTTAGATCATGTAGAATGACTCGTTCAAACTGGGACCCTGAGGAAATTTGTTCTGGTTTCTTTTTCATGGTTGCAATCGATGATTCAATGCGACCAGTAGAAGTCCCACAATTCACTACAACCAATGACGAAGAGAGAGAACTCTGGGATTCAGCGCAACGAGCAAGAGATGCTATGCGCTAATCACGGGTTAACAAAATTGATCGAAAATGGATAGTCGAATTTTTCCCCAGCCTTCAATGCGTTATTCGCATTGACCGACCAAAGAAGATACATTATCCAATGAGCAACTGCAGTAATGAATCCAATACAGACGAGCATAAGTACAGTATGAACAAGCAGAGCCAATGAAAAGGTGATGGATGCATTGAGAGATTGTGCTAGATGATGCTTCAAGATAGGATCTTCATCTGAGTTTGTGGAATATAATATCAGAGGAACTACCCAACAAAATAGAGGGAATACGATATTCAGTAACGAACCACAAAGGTGAGACGCAGTTCCATTTGCTGTATTTCTGTTTGAATTAACTCCTTGACCTAGGATAACAGGTTCTGGACGCTGGTCTTCCATGGTTATTCCAGCATTGAGTCTCATTTGAACTAATTGCAAAGCATTTCTATCCGTCGAATTGATGACCAGCCCTCTGCCCGCGCAAATCATGCCAGTGCTGAATGTCGCTTTTGTCGGTAGTGAAGAACTTGCCAGAACGTTAGCGAAATCTAACGATGTTAGGGATATTGAATCCTATGTGTACAAGGAGGATAGAGAGGGCGAAACCTGCGTTCTGTCATTACTTCGTCCACTGAGACATCCTGAGAGACTTAGACCTCTTCTTTCTGTTCTAAATGTAGCAGAGGTTGGTGTTGTAGAAATTAACAATGTTGATGCTGCATTGGGGGAAATTTTGGTGTCTTTTGGAGCAGCAGGCGTAGAAAGAGGGATGGCAATAATCAATCCTTCTGAAGGGAATTGGGTAGACTCCGAACAAGTGAATATGATACTTTCACAGGCAGGACTGGAAACTTGGAAGTTGTATGAATCGGTTCCCGAATCCCATGATATCAGAGAAGAATTGTATCAACACATGGATGTCATTGGTTCGAAAATTAACTCCACAAAAATGGTATTGCCTGTTGACCAACATTTCAATGTCAAAGGGGTTGGTTTGGTCGCAATTGGGTACGTTCAATCAGGCACAGTTAGCAAACACGACGAAGTCTTAATTTTGCCAGCTAACGAAACTGGTGTAGTCAGATCTCTGCAAGTAATGGATGATGATGTGGACTCAGCTGTAACAGGTGATCGTGTGGGGGTTGCATTGAGGAACCTGAGAGAGGAGGCACTACATCGTGGATGCATGATTATTCATCCGGAATCTCAATCGCTTATTCGTCATGATAATTCAAAGTTCAAAATGAAGAATGCACCATTTCAAAAAAGACAATTAGCAAATGAAGACATAATCCATGCAGCTGTTGATTTACAATTTGTTGTGGGCAGAATTAAGCAAGTTGATGGAGAAATAATTTCTGTCGAATGGGAAAGCCCACTATGGATTAGAGCCGAAGGCTCGCCAGAGATATTGATTACACAACTTGACGCTATGCCGATGAGAATTATTGGAAGAGTTGAATCAATTGAACAGGTCTAGCGTCAATCCTCCAACATCCTATTTCCTGGCATTCGGCGCTAACCTCACACATGCACAAGACGCCCGAAAATTTGCTCGACTTCCCGAGCAGTTATAGCCTCGAAGAGGCGCTCGGCCAAATGGGATGTACTCAGCCGGGCGTAATGCCCGACTGGATGAAGGAGAGTCGGAGCTATTCGATAACCTAAATCTGGTCGGCATAAGTGGGAGATTTTGCGGAATCCTCACAGAGCGACAGCTGACCTTTGAAGACTATTCCGGATATGGAATTAGAATCAATCTCTCCAACATATCGACTCTGAGAAATATCAACATAGCAAAATTACCTAATAGTTTCCTAACCATTGGAGCAGTTGGAGTCTGGGTGGGTGCAACAATAATCACTCCTCCAATTGGTTGGGCTGTTGCTGCAACAGGTGCTGTTTCGATATTTGGTTATCTCAAATTGAAAAATCCCGTTCTTTCAATTGAGACCAATGCTGGAGATAAATATCTCGTTACTGGAACCCAGTCAGAATTACTTCGATTGTGCATGATGGTCGACCGTGTGATGCACGGTTTTACAATCGAAGATGCCAAAGCAGGTCTTCAGGAACTTGAACAAGAAAGAGAAAGATTACTCTCTCAAAACCAACCGAAGGCTCTTCTAAATGCGCCAGAAGAAATAGACAATTCTAGTCCAATTATTTTTCAGACAGAACCGGCACCTATGATTTCTCACTCACAAGAAATAACTGCCTCAATCCCAACGACTCCTGTGTCGACTCAGCATTCTTTTTCTCAGCCCATTTCACAAGAAGGTGGTATTTTTGGATCCTTAGATGCCTTGGAGCCAACACCCGCTCCAGTCACAAGTTATCCAGAAACCCCTACCGACTCTCGTTCAGCTTACGAGAGGGCCTGGGATCGAGATGATTCTCCTGAATGGTATCACGAGAAGGACACTTCACCGGAGGATAGACTTGGCGAGGCTTTCTCAGACGCTATGGGGTCAATGTTTGGAGAAGGTGGGCTGTTCGGAGTTGATTCTCCAGCAAGCAACGTTAACCCTACGAATTACGAGAAATCTGAACCAAGCATGGATTTTTCTCTATTCGACGATAATCCTGCAAACTCAACTCCTGCTTCAACAGGTGTCACAACTCCGGCCTCATATTCCCCGCCAATAGCAACACCTACTCCAGATAGACCGGTATCAAGTTCACAGATGATTCGCTCAGCACAGTTACGCCATGGTCAGTCTGAAACAAACACTTCCCCAACATGGAGTCTACCCAGCCCAACAGAAAATGCAGTTCGTGAAGAGTGTAAGCCGGGGTTAGTTAGGACTGCGAAGGCACGTTCTGCTTGGGAAAGCGAGAGCCAAATTCAATCATTATCTATTCCAAAACAAAATACAGAGAATTTCGAGGAGGAGTTTCCAGCGGTGTCGAAGCTTGCCAATAGTATGACTAATGGTCGTGTCCGAAGTGCTATAGGTCGACCAAGAAAACAAAGTTGGATTTCTTCATTGCTTTCTCCTACACAGCCTAGTAGGCAATATGCAGATGTTTACGGAGATGAGGATGGCAGATATCATACTGGAGAGACGAGGTTTAGGTCTAGCCAACTTCTCAGGTTACGCTCTGATCAAGATCACCAAGCCGATGTAGCCTCAAGGGCTAGGGACACGACATCCACAATCGCACCTTCATCTGCCAGAGACGCGCTAGATAATGTCGTGGCTCGAGTGGCTTTTGGAGAGGAGCGAGAAACAACAAGTAAGTCTGCTAGCCAGCAATTACGATTCTCTCAACTTCGTCCGACAACACAAAAGGGAGACCGACGGTTACCAGGTATTCGTCAACTTAAGTGAGTACTCACTTAATTCCGGCTATTCTTCTGTATCTGTCTACACGGGCGTGGTAGGTGCCACGGTCAATCGACGATATCCCAGAGATTCCTATTCCAGCCAAAGTGAAGGAAGAAGTAACGGTTGCATGAACAAGTGCATTTCTAATAGCCTCAATATCAGTCAGAACACCTTGTCTACCAACGAGATATGCAATCAGCGAGCCAGCAAATGAATCGCCGCAACCCGTGGGGTCAACAATATCGTCAGTCGGATATGCTGGCAAGGATAGAATACCAGCGGGAAGCATAGCGAGGACTCCTCCACTTCCACGCTTAGCGATTAAACATCGAGGTCCAGGTCCAGCTGCAGAGCCACCGTGGAGTGCTTCCCCTGAAATTATTGATTTCATTGCCCGAGGTAGAATTTCATCACCTGCTATAGCACAGACTTCCTGTTCGTTGATTACCACGATGTCGACCTTACGCATGGCTTCGCTTAATGTCTCAAATTCAGTATCAATCCAAAGCATGAAAGTATCCAAAACTGTCAATTGAGCGCCAGGGCATTGATCCAAAACCGATACCTGAGTAGCAGGATGAGTGCTAGCACAAAATAGGACTTCTGGGTTCGTCCAAACTTCCGGTAAAGTTGGATTGAAATCTCCTAGAACATTTACCCCAGTGGCTAAAGTTTCGACAGATTCCATTGCTCCCTCGTACTTACCAGACCATCGGAAAGTATCTCCCTCCGCACGGACAACTCCTGCCAAATTCAATCCTGCTTTCTCCAAAATCATTTGATCATAGACTGAAAAGTCATCACCGACAACACCTACCAGACCAACCTTGGTTGGCTGTTCATCATGTGTTCGAAGATGAAAAGAAGAGGCAAGTCCAGAATAGACGGCTGCTCCACCAAGAAGGTCTGATCCACTTCCTTCAGGAGTTTGTATGTCATCATAACCGATTGAGCCAACGATTACAACATCCACAATATCACTTCAATTTAACAGGTCTGGGTGTTCCTCAAGATATCTTATTGTTACATCCCTATTTCTGAAGTCATCTTCGGAAAGAATCGCTCTGTGTAATGGAATTAGGGTTTCCACACCCAAAATCAGGGTCTCAGCAAGAGCGGCATCAAGTCTTCTAATCGCCTCTTCTCTATCGCTCCCCCAAACGATCAGTTTGGCCAGTAGGGAGTCGAAAGATGGAGGCATGTCGTAGCCTGTGTGAGCATGGGTGTCCACCCTAACTCCCGGACCTGCGGGCCAATGGCACTCCCAAAGCCTACCAGGTGATGGCTCCAATGTCCTCGGATCTTCTGCATTCAGTCGGGCTTGAATTGCGTGTCCTGAAATCTCAATATCATCCTGAGAAAACGGCAGACTTTCTCCTGAGGCGACTCTGATTCCAAGAGAAACTAGGTCGTGTCCGGTTATCATCTCAGTAACCGTATGCTCAACCTGAACTCGAGGATTAACTTCGAGGAAGTAGAATTCCCCGTGCGAATCCTTGAGGAATTCGAACGTTGCCAATCCCTTGTAACCGACAGCCTTGGCTCCTGCTACAACGCGTGCGCCTATATCTGCTCTAACTTCTTCAGAAAGCCAAGGCCCTTCTTCCAAGATTTTTTGGTGACGGCGTTGAATCGAACAGAATCTCTCGCCGAAATGGATAGCATCTTCTCCATCTCCAAGGACTTGGAATTCAACATGTTGAGCGCCTTCAATGAATTTCTCTAGGAAGACCCTGTCATCACCGAAGGCAGAAAGGGCTCGGCCTTGACATAGATTCAGTGCCGATTCGAATTCATCTGCAGAATCTACCACTTGCATACCGATTCCACCACCACCAGCGGCCGCCTTGATGATTACAGGGAAGCCGATATCATCGGCAATCGCTGCGGCTTCCGCCGGATCGGAAACAGGCCCAGGTGAACCTTTGGCAATCGGTAACCCGGCCTTGGACATAGTTTCTCGAGCGGTAATTTTGTCACCTAGGATTCTCAATACTTCTGGACTAGGGCCGATGAAAGTAATTCCCTCTTCAGCTAACCTTTCAGCGAAAATAGGATTCTCCGCAAGGAACCCATACCCTGGATGAACTGCATCAGCTCCGACTTCTTTAGCGGCGGTGACGATTGCCTCAATGTCCAGATAAGATGCTAAGGGGTCATCTCTGGCTATGTGAATCGCCTCATCGGCGAGCCGAACGGGAGTTGTTAATCGATCTTCACGACCGTGAATCATTACCGCCTCGATTCCTAATGTCCTCAATGACCGCAAAATTCGCAGGGCTATCTCGCCTCGATTGGCAATCAGCACCCTGCGGAACATCAAACCTCGCTGAGGGTCGAATCCTATGTAGAGTTCGGCGACAGCCATTGGCGATCGGACAAAGTTAATTCTGCAAATCAGTAAACGTCTCGTAGGTATCTCTTGTCAGTTTTCATCATCCCGACCTCTACGAATTCCTTGGCTTCTTCAGGGGACATACCACCATGTTCTGCACAGATTTCAATAAGAGTTGAGTGTACGTCTTTAGCCATGTAATTCTTGTCTCCACAGACATAGAAATAGGCTCCACCATCAATCCAATTCCAAATTTCTTCACCATGCTTTGCCATCAAATGTTGGACATACACTTTCTCAGCGCCATCTCTACTCCATGCAAGGTCATGGCGATCTAGAACTCCTCGGTCCTTCCAATCGTCCATTTCCTCTTGGTAGTAGTATTCTCCTTCTTCGGTCCAATCACCAAAGAATAGCCAATTGCGGCCTTTGTCACCATTTAGATCACGCTGTTGAAGGTAAGCTCGGAAAGGAGCAATTCCTGTTCCTGGTCCGACCATTATGCAATCTGTGTTGCCATCTTCAGGTAGAATGAAAGAACGTGTAGGGGACATGAAAACACCAATTTCTGTGTCTTCGACATCACACCTGTCAGCCAAAAATCCTGTGCAGAGACCAGTTCTGTCCCGTTCGTGGTGAGAATATCGTACGATTCCCACGGTCAAATGAACTGTTCCAGGCTCATGGTCTGGGCTACTCGCGATAGAGTATAGACGTGGCTTCAATCGATCCATTCCATCGACAAATTGTTGAGCGGTAAATCCAATGTGACCAAAATCGTCCATAGCATCGATGTAATCGCGAGACCAAATGTAGTCTTCCATCGCATCTGCATTACCAGTGAGGTCTCTCCATAGTGCCTCAGCGGGGTCACAGGCAGCGCCGATTTCTTCGTATCCTTGTGGAATGTCTTCGCCTTCTCCTGAGCCAGACCAGTCTACCAATACTGTTCCATTTTCTGTCGAGACTCGATGTCTGCGAGTGATTGCTATCTCAACTGGTTCGTCGCCACCCATTCTGTTGCCAAGATTCTGAATCCATTTCTTTGAGATTCTGTGAATCTCTAAATGGTCAGTTAGTGCTTCCTTCAGAGTTGCCTCTCCAAGGTGAGTTTCAACCATTTCATCTCCACTGAAGTTGGCTGTTGAAAGTAGCCTCTCGACCAGCTCAGGCGGACACCGTGGAATAACACCCAGTGCATCTCCTGCCTTGTATTCAAGACCAGAATCCCCCAAATCGAATACTATGTGGCGAGTTTCTTTCCTCGAACCTTCTCCATTGAGGACGTAATTTTCCGTTAGCTTAGAGCTGTATGGATTCTTTGCACTCCAATCTGACATTGTACTCACCAGCATACCGCCGAGCGAAAGTCCGTTTATCAAAACAAGGGGCAGAAGGTTCGCCCGCGTAGCGGGCGTCGAGACCCGAATGGCTCAAGTCATAGACGCCTCATGGAGAGCCATGCCGCGCGTGCAGTTCCTGGGCACCGGGAATGCATTTTCACCTCATGGAAGAATGCACGCGCTGGTCTTAATCGATGGTAAAATACTGGTAGATGCTCCTCCTACATTACTACCTCAATTACGCCGCGTAGGAGTATCAAGTGACGAAATAGAACATCTATTGTTTACACATTGGCACGCAGATCATATGTTCGGATTTCCATTCTTTATCCTCGAGAGAAAGGTGGTTTCGAATGCTACAGATTCTCTGAGTGTCTATCTAAGACCAAAGGGGAGAGAGATTCTTTCGAACCTCAGTCATATTGGGTTTCCAGGAAGCTTGAATGATGTTCTAAATGACGACATTAATTGGGTAGAAAACGAATCTGGAGAATTGCAAAACTCGGAATGGAGTTATGAGAGGTTCCGAGTAATACACACTCCCGAAACTGACCCACATGGCTACTTACTGACTCATAGGAGTGGATTCAAACTACTACATTGTGGCGACTCTGGGCCTTGTCAAGAGATAGAAGATCGTGCAGCAGCAGCTGATGTAATCCTGATTGAAATGGGAGTCCCAGATTTCGTAAACAGTCCTAATCATCACAATCCGAGTCAAGTCAACTCGCTGGCTGAAAGGCATCCGCATGCAACAATTTTAGTCACTCACAACTACTCCAATGCTGTAGCACAAGCGGATGGTTTTGCGAGGCCTGAATTGAGGTCAGAAATCATCCAACTTGAGGATGGAGACGAATTAGTAATTGAAGAAAATAGCGAATTTTTTCATGTTAGAAAATAACTGGAAAAAATAACTTCTATAAATATGTGCACGTTCTAAACGGAATGAAAATAGAATAAAATTAAGCAAAATTATTGTCCAGTAAACCAAACTCTCGAAAGAAAAAACAATTACTATCGATACAATTACAAAATACAACTTATGTATAGGTGAAAAAAGTAAACTAATTGAGTTAATGAAATCAAAAAGTTACAGAAATTGTCGTTAATTTTCCAGATAATATGGAGAGCAAAAGAATATGTCATTAATATTTTACTTACTATCATAATCATGCATTTCTTCCCCATAGGCCCGGCAACTTTCATTACCACCAATGCCTTCGTCGAGAATCCGCGTTTGCTTCCGATGACTCCATACATAGGACGAGTTAGTAGACTTGGAATGATAATCGGTTGTGTGTTAAAAAATGGAAGGAAATATTTTCGAGAAGATATTAGGGCAAGATTCCCTATTCCTCGATAGGAAAGCCTTCGACCACGCTTTCGAACCTACGACTTTGCCTCACAGAGATCGTGAAGTTGAAGCTCTCGTGAGAAATCTAGTAGATGCTCTCAATGGTCACATACCATCCAATATGCTACTCTATGGAGTCCCTGGATCTGGAAAGACTGTCGTCACCAGATTTGTCCTAGGTCAACTTAGGGAAAAAGGAAGAGAGATGGGGCAACCTGTTAGGACCTATGAAATCAATTGTAGACAGGTAGATACTCGCTACAGAGTCGTTCAGACTTTAGCGACGAAATTGTCTGAACGTGGAGATGTACCAATTCCATTTACTGGCTGGCCCACCGACAGAGTACTAGAACAACTAGTGGAAAGAATGGACCGCGCTGGAGGCGTTCACATCATCGTGCTAGATGAAATTGATAATTTAGTTGAACGCGCGGGGGATAATTTGCTGTATAATTTGACTAATCTCAACACAATTCTGAAGCGCTCTCGTTGTTGTCTCATAGGAATCAGTAATGATTTGCACTTTACGCAGCTACTTGACCCGAGAGTATCCGGTAGACTCGGTCAAGAAGATTTAATTTTCCACCCTTATGGAGCATCGGAAATCACGGATATTCTTACCGAGAGAGCAAAGACTGGTCTGCGAGAAGAAGTTCTAGAACAAGGTGTTGTACAACTCTGCGCGGCTCTAGCCGCACAAGAACACGGAGACGCACGTCGAGCCCTGGACCTATTACGTATCTCGGTACAAAAGGCAGAACAACGCTCTCAGACTAAGGTCGAACCACGACATGTTAGACTCGCACAATCTCAGCTGGAGCACGACCAGGTTACACCGGTATTGCAAACTCTTCCACTTCACCAGAAGTTGGTACTCTTCTCAATTAGAATAAATGAGGACAATGGACTTCGTAACATATCGACTGGTGAAGTATACAGAACCTATTCCGACGCCTGTTTGAATGTTAATGTCGAGCCGTTAACCCCAAGGAGAATCTCCACCTTGCTAAACGAACTGGATACTCTTGGTATGATTATGGCGCGTAATGTCAGCAAGGGGAGAGGGGGACGAAGTAAGCAGGTCAACTCTGCAATCCCAAAAACAGTTGATGCAATTACCACAATGAGCGATGCGGATCCACTAATCGCAGAAGCCGCTCGCTGCCGCTACAGATTGCAGAGTCATTTGTGATAAATTCGATTATCCGATGGTTTAATCCGACTGTCACGCTGTAATCTTCGAGGCCCTTTAGGGCCTCAACGGTTAAACCAAGTTCTTAGGTCGCCGCATTCGATGTCGCTCTCTGATAACGACTGGTACTCTTCTCTCACCCGCCCGAGTAGAACTGCTTCCACAGTTATGCTATTGTTAGGCGGATGGGTGCTTTTACTGACAATTGTCAACCTTACTATTGGAGCATATTCTCCTGGATTCAAGGCATTATGGCTTGGATTCCTCAGTAATGGCTCTCTTGGTGATGTATACACAGACCATGATGGAATATCAGTTGTAGTCGACGATATTGTATTCGGTATACTTGGAGTAGCCTTGGTTGCAGTTGGTCACATGGGGATGAATAAGGCCGTTGAAGGGGGTACAGTTTCTGCAATCAAGGGCTTGCCAAACTGCATGTCAGGACTATTTTCTGCTGAGCACGGAATCAGAAAGACTGTTGCAGATTGGATGATTGTGTTTGCAATACTCTTCTATCTCGCATGGTCGGTTCAGTACAATACTTGGGTTGACCCTGGTGTTTTCGCGGTTACTGTTGTACCATTCATGTTTGGATTTGGTCTGAATATTTTGGATAAGGCTGAATCTTGAAATTTAAGTCAATCCCTATCCATTGCCGCTAACAGGTCTCTACAGCGTGACTTGGAATTAAATCCAGTCCATCTAAGTACAACTCCACGGTTAGGCTGACCATACAGAACTACAGAACCAAGTGGAGCCATTGGATGAAGCAGTAAAGGTGCAAGATCTTCTTCACCATCTACATGAATTAATGTCTTGCTGTGATCTTTAATCCATACTTCTAGCGCACTTTTGCATGCTTGGAACAAATCTGCGGTTAGTTGACCGGGAGGATTCTTACAAGTGATATTCTCATCGTAAAGTGAAATATCGATCGTAGATGCATCTTCCCATTCCATCCTCTTGGTCTTCCCATCGATTAATGCAATATCTGCCGGACTTCCCATATCCTGCAGGGCTTTGACTGTGACATCACCAACTGCAATTATGGGGCCGTGGCTGCCAAAGATTTCTTCCAGAACTGCTCGGATTGCGACACTGGTATCATCCTCTGGTCCCTCAAATAATTGACCAAATGGATCTTTTAGACTAGATTCAACCTCCTTTGTCAGTTTGAAATTGGCTTTTCCGATATCCTCCGGAAGGTAGGGTTGGCCATCTCTATCAATCTCACCTTTCCGTATTCTTGAACTGGAAATTGGTTTGCCATCATGGCACATTACATGCTCGACGTTTAGAATTTCAAGAATTTCCAAACCATTACTCTGACGCATCTGATTAATTCGCTTGCAACCGACTAATGTTTCTGGTGTGCATAATATTGCGGAGGCATTCTCGTGCCAAGGTGCAGGCCCATCTTCGTCTTCTAGAATATGAACAGAAATTCGAGAGGAATCTTCACTTATTGATTGTAATAATTTTTCTGATCGCTCTGACCATGATTCAATTCGAGAGTCTTTTACCTGGGCGATTTGATCGCTGGTTAACCATACCTCAAGCCTTAGACAGTTTAAAAGGCCATAATCAATCAATGCTCGATGCCCTGCATGAAAGCGGTCGAAGGTACCGCCAAGCAATCCTAGTGAATGCATCGTTAACCACCTTGAGTTTGTAGTATTGAGGCCTTTGGAAAAAATGTGTGCCCCGGGGCGTAACGGTGACCTTCATCGCAATGCTCGGGCACCTGACCCACCCCGGGACGTCTGTTGGACTGTGGGGTTGTCCCGTAAGTCATTCCGGTCTCTTCCGTTCTCGGTCGTCCGGGGACCCATCACAATCCGACCGTATGTTTTGCACCGGCGATCATTCCCCAGCAGTGGGTCACGTCGGTCTTCGACATACGGCAAATCCCGTTCCGTGGTACCATGATTCATCCTACTAACTCCGGCGTGGGGCTTTCGTCGGCATGGTGTTGCCGGTCGGGCATCGGTGGGTCAAGGGATCCCTTGATGAACCCCTCGTATAGGAATTAGAACTGAAAAATTCAAAATTTTACTCATTTTGGGGTTTTTTACAATTGACTTAGATTGCCCGATAACCCCTCATGGTAGCCTGAAGTTCTCAGTACGATCCTCTCTGCAACATGTGAATCTCCTTGCAATGCTAACTCATTACTAATTGGTGGCCATTTATCTACAGGTTGGGCCAACCAGCCAACCATAGGATGAGTTCTACCGGTACTTGGAGAACCACCCTCAAGAACTGTATCAAGTGATTCCATTAGATCAAGAAGTGGAGAGGCACTTTCTGGTAGAGTTCCTCGTTCACTCCTTGACCTTAGCCTTCTAGCAAGGGAGTTTCGAATCTCTGGACTACAACCAGGATGGAATTTATCTTCTAGACCTGGTGCATTACTAGGCTCTCCCTTAGGCCTCAAAATTGCTGCACTCCAAGATATTGGATTGTCAAACAACCAGTCTAAAGATGATTCATCAGATAGAAGATTGGTCAATAACTCAGGAGCTAGTAATGCCCACCAGTCTAGTGGTAAATTGGCAATTATGGCTTCTAATTCCTCTATCTGCAGTTGTTTAGCATTACGTATTCTATCTACTAACAATGACCAAATCTTAAGGTCATGGTCGATAGGGAACTCATTAGCCCTTCTTTGGATTCCTTGTAAAATTGGACCATAATTTACCATATCTTCCTTTTGGCTTTTGTAAATCCAATCAACCGATTGAAGGGCGTCTAGCGAATTACGAGGTGGATGCACAAGCCAAGCCTCCAAGGCCCACCGGACAAGATCCTCTTGCATATCATCGGGTAACCAAGCCGCATTACTCAGAAGTTGAGCCGCTACCCAAGAAGCACCGGAGGAGGCACTGGCTGGATCGGCGGCTGGCCTCATACGAAGGGCAATCTCAGAATCTTCATGTAGTAGAAAACGAAGTTTTTCAGAAAAAATTTCCAAAACTCTTGCAGGTGCTTCGTCTGCAACCTCTGCAAGCCTTTCTAGAGGTAAATATTCCAAATCTAGTAATGCTATCCATTCAGAATCAAGCCTACTACGTAACCTCTGCCAACGATGCCAACGTGTCTTCGGAGGAGAAGCTATCCAAGCAGCTATTGGATAACTAGCCTCCATCATATTTGACCAATCTTCATTTCCTTCAGGGTACTGCGCTATTGCCGACTCTATCATTGATGAATTAGCAAATTTGTATGAAATTCCTCGATTGTCCAATCCTAATATTACCCAAGGAGATATCTCAACCTCATCAACTTCAGTTTCATCTGGTGCTGTGATAACAGCATCTATTAATCGCACAGGAATATCTCTACCACCAATAGTGTGGAGCCTTAGCCAAGGGAGAGGCCTTAGCGAGTCTACAATAAGTTGATCAAAAATTTCCAATGGTTGAAGAAGTTGGGATGATAATGTCAGTCTCAGGTTTTTGTGGGATATAACTGCACTTAGTACATCTTCGGGAATTTTATCGGGGATTTCTAAAACCAAAGGAGGTCGGTCAGGTTCAGATACTGACCATTCAATTAACGAAATAATAGCTGTAGTCCCTAAACCTCGAGTATCGAATAATCTCAATCCACTTTCCTCTGTGGAAAAAGTAGCATCCTTCCAATCTTTTCTAAAGCGTCTCCAGGTTGATTCCTCAACCCTCACCCTCCTGGATGAAGTCAGGCGTTCCCTCAAGCCATTCAATCTTCGCCGCCTCTCAGAAGAAGTCAATCTAGGATGAGCTCGATTTATCCATGAATCTAAACAAGAAATTGGGTAATTATGGCCTTTGGAATCTAGCCCTCCTAAATCTGCAATAACCAATCCATTAGTCCTAGCGGTACGTAGTAGCATGCTTTTTGGTAATCTTTCATCCATAACCGCAGATAGGGGGTCTTTGGGCCTAATATCTGGTGATTGATCATGGCAATTTCCTAAGACCCATGTCCCCCGATGGTGGCTGGCCTCAGGTAAAGGAGGGTCTGGGCGGCGTGAGGGGGGCTCGATCCATATCCCAGGAGCCATGGCTACTGGTCTATCTGAATCAACCAATCGGGCTCTAACAATGCCGAGTGTGTAATTTTCTGCACTATATGAGGAAATAGTTTCTGGATTGTTGCTTGGAGGGGGATTAGGCAGTATTTCCATATTTCTTAGATCGAACCACCTTGGGGCTCTTTCTCTCATGACAGCCCAAGTCCAAGAGACCCCTTCAGTTCCTGTGGAGAGCCCGTCTTTGGCGGAGCCTCGAGAAGGACGATCCGGGATAAGCACCAGAGGAGAGGCTATTGGGGCAAGAAGTCCCAACAGAATATTTGCACCATCTCTTGCAAGCAAGCAATACTTGTGAGAAGGTCTGGGTAATGGTAGGACCTCAACAGCCCTAGCTAACTCATCTGAACGAATTTCTTCCCAACCAGATTGAGTTAGATGCAATCGCGCACCACGTGACCCGGCAGCTTGATCACTGGCGACCAGTCCATCATTTCTCATCCTTCTCAGTTCAGCGGAAGCGTGCGGGATTCTCAATCCTGTATCTCTAGCGAGAATACTGACAGTTGTTCCACCATCAGTTAATCGATCTAGTAATCGACGACGATGTGAACTACGGATTCTCCTGAGGGTTATCGAATTACGAGAAGATTCGATGATTTCAATCTCATCCGACACCAATTGCCCTCTCCTAATTCATTTAGTTCGTATGACCTACTTAAATTATGCTTTTTTGTTACAATTAATTACATATTTCTCGTGGAAAAATTAACACTTTCATTTCTGCACCGAATTTTTGTTACCAAATTAGACCTCATCTGTGCAACTATTTGTAACAAAGTCAGCGTGTAAGGTGCAGAACTGTTATATCAACGCCTGCTATCCTGCCGATAACGGACTCGTGATGCGGTCGGTTTGACTCGGAGGAATACAAAGAAATTGACATTCAATAACTGAGTTGGACAAAAAAAGACAAGAGTTCTAGAATATAGGAGAGATAAAAATGCGCACAACAAGACTAAGACAGAAAATCAAGAAATTCCTCAACGATCGAGGAGAAGCTAATACTACAGAAATTCTCGAACATGTAAACTCTACAATGAGACATGGCACAACCCCTCAGCAACTCGGTAACGTCCTATCGAAGGACAAGGACATACTCAAGGTGTCAACAACAAAGCGTGGCGGAGCACTCTCCGGCCGCTACGAAATTTGTGTTTGGACATTGAGACCTGGAGTCCTAGAAGGCGAGAACTGAAGTTAAAACCATTGGATTAAACTTCTAATTCCGAAGACCAGTCGCCACTTCGAGCTAGGCTATTCATAGCGGCTCGATGAGAAAATGCGCTCTGACTATCTCCATTCGAACCGCTTGCCCATGTTTGTAAGGCGTGCGCGAGTAGCGCTCTGCCGTATGAATAGGATAATTCCCATGGGTGTTCGACAGCCATGCCGTTCATCAAATTGAGATGTGCTGTTGCATCCTCATCCGACTGGCCTCCAGAAAGAAATACAATTCCGGGAAGTTCGTGTGGAACGTGGGCTGTTAGGCAGTCGACAGTCATTTGTGCCGCTTTCTCGCGAGTTCCTTGGTCTTTGCAGGATTTTCCTGGTAGGACCATATTCGGTTTTAGTAAAGCACCAGGTATATGAACGCCCTGAATTTCACACTCTGCAAATGTGGCGTCGAGAATTCTTGCAGTGACATCAAAGCATGTTTGGGAATCGTGATCTCCGTCCATCAATACTTCCGGCTCGATGATTGGAACCAAACCCTGTTCTTGGCAAATTGCAGCATATCTTGCGAGAGCATGGGCGTTTGTGGAAATATTTGCTTCACTAGGAATTCCATCTCCAATTCTGATTACTGCTCGCCATTTTGCAAATCTAGCACCCAAAGCGAAGTATTCCATACACCTTTCCCTTAGTCCGTCCAATCCCTCTGTGACCTTTTCACCAGAATGATGAGCCAATTCCTTAGCCCCTGTATCTACTTTTATTCCCGGGTGAATTCCTCTACTTGCGAGGTATTCTGGGATTGGTGTTCCGTCATCCATAGTTTGACGAATTGTCTCATCAAAGAGAATTACACCGCTTATTGCAGACTCATATTCTGGCGTCGAGAATATGTTAGCACGGTAAGCTCGACGAGATTCCGGAGAAGGTTCTACGCCTACAGCCTCTAGTCTACTGGACATTGTTCCATTGCTTTCATCAGCGGCGAGAATTCCTCTACCAGGCGCTACAAGTTCTCTTGCTGTCTTCTCAAGTAGTTCGGTGTCCATATCTGAACCTCAGCCGGACGTGGTGGGAGTAGGAAAAGAAACCTTTGTTCATGGAATATGCAAACTAAGTCATCCTGAGCGAATGCTATCAACGAATTTATGGTCACCAGATGCTACATCAATTATCTCTGATTGAACTGAAAATCGACCATCTGATAACTCTTCGACTCCAAAGGTCCTACCGGGGCAAACCCCAGTACCGATGAATACTGCATCTTCGCTGGCGCAGAGTTCGTCTCTGTCCCAAAGTCTCTCTATATCGCCATCAATCATCGCTTCAGCGCGCTCCCTGTGACCCTCATTCTTGAATACAAGTCTGCCCTCAAATGGAGCTTCTAAACCCCTCAAGGCGGTAGCTGTAATCACTCCTTCTGGAGCAGCTCCGATTCCCATTAGCATATCAATATCGGATTTAGGATCTGCAGCATTTAGCGCCGCTGAGACGTCACCATCTCCAATCAATACAACATTCACATTGTGTTGATTCAGTTCTGAAATCAATTTCTCGTGCCGCGGCCTATCCATAACTACAATGTTGAGTTCGGATTCCTTTTTGCCCAAGGCCGCGGCAGCTGCCTCAACATTGTAGGAAGTAGACGCATCGAGACTGATTTCACCCTCTAACTCTGCGGAACCGGCGATTTTGTTCATGTAGCAATCGGGTGCATGAAGTAGAGTGCCACGTGGTGCTGCAGCAAGTACTGCCATTGCATTTGGTAAGTCATTCGCCACGTGATTAGTGCATTCTAGTGGATCCACTGCAATATCAATTGAAAGTGCATCAGGGTTACCTTGCATCGAACCTAGAGGCTCTCCAATCCACAACATAGGAGCGTCATCTCGCTCACCTTCTCCGATGGCAACCCTACCATCGAATGGAACCTCATCAAAAACAGCCCGCATGGCTTCCACTGCTGCACCATCAGCGGCTTTACCGTCTCCCTTACCTCGCCATGCAGCGGCTGCAATAGCAGCGGCTTCGGTCGCAGCAAGAAAATGACTCTCTAAATCGATGGTCGCCATGAGTACCTCGAATAGCGTTCAGCCTTCAATCATGCGGGTCGCCCTTGCTCTTTTTGAGAACCCTTACTGCATTTATTCGGGCGACTGGATATTGACCATTATTGTCTTTTTCAGCAGATTTGAGCATATCCCATGCACACAAAAGACCTGCATTAACTCCGCACAAGGCTTCCATTTCTACACCCGTTGTCCAATGTGTTCGAACCGTTACTGTACATCGAAGTGCATCTTCCTCAATTGACCAATCCACAGTACAACCCTCAATCGGAATCGGATGGCAATGAGGAAGTATTCGTGGAGTTTCTTTGACTGCCTGAATTACCGCAATAGTCGAAGCTTCGCGGACATCTCCTTTGGGAGATCTTCCATTTGTAACGATATCAAGACTTGCAGGAGACAAATGAAGTAGACCCGTCGCAACTGCCTCACGAGCGATAATTGGCTTGGAACCAACGTCGATAATTCCGGTGATTGAATCCTTCATTTCAACTACCTCTGCAATTCCGAGTGTCCACTACTTATTCAGTAATCCGCTTGTTAGAGATGGATTAAAAATGATGTAAGATAGCAAAATTAACCAAGCCCAGATTTCCATATTTCACCATCAGCACGAACCTCTTTTTTCCATAGAGGGGCTTGTGATTTCAACTCTGAAATAAGCCAAGAACATGCTTCGAAGCCCTCTGCGCGATGAGCACTTCCAACGTGAATACATACTATGGGCTCTTGCGGCAATACTGCCCCAGTTCTATGTGCCATCACTACTGATTGCACTGAGAATTTTTCCACTGCCTCGAGTCCGAGTCGCTGCAGAACAGAAGGAAGCTTTTCTTCCCAAGCATCAAATTCCAATTTTTCAACCTCAATACCGTTGTCCATACCTCTGGTCAAACCCACAAAGGAAACTATGCTCCCGCAACCTTCTGAGTCAACCTCCTTGCGAAGTGCTTCTGGATTGAGAACCTCATCTTCCACTCGCACCACGACTTGGACCATACATTGGCATACCCTCATGGTGCTTCAATGCCTCGTTCAAGAGAGGAACCATTCAAAACACGCCACACTAGTTGACAGCCCGTGTCAGAACGTGTCGACATTCTAGGCGCGGGGCTTTCAGGTCTATCAGCCGCGACGGTGCTTGCGCACAATGGATACGACGTACACGTGCATGAGATTCGAAAGGAGTCGGGCGCTAGATTTGATGGAGATTTTCAAGGCATTGAGAATTGGACAAGCGATATCGACTTCTTTGATGAAATGCGAGAATGGGGCTTAGACCCTGATGAATTCAAATCTGATGGGTTCAGCATAGTTGATTTAATCCATCCAGACGATGAAATTACCAATCCTATCACCGATGGGGTTGCATTTAGGATAGTTGAGAGGGGAACTGATGAACATTGTATCGATCAAGGTTTCAAGAGAATGGCTATCAATGCAGGTGCGAAAATTCACTACGGCACCAGAAAAGACCCTAACGAATGCCAGATTATTGCCGCAGGACCTAAGGATTCAAGTGCTGTAGCATTTGGAGAAATTTTCCATACAGACCATGAAAATATTGTTGCATTCCAACTTAACGACAAATTAGCACCTGGGGCATACTCTTACCTGATAATTATAGATGGGGTTGGACTAATTTGTACTTGTTTGTGGAGACAACAAAAGAAGTCTGGAAGATACCTTAACGAAACAATCGCTTGGTATGAACAACATTACGAATTGAATAGGAGGCCAATTAAGAGAGTTGGAGGGAAAGGAGATTTTTCAATTCCCGATCGTTACATCCATGATGGTCGTCATTATGTCGGTGAAGCCGGCGGTTTACAGGATTTCATGTGGGGCTTTGGAATGCGCTATGCTATCACTAGTGGAGTCTACGCAGCAAATTCTATAATGGGCCATTCAGATTATGAAAAACAAGTCCGAAAGAGACTTGTTCCGCTGATTAAGGTAAGCGCAATAAATCGATTTTTGATGAATCGATTGGGCGATCGTGGGTTCAAGATGGTAGCAAAATATTGGATGCGCCATCAGGATCGAAAAGGAGATGGTCTTGAGTTCATGAAATGGGTTTACCAACCCGGAATATTCAGAAAAGCACTTTGGCCATTTGTTCGCATTGGCATGTTGAGAAGAAAACAAATGGATGATGGCAGAACTGTTTCGCGAATGCCATTCAGAAAGCCCCTTGCTCGAGATGTTTGGGAACCTACCAAACAGGCTGAAGAAATCGGTCAACAATGGAAAGAAATCCAAAGGAGAGGAGCGGGTATTTCGTTCACCGAAACCGATGCTTAATCGTTGTATTTTGTATACTCCAAACACCCGTTTGATTCATATTCCGACCTATGGTCGGGGAGTTATGACATCATGGCCAGACCTAGAGCCAATGCCCAACAGCCTAGTTAATTACGGAGTAACTGATAACGGTATTGCAATAATTGAACTAGCATCAAATTCTGCTGGTGCTCCTCTAGAAGGAGATGAGGTAGGACCTAACACCTACACTCATGAAATGATGAGAGATATCGATACGGCTGTCGTCAAGGCCCGATTCAATGATGATGTTAGTGTGATTCTAATCACAGGTCATGGACACAAGTTTTTCTCTGCAGGAGCTTCCATTCAGATGCTTAATTCGGTCACTCCTGGATTCAAGTACAATTTCTGTCTTCATGCAAATGAGACATTAAGCCGACTTGAACAAACTCCGAAGTTGGTAATCTGCGCGATTAATGGTCACGCCGTTGGTGGGGGATTAGAAATTGCAATGGCTTGCGATATTCGAATCGCAAGAAAGGATTCCGGAAAGTGTGGACTTCCCGAAATCAATCTCGGTGTTCTAGCCGGTACTGGAGGTACAGCTCGACTTTCACGAATCATAGGTAAATCAAGAGCCCTCGAATACATGGTAAGTGGAGAATTAATGGCCTTTGAGAAGGCGAAAGAAATGGATCTAATTAACGATGTATGGGATGGTTCTTTGGACGAATTCCGCCAAGATGTCCTGGACTATGCGGGACAGTTTACTCTACCATACAAGGCTACTTTGGCTGTTGGAAACATCAAGCGTTCAGTTCAGTCTGGACCTGAGATGCCTTTCGAATACCATCTAGCGCTTGAGAGAGAGTTGCAAGCAGCCCTCTTCAACAGTGATGATGCGAAGGAAGGAATTGCGGCTTACGTTGACCGAAGAACCCCTCGCTTCGAAGGAAAGTAAACTTCTCTCCTGACAGACTAAGACTATGTCTTAGAAGCAGTCATTGATATACGGGTTACCTTTGGGTTTGTCCATGAGCGAGACCGAGATTGTTCAGGACTACTCTCCAAATTTTGAAGCCTGGATTAGCGACTTCCAAGAATGGCAAACTCGAATCGGCTTTGACCCTTCATGGTTGGGCGACTACAGATTCGATATCAAATTCGATTGGGACACCGCTGGAAATAGCATCGAATTTGGAGATTTTGAAGGAATGCCAAAGTGGCAAAGGAGAATGCAAATCCCACAACAAAACATCAGAGATGCAATCATCTCAATGGTGAGTGTTCAGGGAGACACTGAGTTTGCTAGCGTCGAACAGCAAAACCACCTACTAGCAACAGCCCCAACGGAGTACGACAAAAAAAGTGCTCTTCGGATTATGTGCGAAGAACAGAGGCACGGCTGGCAAATGGCATATCTTCTTTGTACTTACTTTGGAGAACATGGTGTCAGAGAGGCTGCAAAGCTGCTTGAGAGAAACGCTCAGGAAGGAACTAGAATCCTAGGTTCATTCAATGCACCTATCGACCATTGGCTTGATTTCTTCTGCTTCACTCACTTCATCGACCGTGACGGAAAGTACCAACTGAAGATGCTTAGCACTTCTTCTTTCCAGCCATTGGCTGCATCTATGGGCCCAATGTTGAAGGAGGAATCATTCCATCTTGGAACCGGAGCAAATGGGCTTCGAAGAATCGTAAAGCAAGGTGTAATCCCATGCGCACTTTTACAGAAATATGTCAACAAGTGGGTCAGTACAGGTTTGGATCTGTTTGGAACTGATGATTCTAGCAGCGCCCAGTGGGCTTATGTCTACGGAATTAAGGGCCGCTATGACGAAAGAGAATCAGAAGATGATGCCGACCGCGCTCATCTCAACGAGGCGAGCAGAGAACTTTACTTCCAAGAATTGAGAGATGAGATGCGACGTATCTCAAAGGCTCGAAAAGAAGGCGAACCTGAGTTGACAATTCCATCTGACAAGTTCAACCGTGGAATTGGAAAATATGCAGGAAAGAAATACACGCTAGAAGGCGAAAAATTCGAAGGCAGCGATGCTGATTGGGATGCTTACCTTGTAGATGTACTACCAACCGATGAAGACGAAGACCGTCTGATGAACGATTACATGCAACAAGAATGGATTCAATATCGAGAGTGGAAGGGCGACTGAAGATGCAACATTTAGCGCTACTCGCCTTTGACAAGGAACGCTGTAAGCCATTCTTTGACAGGCTTACAGAACTATTCCATGAGCACCATCACTCTCCGAGTCAGAACCCAGAAGGATATGAGGAATTACTCTATCGAATACACAGACCATACACCAACGACATGCTAGACATGGTAGATGACTGGATGGGCATAGGAAAGCGAGAGTGGAGAGAAGAGACTACTCGAGAAGTCAAACTAGCAATGTATGCCATTCGCTACCCAGACACTCTACTTATCGACTCCTTCACAGAAGGTGCTAGATCAGATATTCGTAGACTCTCAGCATACCTACACTTCACCCATCACACCTATGCAATTTGGGATGAAGATACTCGTAAAGGCTTAGCAAAGCTAGGCATTGATATTCCAGCAACAGAAGTTGCGGATCCGTTCATTTACGGCGCTTACGTTTCGGCGATTGAATTGCTAAAGGATGTTGCACCATTCACTTGCTTCTTGGAACATGACGTACCTCGACAGCGGCTGTTCCAAGCAGCACTTGCAGCCTACGGCAGGGAGTGATTGCATGGAGGTTCGTACCGTCGCCGTAATCGGCGCCGGTACGATGGGCGCAGGGATTGCTCAGGTTTGCGCTCAAACAGGTTGGCAAACTAGACTCTATGACGCATTTCCTGAAGGATTAGAAAAGGGAATGAATACTATTGTCAATTTCTGGGATAAAGGAATCTCTAGGGGAAAAACTACCGAAGAGGAAAAAGCCAAATGGTCAGCCAACATTACTCAATCTACTGATTTGAAAGAGTCGGTTGAGGATGTTGATCTGGTTATTGAGGCAGTGCCCGAAAACATGGATTTGAAACAACAAATCTTCAGCCAATTAGAAGAGATGGCGCCTACTCAGGCTATTCTGGCAACCAATACATCAGGGCTACCCATTTCTGCGATTGCAGAGTCAACTAATTGTCCTGAAAGGATAATTGGAATGCATTTTTTTAACCCCGTTCCAATAATGAAATTACTCGAAATTGTTCGCCACGATTCTTGCTCGCGAGAAACTATTGAAGCGGCTCAGTCAATCGGTTCTTCAATGGGAAAAGAAACTATTCTTGTCAATGACGTACCAGGATTCGCAACCAGCAGATTGGGAGTTGTTCTTGGAAATGAAGCAATTAGGATGCTCGCCGATGGAGTAGCATCTGCCAGTGACATCGACACTGCTATGCGGTTAGGTTACAGACACCCTATGGGTCCTTTGGAACTCTCCGACCTGGTCGGTTTGGATGTAAGAAGAGATATCCTCAATAGTCTGGCTGATGCATTTGATGATGATTCATATCGCCCTCATCAATTGCTTAATTCTCTGGTTGCAGAAGGAAGTCTTGGCAAAAAGACCGGAAGAGGAATTTACGATTGGGCTGAAGGAGAAAAGTCCGATCGAGTAGACCTTCCATCGTGATTCAAAGGAGTTGTTTTTTTGATTCCGTTCTGGGTAGAAGTAATCGGAGTATTTGCTGGATTTCTGGGAGTAATAGCTTGGATTCCTCAAATTAAAAGAGTCTGGTCTGAAAAGAAACATGATGGGATTTCACTACCGACCTTTACTTTAGTTTCAATTTCTCTTATCTTGTGGTTGATTTATGGAATTATAATCGGCTCAGTAGCGATGACATTGGCAAATATTGCTGCTCTGTCCTGCATTATTACCATAATCGTGGGTGTCTTGAAATTAAGGCGTGAAGAATGATTTACTCTTCTTCTGTTGAAGCCCCAAATTTGGCTCCTCTCTTTTCTAGGAAGGCCGAGACCCCTTCAGCAAAATCCGGAGTTAGTGAAGCAGCCGTAATCAAGGCCTTTTCAAATTCAAGTTGAGTCTCCATGAAGGTTGTCGATGAGGCATCTAGTAATTGCTTGGTACCTTGTTTACTTGACTCTGCCCAAGAACCCCATTTTGTTGCAATTTGAACAGCTCTTTCGAGAAGGTTTTCTGAATTTACCAATTCATCTACCGCTCCATATTCGAGTGCTTGCTCGCCTGTCCAAACTTCGTTATCAAAGAAAAATCGGCGAGCTCGTTGGTATCCAACTAGGCGTGGAAGAAGCCAGGTCGAACCCCCGTCAGGCGAGAGCCCTAGTGAGAAGAAGGCTGGTGCAAGTCTAGCTTCTGGAATACACAGGCGATAATCAGCGCAAAGTGCGAGACCCAATCCGCCCCCTGCCGCAGCCCCATTAATTGCTGCAATAAATACGGTCGGGCTACGTCGTAAACGCAATTCAAGAGGGTGTAATACACTGGTTAATTCGTCAACGAGGTTTCCAATGGAACCATCATCAATTGAGTCTGCGAACTCATCAATATCCGCCCCTGTACAGAAAAATCGACCTGTTCCAGTCAGAACAATTGCCTTACAAGTAGAATCATCGAGTAAACCACCAATCACACTGGACATCTCATGGATAGAAGTTCGGGAGAAGGCATTCCTAGCAGCCTCTTCTGAAAGAGTCACAACGGCTACTCCGCCATCATGATGATCAACTACAATTCCCATGGATGGGCGGTTTGGTCTCTACTTTTGAACTGCATGAATGTGATAAGTCGCGCCGTACCGCCATAGTACATGCATGCGCGCGAGAACATCTACATCGACGGAAAGTGGGTTGCTGCAAGTGGAGAAGGTAGTATAGAGGTAGTCAATCCTGCAACCGAAAAAAGCATTGGTTCGGTGCCGGTTGGAAGTACTGATGATGTTGAAAAAGCCGTAGCTGCGGCACGTGCTGCATTTCCATCTTGGTCGCAATCTAGCATTGAAGAGCGGCAAGTCTACCTCAATGCGATTTCAGCTGCAATCGCTGAGCGAGGAGAAGAAATCGCTGAATTAATCACTGCAGAAGTCGGAACCCCAATCAATTACAGTCGAATGGCTATGGTGGGAACTCCAAGAGTGGTATCACGATCTTATGCGAAAATGTTGGATTCTTTTGATTGGGAAGAAGAGGTTCGTAATTCGTTAATCGTCAAAGAACCAATAGGAGTGGTAGGAATGATAACTCCTTGGAATTTCCCACTCCACCAAATCATCGGGAAGGTTGCTCCTGCACTAGCGGCAGGCTGTACAATGGTACTCAAGCCATCAAAAGAGGCTCCACTGAACGCATTTATTCTCACAGATATCATTGATGAAATCGGCCTTCCGGCTGGTGTCTTCAATCTCGTCTCAGGGCATGGAAGAGAAATCGGAGAGACTCTATCTTCACACCCAGAGGTAGACATGGTCAGTTTCACCGGTTCAACAGGCGCTGGTGTGAGTGTCTCACAAGCAGCCGCTCCAACCGTAAAGCGAGTAACGCTGGAATTAGGTGGAAAGAGTGCAAATGTAATACTCGATGATGCCGACATAACAAAGGCTGCCAAAATGGCCGTATACGCTTGCTTCAACAATTCTGGACAGGAATGTTCTAGCCTAAGCCGACTAATCGTTCCGGCAACTGCACGTGATGAAGTGGTAGAGGTAATCGCTGCAACAATGGCCCGCTATTCCGTAGGTGACCCAATGGATGAATCCATACGCTGCGGACCTATGGTTTCTGCGAGACAACAAAAATCGGTAGCCGGCTACATCGCTTCAGGAATTGCCGAAGGTGCAACACTAGTTGCCGGCGGCAAGGGAATGCCAGACGGTCTTGATTCAGGATTTTACGTCAAGCCTACTGTGTTTGCTGACGTGTCCCCAGACATGACTATTTTCCGAGAGGAAATTTTCGGTCCTGTGCTCTCGATAACAACTTACAATTCAGAGGAAGAAGCAATAGTATTGGCTAATGATTCAGAATATGGTTTGTCTGGTGGAGTTTGGTCTGGTGATGAAGAGAGGGCTTTGCAATTTGCTCGTAAAATGAGAACAGGACAGGTGAGTATCAATGGTGGTGCATTCAATATCAGTGCTCCATTTGGTGGTTACAAGCTATCTGGTAACGGCCGTGAACTTGGTACTCACGGCCTAGAAGAATTCCTTGAAGTGAAGGCTATACAGCGCTAGAGGTGTACAAATGGTCGGCAGGTTGCTGGTCATAACCGGTGCAAGTGGAGTAGGGAAGTCCACCCTTAGCGCTAGAATTGCGTCCTCTCTGGAGTTCGATAAAGTCGTAGCGACTGATATAATCAGGGAGACTTTGAGAACACAAATTTCTCACAACCAAGTTCCTGCTCTACATAGGTCCTCATTTCAGCCTGGAGAATCTAATGCAATCGAAGATTGGAAGAATACAACCACTCCTCTCAATAGTGCAATAGAAGCGATTGTGCAACGAGAAATGAAAAGAGGGGGAGACCTATTGATGGAAGGAGTACATTTCGTACCTAATTTCGCAATAATCGATGAATGGAGAGCCTCTGGAGGAGAAGCATGTGGAGTGGTTTTGGCTGTTGAGGATGTTGAGGAGCATGTGCGAATGATTGCAGGCAGACGAAAACACAACGGTAGATCTGTTCGACATTACCTTGACCATATTGATAGAATTCGTGAGATTCAATTTGAGATGGTTCGGCTGGCAGAAAATAGTGGTTGGGTAGTAATTGATGTAACTAAATCAAATGACCCAATAGGTGAAATTTTCTCGAAAATTCAATAGTTATTCAGAGAATAAATCTTGAGTTGGGCGTTTTTGTGATATCAAGGAAATTAACCACCAACCTATCGAAAGTATTGGAGTAGATATCAGAATCACCATCATCAACCAAATCGAGACTATACCATTGGAAATCTGCCATGCCCAATAAGATATAGACAGAATGACGACTAGGAAAAATATCCTAGATGCCTCACTAGGAGTTTCTGAGCCAAAACGATCGCGTCTTGGAGAAAACAGATAGTCTACTATCGCCACATCATTTTGTATTGATTGGAGATTATCAACTGATGTTTTTCGATTAGGAACCTTTCCATTCAGCATCTTTTCGCTCAAGGAATGCTTGAACTCCAATTTCCTTGTCTTCGGTATCGAATAGTGCAACGAATTCGGATCTCTCTGCTAATATCCCTTCAGACATTCCAAGATCGAGAGCAGAACGGACTGCTCGTTTTGCAACCTTGATAGTATATGGTGACTTTTTGGCTATATTTTCTGCCATTTCCATTGTTCTAGATTCAAGTTGCTCAGGCTCTACAACATCGTTGACTAATCCAAGTCTTAGCGCCTCTTCTGACCCGACCATTTCTCCAGTCAGGACCATCTCCATTGCTTTGCCATAGCCGAGGATATTCGAAAGTCGTTGAGTTCCACCTCCACCTGGAATCAATCCAAGGTTTATTTCGGGAGTTCCGAATTTAGCTCGAGTGCTCGCAATACGCAAATCACAAGAGAGTGCTAATTCAGTACCTCCTCCTAGGGCAAAACCATCGACCATTGCGATAGTTGGTTTTGATAAGTTCCAAACTCTTTCCCAAGCATTATCCTCAAAGAATGGTCGGACATCATCCGAATTTTTTTCTGCAAATTCAGAAATATCTGCTCCGGCCGCAAACGCGGCTGGTTTCTGACGCTTTTCCTCTGGGGCCGATGGGGGCGCTGCGCCACGAATTACTACTACACGGACGTTATCATCAGCCTCTGCTTCATCGCAGGCTTGTTTCAGTGCAGTATGCGAATCTTTGTTCAAGGCATTGAGTTTCTCTGGGCGGTTTAATGTCCAGATTGAAATCACACCTCCTGCAGGACTTGAACCCTCAACAGGGATGTTCTCAACCAGTAGCACATCTTCACTCATGAACATCCGAAGAGCAACCGCCGCTTGAAGATACGCTCACTCTGGTGGTGGAGGCGGAGGCATTCCAGGAGGAGGGGGCATCGGTGGTAAACCGCCAGGAGGTAGTACTGATGGCATATTTTCGACATTTGGTGATTCTTCTACTGGATTACCAAACGCCTTCTCTGGGATCTTTAATGGAATTCTTATTTTCAGAATTCTGGACTCATCAATTCTGACATATGACACCCCTAGTGGAGATGTGTCATCTGGACTTTCATCTTCTTCAATTACGGTTAATCCATGATTAGGCTGATCTAATAAAGCGCCGAGATCTTCTCCATCCTCTAACTCGGTCCACATCCTAACCTTGGCCGCCCTTCTCTCTGCCAATGCCATTCGACGTCGTCGATCGACTTTACCACGAATTACCGCTCTTTTCTCACGTTGTTGCTCGACGTAAGTCTCGATTTCAGTTTCCATTTCAGATTGTGCATCTCTGGATACCACTAGACGCTGAGCGATGTTCTCCCCATCCCCTGCAACAGTGGGTGCTTGGGGCGATGGCATCGGTGGAGGCATTTGCATACTAGGAGCTGGCATTGATGAATCAGGACTTGGCATTGCAACCGGAGGAGGTGGTAGGTTAGGAGGTACGGCAACTGGAGCAGCAACCCTTCTTCGACTACGTTGAATTTCTTCCTGTTCTATCTCAACCACTTCTTCTGCTAGTGGTTCTGATTCGGGTTCTTCTTCCTTCTCATCAATTTCTAAATCAGGTGGTTTAGAAATTGAAGGTAGTGGTCTTCTACCTGAAAAAACGAATAAAGAAAGAAAGGCCAACAGTACTGTTCCCGCCGCAATTTGCTGAGCGAGATTCATTGAACCTTGGAACAGTAAAAAAAGCGGTGTTCCTAGTACTAAAAGGACTAGAAGCAATAGGCGTGTGTACGAAACCATGTCTGTCCTCCGGGCTCCCACAACGGCTAGTCTCTATTCACTTTGACGGGGATTTGAGAAGATTTGAGAGCCCCAGCATGGCTTTTTTCCTGTGAGATATTTGATTCTTAATCTCATTTCCTAATTCCCCAAAGGTCCCTCCATCGCCTTCCTCTGGAATGAAAATCGGATCGTATCCAAAGCCAGAACTACCTCTTGGGCGGTCGGATATCTTACCACGACATACTCCTTGCGATTTCCATGCTTGTTTTCCATCTGAAAGTATTGCTACCGCCCGATACTCTGCACCATAAATTCCTGAGTGTTTGACTTTCTCAATTATTCCCTCAAGTCCTATTTCTTTCTCAACATCCGAAGATTCTGCACCCGGCCATTCAGGAAATGCATCTAGAAATATACCTGAATCTTCGACAAGTATTGCACTACTTTCTAATTCGCTTCCTTGTATTAATTCCATTGCTTGGCTTATTTTTGCTTCGGCTACGCCATCTAATCCGAGATGCTTTGGTTCGTCAAAGTTAGGTCTGAGTCCGTTAATTACCAAGCCCTCGACACTGTGTCCAAGAGGACCCAAGACCTCTCTAGCTTCTGTAATTTTATTTTCATTTCCTGTTGCAAAAAGGATCCTCATCTGCCTCAACTCAAGCATGGTACCTGACCCTACCACGAATAGCATCGAACCTGTCAACTACTTCTGTTGCTGACAAACGAGAGATGGCGGAGGATTTACCAGAATCTGCCGATAAATAGCCTTCAAGCATTGTTTCAACTGCTGATTCAAAATCATAATGGCTTGCAGTTAGACATTCGTTTAGTACCTGTAAATCTAGACCTAGTTGTTCTATCTCTGGAGCGATTTTAGAGAGGCCGAAATCGATTAGGGTCAAATTTCCTTGATTATCAATCAGTACATTATGTGTAGTTAAATCCCCATGAGATATATCCGATTCATGTAAATTCCGAATCAATTTTCCAAACTTGCGGATTTCTCGCAGGCCTGCATCACCATTCTGTAGTGCTTCATACAAAGGTATACCATCGATCCTTGATAGTAACATCCAACCTCCATTTGCATCTAAATCCAACAGTGACGGAGATGGAAAGTCAACAGATTGTAAACGCGATAAAACCCTAGCCTCTGCAGCCAATCTTTGTCGAGTTAATTTCCTGTCTAAAGAAGGGTGGCGATAGGCTCTTGGTTCCCTCTTTTTTAGAACTGCTTTTCGCCCCATCCAAGAGCCTGAAATCGCAGTTGCCTCCGCCCCGATGTGAAGAACTCTATCCTCAATCCACATCGGAATCGCCTCATCACTCATGTCCTTCCGAGATGAGATGCCTTGAAAGCGGTTGCACATGACGAAGTAGCGAACTCAGATGACAATGCAGATGCCCTCGGCCCCGCTACCTAGTGGTCTTTTGACTCCAAAATCGTATTCAAACGAAGAAATTGAAGTAGAGGCAAAGAGGTTGCAAAAAGCCATCAATCAAGGTTCACTTTGGGATATTGAAATTTGTAAGACTATTGCGCCACTAACTCTCGAAATCAATCAATTGAAGAAAGAGAAGGATGTTTTTCTCATCGCTCATTCTTATCAAACTCCGGATATCGTATACGGAGTAGCGGACTCTGTATCCGATAGTTACTCACTATCCAAGGCAGCGAGAGATGCCCCACAGCAAACTATTCTATTTTCTAGTGTGCGCTTCATGGCTGAGACTGCGAAAATTGTCAGCCCCCACAAGACCGTTCTACATCCCTCTCCGGATGCCGGCTGTACTCTTTCTGATAGCATAACTGCAGAGGATGTTCGTGAGCTAAAGTCGAGATATCCGGGAGTCCCTGTGGCGTGTTACATCAACACAACTGCCGAAGTAAAGGCTGAGGTTGATGTCTGCGTAACAAGTAGCAATTATCTCAAAATTTGTGAAAGGCTTCCCGGTGATCGAATAATATTCGTACCTGATCAATTGATGGGTAAACATCTTGCTGAACATCTCGCTGGAAGTAAGGAAGTCATCAATTACGAAGGCGAATGTTATGTTCACGCTACCTTTACTGGAGAAAAAATACGCTCATGGAGAGACAGGACTGCTGAGCAGGGAATCGAATTACAAGTACTGAGTCATCCAGAATGCGATGCGGACGTAATCGCAGAGAGCGATATTGTCGGTAGCAGTGAATTACTTCGAGAAGAAGCTTTGAGACTTGGTTCAGAAGGAAAATCCGATATTATGCTAATTACAGAATGTGGAACAGCTGATCGGGTTAGAGCAGAATCAGAAAATGAGCTGAATTTAATTGGAACTTGTGTTATGTGCCGTTACATGAAAATGACTCAATTGGAAGATATACTTCAGGCACTACGAGAACCTCATCCAGATCAAATCATTGAACTCGATGATGAAATTATTCAGCGCGCGCAGAGAAGTTTAGACGAGATGTTCAGGCTTGCTGAATGATTAATTCTCTCGACGCCCATTGACTTTAGAAGAAGCGTTAGCTGATTGGAAGGCATACAGAATCATCATCGGAATTAGTAGTACAATCGAAGATTGTAATACCACCGAAGAATAGGGTTCGAAGGTTTCCTCTAAAGCATACATACGAATTTCCAAAGTACCATCATCTAGACTTTCTGTCCATGCCAAATTAGATTCCAAAACCTGAGGATTATACTGGTCTACATCATCGTTAATGGTCAATTGTAAAGTTATATTTTCTTCTATATTGTGAAGAAAAACATCTCTAGCTGTCAACAAATCGTCTGGTTCCGCTGTTGGGTCGAATCGAGGGATTTGGAGAAATGCAACATTTTCACCGGAAATGCTGGGTGATGAGGAAGGCCAAAGTGGGTTTGAAAGTAATAATTGAGAGCCACTAATTGTGTCGATAAGTATTGTCCGATTTACTGGTCCTACATCAACAACCGCAACGATGTCATTTCCATCCATTGCTATTTCAACAATTTGAGAATTAGAGTAATTTACCTCTTCTCCAAATACATCGCCTAAATGATTGTCTACATCTTCGTCAGTTGTATTTGTAATGTCAATTCTAAGATTCAATTGAGTGGAAAGAGAGACAATATCAAGCACCGGACCATTCGCAGTTGAATTAGCACTTGCAATTAAAGAACCGGATGATGCCACTATGGAAAATGGCCCATCAGGTGAAACATAATCAACAATAACCCCATCTGAATTTCGATAGATTAGGTCATTTGAGTAAACCACTGCAATTACGACTTCTTGATTGGCATTTTCAGCCAATAGAACATCGATTATTGGGTCAGATTCAGGATTGATTTTCGTCCACCAATTTAGACTGAATGTCTTCGAAGCATTATCGTATGACCAGAATTGTAACTTAAATGAGTCAAATAGGGCAACCCCTTTTTCTGATGCAGCAACCCTAGGAACATAAGTCCATCCTTCTTCACCGAGAATTATTGTAGTAATTGTTTCCGACTTCCTGGTTTGAGAACTCCAACAAATAAAGTCGACCGTTTCGTTATCATTTTCTTGTACGGTAACCAACCAGTCACCTGACCCCGCTGTGTAGGTTGGGGTAACTCCCTCCACGGGGAAATCTTGGTGTGTTGCGTCCCAAAGTAGAACAAGACCGGTTCCAAGAAGAATGGCAACAATCAACGCCCCTGTTTGGGTTTTCGAGGGTTCTCTGTATGGATCAATTAGTGCATTAATCGAGTTCTTAACCCCTACAAACCATGCTTTGGGATCTTTCATGAATCTAGCTAATCGACGAGTAAAGAGGCGTTCGTCTGCAAACCTCCAAACTGGTCCTTGAGTTCTTTCGGTTAGGTTGACGGCGAGTGTTGCGACTAGAATTCCACCAATTATGTCAACCACCCAATGAATTCCAAGATACAGGATTGTAAATCCAGTTAACAATATGAAAATCATTAGTGCGGTTCTAAATTTGGCCCAACGACCATCGTCATCCCATTTTAGATAAGTCAACCATACTGCAAATGGCAGGCCAATGTGGAGACTAGGCATACCGTTTGTAAACGGGTCTATTCTGGTGAACCAATTGTGTATTTCTGGTGTTAAATCATAGGCGATTGTTTCCATGGCTGGGATGTGATCTCCAGTCACTCTTACATTGAAAAATAAGTAAAATGGAATTGCCAATACATAGACCCAGAACATAGACAATGAGACTCTGTCTGCCATATGACGGTCATCGAAATATATTGGGTAGACGAATGATGCGAAGGTTGCTGTCATGAACCCCATGACATAAAAGTGAGTCAGAGCAATTGATAGTAATTCATTTTGGAAAGCATCCTGAATCCATAATACAATATCTCCCTCGATAGCGTACACGTATGGAGTCATATCGAGTTGAGTGTTTGCCATCAATATACGATCAATTTGGTCAAGTAGATCCTTCCAAAGATATACTGAGAATACCACAAACATGTGAGCCCAGTATCGACGAAACATATCGACGAATCCTTGGATTCTAATCTTGGCCCAAGGCGGCTTCATCAAAGGCATGAGAGCAACGGATAGCAGAATAGCGCCCATCAGCCAAGATATGTAGATTCCAGAGCCACCCGCCATACTGGTCTCCACTCCCTAAATCACCGGGGCAACCAATATCTCAAGAATCCACCCCTAACGAAATCGAGAGTAACAACTCCTCTAATTCGTCTGAATCTAAGAGATTCGGACAGTTGGACCACTACTTCCCTCTAACTCGACCAGTACATTATTCACAACCGCATCGAAGGCCGCGGCTGTAGCACCATCAGGTTCGGCAATAATGCGATGTACACCATCGTCGCCGCCTCTGACAATGCCCGGGTCGAATGGTAAGGCACCAAGGAATGGGACTTCAAGTTCGACGGCTGCGGCCTCTCCGCCACCCGACTTGAATACGTCTAGGGTAACAGACCAATCTCCATTTTCATCGGTAGTTGATTCGATAGCGGTTCCAGTCGGACCCATTACGCTGATTTGTGAATTCGGCTCGGCCTTTCCATGAAGCGTATATCCACTCATATTTTCTACAACACCTAGACATGGTAGAGATATTGTTTTGGCGAAATTAATCGACTTGCGAGAATCCAGTAGAGCAACGTCTTGAGGTGTTGTTACGATTACTACCCCATCAATACCAGGTAAGCTCTGTGATACTGTTAGTGGTTCGTCACTCGTACCAGGTGGGAAGTCGATGATTAGGGCATCTAATTCCCCCCATGCAACGTCTCCAATGAACTGTTGAATCGCCCCTAGTTTGATTGGTCCGCGCCAAATTACCGGCTTATCCGGGTCTTCAATTAGGAAAGCCATGGAAATCACCTTCAGCCCATGAGGCCCAATTGCTGGGAAGATCTGACCATCTTCGACGTGTAACTCAGCATCCTCGATACCAAGCATCTTTGGTACATTAGGACCGGTGATGTCGATATCCATTATTCCAACTTTCTTTCCTTGACGAGCAAGCGAGAGTGCCAGCCCAACCGACACAGTGGATTTGCCTACTCCGCCCTTTCCAGAGAGAACCATTACCTTGTGTTTAATCTCCTCATCTAACTGAGTCATTCTCATCTTACGGCGCATCTGGGCATATGCTTGCTCCATTTGCGCCTTCTGTTCTGGCGAGGCCGAGGTTTCTTCTGGCGTGCCTTGAGAATCGGCCATTGGGAGACCACCGCCCGGGTGATGAGAGATTGGCGAATCTGACATTATTACAAAGGGCGAGGTGAGGTCTACTTCAAGCCTGCGTGGTGAAAATAAAACAATATTAACCTGAAAATCAGATTTTGTGTCATTATTCTATTGGTGTTTCCTTCAAGTAGGACCACTACTGCACGTAACTCATGCGACTATTGTTCGTCTGCGTCGGGAATACCTGTAGAAGCCAAATGG
>Ga0181574_10000214_pt1 | contig 53203 bp, 50 predicted proteins | sample 101ome_24_FD_145600 | JGI IMG/M metagenome (GOLD analysis project Ga0181574, IMG submission 145600) | Coastal salt marsh microbial communities from the Groves Creek Marsh, Skidaway Island, Georgia - 101410AT metaG (spades assembly) | ecosystem: Environmental > Aquatic > Marine > Intertidal zone... | reverse complement strand
TCTCGGGGTATAATTTTTTTAATTCATTTATTTTAGTGCTTATAATTTCATCTGAACTTAATAGGTATTTGATTGATTTACCAATGAAATAAACAGGCTTGTTCAGCGAAAATTTATCAGATTTATCTACCCATAATGAATTAATCACAAGAAATAAAGGCAATGAAACTAATAAAAAAGAATATAAAATCTTTATGCTAAATTGACTAAGCCGAACTTTATGAACACCCAATGCTACTATTAGAACAACTAATAAAAAAAGGATTAAGCTAATTATAGTCAGGTAAACATTTGTGGAGGAGGTACTAACTGTAAAAAATATTTCCCGGATAGAATATTGGTACAGAAATATATCTAGTGGTATAAGCTGATAAAGAAAATATTTGATAATCAAAAGAAAAATCAGCGTAGAGAAAAGTAATAAACTTATATTGACTATTCTTATAATTTTAAATTTCGAGACTAAAAAACTAACGAGAACATATGCTATTACGAAAACACTTGCACCTAAAATATCCATTAGCAAACCCAAAAATTCAGAGGCAATAACCTTATAGTCAAATCCATAATTATGTACTATCGAAAAGGTTTCAAACGCTCTAAAAAGAATAATTAATGAGTAAATAGTAATTATTATCCTTGCATATCTTTCATGAAATAGTTTCTTCATTATTTTGTCCATTTAATATGTAAATCTTTAACATTTAACTACTGCTGTTTCCTCACAATTAGCCACAACGGTCTGCCTAAACTGCGTTTTAATGCAGTTTAGGCGGTGTTAGCAAACGTTATTCTTTTAAAATCTTAGTGTTTACGATGTCATTATTTTGGTTAAAAACTCTCACCAGATAGACGCCAGATGGATAATCACTAATATTTAATGCATATGTTCTGGAATTTAAATCCTTTTTAAATATTAGCCTACCAGTTATACTAAATAGTTCTATTTTTAAAAGTTGACCTTTATCTAAGCTTATATTTATTACATCACTTGATGGATTTGGAAATACACTTGCAGTGGTAGGTTCGATATCATCAATACCTACTGTATTTGTTACATCTACACCTACATTACCGTAAACAAATTCCCATCTTGCAGTAAAAACACCCGGAGTAATTTCAGTCACTTCCCAATATAATTTATCTTCTATCAAACATGCAATTCCAGCCGAGTCATTTGTTAAAAGTGCAGTAACATTCATTGTATCGGTAAGAGGAATATTATGATAAAACAAAAAATCACTGTTATTCGTTAAAGTATCGTCTGCAATAATATTAGCTTGAGAATCTGTAATCTCCCACACAATAACATTTTCACTTTGTGGCCAAGTTAAATAGTGACCGGGATGATATAATTTAACCAAACCAGTATCAGATACATTAACTATTAAGTTCATCATGCCGCAACTAACTTGTGCTTGTGTTGTTTGAGTTAGCCCTGAAGCAATAATTAAAGAAAGTAGAATTTTTTTCATCACTTTGTTTTCTTAAAGTTCTAATATATCATTCTTATTTGGAGACATCAATAATTCCATATTTCAGGACAAGACAATGCTATTAATGTTTGCTAACGGTTCGGCTAAACTGCGTTTTAATGCGGTTTAGGCTTTGTTGTGCTTAGTTATATTTCTTAACATTCCTCTGAAAATTAAACCATGAAAGGGTAATACTGAGTACCAATATAGCCTCCCTAATAATCCTAGGGGTCTAAATGTGGCTGTTTGTTCAAGTCGATCATCCACAATCTTGAATTCCAGCCAAGCTTCTCCAGGTAATTTCATTTCGGCAAACAATAACAAACGGCCTTCATTTTTATTGGCGTACAAAACTCTCCAAAAATCTACTGCATCCCCTATCCTAATGGAAGTAAGATTAGTTCTTCCTCTTCTTAGTCCAACTCCACCTGCCATTTTATCTAATAGCCCTCTTAATTTCCATAACCAATTTCCATAGTACCAACCTGTTTTACCACCTATGCTCCAAATTTTATCTAAGCAAGAATCACGATTATCAAATTTTCTGGTTCGCCGATCAACAAAACAGCCAAAAGCCGGCACGTTTACAAAATCAGAAACATTGAAATTGATCCCACTACTAGCGTATGAATCTTTCCAGCTCGAGATAATCATATTATTTTCAATTTTATCAAATGCTTTCTTTAAAGCTTGCATGTAACCAATTGGTTCAATCCCGAGTATTGAGTTAATAGCACTGTCTCGGCAAACTACTTCAATCTTCATGCTGTCTACAAGGGATGTGGCCAGCTTGTATGAGGTAGATGTTACGAAATAGAGCCAGTATGAAGATAGTTTTGGTGTCATAATGGGTACTATAAGAATAGTGCGCTTCAAATTCCTCGATTTTGCAAATCCGAGCAACATTTCTTTATAAGTGAGCACGTCAGGACCTCCTATGTCAAAATTCTTGTTATACGTTTTCTGGTTAAATAATGATTTGATCAAGAACAAGATAACATCAGAGACTCCAATCGGCTGGCATTTAGTCTTTAACCATTTAGGAGTAATCATGAATGGTAGTTTTTCTACTAGGTCTCTTATAATTTCAAATGAGGCACTACCTGACCCAATAATGATTCCAGCTCTGATTGTTGTGAAATTATAGTTTCCCTTTCCAAGTTCGGATTCAACATTGCTGCGTGAACTTAAGTGCTCTGAAAGTTCTGACTCATTTACAATTCCACTTAAGTAGATGACATGTTTGATACTTGAGCCATTCAGCGATTTTTTAAAATTTACGGCAGAAGTGTGTTCTAGGGTTTTGTAATCCTTAGAAGATGACATTGAATGAATTAAGTAATACGCGCCATCAATATCTTTCGGAACCCGATCCAGTGTAGTTTCATCTAAAAAATCAATTTCGATTACCGATAACTTTTGTTTTATAGATTTAGGAGGATTGAACCTCTTAGAATCGCGAACACAGCACACCACTTCATGCCCTGCTTCAATTAAAACAGGCAAAAGCCTTTTCCCTATGTATCCAGTCGCACCGGTTAGTAGTATTTTCATGTTCAATTAAGCACAACGGTTCAGTATAAGCGGTCGTTTTAATGCCGCTTATACATTGTTGTAAGCAGTTATATTTTAATTAATTTGTAGGTTGTCTGATTGTTTTTGTTTAGAATGGTCAAATAGTATATTCCTGATTTTGTTTCTGGTATTTTTATACTTCCTGAACATTTTCCTTCAGTAATATTTCGACCTAAAAAGTCATAGATGATAAAGTATTCATCACCAAGTAGATTCTCAACAAAAATTTCATCTGAAAATGGATTCGGGTAAATTATATACCCTTTATCGAAAACAGTCTCTTCAATACTTGTCAAAGACGTGCAGGAACTAACATCAATTTCGCTGTATAAATTTGGGTCTTGGTTTGGGTCTTCGACCGTGTTAGCCATCATTGAAATTTTAACAATTTCATCACTTGTAGAGAAACAAAGTTGGTGAAAGTTGTCGTTGTCATTTATATCTGCTATGGAAATAGGTACATGCGGAATTAAAACTCCTGAACTATCAGAATAACCAATATAGTATTGAAACAAGTCAGATTCGGTATCACCACTTAAAAACGGTGTAATACCACCATTCCAAGCAACTTGAATCGTTTGTACTCCTGAACTACATTCATTCAGAATACCATCAATCCTTTGGGCAAAGAATAAACTTGGTCCATCATTAAGTGGAATAACATTCGTGGTAGTGATTCCGTTTAGGTTTATGATTTCTGAACAAGCGGACTCTCCAGATAAAGTATCAGTTGTAAATAAATCCCCTACAACTCTAACTTCAACAGGTGGATTGGTAACAGCCGTACCAAATTCACCTAACAGAAGCACAGTTCTATTTTCTCCGTTTTCATTTGCTGGTGCTAAAAGAGCACACATTGGGATGTGTATATTCCCAAGGCTATCTACAACTTCAAAATCAGATTCTGACAAGGTGGATACATCTATTGGAAACATAAAATTCACAGGCATTCCATCTAACTGGCTTCCTGGTGTACCACACAATAAACTTGGTAGTCCATTATCCAGTCCAAAAAAAGCCGACACAAGAGTGTCTTGTGATTTGGCATTTAAAACAAAAGTTAAAATTGTTATTGCTAACAGTAAGATTTTTCTTCTCATATTTTTTTCATTCCTTAATTTATTTTTAAGCTTAGACTCTTTTTATCTGGTTTGGTTTAATTGCTTACAACGATATTGCTTAGAAGCGTACCGAAGTATGAGGTATGTTTCTAAGCTTTTGTTCGTAGCAGTTTACGTTGTTTTCTCGGCCACGACGCGAAAACCAAGTTAGCATTTTTATTTCGTTTACATGAGTGTTAGCGAAGTAAAAATCAACGTTGGCATGAGGACACTATGCGACCGGAGGTTGAGTCCTTCAAACACTTGCTTCTGTTTTTTTTAAACGCGAACTTCATTGGCACAATCGCGCCAGCGATTTGAAAGCGAGCTTTCATCGGCTGTCTCGATGGCAATGAAACCTCAGCCAATTATTTGAAGGCAATACCTCCACCGCTAGATCATGCCATGGTTTTTGCGGAGTAGAGAAAATTGCTAGCGCACTCGGTTTGGCTAAGAAACGTGTCCCGTAGGGCATGTTTTCTTAGCCCTTGTTGGCCACTGTGTTTTATTTTTTTATTGCCTTTAAAATCCTGTCTTCCTGAATTAGCACATCTCTCATTAGCAGCTTGTAACTCGGTTAAGTCAAGCCAAGCCCGCCCCTTAAAGTGAGCAAACAATGTGTTCAAACTCTCATGACCATCTGGTATGATGTACACCCCGGCTTCTTCATAATAAGCCAATTCCAGTTCTTGGATCGCTCCAATTAATCCGGTATTTGTTGGGTACAATGAAATGTACATCAACCCGTTAATTCGAGCGGTCTCAACTCTATCACATGTCGATGTTGGTTGTTGTTTATTTGCACGGCTTGGTTCGAATCCAAGGCAAACATCCATACTTCATTTTGTAGAAACTAACATCAATCCCCTCGTGCGGATATCCATCCACCAATAGTGATTAATAGCTTAGTAATCTCTGATTGAATCAATAGTTCATTCAATCACTCAATCATTCAATCACTCTTGCCAGAGAAATCGGAACACAACAGTTCCAATAACGGTAACCATCAAGTTGATGAGCGTAATCACAGCAATGTTTTGTGTATAGTCGGTGTAGTCGCCGGCAACGGTAAAAACACCCGCTGTTACAGTTACCAAAATCATAGGGATGATTAGCGGGAAACTCAATAGAGGCATGATAATACCTCCGGCCTTTGTTTTTGAGGCAATCGCCGAAACTACAGTAAAGAGCAATCCAACTCCAACACTAAAGGCCAAAGCTAAACCACCAAAGCGCAGGGTGTCTGCTGCTACACTACCCAACAACGTAGAGAACACCACATAGCCAAAGATTGCAATCACAATGCTCAAAATGCTGTTAAACAACATTTTGCTGTATAACACCGCCAACGGATGTACCAAGCTGTGGTAATAAAGGAGTCTTCCGTGGCGCTCCTGGATAAACGAGCGCGCAATTGCGTTTACAGCGGAAAAGAGGAGAATCACCCAGTACAAGGCATTCCAAGTCATGGGTTTGATGCTCTGAAAACAAAGGCTCACAATGAATACGGCAGAAACCAATTGCACAATGATACCGTTGATCGCATATCGGTTGCGCCATTCGGTTTTTACCTCCTTCAAAAAAAGGATTTTAGCCTGCTGAATTAGCCCTATTTCCATATTTTTGCCGGCACAAAATTACGCTAAATGGAATTCCCACTGAGAAACTTGAATGATGCTGAAAAAGCGGCACTAGCGAACGGCCCAATCTGGGTTGGAATCTTAATTGGATGTGCCGATGGAGAGATGAATCCCAAAGAAATTGAGCGCATTGAAGAAGTAATCCGCACCAAGACATTCTCGGAGCAAAACGATGTACACTACCTGTACAAAGAACTGACCAACGAAAATCTCAAAGCAAAGATCGAAGTTGAGTTTGATGGTTTAGGTGGTTCTGCTGAGGATAAAGCCAATAAGGCAAATGCCAACCTGGAAGGATTGAACAGTGTTCTGGCTAAAGTGAATTCTGCTTATGCAGCTCAATACCGCGACTCGTTGCACGATATCGCAGTTGAAGTTGCTAAAGCAGCTGGTGGAATCTTGGGTGTCGGATCGATAAGCAGCGACGAGAAAGAGCTGTTGGATCTTCCGATGATTAACAAATTTTAACGTGACTGCCTTTCGCAAAATACTAATTGCCAACCGTGCCGAAATTGCCATTCGGGTAATTCGTACCTGCCAGAAACTGGGCATCAAAACGGTGGCGGTTTATTCTGAGGCCGACCGATTATCGCGTCACGTGCGCATGGCTGATGAAGCTTTCTGTTTAGGTGCAGGCCCGAGCAGTGAGAGCTACCTTCAAGCAAATAAGATTATTCAAATCTGCAAGGAAAATGATGTGGATGCCATCCACCCCGGTTACGGATTCCTATCAGAAAATGCAGGTTTTGCGAGAAAACTAGCAGATAACAATATCACACTCATTGGTCCATCGGCAGAAGCCATGGAGGTAATGGGTAGCAAACTTGCTTCGAAAGAAGCAGTGGCCAAATACAATGTCCCAATGGTTCCGGGCATCAACGAAGCGGTGGAAGACATCGATACCGCTATGCGTGTTGCCAAGGAAGTAGGCTTCCCCGTGCTGGTTAAAGCTAGTGCCGGTGGCGGTGGAAAAGGTATGCGGATTGTCCACGAGGCTTCTGAGCTAGAGTCGCAAATGAAGACAGCCATTAGCGAGGCCGAATCTGCCTTTGGAGATGGCGCTGTGTTTATTGAGCGATTTGTTCAGAACCCACGACACATAGAGATTCAAGTACTGGGCGACAATCACGGAAACATCGTTCACCTCTTTGAGCGTGAGTGCAGTATCCAACGTCGTCACCAGAAGTTGGTGGAGGAAGCTCCATCTGTAATACTTACTCCGGAATTGCGCGCAGAAATGGGCGCAGCTGCGGTAAATGTTGCCAAAGCCTGTGATTACTCGGGTGCAGGTACGGTAGAGTTTTTGGTTGATAAAGACTTCAACTTCTATTTCTTGGAGATGAATACCCGTCTTCAAGTTGAACACCCAGTGACGGAATTAATTACGGGACTTGACTTAGTTGAACAGCAAATTCGAGTAGCCGAAGGGCATGAGCTCGCTTTTGGACAAGACGACTTGTCGATTAACGGCCATTCAATCGAATTGCGTGTCTGTGCGGAAGACCCGTTTAACGACTTCCTCCCAAATATTGGTAAAATCACGACGTACGATGTACCAACCGGTGATAATATAAGGGTAGACGACTTTGTAGAGTCCGGCTATGAAATTCCGATATACTACGATAATATGATTTCAAAGCTCATTGTTTGGGCACCGAGTCGTATTGAGGCAATTGAAAAGATGAAAGACGCAATCCGAAACTACCGGGTTGAAGGGCTAGCAACGACATTGCCATTTGGAGACTACGTGATGAATCATCCGGCATTTATATCTGGCGATTTTGATACGCAGTTCATCAAGAATCATTACAGCGAGCAAGACATTCAAGCTGCTTCTGAAGGAGAAGCTGCAGCGGCTGCTTTACTCGCGGCACATCTGATGCAAAACAACGACGTACCGGTAATGCCAAACGGTGATCGCAATAGCAATTGGGCTGTCAACCGGAAATAAGTAACGTTTCGTCCCGCTTTCTTCCGTTTCAAGATTAGAGTAATAACTTTGGGCGACACACGTTTTGAAAGTGTCGTAATACGCCTATGATCTTTGAAGCACAACAGATTTATAAAAAATTTCCGCGCTCGAGTTTTGTGCTCGATGTACCGCAAGTTAAACTGGCGGAAGGAACGATTACCGGAGTAGTAGGGGAGAACGGAAATGGTAAAACCACCCTCTTAAACATCGTAGCCGGAGAGCTTGATGCTGAAGGTGATTTAATCTATAGCGGTAACCTCGCCCAAGACCACACGGATTGGGTTGAAATAAAGAAACGTATTGCTTTTATACCTCAACGAATCCCTCGATGGTATGGTAGCCTCATCCAAAATTTAAAGTTGAAAGCAGCACTGGATGGTGTTGATGCAGAAAGCATTGAAGACTACCTTGACGAAATTCTGTCGTTTCTGGGGCTGATGGATTACAAGCACCTAAAATGGACGGAGATCTCTACCGGATATAGGCTGCGATTTGAGCTGGCGCGGATGTTAATTGGCAAACCGGAACTGCTGGTGCTGGATGAACCACTGGCCAACTTGGACATCAACACGCAGCAAAAGTTTCTCAGTGATTTAAAAAACATCCTCCAAGACAAAGAATATCCGACCGCCGTTATTCTGAGCAGTCAGCAACTTCATGAAATTGAAACGGTATCCAACCAAATGATTTTCTTGAAGAAAGGAAAAGCAGTTTTCAGTGGCTCAATGAATGAGTTGGGAGGCAATGAAACCAGTCATGTGTACGAAGTACAACCCGAACATAGTGATCGGGAGAAATTCTTAAACTTCTTGGCAGCCAACGAATATAAGTACGGTAGCAGTGGAGAGTATCTACAAGTAAAAGTGGAAGGAGATTCTGACGCGAAAGATTTCCTCAAGAGTTTAATCAATGAAGACATAGCAATTCGGTACTACCGCAACATCAGCCAATCTACTAAACGACTATTTCACGAATGAAGCTACTGCAATACTATAAAGACCTGGATCACAAAATGTTGAATAAGTATCCGGTTGCATGGGTGCTGGGCGTTCATCTCTATATACCTCTTATTATAGCATCATCGATACTCCTTTTTGCTGTAGGTGCATTGGTAGATTTGAGTCCGCTCCCACAATGGAGAGACTACCGAGAGATCTTCTCAACCATTAGTATGGTGTTGGTGCTGCCAACAATTCTTTTGGTAATTCTATTTATCATACGGCAGGTAAAGTTCAATTCAAAACGGGTTCACATCCGGCTACCTCACGGCTTTTCGTATCCAATTTTCTTGTATTACATCGCTGTGTTTGCCGGCATAATTGCATTGCCTTTTATGGCAAATATCGGGGCAACGGTACGCGCAGGTCTCACGCTTGATACGCAACAGTTTAAGAAAGATACCTATGCACTCGACGATGGATACCGTCATTTTTACATGAGTAAGCAGTATGTGGATTCGAATTACTTGCAGGAGTACGGGCAAGCCCCGGACGATAACGACTATATAGATCATCGAACAACATATCGATTAACTGCCGGAAGGGACAGTTTAATATTTCAGCGCTCCAAACTTACCGATCAGTACATTGGAAGAAGTTATGGCATGGATACGGTTTTGCTCTCCGATGTTTATGCTGAGATTCAAAGTTTTATCGAGGTTGCCTCGCGTTATGGTGCAGAATTCAGTGTAACAAATCCACGGGAAATTGTTGAGATCAACATACGCAGCGACAAGTTTTATCAGAATGCATCTGCAGAATCTACGGTTGCCTATGAGCACATAAGCAACTCAGATACGTTTAGCAATACAATTCGATTTTACGACGAGTACATTGATCGTGATGGTCCATTCTTTATCACATCAATTGAGTTTTGGCAGTTCTATTTGCTCCTAGCACTCGGGCTAGCGGTGTTGGTTTCTGTGCTTTGCTCAGTACAAATTATAGACTTTGGATGGGCCATGTTGGTTACCGCGTTAACTCCAACGGTTTATGGCATTTTCATCGCTTTAATAGGCCTTACCACAGGAGATGTTGGAGATGGGATAATCCTATTTTTCTTAACGTTGTTTGTATTGTTCTATCTCTGGACGGCATTTGCTAGCCCATGGAAGTATAGACTCAAACGAGCATTCGCTATCACGGTTCATCTGTACGCACCATTTGTCTTAATGATCTACATGTTCATGTTGAGATCGCTAAGCAATTGTTGCTCTCCGAACTACAGTTACAACGACTGTGATTGCTATCATGTATTAACGAATAGTCAATACGAAGACGTGGTATACGTATGTGCCGTGGCACTAACGTTTGTGGTACAGTACTTATTCGCTCGTTATTACAAGAAAGAATACATCAATCCTCAGCAGTAGTTGGATTAACCTGCTTTACCCAAGAATAATAACCCACTACGCTGAACGCTGTAAATCCTAACATCATAAAGGCCATGATGTCAAGTTCTCTGGCATGATACAACCATATGCTAAACGCATTCAGTACTATCCAGTACCACCAGTGTCGCAGGTATTTTTCACTTTCGAGATAAGTAGCCACGAATGCAAATGCCGTAGAAAAGGCATCGGCGTAGGGGAGAGCCGAGTCCGTAAAATATTGGAAGAATGATCCGAGTCCAATCCAAGTAATCAGACCAATAAGTATTGCAAATAAATGCACTTTGGGTGATGCTTCAGAAATGGCTCTTGATTTGGTGTTTTTACCGGGCATCCACCTAAACCACCCATAAAAACCGAGTACAATGTACACCGAGTACAATAAGGCTTCAGAGAAGAGTTTCACATCGATAAACAACCAAACAGAAATAGCGGAAGCTATGATACCAATGGGCCATGCCCATATCTTTTGGCGTATCACACCAAGGATAAAAACAAAGTTGAGGCCCAATACAACCCATTGTGCGATTGCCTTCAATGCAGGTAGGAAATCCATGGCGCAAATGTAATTCGAGAAAAAAGAAAAGGGCTGCGTGGACAACCCTTCGAAACATGCGAATTGACCAGAGGTCATCACGATACTCCCGTATCATTACCTTGATGTTTTCAAGTGGAGTGCCAATGTGTATTTGACATAATATCAGACGTTTAAGTTTTTGTTCGTACGGCTTCAATCCTAAAATTGTTGCACATAATCTCATATGGGGAATCTGCTCTAATTGATGATTACCTTTGCTCAACATGGGTACACTGCAATACTTATTGATTTTTATTGGAAGTCTGGGTTTGCTCATTTTAGCATCCAAATACTTCACAGAAGCGGCGGAGCGGATTGGACTTTCTCTGAAGCTCTCACCATTTATGGTAGGTGTGGTCATTGTTGCGGTGGGAACATCGCTGCCCGAATTGGTTTCGGGTATAATCGCAAGTACAAGCGGTCACCCGGAAATCGTGCTCGGCAATGTTTTGGGAGCTAATATTTCCAATATTTTCCTGATTCTGGGAATCACCACTTTATTCGCGAAGAAGAGCATCCAACTGGGCAAGGAGTACATATTTATTGATTTGCACTTTATGCTCGGTTCTGCTACGTTTTTAATCTACTTCTTGCTCGACGGTGTTTTGAGTCAAGTTGAAGCAATTATCCTACTGGTTGGGTTTGTCGTGTATCAAGTCTATTTAGTTCGATCTGAGAAACCAGATGAAATGTCTACGCTTAATGAAGATAAGGTAGTGGAGAACTTAACCGAATTAAGTTGGAAAGACATTGTGATAGTCTTGGTTGCGGCTGCAGGAATATTCTTTGGGGCGAAGTTCACAGTTTCATCTATCCAAGACTTGGCCATTGCCATGGATGTAGACAAAACCATAATTAGCTTAACCGTTTTGTCATTAGGTACAACACTTCCGGAGTTGGCAGTAAGTATCACGGCAGCTCGCAAAGGACATCCGGAAATTGCAGTGGGAGGTATTCTTGGGTCATGTATTTTCAATGCTTTTCTAGTGGCGGGGGTATCCGGTGTAATAACAGATATCACCTTGCCAAAAACCATATCAAACGTGTCCATTTCATTTCTCTTGATAGCTGCGATATTCTTCTACCTTATAAGTCAGGATAAGAAAATATCGAAATGGGAAGGCATGTTATTCCTGCTTTTTTACGTAGTGTTTGTCCTAAAAGTGAGTGGGGTGCTTTAATGGAAGAAAAGCTCAATCCTGCACAACTCTTGTATGCGTATTCCAATGGCTATTTCCCAATGGCTCACGAGGAGGAAGACGGTCAGATTTACTGGCATCGCCCGGTAATGCGTGGAGTTATCCCACTCGATAAGTTCCATGTTTCAAAGAATTTGAAAAGGCTCTGGCGTAAGCATACGTATGATTTACGTATCGATACTGCTTTTAGTGAGGTCGTTAAAGCATGTGCCAAAAGATCCACTACTTGGATAAATGATGAAATTTTGGACGCCTATGCACAGCTTCACGAAATGAATTATGCCAAAAGCTTTGAAGTTTGGAGTGGGGATGACTTAGTAGGTGGTTTGTATGGTGTGGATCTCGGCAGAGCGTTTTTTGGGGAATCGATGTTTAGTCGCGAAACAAACACCAGCAAACTTGCGTTAGTGTTTTTAGTAGAATACCTGCGAGAAAACGATTATCTACTCCTGGATACTCAATATCTCAATAATCATTTAAAGCAGTTTGGTGCAATTGAAATTTCCGACGAAAAATATATGGACATCTTGTCTCAAGCAATATCGAAAGATGTATAATTGTTGTGTGACGAAGCATATTCATTTCCCCCTAATTTTCTTACTTTTTGTAGTCTTTTCGCCGTTATCGAGTCTTGCGCAAGACATCGATTTTTCGGATACGATACCTCTGAAGGAGAACGACCAATTACTCGGTTTTGATGCGCTCGATTCTGTAGCGCCGGGGAACAAAGTTTTTATTGTTGGGGAGAACCACACCTACCTGGAAAGCAATAGTGCTTTATGGGTGCAGAACATCAAATACTTGCACAAACACGCCGGTGTGCGAAATGTGTTGTTGGAAAGTGGCCGATCGATGAGTTGGCTGGCAAATACATACATTCAAACAGGTGACTCAGCCTTATTCGACGTCATCAAAAAATATGTGTTTGAGGAATATGCGAACCGATACAAAATGCTTAGGGAGTTTAATGCCACGCTCGACTCAAATGAGAAAGTATCCATTATTGGTGTTGATTTAGAGCGCGGTGGCTATGGTGCACTTAAAGTTCTGAGCTTACTCATACCTGATGATGGTAAACCACACGATAGTATCGATTTGCACATCGAAAGTATACAAGGCATGGCCATGTATCAAGACAAAGAGATCTTTAAAGATGATGAAGAAGATAGATTTGGGTACACCTACTCAGTGCGTAATACCATAGACTTAGTAATCGAAAATTTTGGAGAGCATGAGCTGAAATACAAAGATTTGCTCGGGGAAAACTTTGGTGTGTTTAAAGATATTCTCACCGGGTTGAAAGAGACCGGCCAGTGGAGAGAAATGAATTACAACAATTCGGTCCAAGGTTATGTGTTCCGAGAGAAGTATATGTTTCAGAGGTTTAAGGAAGAGTTTGGTAGCAGACAAGGAGGGTTCTACGGCCAGTTTGGAAGATGCCATGCGTCAAAGAAGCAGGCAGAGAAAAACGGTTGCGACTGGTATATGTTTAAAAGCTTCGCGAATCGCATTAAGCAGTCGGATGAGTTAAATCTCACCAATCGTGTGATGACGATGGGAATACTTTATGAAAGTGATGAAAACTTCGAAGACGAAGAGTGGGATGATGCAGAAAGCCATATTGAGATGCTATTTGATCAATTAGACGATGATCGGTTGCTCTTATACAATTTGAATCAAGATAGTTTTCTGAGGGTATTCTTTAAGGATGATTTTGATTTCGTCTTTCTAAATTCTAAGAAGCCCGACGAAGAACATCCGTACTATGACGGAGACGATGATGATGATTTTGATTTAGGCCAACGATTTTACCTTACGTACTCACTGGGAAATCATTTGATTGATTTTGATGCGCTGTCGCTTTTACACCCCGCTGCTGTGCGAGAGAGTTTTACAAATGGATTGGTGTCGCACAATGTAGACTTTGTTACGAGTAATGATGAGATTGGTGGATTTATGACCGGTTCTAACTTTGGTGTTTATCAAGCAATTGAAACGAATAATGTCGATTCTATGGGTGAGTCGAGGTCCCGATTAACCGGCTTTACCTATAACAGTTACTTTTTGTACAATGTGCTACCCGAAGTTAAATTCATTGATTTGTTTGCGGGAGCCAGTATCGGATATTCGCTAATGAACTTGACGGTTTCGGAGTCATCACCCAATACCAATCAGCCGATAACAACGGGATTTATTGGTGGCGAAAAAGCAAGTGTTTTCAAAAATCCGGCAATCACAGGAAGAATCATGGCAGGTTTAAATCTAAACTTGGGCAATATAACTCTAGGGGGTGATGTTGGGATATCTCAGGACTTCAGTAAGACCAACTGGAGGCTAGCGGGTGAACTACTCAATCAAGGACCCAAAACATCGTTTAACGGATTGATTGGCCATGTGAGGCTAGGATTTAATTTTGGTGTTTAGCGGCCTTAAGTAAGGTCTGTAGTTTCTGTTCGGTCTCTTCCCATTCCAGTTTCGGTGCACTTCCTGCGTTTATTCCTGCCCCTGCATATAAGCAAAGGCCGTTTTGTGCATACTGCGCACAGCGAATATTCACAAATAGCTCTGTCCCACTAGAGTCTTGAAGACCAATAAATCCGCCGTACAATTCTCGTTGGAAGTTTTCATGTGCTGCGATAAACCGGAGCGCCATGTTTTGCGGCTGTCCGGCCAACGCTGGAGTAGGGTGTAGTGCCGTCGCAAGTTGGTGTAAGTCGGCATGGGATTTTAGGTCACAACTAATGTCTGTACAAAGATGCTCCACTTGAACATTTGGGCGGGTATAAACTCCGGTGGTTTGTATGTTCTCGCAGCCTAACTTAGCCATTTGGTGAGTGATGAAATCAGCAACGATTTGTTGCTCGTCTCGCTCTTTCTCACCCCATTCATCCAAACTTCCCTTAGGTCTTGTGCCGGCGAGCGCCATGGTTGTCACGGTATTGTTATTCAGAGATAAGAATAGTTCCGGACTAGATCCAATCCAAGTATACCCATTGATATGAAGTATATATCGATACGTATCATTGTCGTATAGTGCATTGAATAATTGAAACGGTCTGTTACTGGTTCCCAGTTGATTGTAAGGGGCGATATAATTTCGGGCAAGCACAACCTTTTGGAAAGTTGAATTAAAAGATGTCAATGCACTTTCTACCCAAGACATATATTCATCTTGAAGGGTAGAGGTTTTTGCGTTTAGATTGGGCGTTACTTCCCAATCGAGTAACTCGTGTGATAGTGGGCCAGTGTATGTGTTTTCAATCGGTATCTTGACAATTTTTTTCGAGTTGAACGGACACATCCACAATGATTTGTCTCGAGTATGAGAATTTTCAGAAAGGACAAAGTAAGATGCATCAATTTCTCTTGGTTTCTGAAGGCAGAAAAAACTACCGCCTGAACGAATGTGCCGAATGATTTCTTCCTTCGTCATTCCGCTTTCGTCTCAACAACAGCGAGTGTCATCCGAGCTTTGCATACCAGATTGTTGTCATCATCTGTTATGTCGATATTCCACACGTGTATTCGTTTCCCAATGTTAATTGGACTGGCTTTAGCGTGCACATAACCATCTCGTACCGAGCGTAGATGGTTACCATTTATTTCGAGCCCAACACAGTGCTTGTTCTCTTTTCTGAGTAAGATGTTACCGGCAAAGCTTGCAACCGTTTCGGCGAGTGCCATACTCGCTCCTCCATTCAAAATGCCGTATGGTTGTTTTGTGCGGTTATCTACCGGCATCTTCATCAATAGGTAGTCTTCGCCAAGTTCTTCTACTTCCATGCCTAATGTTTCAGACATGGTGTTTTGAAGGATTGGCTGCAGGTGGCTTGTTTTGATATTTTTGTGGTCGAACATCCCGCTTGAAATTGAACACAAAGAAAACGATTTATCTTATCCGACACGGACAGACCGACTACAATCTGCGAGGAATTGTACAGGGTAGTGGTATCGACAGTGATCTGAATGAAACCGGAAGAAAGCAAGCACAATTATTCCATGACGCCTACGGGCATATAGGCTTCGATCATGTGTTTACCTCGCAACTTAAACGTACACATCAGTCGGTTCAACCCTTTCTTTCTTCGGGCACACCTTGGACTATACTCCCTGAGTTAAATGAGATTAATTGGGGTGTGTTTGAAGGAAAAGAATCCACACCTGAAGCTAAACAAGCATTTAATGATGTTGTTGAGTCGTGGCGTCAAGGAGAGGTGCATATCCCAATTGAAGGAGGGGAGAGTCCACAGGAAATGTTCGAGCGTCAGCAAGTGGGTTGGCATAAAATACGCCAGGAGCAGCACGAGAAGGTTTTAATTTGTATGCATGGTCGGGCGATGCGATCGTTTTTGTCGCTCCTGCTTCAAACACCTCTTAGTGATATGGATCAATACCCGCACACCAATTTGTGTTTGTATACACTAGAAAATTTCGGGAATAATGTTGAGCTAACTGGGGCAAATATCACCAGCCATTTGACTATACCGTCATAATCTCGCCTTCCTTTTCTTCGAAGATTTTATCAATTTTTGAAGTGTACGAGTCAATTTGTTTTTGCACATCACCTTCCGCGTCTTTCGCCATATCTTCAGATAGACCGTCTTTCTGAAGTTGTTTAACCTTGTCGAGTGCATCTTTACGTTCATTACGCAAACTGATTTTCGCATTCTCAGCTTCGCGCTTTGCGTTTTTTACCAAGTCTCGACGCCTTTCTTCGGTGAGAGGTGGAATGTTAATGATGATAACCTCCCCGTCGTTTTGCGGGTTATACCCAAGGTTACTGTTGATAATGGCTCGCTCAATATCTTGAACGATTGACTTCTCCCAAGGCTGAATCACTAATGTTCTTGCATCCGGAGTGTTGATGTTGGCTACTTGGTTCAAAGGAGTTGGAGATCCATAATATTCTACCATCACACTTTCCAACATGGAAGGGGTTGCCTTTCCTGCACGCAATTTGCCTAATTCTTTATGTAGGTGCTCGATAGCTTTATCTAGGCCATCTGTTAGATTACTGAATATCGGTTTTAATGATTCGTCCATTTCCTCTGATTTATTGCAAACTTAATTGATTTCAAGAATTGTAATAGGTAGTTTAATTAACCGTTTTTCTACATCAAATACTTAACCCATTGATTGAATACCACTGCAAACAATAGAATCGCCAGAGCTATGTTGAAAATCAGACGACTCTTTACATAGTTAGAGCCAAATCCAACAAACAAGGCTACTGGAGCAACGGCTAAAAGTAATGCTTGTGAACCATGGTTGCCGCTCAGGATGGCGGTAATAACTATAAAGACTACTTGTAATAGAACCATTTGAATAATGGATCGATTCTTTGTTTGCATGAAGTTGAGTTGCCTAAGAACAACAGGGCTAACCAAGATCATAGCCGCTAAAACACCTATGTAATAATTTGTGGTATAAGCTTTCGAAAAAATCTCGGTGCTCCACTCAGGTTTGAGAGATGTAAGCAGCCCTAATACCCAATCAGGAGATATGTAAAGATAACTAATTGATAGCGCGCTAAACGCAACCACGATAAATGATAAGAGAACAATGGCGAAGCGCTGAATTCCTGTTGTAAATTGGTTTAGCAGGAGTATGACCCAAGGTAAAAGATATATCGACTTTGGGTAAAGAAGCATCCCGATACAGAGCCAAATACCCGTGTCCATAAATATGTTTCGATCTTCAAATTCACCATCGGTCAAGCGAAATAAACGATGGTAAAAAATCAACCATGTGAAATTTATTGCCACAACCTGTGGGTGTTCTAAACTGCTGGGAATGGATATCGCTAGTAGGATATATATTGTTGTGGGTAACAGCGTCCATTGCTCAACAAAACCAGATCTCCGCATAATGGATGAGAACCAGCTAGCTTGAAACAACAACATAAAACAGATTATTATCAGGTCGATTAAGGTGCTGGGCGTAATGGTTGCTTCGCCCTTTGTAACAAATTGAAATACCGGCACGCTACCCACTACTGCAATGAGTAAAATGGCTAACAAAACACTTACACCGGATTTCCTAAGGAGTTGATTCAATTGATGTAATCAAGTTTGAGCAATGAAAACTTGCGATCTTTCGTCACAGGCAAAATTACCCGATTGTAAGCAATTTGCTTTGCTTCAGAAGGGATGATTGAGGTGTAATGATTGTCTGAACGAACCAAGATTTTGTAAGTCACTTTCCCATCAGAGGTAAACTTATACTGAAGTACATCCCCATTGGTCCTGAGTCTATCGTTGTACATGATATAAAGGTGTGCCCGTGTGTTCGCGATAACCACAGAACTATAATAACCGTTGTCGTTAAGTGAACTTTGACTCTTGTTGATTAGGTACTTCCATTTTATTTGATGATTTGAGTCCATGGAAATCACTAACACATCGTCAAAATTGTAAATATTCCGCGCTGTTTGAGTTGGCATCCCATTAATGTATTGGATGTCCGTTTCATTGGAAACTGAAGATCGTTCTGCAACGATGGTGATTCCACCATCCGTACCCGGTAACGTTCTCAAGAGATCAAAGCTTTTAACATCTTCGTACAGCGCCGATTTGCTATCACCAAATAGTTGCTTTTTAAATTTATCTGTGAATTCTTGATAGACCAGTTTTGGGCTGCGTTCCGGTTGGTTTGGCCACAAATGAAAGTGGAACAAACCGTCAGAATTGGGCGACTGCTCATCGGCATAGAATGCGGTGAGATTAACTTTGTTGAGCTGCCTGTCCATGGTGAAGATCGCCTTGCGAAGCAATTTGCCGGAGTCGAGTATTTGATAATCCCTGAGAGAATCTTGCGCCAAATTGTACCAATAAACAGTACTCTTATCGTCGCGTTTTCTGTCTCTTCGTATAGCGAATTTGTGTTCGTTAATGAGGAAATAAGCATTCCCAAAATTGTCCACCATTAAATTGGTAAGGAAGAAGTTATTGTACGGGATGTTCAGCAGGTATCGGTGACTGGCTAGCGAGTCCATACGCTCATTGAAAACATGTATGTTCAATATGCGCTTATCATCGTCTGACTTCTCTGTATACGCGATTAATATGCGCTTGCGGTTGTTGGAAAAACGAATTCTGAAATCCCCCTTATCATAGAAATCCGATATTCCTCCGGAGAGAACATGACGCTGCTTCCCCATGGCGTCTAAATTTTGATCGTACCATTGACATCGAACTTCGTTTCGAGTGCCTTTTCGATCATAATGCGCTGTGACAAATAAAAGTCCCGTGTCTTGTAACTCAGCATACAGCAACCGAGCTTTTTTAAGCTGAACATTCCGAGCATGCGCAAAACTTAGATTTGATCGGTAGCGTTCGATAACAACGTTCTTGGTTAACATCTGGTTTCGAAACCGCAGCATGTAGAGACCCGAATTGTTCTCTCCGATTACTCGAGCATAAGCTGTTCTGCCTTTAACCTTACGTGTATTCGACCACTCTAACTCTTGAGCTTGACTGTTAAAAGGTGCGATAAGCAAGCCAATGACCAAAAGAATAGAGAATTTGTTCAATTTTGCGCTAGTTCGTTGCATTGGCAATCTTAGAACGACGATAATAACACTCTTAGCATTGAAGAAAAAAAGTTATCAGGTAAAAACAGAAGAAAAGGCGGAGACGGCAGTACTGCTTGCGGTTGAGAAACAACAACAATCTCGTGAGCAAACCGATGACTACTTGAATGAGTTGGCCTTCTTGGCTTACACGGCCGGTGCGGATGTGGTTAAGCGTTTTGTGCAGCGAATGGAATACCCAAATCCAAAGACCTACTTTGGAACTGGTAAGCTATCGGAGATTAAAAGCTTTGTTGAAAACAAGTCAATTGATACAGTCATTTTTGATGACGAGCTCACTCCTTCACAAATACGTAACCTAGAAAAGGAACTTAAGGCCAAGATCATAGATCGAAGCACATTGATATTGGACATTTTTGCCAAAAACGCTAAGACCAACAGAGCCAAGACCCAAGTCGAGTTGGCACAAAGTGAATATTTACTTCCTCGTCTTACACGGATGTGGACGCACCTCGAAAAACAGCGTGGTGGTATTGGGATGAAAGGTCCGGGAGAGAAAGAAATTGAGACGGATAGACGTATCATCCGAGATAAGATTAGCTTACTCAAAACGAAACTGGAGGAAATTGACCAGCAAGGGGTAACCCAACGAAAAAGTAGAACCGGCCAGTTAAGACTGGCCCTGGTTGGATACACCAACGTAGGTAAATCAACCATCATGAATGCGCTTACAAAAGCGTCAATACTTGCCGAGAACAAACTCTTCGCGACCTTAGACTCTACTGTTCGGAAGCTTGTACTTACCGTTGAATCCGAAACCTATCAGTCGCCAATCATTACACTGATATCGGACACAGTTGGATTCATTCGCAAACTACCGCATCAATTGATTGAGAGTTTTAAATCAACCTTGGATGAGATTAAAGAAGCAGATGTGCTTTTGCACGTGGTAGATGTATCGAATCCGGTTTTCCCCAATCAAATGGAAGTGGTTAAGGAAACTTTGGCTGAAATAGGAGCTGGGGACAAGCCAACTCTTACTATTTTTAACAAGATAGACAACTATAACCCAAGGGCGACATCGGACGATATCTTTGAAGATGAAGCCATTTATAATCTTGACGACTTTAAGCGCACGTGGTACGCCAACGAGAACGTTCCCGCAGTATTTATATCGGCACTTAACAAAGACGACATAAATATGCTTCGAGCAGAGCTTTATGATATTTGCGATAACCTCGCCAAGCAACCATACTAGTTTCAAACCGATACAATTGTCAATTTATCGAAAGCGCACATCGCCTTGTTTAGGTCAGTATATCTTTGCTTAAAACCGAAAGCGAATGGCATTTCTCGAGATTAAAAATGTCACAAAAGGCTACGAAGGACACTTAGCCATAAAAGACATTTCATTTTCGATTCCGAAACAGAGTATTTACGGATTGCTCGGCCCAAATGGCGCCGGTAAAACAACACTCATACGAATCATCAACCAAATAACAGCTGCAGACGAAGGCGAGGTATATTTTGATGGTGAAAAACTGAACCCAACCCACATTGCTCGAATTGGCTACCTACCGGAAGAACGGGGGCTGTACAAGAAAATGAAAGTTCTTGAGCAAATCGTATACTTCGGTAGATTAAAGGACCTAAGTGCACAAGAGGCTCAGAAAAGAGCCTTGTACTGGCTCGAGAAGTTCGATTTACTGCCGTGGAAATTCAAGAAAATTGAAGAACTGAGTAAAGGAATGGCTCAGAAAGTCCAATTCATCTTAACCGTTTTACATGAGCCGGAACTAATTATTTTCGATGAGCCTTTCAGTGGTTTTGACCCGGTGAATACAGAGCTTATTAAGGATGAAATCAAAGCTTTAAGAGAACACGGAGCAACGATTATATTTTCAACCCACCGTATGGAGTCGGTAGAGGAAATCTGTGACTACATGGGTATGATCAATAAGTCCCAGAAGGTTTTAGAAGGCGGGATATCTGAAGTTCGGAATTCATTTAGAAAAAACTTGTTCGAGGTAGGTTATATTGGTGATTTTGATGCCAACGGTTTTAACCGAGTGAGCCTCCAAAACAATGACAGAGAGGGAATAACTGAGGCAACTTTTTCATTAGATGATGAAGAAGTAAAGTCATTTATAGATGCGCTCAATAAACAGGTTAAGATAAACTACGTTCAAGAGCAATTACCAAGCATCAAAGATATTTTCATACAACAAGTTGAGGAGGGAAATCATGGGTAAAATAGGATTAGTTACTTGGAGAGAGTACATCACGCGAGTTCGTAAGAAGTCATTTTTAATCATGACAATCGTAGGCCCATTGCTAATCGCAGGCTTTTACGGTTTAATCATATTCCTCGCTGTTAACGACTCAATTGGGCAAGATACTCAGCGAATTTTAGTCTATGATCCGGCAAATGTCTTGAATCACAAGGTTGCGAGTAACGACGCCATGGAAATTGATTTTGCCGATTCTAGTTGGTCAAGTCGAGAAGCTTCCGAAGTGCCCGGAGATTACACCGGCCGAGTGTTGATACCCGACACGTTTAACATTTACAGTCCATCTAGCTTGACCTATGAATCCGAGTCGTCCCTCTCACTCGAAAGCAAAGAGCGACTGAAAAATAGAATAGCCACTTCTATCGAAGAACGGAAGATGGCTGAGCTGGGTGTCTCGCAATCAGCAATTGATAGCCTAAACACACGTGTATCGATTAATCCGTTGAAACTCGATGAATCCGGACAAGCCAAAACAACCAGTGTTGAAGTCTATACCGCTGTAGGTATGGTGTTCTCGTTCATCATATACTTCTTTATATTTCTGTATGGTGTGCAAGTGATGCGAGGAGTGATCGAAGAAAAGACCAACCGTATTGTTGAGGTAATTGTATCGAGTGTTAAACCATTCCAACTCATGATGGGTAAGGTGATTGGGTTGGCACTGGTTGGACTTACACAAATCGTTATCTGGGTAGTTCTTACCGGAGTATTGGTCACCGTTATTTCAACTTTTATAATGAGCGGAGACCTGGGCAGTGCTATGGATCTTGCACAACAAGGTCAGAATATTTCACCTGAACAGTGGGAAGCCATGGGAGTTAATGATGGAATTGGTCAAGCTCTAGCTGCGATAAAAAGTTTGAACATACCTTTTATACTGGGATCATTCATCATCTATTTTTTAGGTGGATACCTCATGTACTCGGCACTCTTTGCTGCCGTTGGTGCTGCTGTGGACGCTGAAACGGATACACAACAGTTTATGCTTCCTTTAACTATGCCTTTGGTACTCTCCATAGCACTTTCGACAAGTGTTATTATCCGCGACCCGAATAGCACCTTGAGTTTTTGGCTGAGTATCATCCCACTGACCAGTCCGGTTGCTATGATGGTACGAGTGCCGTTCTTGAACGTGGCTTCTCAATGGTGGGAAGTAGCTCTTTCCGTTGGGTTATTAATTGGTACGTTCACACTTACAATTTGGCTGGCAGGAAAGATTTATAGAACCGGAATTCTAATGTATGGCAAGAAAGCCACCTACAAAGAGTTGTTTAAGTGGCTTTTTTATAAGTCTTAGATACTGATTCTGTGTAAAATACGTTCTATTTACCTGATGTCTTCAGTGTGTATAGACCGTATATTTGACCGCATGCTGATTCGCCTTATGATGTTTCTGGTGGTTCTTGGTGTGTCTGTATCCGTACAGGCGCAGTCTGACTCATCCTACGCGGTACTCAAAGGTCACTCAGATGACGTTGAATCAGTTGCTGTATCGAGAAGTGGTGAACTATTGGCCACAGGGTCTTGGGATAATACGGTTCAAGTATTTGGTACCGACTCAACTTTCCCGCACAGACAAACGCTTTATGGTCACCGAGCAGCCGTATCTGCACTAGCTTTTAGTGAGTTGGGAGATATCCTTGTCACAGGAGGAAACGACTTTAGACTATTGATTTGGGAGCGTGATTTATCGGGTAAATACTCCCTCAAAAAAGAACTTAACCAGGTTCACTCAGCTGGAATTAACGATGTTAAAGTGGGGAGAAACAGCGATATGATATTTTCTTGCGGGGATGATGGAAAGATCGTGGTTTACAGCATTGGTCGAGACCAAAAATGGGTAATTGATAATCAACTGCCGGTAAACAGTATTACTATAAAAGGAAGGAATTACATCTTGTGTGCGGATGAGTCACCTGTTGCTAAACTCTACAGTGTTACAGGTAGATTAATCAAAGAATTTGTCGGGCATAAAGACGTTATCAATTCGGTAGACTTCAAAGGTGATATGGTCGTAACCGGAAGCAGCGACAAAACCGCTATTGTTTGGGATGTGATGACCGGTAAACAGCGTATGGTCCTTGCGGGTCATACATGGAAAATAAATAGTGTTGACATAAGCAACGACGGCGACTACATTGTTACTGGAAGTAGCGATGGCTCGACTAAAGTTTGGGATATTGCAAGCGGAGATGAAATCAAAAGCTTTAGTGAACCAGTAGGGATTATCCGCCAAGTAGCAATGTCGCAAGACATGCATTTTATCTTTTCTGCTTACCAAGTAGACGATGAAGCGGGTAATCCAACTTACGGGCTGTCTGTATGGAAAACCGGAATGGCATTTAAGTTTACAAGTGCTGAAATCGCGCAAAATATTCGAAGAGTGAGACAACTAAGAGAAGAGGCGATTGCAAAGGCGGAAGCCGATAAAAAAGAGGTTGAGCAACAGAAAAAGCAACTAGCGAAAGAACAGCCGAAGCCTCAAGTTGTTAAGGATACATACGACATACAAATAACAATCGAAGATGAGTAGTCAAAAGTTTGATTCTGGTAAAGCTCCGGAACCAGTAGGGTTGTACCCACATGCACGTAAGGTTGGTAATCTTTTATTCCTAAGTGGAGTAGGACCTCGCGAAAGAGGAACCAAGAAGATTCCGGGGGTAGAACTAGACAACGATGGTAATATCGTCTCTTATGACATTGAGGCACAATGTCACTCCGTTTTTAGAAACATACGATACATTCTTGAAGATGCAGGAAGTAGCTGGGATAACATTGTGGATGTTACTGTATTCTTGACCAACATGAAGGACGACTTTAAAACATACAACAAGCTTTATGCTGAGTATTTTAAAGACAACTTGCCTTGCAGAACTACGATGGAAATCAATTGCTTGCCAACTCCAATCGCAATTGAGTTAAAAGTAATCGCAACGATAGATTAATTAACTGTTCTGCATTTTGAGTAAATACTTACCCAAAATGTCGAATTCCAGATTTACGTGCTGACCAACTTCCAATTGGTGAAAATTGGTGTGCTCGTATGTGTAAGGTATGATGGCTACCGAGAACGAATCTTCTCCAGAATTTACTACGGTTAAACTTGTGCCGTTCACACAAATAGAACCTTTTTCAACCGTAAGAAATCCCGGTCGTTTCGGATGTTTGAATGTGAAAACCCAACTGCCGTTTTCGTCTTTCTTTTCAATACACTCAGCTGTTGTATCCACATGTCCTTGAACCATATGGCCATCAAGTCGATCACCAACTTTTAGACATCGCTCAAGGTTAACCTCGCTGCCAACGGCCCATGAACCTAAGTTGGACTTAACTAATGTTTCCTGTATAGCTGTTACCGTATGCTTGTGTTGATCGCATGCCACAACTGTTAGGCAAACACCATTGTGGGCAATGCTCTGGTCTATTTTCAGTTCAGCAGAAATTGGGGAATCAATCGTAAAATGGATGTTGGTCCCTTCACGTTTGATGTTTGAGACAATACCTATTGCCTCGACAATGCCGGTAAACATTAGTCGTTTGTTATTGTAGCAGAAAGGTACTCTCTGTTCAGACGAGCAATGTTCTCGATTGAAATGCCTTTTGGACACTCAACTTCACACGCTCCGGTATTGGTACAATTACCGAAGCCTTCTTTGTCCATTTGATCAACCATGTTTAATACACGGTCTTTTGCTTCAACTTGACCTTGAGGCAGCAGTGCGTATTGAGATACTTTAGCACTCACAAACAACATCGCTGATGCATTTTTACAGCTTGCAACACAAGCACCACATCCTATACATGTAGCGGCGTCCATCGCTTCATCTGCATCATCTTTCGGAATTGGAATTGCGTTTGCATCTTGGGTATTACCTGAGGTGTTCACCGAGATATAACCACCTGCATGCTGGATACGATCGAACGCAGAGCGATCAACTACCAAGTCTTTAACGATTGGGAATGCTTTAGCTCTAAATGGCTCGATGTGAATCGTATCACCATCTTTGAATTGACGCATGTGCAACTGACATGTGGTAACACCACGGTCCGGACCGTGAGGTTCACCATTGATATGTAACGAACACATACCGCAAATACCTTCGCGACAATCGTGGTCGAACGCTACTGGTTCATCTCCAGATGCTACAAGTTGCTCATTAAGCACATCAAGCATCTCGAGGAAAGACATGTGTTCGGAAATATCGGTGACGTTGTACGTCTCCATTTTTCCTGTTGCTTTAGCATTTGGTTGTCTCCAGATTTTTAACGTTAGATTCATATCTCTTGTCTTTTATCTTTCTTACTTCAGAAGCTTACTTGTAGCTTCTCTGTTTTAATTCAATGTTTTCGTATTTCAATTCTTCTTTGCGAAGAACGGCGTCTTTCGGGTCGCCTTTGTATTCCCATGCAGAAACAAACGTGAAGTTCGCGTCATCACGCTTTGCCTCACCTTTTTGTGGCCCGTCTTCTTCTACCGATTCTTCGCGGAAGTGACCTCCACAAGACTCTGTTCTCTCTAAAGCATCTTTTGCGAATAACTCTCCTAATTCTAGGAAGTCTGCTACTCGACCTGCTTTCTCGAGTTCTGTGTTCATGCCCTCACTAGATCCAGGAACTCGCACCTCTTTCCAGAATTCTTCTCGAATCTGACGGATTTCTTCAATGGCCTCTTTGAGTCCTTGCTCATTTCTCGACATTCCAACTTTGTCCCACATCACCTTACCAAGACGTTTGTGGAAGTGGTCTACTGATTTGCTTCCTTTATTGTTTACGAAGAAATCGATGCGCTCAAGAACGGCTTTTTCAGCCTCATCAAACTCTGGTGTGTCTGTTGGGATCTTTCCGGTTCGGATATCATCAGCCAAGTAATCGCCAATGGTGTATGGTAATACAAAATAACCATCAGCCAATCCTTGCATCAATGCGGATGCCCCCAATCGATTTGCACCGTGGTCAGAGAAGTTAGCTTCTCCAATTGCATAACAGCCCGGTACTGTGGTCATCAAGTTATAATCAACCCAAACTCCACCCATGGTGTAGTGTGTTGCCGGGTAAATCATCATTGGTGTTTTGTACGGATTTTCATCGGTAATCTTCTCATACATCTGGAAGAGGTTACCATATTTAGCTTCAACTACTTTTTCTCCAAGTTCGATGATTTTGTCATGACTTGGATTGTTGATGTTTTGGACTTTCGCCTGCTCTCGTCCGTATCGCTCAATAGCAGATTGGAAATCAAGATAAACAGCTTCGCTGGTTGCGTTAACTCCATACCCCGCATCACATCGCTCTTTAGCAGCACGCGATGCTACATCACGAGGTACAAGGTTACCAAACGCTGGATAACGGCGCTCTAAGTAATAGTCTCTATCCTCTTCAGCAATTTGAGTTGGTTTAAGTTTACCTGCTCGAATGGCCTCAACATCTTCTAATTTTTTTGGTACCCAAATTCGTCCATCATTACGTAGCGATTCTGACATCAAAGTCAACTTTGATTGATAATCCCCAGAACGAGGAATACAAGTTGGGTGTATTTGAGTGAAGCAAGGATTGGCAAAGTATGCGCCTCTTTTGTGTGTTTTCCATGCGGCAGTTACGTTGGAGCCCATGGCATTGGTAGAGAGATAATATACATTACCGTAACCACCAGAAGCAATAACTACAGCGTGAGCTGAATGTCTTTCTATTTCTCCTGTAACCAAGTTTCGCGCAATAATTCCTCTGGCTTTCCCATCAACAATTACCAGGTCGAGCATTTCGTGACGATTGAACATTTCAATCTTTCCACGTGCAATCTGACGATTCATCGCAGAATAAGCTCCAAGAAGCAATTGTTGCCCTGTCTGACCTTTTGCATAGAAGGTTCGAGAAACAAGAACACCACCAAATGAACGGTTGTCCAATAGTCCACCGTACTCTCGAGCAAATGGGACCCCTTGAGCCACACACTGGTCAATGATGTTTCCACTCACTTCGGCCAAACGATATACATTCGCCTCACGCGAGCGGTAATCGCCACCTTTTACCGTATCGTAAAACAATCGGTAGGTTGAGTCTCCATCTCCTTGATAGTTCTTCGCCGCATTAATTCCCCCTTGTGCTGCAATCGAGTGCGCACGTCGCGGTGAGTCTTGATAGCAAAATGCTTTTACGTTGTACCCAAGCTCAGCAAGGGTAGCAGCTGCAGAACCACCTGCCAAACCAGTTCCAACAACGATAACGTCAATCAATCGTTTGTTGGCTGGGTTGACCAGGTTAATGTTGTTTTTATGATTGGTCCACTTATCCTTTAGTGGGCCCGCTGGAATTTTAGAATCTAAAGATGCCATAGACTTTGTCTGCGATTAAAGGGTTTGAACGTAGTGGAAAAGTGCGATGAAAATAAATACTGCCGGTATCGCTACCGCGTATACCTTTCCAAGCTTTTGGATAACTGGAGTGTATTTTCTTGAATTAGCTCCAACAGTTTGAAATGCGGATTGAAAACCGTGCATCAAGTGAAGACTCAAGAAAACAAATGCCAAAACGTATATCCCAACGCGAACCGGGTTCATAAATTTGTGTTGTAACTCTTCAAAATATCGAAATTGACCGTGCTCGTTTAAACCAGTCAAATCCCCTTGAATAAGCTTTATGTTGATTTCTGGAAACCAGAAGTCCACAAAGTGTAGTGCTAAAAATAAAAGAACCATGATACCTGTTACGATCATGTTTCGAGACATCCACGAAGCATTGCGTTGAGGCTTATTTACCGCGTATCTCACTGGACGAGCAGCTCGGTTTTTCATTTCCAACACAAATCCCATTATGAGGTGGAAGAACACCCCAAATGCTAACACAGGTTGCAAAATCAATTGCACTACCGGATTAGTTCCCATGAAATGGGAAACCGTATTAAACTTCTCTGGTGAAATCACCGAAAGCGAGTTGATTGTTGCATGCTGCAACAAGAATACGATGAGGAACAAGCCGGATAATGCCATCAACAATTTGCGGCCTACCGACGTGATATTTCTTTTCGACGACATAAAGTTATCTCTAGTATTTAGTGGAACAAATGTACATGCAAACCGTTTTTTTAGAGTTTCGACTTTTAAATATTAGAACAGTTCTAAATTGTGGATACAGCTTCTAGCTCTTATACTACATTTGCCACATGGCAAAAAAAAGAAGGCTATCAGGCAGTTCTGTGGCAATTAGTGTCTCGTTGGTGCTATTTGTGATGGGCCTTTTTATATCGTTGCTTTACAATGCGGATAAGCTCACAACCCACTTGCAAGAGAATGTTTTGATGATACTCTATTTCGAAGGAGAGGTAAGCGAGACCGTATTGAACGAGAGAGCTGATTCCATTGCGTCGTTGGATTTTGTGAGATCGGCAAAAGCCATTACTGCCGATGAAGCTGCCATGGAGTATCGTGAAGTCATTGAAAAAGACTTTGTTGATCTTCTGGGGAATAATCCGCTTCCGGCATCGATTGAAGTGCAGTTGGTTGCAGGAGCAATTAATGAAGGGGCTGGTGAATTAACACAAAGGTTCAGTTCTATCCCTGGATTAGATGATGTCCAGTTTCAAGAAGATTTGGCAGACGACATTGAAAAGAACAAGAAAATTGCTGCCACGGTGCTGCTTTCGTTGGCGATCTTGCTGCTCATTGTTTCATTGGTTTTAATCAACAATACTATTCGGTTGGATGTGTACGCACGCCGTTTTGTAGTAAAAAGCATGCAATTAGTTGGCGCTACCGAATGGTTTATCATTCGACCATTCGTAGTTAAAGCTTTGTGGCTCACAGCGGTTTCCTCGGTGATTGCATTTTGTCTCGTTCTTTTGGTAAACACGGGAATCACAAGGCTCATAGAAACGCAGTTTTTTGAAGTACAACATATTTTCAAACCTTCGACTACTGTGTACTTGATTTTATTTGGCTTACTCGTTGTAACCGGTTTACTCATCGTCCTTCCTAGTGCATATTTCGCAACGAAAAAGTATCTTCGCCTTCGGATTGACGATCTATACTAAAGATTATGGCTAAAAAGAATAAGCAAACCAAGGAAAAATCAACGTCGAGCTCAATGACTATGGCGTTTACGAAAGATAATTATCGCTGGATGGTGATAGGGTTTGCCGTGATAGTTCTTGGATTTATCTTGATGGTGGGTAAAACAGACGACATTTTCAACAACTCAGAAGTCCTGAGAACTGGTGAGAAGAGTTTTAGCTCCACAGTGAAAGTAACCATTGCACCACTTGTTGTGTTGCTCGGCTTTGCGATCGAAGTATTCGCGATTTTCAAAGGATCCAAATCAATCCAAACCAATGAGCCTGATTGAGGCCATTATCCTTGGAATTGTACAGGGGTTAACTGAATTTCTTCCGGTAAGCAGTAGTGGTCACATTGAATTAGTGAAGGCCATTCAAAACACGAACGTAGAAGAGGATTTGTTGTTTACTGTGTTTCTGCACCTTGCAACAGCTCTCAGCACAATTGTAGTTTTTCGAAAAGACATTTTGGATTTGATCAAAGGTGTTTTAAAGTTTCAACTTAACGATGAAACGAAATTCACCGGTTTTATCATTCTCAGTATGATACCCGCAGCTTTGGTGGGCTTGTTGTGGAAAGATGAAATCGAAACTTTGTTCGACCGCAATGTTGTTTTGGTCGGTGCCATGTTGTTAATCACCGGTGTTTTGCTTTACATTTCTGATCGTGTGACAGACAATAAAGACAAACCGTTAAATCCTGTTATGGCCGGTATCATGGGGCTCGTTCAAGCTTTTGCCATTTTGCCGGGTGTGAGTAGGTCGGGCAGTACTATTGTAACCGGGGTCCTTCTAGGGGTTTCACGGGAAAAAGCTGCAAGGTTTTCATTCCTCATGGTTCTGCCACTAATCATTGGTGTTGCAGCGAAGAGTCTCAAAGACTTCATGGAATTACCTGCTGCTCAAACAGCGAACACTCCAATCTTTGAAATGTCCATGGGTTTTATCGCTGCATTCATAAGTGGTTTGTTCGCGATACGATGGATGATTAAATTAGTGGAGAAAAGTCAGCTTAAGTGGTTCGCATTCTATTGTTTTATCGTCGGTATCTCAGCCTTGGTTTATTCCTTTGTTTAGGATTAACAGGCTTAAGCCAATCCGTTTCTTGTGATACCACAAAAAATGGAATCAAGGTGCTTTGTTCCGTCAAGGATTCTAGTGGTTTTGTTACTGAAATTCGTAGATATCGCGGTGGCCAAAAACATGGGAATTGGGATAAGTTCAACAAAAAAGGAGAATTAGTTACTCGCAATACGTACAAGAAGGGAAAACGTGTCTGGACGTTCCACTATCGCGACGAAGAAGTAATTCAATCGATAAATAAAAAAGGGGACATCAGGAACTTTAAAGGCTGCGGTTGTGGTTCGTAACTAGTTCGAACGAAAATCCGGGATTAACAGGAATTCTGGAATCTCAACTTGAATAGTTCTGCCTTCCGAGAGTACTTTCATAGTGTAATTGCCTCTCATTTTTCCGGCGTCGGTAGTGAGTTTACACCAAGAAGAATAGTGATACGACTCCCCCGGGAGAATTATTGGTTTCTCACCAACAACACCTTCTCCATCAACTTCATGATTAAGGCCAAGCGCATCTGTGATATCCCAATGCCTTGCCAATAGGTGAACGGCCTCGTCACCGAGATTCTCAATTAGCACCTCATATGAGAACACATGAAGACGAGCTTCTGGCTCAGAAACATTCTCCTCATAGGTTGTGGTAACTGAAATTTTGACGTCGTATGTAGTTGCCGTATAAATCAAAGTCGAGTCGAATTTGCCAAATTATAATTACATAACAAAGTATTTTTTCAGAGGTTGACGACTAATGTAAAAATACTGTTCATTTGCATCGTGAAGTTCCCAAGTTCCACCATCGAAAAAGTTGTTGAACAACTGAGTCGTTTCCCAGGAGTAGGAAAGAAATCTGCGTTACGTATGACGATGTTTCTGTTGAACGATGATGAGGAAGATGTGAAACGCATGGCTGATTCCATTGTTGAACTCAAAACGAAAACCACATTTTGTGAGACGTGTGGAAACGTGTCAGATGCACCTCAATGTTCTGTATGCACATCTGTAAACCGAAATCGGAATTTGATTTGTGTTGTGCGCGACTTCCAGGATATCATCAGTCTAGAAAATACGGGGCAATACTCCGGTGTTTATCACGTCCTCGGAGGTTTAATCTCTCCGATGGACGGAGTAGGACCGGATGACTTGACGATATCAGCTTTGTTGAAGCGGGTTAAGGAGCAAGAAGTGGATGAAGTTGTACTCGCACTGAGTGCCAACATGGAAGGTGACACCACTTCGTTTTATCTTGCACGTAAGCTTGAGGCTCTTAACGTTCGAGTTTCGGCAATAGCGCGGGGAATAGCAGTTGGCGGAGAGTTGTCATACGCCGATGAGATAACCCTTGGTAGATCTATACAACATAGAACACCGTACAAAACTAGTTTTGACCGCTAGGCTTATTGTTTGGCTTTTTCTTGTTGCGATTTCGATCACGGTTCTTATTTCCTTTGTTGCCTTGACCTTTTTCTTTTTGTGCGCCTTCTGGGCCCTTTTTTTGTCTGGTTCCTTGTGGGTTCTTAGACTTATTGCTTGGCTTTCCTTTTCGCTTATTTCGACGTTTCTTACCTTGCTTTTTACGCTGTTTGTCAAGCTCGTCGTAACGACTTATATCTTGGTCAGAAATAAGATCTGGTGCAGGTTCGAACTTATTGATAATCTCTGCGCCTAAAGGTTGATCTACCAACGTATCCGGTTTCTTCCCTTTCTTGTTCAAGGCAATAATCTTGTTCACACGCTCTATGTCAATTGCTATCCAGTCGTTGTTGTTTGGGTAAGAAAACCAAAGCGTTCTCTTCAGGATATCAGTCTTTTGTAAACGAGCTGAACCAGAAACTGTTTCTAGGGTTAAGCGATCGTCTTTAGGAAATTCTGATAGGGCTTCGAGGTAGGTTTCTAACTCGTAATTCAAACAACATTTGAGTCGACCACACTGACCGGAAAGCTTCAACATGTTGATAGACAAGTTTTGGCTTTTAGCCGCTCCCATAGTGACCACCTTGTAATCGGTAAGCCACGTGCTGCAGCACAACTCACGACCACAACTTCCTATACCACCAAGTCTTGAAGCTTCTTCACGATAGCTCACTTGTCGCATTTCAATGCGGGTTCTGAATTCAGCTGCGTATTGTTTAATCAAGACTCGGAAATCTACACGTTTCTCAGCCGTATAGTAGAAAATCACTTTTCTCCCATCCCCTTGAAATTCAATATCACTGAGTTTCATGTTGAGTCGCATGTCCATAGCAATGGTACGTGCGCGTTCTAGTGTTGCAGACTCCTTTTCTTTAAACTTCTCGTACTTTTCCTTGTCGTTTTCAGACGCAACGCGGTAGATTTTTCGGATACGATCATCGTCTTCCGTGATATGGTTTTTCTTTAGTTGAAGACGAACCAACTCTCCGGAGAGACTCACAAAACCAACATCGTGGCCATAATCTGCTTCAACCACAACCATATCGCCGGTATACAAATCAAGACCGTCCGAATTGCGGTAATATTCTTTCCGACTACCTTTAAATCGTATCTCGACAATGTCGAAAGGTTTGTAGTCGGTTGGCAAAACCATGTGGTTTAGCCAATCATACGTATTTAGTTTGTTGCATGCTCCTGTTGAACAAGATCCGTTTTGGCCACAGCCGGGTGACGTACACCCACCGGATCCGTGTTCAGAGCCACAGTTTCCACACCCCATATATATATCACAAAGTTCATGTTCTTGGTTAAGCCGACTGCTTGTTCTGTATAAAACTGTTTCGAATTTGCAGTGATAGTTGGAACAGCGTCAGTTTCGGATTGGCATTGCGCTCTATTTGATAGTGCGCTTTATTCAACCCATCGTAAACAACTTCAATATTAGCGAAATGAATGACACGAGAAAAGTTCATAACGAATTCAGATTCGCTTTCATTTAGTCGTGGTTTATAATCAGGAATTGTCTTTGCGGCTAGAACCTCACGAACAAGTTTTAGTGCATACTCCATGAAGTGTTTAATGTTCTCACGGCCTTTCCCGCCTAGTTCGTCACTCCATTTCATCAAGCCCGGGACATCCCTTCTGAAACACAAACGCATCCATCGTTGCATCACCTCGCCAAGTCCTTCCTCTTGATGATTGGCTAGGTGAATGGCGGTATTTAAGTCTCCGTCAGCAAGAAATACAACAGTATCTAAATCAGCATCAGGATAGGTCTTTGTAATGAATGTAGAAACTTCTTCATTGGTATACGATGGAATTCGAACTTCTTGAGTTCGTGACAAAATCGTGGGTAAGATGTTGTCGATATTTTCTGTTATAAAAATGAAATACGTTTCTGCTGGCGGCTCTTCGATTAATTTCAAAAGTGAGTTACCTTCTTTACCCAGATATTCAGGCAGCCAGATCAATAAAACTTTGGCGCCGTTTTCATACGCTTTTAATGACAGTTTTTGAATGATTGATCGACACTCTTCCTTTGTAATGTTTCCTTGTTTGTTTTCCGCACCGATTTGGTCCATCCAATCCGTGTAACTCATGTGCGGGTTTGCGATAACCGCGTTTCTCCATTCTTCCATGTAGTCGTTGCTCGTGGGTTTTGAACCAGATTTTTTACTAACGACAGGGAAGGAGAAATGAACATCCGGATGAATTAGCTTAGCTACTTTTACGCATGAGCCGCACGTACCACATGAGTCAGTCCCGTTTGGTTGTTGACACATCAGGTACTGTGTCCATGCCAACGCAACGGATAAGTGGCCACTTCCTTCAGCCCCTGTAAACAGCTGGGCGTGAGGTATTGTTCCTGAAGTCAGCTGTTGAATTAGCTGATTTTTTAACGTGTTTTTACCCTGGATGTCTTGGAATTTCATGACCAAGTCAAAGGTAGGTTTTAGGCGCGTTTCGGGTGCAAGTTGTTGACAAATTCTACTTCGGTCCAAAAAACCGTTTATTCGATGTGTTCTTCCTTCAAAGTCTTGTATTTTGCACTACATTTTTAGTTATGGATTTCAAAAAACTCTGGGAACAATTTAGACCGCACATCATTGCGATTGCAATTTTTCATGCGGTTTTTGCCTTGTACTTTCATCCGCAGTTCGACGGGAAAGTTGTAGAACAACGAGACATCATGCAAGGAAAAGGCATGATAAAGGAAGCAATGGACTACCACGAAGCGACAGGTGAGCACACCTTGTGGACAAACGCAATGTTCGGAGGAATGCCTACCTATCAGATTAGTTCACCACAGAACTCTAACTTAATCCGAACTTACATTGAGCCAGCCATGCAGTTGTTTATGAAAGCCCCATTGAGTTGGTTCTTTGTGGCCGCAATATCCTTTTATATCCTGATGCTGGTGCTTGGTGTGAATCAATGGGTTTCAGTAATTGGTGGCTTAGCGTTTGCTCTTTCCACAAACAACATGATACTTTATGCCGAAGGGCACACCTCGAAGTTTCGGGCAATATCTTACTTGCCTCTCGCACTAGCGGGTGTCTATCTTATCTTAAGTAAACATCGGTACCTAAAAGGTGCAGCTTTATTCTTGTTGGCGATGTCGCTTAACATTGCTGCGAACCACTATCAGATGACTTACTATTTCGGCATTGGAATGGTTTTCTTTATGTTGGTTTACCTTGTGTTCGCCGCCAAAGAAGGAGAGATTATACCTTACTTTAAAGGAGCTGGATTACTATTGATTTGTGGGATTTTGGCAGTAGGCCCGTCATTTTCAAAAATTTACACCACGCTTGAATATTCCAAGTTCACCATGCGAGGCAACTCGGATCTCAAGGAAGAAGCCGCAGCGTTAAAAGGAGGTTCTGAAGAAACATCCGGTGAGGGACTTGATTGGGACTATGCTATGATGTGGAGTAATTCGTCATTGGATTTAATGGCGACATTTATCCCCGGTATCGTTGGAGGAGCTAGCGGTGTTGAAGTGGATAAAGATTACCCAATCACCAAATGGTTTGGAAATAGTAGGAACTTAAAAGCTCCACTTTATTGGGGAGGTGCTGAGTCAACTTCAGGTCCGGTGTATTATGGAGTCATAGTATTATTTCTTTTAATACTTGGGTTGCAAAACGTCAAAAGCTCTGGCTGGAAGTGGGGAGTTGTAACGGCTTTTCTAATCATTGCCTTCTTATCGATGGGTAAGTATTTTGAAACATTCAACCGTCTGTTTTTTGACAACTTTCCGAAGTACCACATTTTTAGAGCTCATAACTCGGCAATGGGGGTTGGATCCGTTTTCTTTCCAATCCTTGCATTAGCGGGATTGTCTGCCTTCGTTTTCGGTGAGACAAGTAAGAAGGAGAAGCTCAAGCAACTTTATATAGCAGGAGGCATAGTAGGAGGTCTAAGTTTGATAATTTGGTTGATAGGACCTTCTATGTTCTCATTCAGACATATGGCAGACGAGAATATGTTGTATCAGTCGTTTCAGAACAACGTACAACAGTTCGATCAATTCATGGATGATCTTATTGATAGCCGTGAGATGTATCTTAAGTCGAGTGCCCTGCGATCGTTCATTTTTGTGGCTCTGGCTTTCGGTGTTTTATGGGCATTGGTTACCAATAAGCTTAAAGCAAAACTTGCAATAGTCTTGGTGGGAGCTTTGGTGACAATCGACTTGGTTACAGTGGATCGCACTTATTTGAATGACGAGAACTTTATCTCAGAGCGTAAGCAGAACAAACCATTTACTATGCGTCCAATTGATGCACAGATAAAGCAGATGGAGCCTCGTGGTCGCGGATATTATCGGGTTTTCGATATGTCAATTAACACCTTCAGCTCGAGTAGTACGAGCTACTTCCATAATACAGTTGGAGGGTATAGTGCGGTTAAAATGTCCCGAATTCAGGATGTTATTGATAGCGTATTCCGAGCAAAAGATGGGATCAGTTCCGAAGTGTTGGATATGTTCAACACAAAATATATCATCGACCAAAAGGGACAGTTGTATCCTTCTCCAACAGCATTGGGAAGCGCCTGGTTTGTAGATAGCTTTGTTCATGTGAGTTCAGCTACTGAGGAACTCAATGCAATACGTAATGATTTTGAATCTCGCACGCACGCGGTGGTACACGATGAATTTGGAGAATACTCCAAACGCCTCACAGATCATGCACCGGATTCCAACACAAATCGTTCAATTGAGTTGACGTCATATCAACCAAATCGATTGGTGTATACATCGAATTGTGAAGAGGAAGAGTTTGTAGTTTTCTCTGAGATATGGTATGGTCCGGGTGTAGGTTGGGAAGTGACGATAGACGGACAACCTGTGGAAGGAGACTACGATCATATAAGATGTAACTATTTGCTTCGTGGGATGAAGGTTCCATTGGGCAAACGAGAAATCATTTTTGAGTTTAAACCGAAGAGATTTGAAGACGGTGAACGTATATCTATGGCTTCATCGATATTGATTTTGTTGTCCATAGGTGGATGGCTGTTCGCAGAAATTAAGAAATCAAAATAAAAACTGCTCATGTCAAAGAAGGTTGGGATTGTCGTTGGGACACGACCTAATTTTATAAAGATCACTCAGTTCGAAAAAGAACTGACAAAGTATGAAAGTGAGTTTGAGATGAAACTCATTCACACAGGCCAACATTTCGATCGGAATATGTCTGATGTATTTTTTGAGCAATTCGAGCTCAGAAAGCCAGATGTATTTTTAGAAGTTAAGGGAATGAGTCCTGTGGAGCAGATTGGTGAAATAATCACCAAACTCGGCCAATTTATACAAGACTGGAAGCCCGATTTGTTAATCACTCCCGGGGATGTAAATTCAACACTGGCAGCGGCAATTGCTGCGAATAAAACCGAGACAAGATTAGCGCATTTAGAGAGTGGCTTGAGAAGTTTCGACCGTACGATGCCTGAAGAGATTAACAGACTGCTCACGGATGAGATAACAGATGAGTTTTTTGTGACTGAACCGAGTGGTTTAAAACACTTGAAAGAAGAGAAAGCAGCTGGTAGGGTGCACTATGTTGGGAATACAATGATTGATACCTTAGTGGCATTTGAGGAACAAATAGAGGCAAGTCCAGTACTTGAAGACTACGATTTGGCAGAGGACGGATTTGTTCTTATGACAATGCACCGTCCGGCAAATGTTGATGGCGAAGAGAACTTACTCAAACTTTTACAGATACTTGATCATATCACGGCAACATATAAGATAGTCTTTCCAATACACCCTCGCACTAGAAAGAGCTTAGAAAGTCATGGACTAATGTCTCGTGTGGATGCGAACAATCAAATTGTATTGTTACCACCTCTTGATTACTTCGGATTCCAGAAATTGACGGCTAAATGTAAGTTTGTTTTAACAGATAGCGGAGGAATTCAGGAAGAAACAACCTTTAGGCAAAAGCCATGTCTTACGCTGCGACCAAATACAGAAAGACCTGTAACAATTGATATTGGGACCAATACATTGGTGCCATTTGAACCTGATACGGTTACGGCTTACATCGACTCAATTATTGATGGGACGTATAAAACCGGGGAAATTCCGGAGCTATGGGATGGGAGAGCCACCGAACGCATTGTAAAGATTCTACGAGAGATTCTCTAAGAGCTTAGCGTAGTCTTCTGCCATCGATTTACGGCTAAATTTCATGATATCTACGTTGTGGGTAACATCCAGCTGTCCTTGTTCGTACAGTTTAAAGTTTGACTCGATTTGTTCTTTGATTCCGGAAACATCGGTGTATCCGAACATCTTTCCGGCGCCGGACTCTCTTATAATCTCTGCGCTATCCCCTTGTTTGGGTCCTATTCCAATTACAGGTCTACATGCCCCAAGATACTCGTATATCTTACCCGGTACCACACCTAGACTATTTGGTGTGTCATTAATCGGAAGTAATAAAACTTGAGATTTTTGAAGCTCTGGAATTACATCGCTGTGTGGAATGAAAGGTATATGATTCAGAAATTCTGTCAGACCATGTTTCTCAATAGCTTCGAAAATGTGATGGTCGACTTGTCCAATCAGTTTGATTGACAACCTTGAAGCAAACGAGTCATTTTGGACCAATTGCTGAAGAGCTTTCCATAGACCATCGGGGTTACGATCTTTATTCATTGAACCTACATGACATATTGAAAAGTTTTCATCAAGGTATGTCGACTTATTTGTAAAATCGGCGTGGTCGTAACCATTTCGAATAACTTTTATTTCTCTTCCAGACAATTCCTTGAAGTCATCCGCCCAATGTTCACTTACGGTAACTATTTCATCAGCGGATTTTAAAACCTGTTGTTCTAACTTTTTGTGCTTGCGATCTGCCCAAGATGTTAATCTTAACTGGTCGTAGAAGTCAATATTTGTCCATGGATCTCTAAAATCAGCAACCCAAGGAACGTTCACATGTTTCTTTAAACCGAGGGCTATTAGATGTGTTGTGTGTGGAGGTCCAGTAGAGATTATTGCATCATAGTCGTGCGATTTTAGGTGATCTTTTAGGTATTTCACCGATGGTGATATCCAAAATTTACGAGCATCAGGTATGAAAAAGTTGCCCCGAATAAATACAGATAACTTTTGAGTAAAGCTCTCTTTTTTATCCGATATAAAACCTGAGTATACCTTGTCCGATTTCTTTTTTCCGGTTAATTGTTTATAGAAGGAGTATGGCTCCCATATGGGTGTCTTTATGGTCTTGAGCTTCGGATGTACCTGATCAAGAAGGGATTCGTCAATCACAGGGGCTTCGCCGTTTGATGGTGTAAAAATGGTAGGCTCCCAATTTAGGTCAGGAAGGTATTTAGTCATTTTCAACCATCGTTGCACTCCTCCTCCTCCGGCGGGTGGCCAATAATATGATATGATTAAAACTTTTTTCATTGAGATAATTCCTTACCGTAGCCTACTGAATACGGCGCACCGGTGTTCCAATGTTGTTTGAATTCTTTATTAGCATAGTCTGATACGGTAACTCCACTTTTGGTGATTTCTATGTGTCTCACATGTATAAAATCTCGGTACTTTACTTCAGCGATAATTTCGGTAGCCGAAAGTTTAATCAATCTGAATTTTGTTTCTCTTCTGAGGTTAAACGTTGCAAAAGATCCGGGTAATGTGCGATTCTGCTCTTGACCATCAAACGAAATAGTTGAGTGACTGGCTACACTCCTGTACTTGTTGCGAGTTTCAGGGTTCGGAGTATAACAATAAGAACCCGGGTCGACAAGTAGGTTCGTGCCATTAGCAAAAAGCTCAACAGATAGCTTGTCATTATGCGTGTGCCCCCAAGAATGATGCTGTTTGGATTTCGAAGCTCCTACTAATGCAAGATAAAATTCACCATTCTTAATTACTGCAAGTTGAAAATCCGAGAAGTATTTACAATGCAGACTGTCAAGGTCAACACTTGTATCAATCCGAAAAGTCTTGGTTTGTTTGTATTTATAAGCTTTAAAGTTGATTGATTCAGAAACGTCAAATTCTTTGATGACGTGAGGTGGTCCTGAAGAATTCAGCTTAGTTAAATCAATTTTAAAGTTGCTAGCGAGGTCAGACATGATTTTAGCCTCTGGTTGTAGCGTGTTAGATGTCTTGTTAAACAGAGCATAACCACCTTCAATGAATGCGCTTTGATTTAATTGGTCTTCATCCCAAATCCGATCATTACTGTTGCTCAGTTTACACGAGTATTTATCTTCGAATTCTGCAGTGGTTAGCCACGATCCATGTACAGATACTTTAATGAATCTGCCGGAATCGTTGTCACCAATTTGAGGAGTGGTTCCGTTGGGTTTTTGAATAAAATCGGCAAAAGAAATGCTCTTGCTGAGTTTTTGCCAGAAACCATTTGTGAATACCGTTTTATTGGTTTGAACTATAGGTGTTGTCTTTTTTTGAAGAGGAGAGAGGTATGGCCAGTTTGCATTGGAAGACTGCTCAATTCTGCTCAAGCGTTCATCAGTAAGTTTCAATGACAAAGCTGCGCACCACAGCATCATTTCACCACTTAATCTGTGGTAAAACGTGGAGCCTTCAAAGTTAGATCCATCGATAAAAAATTGACGAGTCATACATTTTTCAAGTTCTTGGATAGTCCATTTCAACCATGTGTCTGTGCTTGTGTGGTCTAAGTATGTGGCAGCGAAAAATACGCCAGCAACATTTCCTAAGTAATGGTTCGACGTCAATCCTTCACGATATTCAAGTGTATTGAGCACATGCAGCCCACTTTGATACACATAATTCGATAATATCTCTTGAATCCGTTTATCAAGAATATTGGCATCATATTGAAGCAACCAGTCGATAGCAACACAGATGTTGGATATTCTTATCCCAACATCCATCGCACAACTATGATTTACGCCATAGCCAACAGGGTTTTGGGAGACAAAGTCTAAGAGTTGGCATAATACTTCACTCGCGACGGTTTTATTGGCTGATCCATCGAGTGTTGCGGCCATCTGAGGTAGATGCTGGAGCCGAGATAGTTCCCAAGGTATTTTCACGTCAGCCGTTGGGTCGCGTTTTACCTGTTTGTTATAGATTTCCTTGGTGTTCCACCGGTATCCAGACTTTATGTCGATATGCCAATCAATTGGGATGTAATTTGGGTTGGTTGACTTAATGTAGTTCCAAATCTCCCTCGCAGTTGCTGTCCAACTTTCTGGGATAACATCAGCAAAAAAATCCTCGATGTTATTGCAATCATATTGGGTATAGTTGAAATGCGTTTTGCCAATAGATTGGCTTCCTAAGATGTCAAAACGATGCTGAGTTAATTCTGTAAGATTTGGAATTTGAACTGAATCTATTGGTTTTGGTATAATCTGAAAAGCGAGTGTCGGACCGCTGTAATTGGCGCATTGACTCTTGGATAAATCCTGGATGTACGTTTTCTCAACTCTTTTGAAGAGTTTATTGGAGAGCTTGTTGAATAAAACGCTCAACGGAAGTTTGAAAAGGTAAAGTAGGGTTCCCAAGTCTATTATTCGATTGGTAGTTTCAAACCTAAGCGATTCAGAGTTTTACTCAAAAATTGATTGAAGTCACTTGAGAGCTTCAGTCGGACAACTATTGCTATGTATCCTAACGAAATGAATGAGTTAATCAGAAGAGCAATCCATATGTTAGTCTGACTTGGTAAATTTAACAAGTACAGTGATCCTCCAAAAAGTGTGGTTAAACCTAGAATCATGAGTGATCTGATGCTGAATGGAGAGAGTGCTCTGGTAATGCGTAAATAAAGAAACGCGGCCAGGTTATACATTACCCACACAAGCAGTGTCGCAAAAGCTGCACCGTTCAGTCCGTATTTCGGGATTAATACTGAATTAAAGTAGATCACAGAAACTAGAGCCACTGAATTGATAGCGATAATCCAGATGTATCTTTTAGACGTTGAGATTATCTCAAAGTTTACGCCCATGGCCATGTTGAGGACTTTGGCTGCAGCGATAAAAATGATTACGAATTTTGCCGGTCGGAATGTTTCGCCATTCGGGATGAGGATAAATAGTGCGTCAATGTTCGCAAGCACATTGATAAACAAAAATCCTCCTACGACGAACAGAAGGTCAGAACTGCGTTTATAAACCTCATTCACTTTTTTGGTATTTCCTTCCGTTTGAAATTCTGAGATTAGAGGGAAAAGGAGGGAAGCTAAGTTCATACGTGGTAAGTCAACCAGCATACCTATGTAAAACGCATAAGCATATATCCCGGCAGCCGGTGAGCCTTCTAGAGAACCCACCATGAGGATGTCAATTTTCATAACCGCCTCGTTCATTATTACAGCAAAAAATGCGAACATGCTGTATTTGACAATTGGTGAAAGGTTCAGGTCTTGGATACTGAGCGTTTTAGTCGGATACTGAGCCGTCTCAGTGATAAAGAAATACCAGAGGCCAAGCATTCTCAGCGCGTATAGTAGAACCAATGCTGGAATTACGTATTGCACCTTGATTATTGCCAAACTAGCTAAAAGTAGGACTACTGGGATACCGGCTTTTTGCGTGACTATTTCAATGAGTCTTACTACGTTCAATCTAAAAATTGAAGTAGCGAATGCTTCTAGCATCGTAAACTGCGACATCAGGGTAACGAGCACACAGACCCAAATTATTTCATTTGAAATGGTTTGAAAGTCGGGATAAAGTTTTGTGAACAAGTCGGCCCCCAAATAATAAAGCAATAAACAAACGATAGCGTTTATTACAAATTGTCCAAGGAGGAGTGTTATGACAAAGGCTTTTCCTTTGTCCGTTTTATGCTTGTGAGCATATCGCTTGATTGAGCTGTTGAATCCAAAGACTGAAAACGGAAGAGCCAACGAGGCGACAGCAAGCATGATATTAACTTGTCCGTATAAGCTCGGAGGCACAATCGGAATAATAAAAAGCGCACTGGCAACACTAAAAAGTATCCCAACAAAAGACGACAGAGTCGATTTAGATGCTTGTCGTTTTATTTGCCCCAATTACAGTGTTTTATGAGCCGTGTTAAAAGAAGTACGAGAATACCTTGAAAAAACGAGTCAGATCTATAGGTAAGTTCTTTCATTTTTTATGTACAGTGTTTAACCAAGAATTAAAATGCATATATCTCCAAACTCTCTCTGAAAAGGGAACTTCCCTTTGGTAGTAGAGGCTCGAGTATTTAGCTGCTTCTTCCAGCAACGTCGTGTTAATATTTCTGTCAAAAGAATCGTTGTCAGGAATGTACAGAGACTTCATCCAGTCTTTGATTGGAATCCCAAACCCTTGTTTTTTGCGCGTGACAAAATTTTCAGGCATGTAGTCAAGTAAAATCTCTTTTAGAATTGCTTTACCACCCAGGTTAGTATCGTATTTAGCGCAATATGGTAAATTTACAGCTAGCGAAATCAAATCTTGGTCTAAAAATGGCTCTCTGCTTTCAAGCGAGTAGTGCATGGAGGCGCGATCAACTTTTACCATGCTATTATTCCTAATATAGTTGTCTAGTTCATGAATGGATAGTAAAGCATGGTCTGGCAAACCTCGCTTGATGTTCCTTTGTCTGCTGATGATTAGTTTATCAATGTGCGATATGCTCGAACCGAACTCACTGACAAGCATGTCATATAATGTGATAACATCACGAGCTGTGTACCTATTGGCAAGTTTGTGGAGTTCTCTTTTCTTTTTGAGGTCAATTGGTAAGTAACTGATGATGAAGTTAAGTAACCTATGAATCGATGGTAAAGTTGCTCTCTTTTTGCCAGTTATATTTAGAACTTTTTCATACCTCTTGTATCCTAAAAACAGTTCATCACCACCGTCCGCCGAGAGCACAACTTTAACATATCTTGCGGCAAGTCTTGAAACCAGTAATGTTGGAATAGCACTATAGTCGGCAAATGGTTCGTCGTAAATGTCGTTCAAGGATCCTAGAATCTTTTTTGCTTCAAATTGGTCAAGCTTCTCAACAACATGCTTTGAATTAATAGAATTTGCAACTGCTTTAGCATGTTCAGTTTCATCATAATTGTGGTTAGAGAAGCCTATTGTGAATGTGTTAAGTCTGTATCCAAGGTCATTTGATAGAAGAATTGCTAATAATGAAGAATCGACACCACCACTTAAAAATACTCCCAGATCTACGTCTGAAACCATTCTTCGTTCAAAACTTGTTAAGAGTTGTTGCTTGACATGCATTTTTAACTCGTTTCGAGGAAGAGAGGATAACTCTGAGGAGTATTCCTCATTGAATGCATCGGAAGAATCCCAATAGGTTTGGACGGTTTCATCCAAATTTGGTGAGATAATGTGCCACGTTCCAGGTGTAACTTGCTTTATGTCGGAGTATATAGTAGAGTCTGCGAGTGGATATCCAAAGTTAAGATAGTGATCCAAATTTGTACTATCTATACAAGGCTTTTTGCCAAGCCAGGTTCTTAAAGCCTTTATTTCAGAGGCAAACCGGTATGAATGTGTCGTCTTAAAGTAATAAAGAGGTTTGACACCAACCCGATCGCGACACATATATAAAGTTCGAGACACTTTGTTATAGATAACAAATGACCACATGCCGTGAAATTTTTTAACACATTCCGTGCCCCATTCAATGAAACTTCTGAGAACAACTTCGGTGTCACTTGAGGATTTGAACTGGTGATTTAATGATTGAAGTTCTTGCATCAAATTCTTGTAGTTATAAACTTCACCATTGAAAGCAATTACATAGTCTCCTACTGTAAAAGGTTGGTTAGCTACATTCGATACGTCGATAATGGACAACCGGTTATGACCAATAAAAACCGAGTGTTCCTCATTTGAACTAGAGTAATGCCCAGAAGAGTCAGGGCCTCTATGCGAGAGTGTGTTTAGTTGATTAAGTTCGAGTTGATTGTTGAGGCTACCCTCTTTTGATATGACACCGTAAATTCCACACATCTAGTAGTTGTTCAATATTCTATTGTAAAACTGCATAAGTTTTGTAACATTTCGACTCGCTTCAGTTTGCACAAATTTATTCGCAATTCGGAATTTGTTAGACTCAACTGTGTTGATTACTGAACTAAGTGTTTCAAACAAATTGTTCGGGTCGCCGTTTTTAAAGATGAAACCATTCTCTCCATGAGTAACCAACTCATCCAGACTGCTACTTTCTGCCACTACTACTATCTTGTTTAGTGATAAAGCTTCTGTCAATGTGTTCGGGGAATTATCTATTCTAGAGGGTAGCACTACGATTTTGCTTTTTTGCAACAACGATACAACCTTAGAATACGGTATTTTTTTCTGGATTAATGCGCGATCACCAAACTTATTTAAGGACTGTTCGAGTTTTTGGGTGAAGGTCTGTTTAAATCTTTTTTTAAACACTTGATTCAGAAATCCATAGGAGTAAGGCCGCCTCAACGGAGTGTCTCTTCCAGCAGAGACGAAACGCCACTCAGGGTATTTGTCGAGTATTCGTGGAATTACTTTGATCAGTAAGTCAGATCCTTTTGAGAAAGAGTAAGTCCCGAAGTAAAAGATTATGTTATCTTCATCGTTTTGTGGAATTTCCTCAATTGGTTTTGAGATATACGGGGAAGCAACATGTTTGACAGCAATTCCGGTTTTGTCTTCGACCATTTTATTAATCGTTTTGCTTGGACCAATTATGTGTCCTTTGTGCTTCCTGTATACAACGTGCTCAATGATCTTTTTTTGAATGTTTTTCCAAGAGTTCGAGTCAGAGTAAATGTATTTGAAGTATTCTCGATAATATTGGGATAGCCTCAGCACGCTTTTTATTTCAGATGGAGCCTTTAATGATAGGAACTGGGCATTACTGTATTGTACAATGTCAAATTTGTCTTGATTGTTTAATGACTTTAATCGCTGATTAATCCGCTTACTTTTAAAATAAATTCTCAGGCTTGTGTTTAAAGTGAAAAGCAATAAAGCGTTCGCTATCCAAAAAGATGGCTCCATCTTTTTAGGTACAGTATGAACCTCGATTCCGTTGTAGTTTAACGATTCATTTTTGTCTCCAATGATTATAACTACTGGGTTGTGCCCAATTTTTTTCAGGTAGGAACATGTCTTATACAAATACGTCCCCAAACCACCATATTGTTTGCTTGTCACGAATTCAGGGGCAACAAACCCAATCCTCAAATGCTTCTCATTCATAATACTCGAGATTTACGGAGTCTTTTGTAGTTACTGGGTTTCTTGATTGCGTAATTGCTTCTAAAACCACTTGATTCATCGATGATTGATCTCTGTTTGTAAAAAGCAAACATCCTTCGGGTCGTTTGACGCAATCGCTAGCCACGACAGTTGTGCCAACATACAACGCTTCACGCACCGAGATGCTGTCCCCATCTGTGTTGGTAGGCCGCAAGTAAACAGAAGATATGGACCACAATGCATTTGCGTCAATGCCGCGGTTTATGTCAATTAACTTTACATGACTGCTCAAACCTTTTGTCAAAATTCTAGATTTAATCTCAGAAAGGTACGGACTTTCATCCATGCTCAACACCAAAGCTAGACCAACAGATTTCCCTTTGCGATGAATCAATTCATCCATGAGCTCAATCATCATGTCGATGCCATACAGATCTTCATCTTTGTAAAACGACAATCGATAGGCGTATCCGCTCAACACGTGGTCAAAGCGTGCTACCCAGTCTCTAATATCATTCACACTTTCAAAATCAATATCAACTGGAGGTAAGAATGCAGGGACTTCTTTCGGGTAGACGTTGCAGCCCATACTTTTCAAGTAGTGAAGTGTCTCTTCATTCACGCATACAATCCTCCAAAAACTCCTTAAACTCCATTTTTTTATCTGCGAGACGAAGCTTCCCGGCAGAAATTGCGTAGGGTAGCGATTATGGTGCACAGTAAGCATAAATCTATGTCGCCACCCAAGTAACCTGCATAATAGCAAGAAATACCAAGCATCTACATGGAGGTGAACAATACTTATTGGCATCAATAGCAACCGCATTGGAAGCTGCCAAGTGGGGATGAATTCAACAAAATCATCTGCACGATGGTCTTTGTTCACAGCCATTACATGCACGTCCATCCCCCTTTTTCGAGTTAAAGGAAGAATTCTCTCAATGTGAGTTGATACACCTCCCACCAAAGGTGGATAAGGCCCAATGATATAGATCGGCTTCGTTACCAAACTTTATTCCTCAATTGCAAACGTTGTAAGAGTAGTTTGTTTTATATCCCACCAATCTATTGGCCAAGCACCGGTTCTTATACCTTGGAGGAAAGCATCTAATTCATCGAAGTGCCCTTTGTTACTTATGCTCAAATCAAAAGACTTTACTTTACAACCATATCCTTTAACAGACTTATAATCGTCCATCACTATGGAATTTTGGTCAAAATGTACTTCCATATATTCTTTTGATATGGCCTTGTTCCCTGTAGCGAAATACTGAATATTACATATCGAACCGTCGTCATACTTTAATGTAATGTTGCGGTTATCCTGAGCTGAATATTTATCGTTTGTGGGTGTAATACATTCAGTACTTATAGATGTTATTTTTCCTCCAGTAAGTGATGTCATCAAATCGATGATATGACAACCCTCTCCAATAATCCGACCACCATCTTCATGAACCCAGTGATCTAATGGTATATATCCGGCATTCATGCGATATTGAACAACCATTGGATTGGAACGCTTTTTAGTCTGCTTGCGTATCTCTTGTATCAATGGGCTAAATCGGCGGTTGAATCCAACCATTAACACAGGACAAGACGATTCATTTTCTATCAACCAAGCTTCAATTTCTTCAAGCTCCTCTCGATTAATACACAAAGGTTTCTCAACAAGAACGTGTTTCCCTGCCTTAAGAGAATCTAGAATCAATTTTGCATGACTCGCATGGCGCGTGGAAATTACCACGGCATCAATCGTCTCGTCGCTCAGAACTTCATCTACATTTGTTGTGGCATAGGAAGCGCCATACTGTTCAGCTACCGCTTTAGCCTTTTGTCCTGTGCGATTGACAATTGCTCGGATTTCAATATCTGCCGACTTCCGTTTTAAGTTTGGTAAGTGAGTTCCAGTTGCAAATGTTCCTGCTCCGATTAATGCAACTGCGAGTTTGCCTTCCGATTTTGGTTCCGATGATATCCTTACTAATCGTTCAGGCTCTTGAATATTTACATCGTTTCCATAATCCAAAATTGTGAGGATTGGCTTAGGACTGGCCGATTTAAGATTGTCAAAGGCTTCTTCAACTTGTTCAATCGGATAGGTTGCGTCGATATACTCTTTTATCTGGATTTTTTCAGTAGCCAATAATCTCAGGTACTCGGTCATATTCCGGTTTTCGGTCCACCGAACATAGGCATACGGATAATCTACTCCTTTGTCTTCATAAGTTGAGTCGTACCTGCCAGGACCGTAACTCGTAGAGATAAGAAAGTCCAATTCTTTGGCATAAATATCACCTCGATTAATCTCCATGCCAGAAACTCCTACCAGAACAACTCGACCTTTCTTTTTGCACATCTTAAACGATTGTGATAAAGCTTCATTATTATGAGTTGCAGCTGTGAAAATTACCGCATCTGCCCCGTGGCCACCCGAAAGAGAGTTTACAATATCAATTGGATTGGATTTGGTTGGATTTATGGTCAATTCTGCCCCTGCTTTCGAAGCAAGTTCTAATCTTCTTTCGTCTATGTCCGTGACTACTACCCGCACACCTGCAGCATTAAGCATCTGTGCAGTTAGCAATCCTAAAACTCCTGCTCCAACTACAACTGCAATTTCACCTAAGTTTAGTTCTGCTCTGCGAACACCCTGCATGGCAATGCCACCTAAGGTTACCGTTGATGCATCAACATAATCCAAGCCTTTTGGTATGCGCATAGCTAAGTTTATAGGTACATCTACATACTCAGCATGGTTGGCAATTCCTTGACCTGCTGCCGCAACACGATCTCCAACTTTGAAGTTTGTGACACCCGCTCCAACTCCAATTACAATTCCGGATACAGAGTAGCCGGTTGGTTTTCCACCGTCTAGTGTTCCTCGGATTCGAGCAAGCGTTTTTCGCAAACCATTTTCGCGAGCAAAATTCAATACGTTACGTACTTCAGCAGGTTGTTCTAGCGCTCGTTTAATCAGAGGTTTACCTGTTTCAGCAACATTGCTCATTTCTGTACCAGCGCTAATGCAACTGTTCACAACCTTGATTAATATGCTGCCTTCCGACACATTAGGTGCAGGGACGGTCTCACCTAAAACTTTTCCTTTCTTTACAACTGCTTGAATCACCGAGAGATATCAAAATTTTTTCAAAGGAACGCATTGCGAAGTCATTAGACAAGAAATGGAACTACCTACCAGTATTTTGTCTCGTCTTTCTGAGTAATAGTTATTCTTTAGGCTACCTTTGCGACGTAAATTTTTCTTATGTTCAATATCATAATTTTCGGCCCTCCGGGAGCAGGTAAAGGAACACAGAGTGCGAAGCTGCTTGATAATTACAACTTGACGCATTTGAGTACAGGAGATGTATTTCGGTCTAACATAAAAGGGGAAACAGAACTTGGACTTTTAGCTAAGTCTTATATCGACAAAGGTGAATTGGTGCCAGACGAAGTCACAATTGCCATGGTGAAAGACTTTGTTCAGCAACATGCGAATTCTACTGGATTTATTTTTGATGGTTTTCCACGAACAATTTCTCAAGGCGAAGCTTTGAGTGAAATCCTTGCTGAGCATAACGAAAAAATTGACATTGTTTTAGCTCTTGAAGTAGATGAGGACGAGCTTGTAAAGCGTCTTCTTGAGCGTGGCAAGATATCAGGTAGAGCGGATGATCAGGATGAAGGGACTATTCGCAATAGGTTTAAAGAATACTTGAATAAAACTGAACCATTACTTGACTTCTACCGAAATACGAACTTATTGCACTCAGTACAAGGAATGGGGTCGATTGATGATATTTTCAATCGTCTTGTGCAAGAGGTTGATTCTGTTAAAGCGTAAGTTGTGGCAAATCCCAACTTCATTGATTACGTAAAAATCTGTTGCCGATCTGGTAAAGGCGGCGCAGGAAGTTGGTCTTTGTTCCGAGATAAATTTAACAGTAAAGGTGGCCCGGACGGTGGTGACGGTGGCGATGGCGGATCGGTCATCTTAAGAGGCAATGCACAACTGTGGACCTTACTCCACCTTAAATACCGTAAACATGTAATTTGTGAGAACGGGGGAGATGGAGGTAAGCGTAGAATGACCGGTAAAACCGGTGCTAACCAAATCCTTGAAGTTCCACTTGGGACAGTAGCTAAAGATGCAGAAACAGGAGAAATTATTGCCGAGATTACGGAAGACGGTCAAGAAAAAGTAATTACACCTGGAGGACTGGGAGGTAGAGGAAACTGGCATTTTAAATCCGCTGTAAACCAGACTCCTCGGTATGCACAACCCGGTGAGGAAGGCATAGAACAATGGACTATTCTCGAGCTTAAAGTACTTGCTGATGTCGGACTGGTTGGATTTCCCAATGCAGGTAAATCAACTTTACTTTCTGTTGTCTCCGCAGCCAAGCCTGAAATCGCCGATTATCCTTTTACCACGTTGGTACCAAATCTTGGAATGGTTCAATATCGAGACTATCGATCATTTGTAATGGCGGATATCCCGGGGATAATTGAAGGAGCCAGTGAGGGTAAAGGTTTAGGCTATCGCTTTCTTCGACATATTGAGCGCAACTCCACCCTGTTATTTCTTGTTCCAGCCGATAGTGATGATATTGCTACCGAGTACAACATTTTGCTCAAGGAACTAGAGAAGTACAATAAGGAAATGTTGTACAAAGATCGAATCTTGGCAATCTCGAAATCGGATATGCTAGATCAGGAGTTGATGGATGAAATCAAGGACACCTTACCGGAAGGAGTTCAATCAATTTTCATTTCATCCGTATCCGGCTATAACATCCAAGAGTTGAAAGATTTACTCTGGAAACAGTTAAATAGTTAACTACTCTGTTGGATCAGTTAGCTTTCCAAGTTTAACTTCCAAGCCATCGATTTTCTGTGAAACCGGAATTTGACAACTGAGTCGACTTCCATCAATATCAAGAACAAAAGCTTCGTCTAGCATGTCCTCTTCCGACTCACTCATCTCGGGAAGTTCGTGATCACTTTCGACACACACATTACAAGTTGCACACATCGCCATGCCCCCGCATGTTGCTTTTACAGGTAGCCCATTTGCCTTCATGGCTTCCATCAGGTTTAACCCCATGCCCGTAGGGGCCTGAATCTCGTGACGAGTGCCTTCAAGGTCGGTGACAAATACGGTTATTAAATCATTCATTATTCAAATGCATTTACACCACTTACTGTGGTATACTTCAGTACGAGGTTTTTGTCCGGATGAATTCTTTTGTATGCTGATTGAACCATAAGTGTAGCCTCGTGGAATCCGCAAAGGATTAATCTCAGTTTGCCTTCATAATCATTGATATCACCTATAGCATAGATTCCTGGTACGTTGGTGCTGTAGTCTAACGTATCAACGGAAATCGATTCTTTGTTTAGGTCCAGACCCCATTCTTTTAATGGTCCAAGTTTTGGGGAAAGTCCGAACAATGGGATGAAGTAATCACAGTCCTTTCGTACTTCATTGTCGTTTACTTTATCGTATATCGTAACACCGCTAAGTGAATCATCCCCATGGAGCGATTTCACTTCCGCATTGGTTATGAGGTCTATCTTTCCGGCACTACTTAACTCTTCCACCTTTTCAACACTGTCTAATGCACCACGGAATTTAGTTCTACGGTGCACCAATGTTACTTCCGATGCCACATCTGCCAAAAAGTTTGTCCAATCCAAAGCGGAATCACCACCTCCAGCAATCACAACTTTTTTGTCGCGAAACTTCTCAGGATCTTTAATGATGTAGTCTACGCCTTTGTCTTCAAAGTCTGTTAAACGATCGAGCTCCGGCTTGCGCGGTTCAAAACAACCTAATCCGCCGGCAATTGCGATAATCGGTGCTTTGTGTTTCGTACCACGATTGGTGGTTACAATAAACTGCTCATCATCCGTTTTTTCAATTTCTTCAGCGCGTTCACCTAGGGTGAATCCGGGCTTAAACGGCGCTCCTTGCTCAATCAGGTTGTCAACCAATTCACCTGCGAGAATAGATGGAAATCCAGGAACATCGTATATCGGTTTCTTCGGATATATTTCAGCTAATTGCCCGCCCGGTTGAGGTAGTGAATCAATCAGATGGCAACGTAGTTTAATTAAACCCGCTTCGAAAACGGTAAAAAGACCACAAGGGCCTGCTCCAATGATGATAATGTCTGTTTCGATCATGTCTTCGATATCGCGTGCAAAGATAACATTCACTCCAAGCTTTGTTTTTTGATTACAGACAAATTACAGACTGATACAAATCAGTTCACTTTGTTTTTGCTAACTTAGTACCTCGATAAAAAATTATGAAAAAACTTAGCATTCTACTAACTGTTTTGTTTGGGTTGATGATGACTCAAACAAGTTGTACTGATCGAAGTGATATTGATGATATCATCAAGAAAATCAAAATGAAGAAAGATCAGGAAAAAGACAAAGACCGAGATAAGGACGAGGATAAAGATAAGGATGAGGACAAAGACAAAGATCGGGACAACGACAAAGACAAAGACCGCGACAAGGACAAGGACAAAGACAAGGACAAGGACAAGGACCGGGACAAGGACCGGGATAAGGACAAGGACAAAGATGAAGATGAAGATGAAGATGAGGATGACGACGATGAAGACAACAAGCGCAAGCGTCGAAACGGTCGTGGTTAAACCACAAACTTTCTAAAAAGAAAAAAGGAGGGCATTGCCCTCCTTTTTTGT
>Ga0181574_10000212_pt1 | contig 53513 bp, 49 predicted proteins | sample 101ome_24_FD_145600 | JGI IMG/M metagenome (GOLD analysis project Ga0181574, IMG submission 145600) | Coastal salt marsh microbial communities from the Groves Creek Marsh, Skidaway Island, Georgia - 101410AT metaG (spades assembly) | ecosystem: Environmental > Aquatic > Marine > Intertidal zone... | reverse complement strand
AGAAGGGGTCACGCAGGAGCAATCGTTGGTGGGAAGGATGATACAGCCGCAGCTAAAAAAGCCATAATGAGAGAATGTGGTATTCACGTAGTGGATTCACCAGCTGAGATTGGAAAGAAGATGGCGGAAGTCCTTTAATCCATACAGAAAAGAAAATATTTCGAATAGGTGTCTATTAGGCACCTCTTTTTTTATGTTGATATTTGTAACTTCACGCTCATGCTTCTTTAAAATACTATGCGAAAACTAATACTACCCGCAATTCTAGTCGGGCTCACCTCTTTGGTATACTATATCTATATGCAGCGCACCGATGCATTGGCTGACGTTGAATTCAATAGTTTTAGTACGATTTCTGAGGACAAGCTAGACCTCAGAACACGCATGGATTTAGCGATGGAACAGGAGTTTCATCGCACAAAGGACTTGTTGTTGAATCGAGTGCCACGCGAACGGTTGATGGAGGCGTATGAAGTAATCCGCGAGCAAGAACGAAGACAAGGTAAGGCTGCAATAAGTGGGATAACTTGGGAGGAGCGAGGTCCTAACAACGTTGGAGGTAGAACTCGTGTGATAATGTTTGACGCCAACGACGCGACGAATCGAACGGTGTGGGCGGGGTCGGTCTCGGGTGGATTGTTTAAGACGACTGATATTTTCGCTTCGGAAGTAGAATGGGAGCCCGTTAACGACTTCTTCGGCAATATGGCGGTAACAGCTTTAGCACAAGACCCAACCGATCCGGACATCATGTATTTCGGCACCGGAGAAGGATACTTTAATGCGGACGCGGTTAGAGGCGATGGTATTTGGAAAAGTACCGATGGAGGCGATTCTTGGTCTCAATTGGCATCAACCACAGGTAACGACTTCGACTATATCAATAAAATTATTGTTGACGGAGATGGAAATGTGATAGTCGGGTCTCGCAGTCAGTATATCGATCGGGGTGGTGTTTACCGCTCAACTGATGGAGGGACATCATTTACTGAAGTACTTGAGCGCTATGCGGTAACATCACCTCGTGAATATGATAGATGTGCTGATATAGAGTTGGCAGCGGACAGCTCAACTTTTTATGCCTCCTTCGGGATTTTCTCTACGGATGGGATCTTTAAATCAACAGATTCGGCAAAGACTTGGTCACAGGTTTACGATGCAGACGCCAATAATGAACAAAGAATCGATTTGGTGTGCGCACCATCTAATTCGGATTATGTTTACGCTTTGGTACAAGGTTCCGGTTACGGAATAGGAAAGATAATGAAAACCACGAACGGAGGGAGTTCATGGTCTACGTGCACGACCATCTCTTGGTTAGATCAATGTAGTTCATCCTCGAGTGATTTTACACGTAGTCAGGCATGGTATAACCTTGCTTCTGTAGTTGATCCGGATGATGAAGATGTGCTTTATGTTGGAGGAATCAATCTTTTCCGTACTACGGATGGAGGAAGTAACTGGTCTCAGTTGTCTTCCTGGGTAGGATGCGGAGGGTATTCCGAGGTGCATTCAGATCACCATGTTTTACTCTTTTATCCTGGAAGTTCGGATACGATGTTGAATGGTAATGATGGTGGAATTTACATTACCGAAAACGCTCAAGCTTCTCCTCCTACTTGGGAAATGATTAACAGTGGGTTTAACGTGACCCAATTCTATGCAGGAGCTATCCATCCTGAAGCGCTAAACCCTTACTTTCTGACAGGATCTCAAGACAACGGTTCACAACGTTTTCAAGACGCCGGGGTCAACTCTACAGATGAGGTAACCGGAGGTGATGGGGGATTCTGTCACATCGACCAAGAAAATCCGGATACACAACTAACGGCATATACGTACAACAACATCCGTATATCAACTGATGGCTTTACCTCGTATTCATCATATTCCAGTAGTAAGGGGAACTTTATTAATGCGTCGGATTACGACAGTGATAACAAAATACTGTATGCCGGAAGTGACGCAGGTTACTTATACCGTTGGTCAAACATTGGAGGGACGCCATCAGCTACAAATATTTCAATCTCAGCAATGAATAGTTCCCAAGCTTCTGCAATCCTGGTTAGTCCAAGTACACCTACAACGGTTTATGTTGGGACCGAGGGTGGTCGTGTAGTAAAGGTGACAAGTGCTAATAGTTCACCTTCGGGATCTAACATTTCAACTAGTTTACCTTCCGGGACAGTTAGTTGTATTGCAGAGGACCCATTTGATGCAAGTCATTTACTCGTAACGTATTCGAACTACGGGTTAACTAGTGTTTATGAAACAACGAATGGCGGAACATCGTGGTCATCCGTAGAAGGGAACTTGCCTGATATGCCAATTCGTTGGGCTTTGTTTAGTCCTTGGGGTGGAGATAGTGCACTCCTTGCGACGGAGCTCGGTGTGTGGTCTACAACAGACTTGAATGGAGGTTCTACCAATTGGGCGGCAACCAATACCGGTTTGGCAAACTGTCGGGTCGATATGCTTCAATACCGAGACTCGGATTCATTAATTGTTGCGGCAACTCACGGTCGAGGTTTGTATACCACAAAATTCTTTTCAGAAAGGGTGATAGCTGATTTTGGCTTTGATCCGGTAGTTGCCTACGAAGGGGATGAAGTTCAATTCTACGACGATTCCTATGGGGCTACGAGTTGGAGTTGGGACTTTGACAATGACGGAAATGCGGAGTCAACATCTCAGAACCCGACCTTTACTTTTGGTGAAGGAGGAAACTACACCGTTAAGCTTACGATAAACGGAACGGATTCAACCACCAAATCAATCCATGTACTTCCCAAGTTGGGTATTCCGTACACAACATCTGATGGAGGTGATATGGAAAGTAATGAATGGCATTTTGCGGGAATTGTGGTGTCCGGTGCCGATCAGTTATGGGAACGAGGAACTCCGTCAAACTCATTTAACTCGAGCGACTATAATGGGTCAAATGCTTGGGTTACTGATTTGGATGGCGACATGTATGATGCCGATGTTGAGTGTGCATTACTTACGCCGAGTTTTAACTTTTTGGAATCAGGCACATACACTTTGTCCTTTGTGAAAAGCATGGAAGTTCAGTTTTGTAATGGGCCATTGGCTGCAGTTGTCGAGTATTCTACTGATGGAGGTTACACATGGAACTTGTTGGGGACCGATCAGACTGGGACAAACTGGTATAATCGAGGGCCAAACTCCAGTTGTCAAATTTCAACATACATTTTTGATCACGAAATGGGTTTTGTGGGCAATTGGTCTAAAGAAACTACGTCACATGATGTTAGTTCATTGGCGGGGAATTCGGATGTTAGGTTTCGCTTCCTATATGAAGTATCAGACAATTTTTCAAATGGGTATGCCCGTGACGGACTACTCATAGACGATTTTGCAATCTCCGGACCGAGCAATGATCCTGTCCCGGGAGCCGGAATTGAGACAACTGCAGTGAGTCGGGTACAGAACCTCGGGTCACAAGATTCTGCGCATTTTTACTCATCTAACGGGAAATTGATTGCTTCTATTTGGAACCTAAGTACCCATGATTTTGGTGCCACCACTGTTGAGATTGATGCAACCGGAACCGGTGCGAGTGATTTTGACAACAATACAGCGGCGAATCAAAAGATCTTTAATAAGACCATAAAGATTACGCCTACATCCAACAATACCAATGCCTCTGTTCAAATTGCGATGTATTTCACCGCGGATGAACTCTCCGGCTGGAAGTCTGCTTCCGGTATTGGGGCAAGCGAAGTGCAGTTATTTAAGACTACAAACGCAATTGGGTCGAGTACGGCAGCCCAAGGGACTTATCCAACAACAACCACAATTGATTCCACGTACGCCGATGGGAATAATCTGTGCGTCATCTCAACCTTTACAAATGGGTTCTCAGGAGTAGGTGCAGGTGGTGGAGGTGGAGGTTCCGGACCTGGTCCATTGCCGGTTGAGCTGATTTCATTCACAGGAAATAGGGAAGAGAAATCCGTTGTGCTTAAATGGGAAACAGCAGCAGAATTAAACAACGACCGGTTCGAGGTGTTGCGATCTCAAAATAGTGGTGATTTCATTGCGATTGGTCAAGTGAAGGGAGTCGGAACTAGTTCTGAAAGACAGACCTACTCTTTCACGGATTTCAATATCACAAAGAATGACTATGTGTGTTACCAACTACGTCAGGTGGACTTTGACGGCACAAGGGATTATTCAAACGTGGTTTGCTTCGAAGCTATTGAACGCCAGTTGGATGTCGAAATTGGCCCAAACCCAGTACGTGACGAACTTGTAATCAAGCTCAATCCTTGGTTATCGGACCAGTATACAATTGAACTCATTGGAATTGACGGCAAAACAATAGACAACTATCCGGTAAGACTATTGGAAGAAACTGTATTGGATATCCGGAGTCTCAGGACCGGTGCATATTTTGCCACCATTCGTAGAGGAACTGAGATTATTCACGTGGAGAAAATCATTAAGTCCGGAAGGTAGACTTCTGGCTATTCTAGGATTAAGGTAACAGTCCCGGACACCGCATACTCCTCCGATTCAAAACTAGGATCTGTGGCAAACTTACCCTCATGGACGGTGAGGATGTAGAAGTATGTTCCGCTTGGGTGATACGCGTCTTTACCTTCCACTTTCCCGTCCCAACAATCATTGACATTTTCGGAGTGAAACACTCGTTCTCCCCAGCGGTTATAAATTCTTAAGTCAAAGGCGTCGCATCCGTCTAAGTATCCTTCGATGCAATATTCATCGTTTAGACCATCGTCGTTCGGGGTGAATACATTGGGTATCAGAATTTCTCGGCTTGCAGCATCTGCAGTTGTAATGATTTGAGTGATGGAATCCTCACACAAAGTACCCGGATTAACAACCAAGGTAACGGGATTAGTGCTGCCCGGTTCAAATTGAATTTTCACCTTTTTTTCATCACGAATAAGCGTATCATCCGTTTTCCAGACCCATTCAAGGGCATCAACGCCAATTTCTAAATCTGCAACGAAAGAACATGGATCCAATGTGAATGAGAAGTTGGCTTCGGATTGACCAAGAACTTCTACCTTCCGTGTAAACTTATCTGAGATATTGCACGAGTTTGAATCAATTACAGTGAGCGTTATCTCGTAAACCCCGGGGTCGCTGTATGTATGTGTGGGTTGAATTGTTGTCGAATCAATCTGTCCATCCCCGAAGTCCCAATAGAACTTCTGCGCAATGTCACTTCGATTATCAAAATTGACTGTCAGAGGCTGGCATCCAATAATTGGTGATGGAATAAAATACGCATCCACATCACTTTTAATCTGTAAGTCTATTTTGAAACTGGCGTTGCTACATCGCGGACTGAAGTTTTCGGTAAATGCCGCGTTTGGCGTAACGGGAAAGTCTTGATGTCCCGGTTCGCCGCCATTAGGACAGCTGGAGCACACACTTTGGTACACCACACCTTTTTTGTCGAACCTACTGGTTCCACCGTCAACGTGGTCGTCTGTTGTGTCGCCTCCAAAGAACGTTGCGTAAAGGAGTCCTTGCGCGTCTTTATCTAGAACAATCAGGTAAAAATCATTTCCATCTGTGGTTTTCTGAACAGCATTGGGTGAGGTTTCCAGATTTTGAGTTGAACCAGGATTTAAACCGGGGTCCACATTCGCCCCCCAACCACTCATGTATAGGTGCTCACAATTGTCAACCAAAAAAGCACTTGGGGATATGTCAATTTGGTTGTCTCGTGCTCCGAAGGACGTTTGCCACTCGACTGTTGTAAGTCCCGTGTCGAGCTTTGCAATAAACTGCCCGCGATTGGCTTGACCATATATCGTTCCGTTACTTGGGGCGATGTTTCCGGTGGTTTGACCGGCCACGAAAAGATTTCCTTCATCATTCAGGTCGATAAAATAAACCTGATCGTATTCTTTCGTGCCCCAGTATGATAGTTTCACGAGTTTGTGATTCAATCGATTCAGTACGGCTACAAATCCATCCGTACTTCCTTGGTAATCTTCTTCTATTGTCCCACCGGTGGCAGGCAAATCATCACTCGAAGTTCCACCTCCAACATACACTAGGCTGTCGGTATCTACCTTGACACTATATAGCGCATCTTGAATTGACCCTCCCATAAATGTGGACCATTTTAACTCAGTAAGATCTGTGTCAAACTGGAGGAGACATCCTTCTTGAAAGTCCTGTATGGTGTCGATTGCGTCAACCATTGGGAAGTCGGGAGATTTGGTACAAGAGGCTACAAAAACGTCTTGAGTTTCATCTGGAATAATGTCACCTCTAAAATCGTCGGCGTAGTTCTGACGCAAATGCGTGTTTGAGTTCAAACCATCGTTGTCAGACCCACCCACGTAGGTACTTCCCATCAATACGTTCCCGTTCTCCGAAATTTTAACCACCACGATGTCCGCATTTCCATTGTGTGATGTGTCATAGGCATCCGAGGTAGTTGGAAAGTCATCGGAATAGGTTGTGCCTAAGATGTACAAATCGTCGTCTTGATTCACAACAAGACTGTGAGGATATTCATCACTCGCACCACCAACATAGGTCGCCCACAGTAGTGTGGTCCCGGCAGAATCATACTTTGAAATGGTGATATCACATGGCAAGTTTGCCGGAGCACGTGCGCTTCCACCACCGTAGGTTCTTTGGACAGCTCCTGTAGTCACAGGATAGGGGCCTTCAGCGCCATTTGCAATTCCACCGGCATAGAGATTACTTTTCGAATCGTACGTTGCCGTGAACCCAAAGTTGTCACCCCGTGATCCGGAATAGGTCGCAAAAATCAAGGCCGGATCGATGGTGTAAATTTCAGGATTGTAGTTGTTCTCGCTTTGAAAATGGTAGCTCACAGTATTGCTTTCCAGTTTGAATGAACATTCAAACCATGGAGCTGCAGCCTGTTCGCTCTCAACTGCGTTATTTGCCGGAGGATTGATTACCGGAGGTGTTTCAACGATATCACCACACGAGGTTCGTATGATGAGGCTGTCGTTTAGCAATTCGATATTGTCTGCTCCCTCTATACTCCACTTGATATCATCCGCATTGCCACCAAGAACCCGCCAGTCGTATTTTAGTCTGCCTTGTTTGGTGTAAAACTGAAGCATGATGTTACCATACAGATCCGGATAAATGACTTCTCGGTAAAGTTTAACGTCGCTTTGCCATTTGTTCGGGTCATTCCCCAAGAAATAATTATGGTGATAATTCACGGGTTTTAACCCGATGACTTCTCCGGTGGTGTCTGCGTTATTGAATCGAATTTTAATGGAGTGACCTCGTTGGATAATAACCGGTCTAGGGCCCATGGTATGGTGTGCATGCAGTTCATCCATCACCGCTTTTTTGTCTTCCTGGTTTTCGAGGAAGTATGTAATTCCACCACGCTCTAGGAACATGAAGCCATTCGGAAGCCGGCAACGAAATAAAACGTTCTCGTGAAATTGGCCTTTGTTTTCCTCAAACAGATAGTACGGAGTGCTTTGATGATTATCGTGCGCAGTTGCCGACAAGCCGAGCACTATAGCCAAACCAAACGTGAGAAAAAACCGCTTTAAGAGCATTACAGACAAAGTTAAGACACCGAAGACTTATGTTTTGTTGTCTACCCGCAATAAATGCTGACAATTTCAGGAGAGTGTGAAGTTATATGGTTTGTCGTTAGATTGGCTATTGGCTATTGGCTATTGGCTATTGGCTATTGGCTATTGGCTATTGGCTTATCACTGAATCATTGTTTCATTGAATCATTATTCCATTGCCTTTCCCCGCCATCGCTATATTCGCAGAAATTTTCAAACATGGCGTTGAACGAGCAGCAAAAACAACGACGAGAGACTCTCGAAAAGCTACGATCTATGGGGATTGACCCATATCCGGCTGAGGAATATCCGATATCAGGAAGTTCTAATGAACTGAAGAAGCAGTTTGAAGCTGATAAGGAGGCAAAAATTGAGGTTTCTTTTGCAGGCCGAATCATGGTGCGCCGAATCATGGGGAAGGCAAGTTTTGTGAGCCTTCAAGATGAGTCGGGTCGGATACAGGCTTACTTCAACCGAGACGAGATTTGTCCGGGAGAGGATAAATCCATGTACAACGAGGTGTTTAAGCGATACCTAGACATTGGTGATATCATTGGTGTGAAGGGCCATATGTTTGCGACGCAAACCGGAGAGATTTCCATTCACGTTACGTCGTTTGATATTTTGTGTAAATCACTTAACCCGCTTCCGATGCCTAAGGAAGTTGATGGGAAAGTGTATGATGCATTTACGGATCCTGAAGCTCGGTACCGAATGCGCTATGTCGATCTTATTGTGAATCCATCGGTTCGAGACACGTTTGTGAAGCGAACCAAAATTATAAACACGATGCGTCGTTTTATGGAAGACCAAAACTGGTTGGAAGTAGAGACGCCAATCCTTCAATCAATTCCGGGTGGTGCTGCCGCACGGCCGTTCATCACCCACCATAATGCACTCGACATCCCGCTATATTTAAGAATCGCAAACGAGCTGTACTTGAAGCGATTGATTGTGGGAGGATTTGAAGGAGTTTTTGAGTTTGCGCGTGACTTCAGAAACGAAGGTATGGACCGAACGCACAATCCAGAGTTTACAGTGATGGAGCTTTACGTAGCCTACAAAGACTACCACTGGATGATGGATACTACTGAGACCATGTTGCGGACCATCTGTAACGAGGTTTTAGGGTCGGACAAGGTTGTAGTTGGAGAAAACGAAATTGACTTTGGTAAGCCATTTAGACGTATGCCAATCTTCGATGCAATCAAGGAATACACAGGGCATGATCTCAACGGGAAATCAGAGGATGAGGTTAAAGCAATTGCCAAAGACTTGAATGTCGAAGTTGACGACTCAATGGGACTCGGAAAGCTGATTGATGAGATTTTTGGTGAGAAATGTGAGCCTAACTTGGTGCAACCAACATTCATTATGGACTACCCGGTTGAAATGAGTCCGCTCACGAAAAAACATCGGGATAATCCAAACCTGACGGAGCGATTTGAGCTAATCATCAATACAAAAGAGATCGCCAATTGCTATAGTGAGTTAAACGACCCAATCGACCAACGAGAGCGATTTGAAGAGCAAGCGAAGCTGTTGGAACGAGGGGACGACGAGGCAATGTTCATTGATCAAGACTTCCTAAGAGCGCTTGAATATGGTATGCCTCCAACTTCAGGGATTGGAATTGGGATAGATCGATTGGTTATGTTGCTTACGAATAATGACAGTATTCAAGAAGTACTTTTCTTCCCTCAAATGCGTCCTGAAAAAGTGGAGCAACCAGATTCAAACGATAAGTTTGAAGCGATTGGTGTTCCAACCGAGTGGATTGAACATTTGAAAGAAAACGGATTCATTACGGTGGCTCGATTACAAGCTGAAGAGAGTGCAGGCAAATTATCCCAACAACTAAACGGCTACCGAAAAAAGAACAAGCTAGATATACCGGCACTTAGCCCTCAACTGGTGGAATCTTGGTTGGCCAGCTAGTTGGATTTTACCGCTTCATGAGCGCACTGACCGCTACAATATAGCTTGTCGTGGCTTTTGAGGATTGAGTCTGTGCTGATTCCTTTTTGGCGAGCAGCTTCTGAAACCACTAATACTTCTACCGGAGACTCGTGATAATCTTGATACAACACGATTGCGTTTTCAGGTTGTTGGATGGGCCGGCTGTCTTGCGCGCACTTTAAGTCCGATCCCCCACATGCGGTTAGCGTGATTGCTACGATGGTTAAAAGTTGATACTTCATACCTCACAAGTATAATGCGATTGAAACGAAAAAAGGCCGGCAATGCCGACCCTTCTTCTAATAGTAATTATCTCGATTTTTATTCTTCGACCTTCATGAGAAGGAATTTGTAGTACTTCATCGATGTTCTTGAGCTATCACCTTGTTTGCGTGCTCGTCGGGCTTTGTGGTGCTTTGGATGCTTGGCATCATGCTTTTCTTTGATTGCCTTCGTATCTGCTTCCCACGTTTCACGCAATGGTTCCAGGTCTTTTTCTATCGCTTCGAGTTCTGCTTTGTGTGCTTGTACCACTGGCCCCAACTCAGCTTCGAATTTTGCTTTCAAAGCCTTTCTTTCTTCCGGATTCATCTCGTGCCGGTGGCCTTCAGACTTTTGTTCTTTACGAGTATCTCTCAATTCAAGTCTTAGCGACTCAATAGTTGCGAGCTCCTCGTCGGTTAACTGTTGGTCGAACGCCGCTCTTTTAGCAGAAAGAGCAGGTTTTATGTTCGTTTGGCGATAAGTCTTTAATTCATCGCGCATCGATTTTCGATTTTCTTTTTGCTTTGCGTGTTCGGCTTTTAAGACTTCTTTTTGATCGTCTGTAAGAATGGCTTCGATTTCACTTCTGTGTTTTTTTCGAAGTTCCTTCATCCCTTCTCGGTTTTGCTCTTTGCGAAGTGTTTTCATTTCCGCTCGATGCGATTTCTGAAGTGCTTCAATTTTTGTTTTTTGGTCGTCACTTAAATCTACCAATGAGTCGAGATGCTCAATTCTATTTTTCATCATTGCCTCGTGGTGCTCACCTCTTGGGTGGTGTTTTTGGGCAAGTGCGAGGCTTGTTCCTAGAACGAGCAGCATCGCGGTTAACTTTAGTTTTATCATTGCTTCTTCTTTTGCTTAGTTAGACATGGTTTGTACATAGTTTATTCCATGTGGTGTGGTGGAGGTGGCGGAGGACGATGTCCTCGTCTGTTTCGCCTCTCCTTAAATCGTTTCACAAATCGTTCCAACTTTTTTTGCTGCTTGTTGTCTAGGATGTCATTGAGTTCGTCGAACATAGTAAGCAGTTCTTTGTGACGTTTTTGATGAACACCACGCTGAATTTCCTGCATACGCTTCATGTGTTCCGTAAAGATGTCATCGAATTCATTTCGTTGTTCTTCTGATAAGCCTAGTCGGTCTTCAAGCTTCTTTTTGATGCGAGGAGGTTTCTTCATTTCGATGCGCTCCTTGAGGCGCTTCTTCGTGATACGTCCGGCGGTAAAAAAACCAATCGTTCCTCCAATCAGTAAACTTATTAAGGCAATTAGTACGATACGTGTTCTGGTTTTCATGCTAGTTGATTTCGATTTGGTCCCACATGTTGTATAGGTTTTCTGTAGCCGAGATCTCTGTATCGTCGTATAATGGTATGCCCAACATGGCGTCAAGAGATATGGAGCCTTCAACGGTCTGTAAAAATCCGCATACCAGAATTGCACACGCCGCAGCTATTTGAATGGCGCGTTTTTGCCACATCACTAGAATTGGTGTGCTCGATGCGATGCGCTCCATAACGGAGTTTGTAAACCCGTCTGTGAAGCGGTACGTGCGATGTTCGTTTTCTTTAAGTAGATCTTTAATCTCCATTGTTCTATTGTTTATTTCAGATCGTCCAATACTGTTTGCATCTTTTTGAGTGCTCTGCTCAGTTTAGACATCACGGTTCCTTCTTTTATTCCAATAATTTCGGCAGTTTCTTTTATCGAGTAACCTTCCATTAGGCGCAATACCACAACACTTCTTTCTTCCGGTTTAAGCACGTCAAGAGCCAAATTGATTAACTCTTGGTCTTCCAGTTTTTTTTGAGTGGACTCTTGGCTGCTTGGCACATTGTTGTGTGAATGGGTTTGAACCAAGAATCGATTTCGACGTTTGTTTACCGAATCCAGTTTGTTTTTACATAGGTTAATGGCGATTCGTGTGGCGTAAGTAGACAGGTTACTGTCCCCCTTGAACTTGGGTAGTGCGTTGTACAATCGCACAAATGTGTCTTGGCCAACTTCCTCAGCCCAAGTTTCGTTCTTGAGCATAGACATGCATACAGCAGCAATTCGGTCTTTAAGTGCATCAACAATAAGCCGGTAAGAGTTTGTATCTCCGGCAACTATTTTGTTGATGATAGCTCGTTCCTCCGCCTTGTTCAAGTCGTCCTTTAGTTCTTAGACAGTACGAAAGTTACCATTATTCCAGCAAGTTTAAAATCGTCGTGCGATAGCCGGACCATTGATGGTTATTATGTCTCGGCTTGGGACGCGCTGTAGATGGGCATTTAGAATATGTTGAATCTCAACATTATGTTGTTGTGGAACGATGGATTCAATTAGCTGGTTGATGTGTTGATTTTGGCTGCTTTCATCCACAAACCCATAGCCCCTGTATTGGCCGTCTTCGATGTAGATGTATGCGCGTTCTTCGCGTTGCCGTCCTTTAAGCCAAACCAGATATGTACCACACTGCAGCGAGAAGCTTTCTACCGCTTTTTCAAGTCGTTGATTGTAATCCTCGGAGGATTCCTCTCCAATACAAATGCCTTTGCATTTTTGCAGCTGATAGTCGAAACAAGGACCCTTTGTGGTTTGAAGCCCGAGCATTTTTGCGCACAGTTGGTGCTCATCGGCTAGATTGCGCAAAAAACTTCGCGCTCTTACCGTATTTGAAAAGTTGGCGATGGCATTGCGTAACGACTTTTTGTTCTTCACAATTTCAAGTCTTAGAACACCTGCTTGATCGGTGTACGAACACAAAGCGTATCCCGTTCCACTATACTTTTGGGCCTTATTAAACTCAGGGAAGTAATTCTTTATCTCGGCAGCTTCAACAAGCAATGCCAACATTTCTGATCCGGTGAGTTTGTACGTTATGTCATGGATCTGGTTCTTGAACGGCCATTTTCTTAAGCTGGTATCGGCAAAATGACCGCTAATTCGGTTTCGAATCTCCTTGGCTTTGCCAACATAAATAACCTTGCCTTCTTGGTTGTGCATGTAGTAAACACCGGTTTGATCGGGAAGCCGCTCAAAAGATTCTCGGGGCAAATTAGGTGGTAAGGAGCCTTCCTTGTTTTTCAACTTTGTGCTATCCAAGACATGTTCCCGATTTTCGTTGAGCATCATGCGCAACAAGATGGTTGTCGCCATGGCATCACCTGCGGCCCTATGTCGATCGTAAATTGGGATGCTCAGCGATTCGCACAGTTTGCCGAGGCTGTATGATTTTAAGCCTGGAAAAATTTTCCGACTCATGCGCACGGTGCAGGCTTTCTTTCTCCGAAAATCTGCTCCTAACTCCTTGAACTCGCCGCGGATGACATTGTAGTCAAACCCAACACTATGCGCCACGAAAACTCGGTTCTCTGTGATTTGGTGAACTTCTTTCGCGATTTCAAAAAATCGTGGGGCATCGGCCACCATGTCATCATCAATTCCGGTGAGTTTAGTAATGAATGGAGGTATCGAACATTCCGGATTAACAAGAGATGTAAACTCATCTACAACCTCACCAACTTCGTCGTCATAGACATAAATGGCGATTTCAGTAATCTTGTTCGATTGTCCTGTAGTCTCAATATCTACTACCGCATACTGCACGAACAAATGTATGATTTGATGCTGTGATTTAAGTAGGGGTGCAGGATTGAGAGTGCTTTTGTGGATTAGTTTTTTACTCTGCCTTTAAGGTTTGTAAAACGACGGACTTGACACCTAACACTTGTTCGCTTATATTTGCCTAACGAATGTTCGTTATGACCGATCGAAAACTTGAAATCTTGGAAATAGCTCAGCGCCTGTTTTGTGAAAACGGGTATGCGGCTACGTCCATGCGAGACATTGCCAAAGCAGCCAATCTTGAGCCCGCATCTCTTTACAGTCACATTAACGGAAAGGAAGAATTGTTAGACCGCACATGTTTCATGATGGCGGATAAGTTTCTTACCGGTATTGATGATGTGAACGACATTTACTTTGATGCAGCGCAAAAACTCAAAATGGCAGTTGACACACACATCAACATACTAACCAACCACTTAGATGCGTCAGTAGTATTTCAGCGTGAGTGGCGCTACTTGAGCGACGAGCGCAAAGCAGAGTTTATTGAACTCCGAAACAAATACGAAGAAGGTTTTAGAGTAATTGTTCAAACTGGAATTGATGAAGGGATTTTCAATGAAGTTGATGTGAAGTTTGCCACTCTGGCTTTACTGTCGAGTTTGAACTGGATTGTAGAGTGGTACGACAAGGATGGAGATTTAGCTCCTTCGGAAATTGCTGATCGGTTGTATCAGTTTGTATTAACAGGATTGAAAAAACGAGTTAGCCCACAAGGCGTAAAAGGATTAATGTAAAAACAGAACCGGCCATGCCGGATAAATAAAACAACTATGTACGGAAACGCTTATATCGACCCAAATGAACGCCCGGATTTCTTACGCGATGAAGATCCGGTTAAACTAGCCGAGTTTGAAGCGCGCATCGATGCCGGTGAGAAAATCGAACCACAGGATTGGATGCCACAGATGTATCGAAAGCAGCTTATTCGAATGATTGAGCAACACGCTCACTCTGAGATTATTGGGGCTTTGCCAGAAGGTACTTGGATAACACGAGCACCGGGTTTCAGAAGAAAGTTGGCGCTAATGGCCAAAGTGCAGGACGAAGTAGGGCACGCACAGTTACTGTATTCTGCAGCTGAGACTTTAGGTAAGAGTCGCGAAGCGATGATTAACGACTTGATTACCGGAAAGTCGAAGTATTCGAATGTATTCAATTACCCTGCGTTAACATGGGCGGACTCCGCCATTATTGCATGGTTAATTGACGCAGGTGCAATCGTAAACCAATTAGCGAATTCGAAAGGAAGTTACGGTCCTTACTGCCGCGCACTTGAGCGCATCTGTTACGAGGAATCGTTCCACTTGAAATACGGTCATGACAATGTAGTACACCTTGCTACAGGAACGCCTAAACAGCGTCAAATGGTGCAAGAAGCATTAACACGCTGGTGGCCACCAATCATGCACTTCTTTGGGCCGTCAGATAAAATTTCAGTTCACAGTGAAATACTAATGCGCTGGAAAGTGAAGATGGCGTCTAACGATCAAATGCGTCAGACTTATTTAGACATGTACGTTCCAAAGATTTGGGACCTTGGTCTTGAATTGCCAGACCCGAACTTGAAAAAGAATGAAGAAACGGGAGAATGGGAATTTACTGAGCCTGATTGGGATGAATTTAAGCGTGTAATTAATGGCGATGGGCCATGTAATGCCGAGCGCCTAGCTGTTCGAAGAATGGCTGAAGAAAAAGGTCGCTGGGTACGCCAAGCAATCCTTGGTAAAGACGCTGAGTACGTGACTCCATTGGCATAAATCTGGTCGAATTGCGTTAGATTTGGTAGAAACGCAAACGATATGAAACCATTCGCAACACTTACACTGGGCTTGTTAACCTTAGTTGGTCTCAATGCTCAAGCGCAAAAGAACCTTGAAAATGGGGATTTTGAATCTTGGGGGGAGCATGTTACCAAGGTGGCAGCAGACTGGACCGTCTCAGGTGCCGTCAGTCAAAGCACCGACGTGCACGAAGGCAGCTCCGCTATTCGTCTGACCAACACGAAATCAACAGGTGAGCGTGGCATGATTGCAACCGGGCCTTTTGTAGGCAATCGGCTTGGAGGAATTCCTTACGACGAACAACCACTGAGTATTCGGTTCCGATGTAAGTACGATTTGGCACTTGGTGACCAGGCTCAAGTTGCAGTAATCTTTTCGCTGAAAGGAAACACCGTAGCGTATTCGAGCACAATGATTGAGGGCTCAAGTAAGGATACATTCGGACATTTTTCGGTTCCGATAACCTGGAGTTTGAGTACCAATCCGGACAGCGTTGCGATAGCTTTATCATCATTAGACCTTCAGACTAATACAATGAACGGTGATGGTTATGTGATATTCGATGATTTCCACTTTGCAACGATTTCAACCCGCAATAAGGCCGTGCCTAACGGAAATTTCGAATCTTGGGTAGAGCATAAAAGACCGGACTTAATGAATTGGTACACTTCAGACGACTATTTGTATAATTTAGCCGGAGTCGAGCTTTCTACACCGCTGGTGAAACAAACTGCAGCTGGAAGATCGGGAACCAAGGCCATTGAGCTCGTGTCACAACAAGTTGGGAATGATATTATCCCGGGTATGATTATCTCAGGTAATGAGTTTAGCGACTTTGATAAGCCTGCAATCGCGATTGATAAACAGTGGAAGTATCTTGAGGGCTATTATCAATATGAGCCTGTGAATGGAGATACTGCGATGATTGGAGCCATTATGTTTAAGAACGGTGTACCTTACGGCTATACCGAACAAGCCATTACCCAGTCGACAAGTACATTCACCTATTTCGCGTTTAAAATTGATTACGCGGCTCAGCTTACACCGGACAGTGCAATTGTCCTGATTTCCTCATCAAATCCGGAGAATCCACATGCGGCGGGATCAAAATTGGTGCTGGACGACTTGCGTTTTTCGGATAACAATTCATCAGTAATCGACCTAACGAAAACAGCATTAAACATGTATCCGAATCCATGTTCTGAATATTTGACTTTGGTAACACCAAGCGGAGTTCGTAAAGCCACTTGGTCAATCGTGTCAATGACTGGAACAGAGATTTTATCGGGAACAGTTAATAGAGAAACTAAAGTAGACGTCTCAGGATTGTCAACGGGCGCATACATGCTCAGACTCTCAGGAGATCAAATCAATACCACTAAAATCGTAGTAAAAGAATGATTAAGTCATTAGATCCTAGAATAGATCGGGCAAAGATTGATCACGACCCGATAGATCCGTTAAAAGAATTGGATCAATTTCCAACGTTTGAAGTTTTTCATCAAACTAAACGAGGTCAACAACACGTGCATGTTGGCATAGTGCACGCACCAAACGCAGACATGGCCTTGTTATACGCGAAAGAGCAATACGCACGACGAGGTGAAACATCGAACTTATGGGTTGTGCCAAGTAGTGAAGTTACGGCAACTCACTATTTCGACGACGATATCTTCGAGACTACACCGGAGAAAATTCACAGAGATCCAGCAACCTACAAAGTGATGGATCGTATCAAAGCTTATAAAGAACGAAACAAAACGAACGCATAGACATGGATTTTTTTAACGAAGCACACGTCGAAGCAGCAAAGGACTTGCTGTATAAAATGGCTGATGATCAATTAATCATTGGGCACAGAAATAGTGAATGGACCGGACTTGGTCCAATTCTAGAAGAGGACATTGCGTTCAGTAGCATGGCTCAGGATAAGTTGGGTCAATCTGAACATTTATACAATTTGCTTCACGAGCTGGGAGAGGCAGATGCCGATACAGTGGCATTTACCAGAAATGCGAACCAGTTCCATAGTTGTCACTTTGTTGAGTACCCAATTGGTGAGTATGATTTCAGCTTAATGCGCCACTTCCTATTTGATATGGCAGAAGCGATTCGTTTCGAGATGCTTGTCAACTCTTCTTATGAGAATCTGGCAATGATTGCTCGTAAGTTTAAGGGTGAGATAAAGTATCACACCATGCACGCAAACACATGGGTTAAACAACTAGCGCAAGGTAACGAGGAGAGCAAAGCTCGTATGCAAAGTGCTTTGAATGAATGTTGGCCTTTGGCTTTGGGAATCTTTGAGCCAGGGAAGCACGAGGACGTGCTTAAGGAAGCAGGGATTTTTGAGGGCGAAGAAGCATTACAAGCACAGTGGCTGCAAGAGGTAACCAAACTACTCACCGATTGCGGTTTGGTTATTCCAGAGAATGTAACACCGTCTTATGGTGGCCGAAAGTGTGAACACACAGATCACTTACAGCCGCTACTTGACGAGATGACGGAAGTGTACGCTATAGACCCATCAGCAGATTGGTAGACATGAAGTCGGTCACATCAGACGACATACGGAATTTCCTGAAGGAGGTCAAAGACCCGGAAATACCCCCTATATCTATTGTTGATTTGGGTATAGTCACAGGTATTCAAGTTGATGACGAGAACAACGTTGATGTTACGTTAACTCCAACATTTGCTGGTTGTCCAGCTCTCAAAATCATGGAAGACATGGTTAAAGAGCGTCTGGAAAAAGAAAGCAATTTAGGTGAGATAACGGTTAAAACCACGTTTGAGACCACCTGGACAACTGATTTAATAACAGAGGAAGGGCGTAAAGCCCTCCTCACACATGGTTTAGCACCACCAAAGCAAAATCCCGGATACTTAGAACTGGATGTCTTGTCTGACACACCCTGTCCTTATTGCGACAGTAGGAACACAGAGCTCAAAAGCCCTTTCGGTCCTACGTTATGCCGGAGCTTGCATTATTGCAACAACTGCAAACAAGCATTTGAAGGGTTTAAGCCGGTTGGTTAGTTTTCTTTGAATACAAAGCCTTTGTGCTTTGCTTGTGATTTCATGGATTTAACCATGCGCTGTCCAAGCGTTTCTCCTTCACCTACTTCTATATTTTTTGCGAGATACGTTTCACGCTCTTTGTATAAATCGTTAATCTGCTTTTGAATGTCAGAACGCTGATTTAGATTCTTATTCACAGCAAGCTTTAATTCGTCATCTGAGCTAGATTTCAAACTGTCGGGTAATGTAGACTTGTCAATATCACTCAAAACGGTGCTATCGTTCTTGAATGCATCCACCAAGTCCCACATGCGGTTATCGTACATTCTGGATGATTTTGACTTTGCTCGAACTACAGAGTTTGCAAGTGAAATGCTTCCTTGGTTTTTGTCTTGAGTTTCTTGTTTCAGTTTATAGCTACGGCCTTTCTTCCCGTAGTAGATGTATGTGTTATTCAACTGCATATTTAGCTGATTTATCTGGTCGTCGTAGGGGGAGCTGTGCATAACCACAATCCGGTCACTATCGATATTCATGTATTCCCCGTTGCCAAGCTTAGCGCCTTCAGCCCAACCGGTACGGGCACCTTCGTTGTAGTTGCCACAGTATATCGTATTAATAATGGTGTGGTTTGCCGTCGCTGAAGCGCACGCTTCTCGGAAGTTAACAGGTCCTTGGTCGAAACCTTCATTACCCGCGATGTAGATGATCTTTAGTGCAGAATCTGATTCAGTCCATTCGAGTTGGTCCAAACTCGTGGTGATTACCTTACCACAGTACTCGCTGCCTCCATTGGTGCTCAGTGCAAATAGCTTTTCCGATATGTCGTCTATACTCGTGGTGAAGTCCATTACTTTTCGTACGTAACCGGAACTCACGGACAGTCCATCATTCCCGTATTCATACAAAGCGATTTCAACATCGGCATAGGTGCTATCTCGTTGCGCTTTCACAAGCTCGTTAACAACAGTAAAAAGTTGGGACTTTGCTTGCCCGATGAGTCCATCCATGCTATTGCTTGTATCTAATATTAAGGCAACTTGTATTCGGTGACTCACGCTTGTGTTATCGGTACCGTGAACTACGGGTTCTGGCATCGGGGCTACTGCGGTTTGTGTTGGCACTATGTTTCTGTTCGGTTTCAGGTCAAGTGAAGCTTGCGCTGAGTTGAAAAAATACAAGGCTGCAAGTCCTAGAATTAGAAGAACGGGGGTGAATTTTAGGCGTTTCATATTTATAATTTTTACTCAAGAAACGCTTGTTTTCAGGAGTAATACAGGCGCAATGAGGTAACGTAGATATTCGTTTAGTTAACGGGATAAGAAGCGGTGTTTTTAATCCCTACCTTTGTTAGGAAGCTGAAAATGATACGACTCCAGCCTTTGTTGATACTTGTATTACTTGGTCTTGCTTTGAGCACAGGAGCTCAGCAAGTGCCTAGTTCTGTGCGTTTAAAATCGATCGAGAAAAAGTACAATCAGGAAGCTGAGATGTATCAATTGGTCAACGAGGCAAACAATATCCTCAACGAAGGAAATTCGGGAAAAGCGGTTGAGAAACTTCAAGAAGCGTTAAAACTGAGTTTTTTGCTGGAGGACAAACGTGGTGAAGCATTTTGCTATCAGTCAATGGGCACCCTTCATTTTAAACGTGAAGACTACTCCTCGTCGGTGAATTATTTCACCAAAGCGTTAAGACTTTTTAAGAAGCTGGATGAAAACTCATCCTACTATAAAACGCTGAGGTACTTAGCCAACGCAGAGACTCAGGCTAATCGGGTGCGGGAGGCTATTCAGCACTACGAAGCATATTTAAATTTGGCACAATCAAGGCAAGCACGTGCTGATGAGACTTATGCTAACGAACAACTTGGGATACTTCACTTTAACGATAAGAATTATCAGAAAGCCAATGCATATTTCAATCAGTTGGTGGTGGTTTATAATGCGTCGAACAATCAGGATAAATTACTTTTGATGTACGACTATCTTGGTAGGTCCTATGCCGGTTTGGATGATACCACACAGGCGATGGAATACCTAGAGCTAGCGGGCAAGGTTGAAACCGCCCCAGTCATAACCCAGCGAAATTCGTACGAGAATGTTGGTCGGTCGTACAACACAATGGGTAAACACAGTAAAAGTGTTGAGTTTAACAAAAAAGCTAAAAAAATATCCGTTGAACAGAAAGACTATTCAAACTGGATGTCGAATAATCAAGATATCGCGAATAGTTACATTCTGATGAATAAGGCAGATGAGGCCATCCCTTACCTGCAGGAGAATATCGACTTAGCAAAAGAGGTGGGAGAAGTGCAAGGCACGGGGGAAACGTATAAAGCGTTGTCGGAAGCGTATATTCAACTCGGGAATGTGGAACAGGCCAAGAACTCTTTTAAGACATACGTTAAAGTCCAAGAGGATTTATTGGAAAAAAAGGAAAAGGAGCTGAACGAAAAGGCTCTGGAGAATGCCTCGTTTGCAGATAAAGAGAACCAAATAGCTCTCTTGATTAAAGATAAAGAACTCGATGAAGAACGAATTCAGCTACTAGAGGAAAAACGAGAACTGGACCAAGCCCAGGTAGAGCAACAACGTACCATAACCTATGTGCTCAGTTTTGTGTTACTCCTTGTATTTGCAGGGTTGATTTTCTTTTACCGTAGTTACCGCCAGAAGCAGATAGCGAACAAGCTCTTGTCGATTCGTTCGTTGCGATCCCAGATGAATCCACATTTCATCTTCAACTCATTGAATTCTGTAAATAGTTTCATTTCGAAAAGTGATGAACGAAGTGCAAACAAGTATTTGTCTGAGTTTGCTCGGCTGATGCGTTCTGTTTTGGAACACAGTAAACATGATTTCGTCCTGCTTTCAGATGAGTTGGAAGTGTTAGATCGGTATTTGCGTTTGGAGCATCTGCGATTCGAGAGTCAGTTCGACTATGAGTTAACTATCGACCCTTCTATAGAATCAAATCAGTTGTTGATTCCACCCATGTTGGTTCAGCCTTATGTCGAAAATGCAATTTGGCACGGACTGAGGTATAAGCAGGGTAAAGGCTTCCTTCAATTGAGCGTGTTAGACGAGGATCAGAGGGTTCGAATTGTTTTGGAGGATGATGGTATCGGCAGAGAAGAATCAAAGCGCCTCAAAACACAACATCAGAAACAAGGTAAATCAACCGGAATTAAGAATACAACCAGCAGGTTGGAGTTGCTCAACGAAGTACATCAGATAAACATTTCATGTACAATAAGTGATTTGAATGACGATGGTTCCGGCACTCGAGTTGAGTTGATAATGCCCAAGCTCGATGTAAATGAAAGGGATCTTGAGCTAGCAATATGAAAGAAATTAGTGCAGTAATAATTGAGGACGAACAGGTAAGTCGTGAAACACTTTTTAACTACCTGACAAAGTATTGCCCTTCGGTTCAAGTTCTGGGAATGGCGGAGAATATTAAAGAGGGGTTAAACTTGATTCAGCAGAAACGACCACAGCTTGTGTTTTTGGACGTCGAAATGCCGTACGGAAGTGGATTTGACTTACTCGATCAGATTGAGGAAATTGATTTTGAGGTAATTTTTGTAACGGCATTTAGCCAATATGCCATTCAGGCATTAAACCTGAGTGCGGCTTATTACCTGTTAAAACCTGTCGATATAGATGAGCTGGTTCAAGCGGTAGAACGCGTTTCTGAGCAAATAGAGCAAAATCAGTTAATCCAGTCGGCACGAATACTAAAAACTAATTTACAGGTTGAAGAGCACCGCTTAAAGCGAATTGTATTGCCAGAAATGGAAGGGTTTGAGGTGGCTCAGCTAAAAGACATCGTTTATTGTAAAGCAAACGACAACTTAACCGATTTTTTCTTCGCCGATGGTAAGAAAAAAACCATTTGCAAAACCTTGAAACATTTTGATCAAGTATTAGGAGAATCCGGATTTTTCAGGGCGCATAAAAGCTACTTAATCAATCTTGAGCATGTAAACGGATACCGAAAAGGAAAAGGGGGCTATGCGCAAATGGCCAACGGAGATGAAGTTGAGATTGCGGTTCGCAGAAAGCCCGAATTCTTGAAACAGTTTGTTGGTTAATAATCCGTATCGTCCAGCTCGATAGTCGGGTAATTTAATGGCTTGCCTGTTTTACCTACAGTCATTTCTCGGACCAGTTTGATGCACACCGGAACATTTGAAAACTTGATTGAGTCTGTGCTAAGAGCTACCGCTTTACCCATATTTTGACTGGTCGATTCAAAGACTAAAGCGCCACTTTGCCATTCATAAGACCAGGTGCCTTGAACAAAACCGAAACTGCAAGAGTCAGAGCGTAAGGTAAAGGTATTATCATCGAAAATGTCCAAGGATGCAACACCTTGTATTCCAGTATCCCCCTCGTAATTCCCAACAAATGGACGCTCTTTGATAAACGTAAAAAGACTTAATGCCAGGTAAAGAAGCAAAGGCAGTAAGCCAATCAGAATCCCTGTTATTCCTAACACTAAGCGCAATTTTTTTTTCTTGCGCCATACGATGGAAGAGATCAAAATTATTATTCCGGCACCGAGAGCGATGAGTAAAAGTAGTTGCTTGTCCACAGGGATATTTTTTACAAAAGTAGGTTAATGATTGAATGCATCAATGACTCAAACCTTGATGGATAAGGAGCACACCTATAGAGGGAGATCCCAGTACTACGTCAGGAGATTTTCCCTTGAATATTTGGTGGAAATTGGCGAGGGTGGCTCACCGAAGATACGCGATATGTTTTTCGGATCTACATTCAAGTTTTTCAGAAGAAACCGAGGCGGACTCGCACCAATGGGACCGTACTTTGGGTTGGGCTTTGTGCTTCATAACGACAAGTTAACAATGGACAATATGGCATTTCGATTGAAAGAGCCTAATGACGACACCTACAAGCCTTACCCATACCAAACCCACCGGAATACAGTTTTAAGTCGTTTGAGTTGAATGCAAGTGCCGGAATCGTCCGAGGAATTACCGATCGCTTACTTCTGGACGTTGGTGTACAAACGGGATGGAATATCAACAGCGCATACCTCGAATACCCAGAGAATGTTCAATTTCAAGAAAACTTAAATGAAGGATTTTCGCAGGTGCTAAACCGATATTACTTGGTCAAAGCATCGGCGTCACTAATCTTCTTGCTCTAGGGGCTTACTTACCTAATTCTCGGAAGTAATCACGCGCTTTGTTCTTATAGTAAGGAGATAAGTCGGGTGGGAGGGTTTGCAGTAGTTCCTGCTCCTTTTCCTTCTGCTTCAGATATTCTTCAATACTCGGAGGCACTGGGCGATTTATGTCCTTGCCTTCGTTCGATTTTCGTTTGTTGTCTTTCTCCTGATTACGCTCTGCTTTTTCGTGCTCGAGTAAGCGTGTCAAGATTTCTTGCTGACGTTTCAACACGTTTTGATTCATGCGCTTGTTGTATAAATCACGCTCTAAATCGTCCATCATCTTTTCCGTTTTGTTGAGATCACCAAGACTATTCCCCTTACCTTCTTTCTCCAGCATTTTTTTGAGTTCTCGGAGCTTCTTGCGAATGGCAGCTTGCTGCGCAGCGGCTTTTGCAAATTGTTTGCTCGATGGCTTACCACCCTGTTGCTGTTGTTTGCCCATTTGCTCCAACTGTTTCTTCAGAGATTCCTGCATTTCACGCATGGATTTCGCACCACCGGGCTTTTTGTTCTCGCCGGGTTTTGAACACTGACCGGAACCGGGTTTGGACTGCATCTGCTGTTGCATCTGCTCTAAACTGCTTTCAAGCATGAGTGCCAGGTTATTCATGGATGTCATCACATATTGTTGGTGATTGATGACCATGTGTGTTCTACGCTCACCCAGATTTTCGATTGCCTTCTTAATATTCTTGTTAACCGCCCCAATTTCTTTGTTGATGAAATGCTCAACTTGTTGCACGCGCTTGCTCAGCGCAAAGAGTGAGTCTTCGATTATTTGCGCATCATCTTTGATCTTTTTCTGCTCTTGACCCAATTCAACATAGCGCGGGTTGTAACCTCGAGTCTCTTTGAACGACTCCATGAGTGCTTCTTGGTCCTTACTTACTTGAATTAGGTTATCTAAGATCCCACGAAGTGTATTGTAGTCTTCGATGTGCTGTTGTTGCATGGCCAATTGCATTTGGTTGTTGAGCTCTTGGGCCATTTTCTTCATTTCATCACCGGCTTTTTTCTGTTGCTGACCGGCCTTGGACTTTTGGTTTTTATTTAAATCTTGTTTGCTCTGCTCCTGCGCGTCGTCGACATTCTTCTTTTCTTCTTCCATCTTCTTGGTATCCATATCCAGTGGAGTTTCCAAGTCTTTGTTTTTCTTGTCGATGTCGTCCAAGTCTTTCTTCACCTTTTCAAACTCTTTGGTGAGTTTCTCTTGCTCTTTTTGAAGTTCTTCAGATGACTTCTCGCCCTGTTCAGATTCATCGCCCAGTTTTTTCTGCTCCTCAGCAAGCTTGTTCAACTTTTCAACGGTTTCATTTACTTTTTTCTCAAGTTGAAGCTGCTTGAGTTGTTCCAGCATGCGGTCGAGTTGTTTCTTGACGTCTTCATCCGCCATTTGAAGTTCATCAAGCTTTTGAAGCATCTGATCTTTCTGATTCTGATTCATCAACTCCTGAATCTGATCCATCAGTTCTTTCATTTCATCATTCAACACCTCGTCAAAAAGCTCCTCGATTTGCTCTTGCTTGTCCATAATCTGTTGGTCAAGCTGATTAAACTCTTTTTCAGATTCGTTGTTCTTGGTGTTTTGATCAACGATGTCTTTCAGTTGCTCTTCGAGTTTTTTATGGTCTTCTAGCAACTGATTTATTTTTTTCTTGTCTTCCCAAGTGAGTTTCTTTTTCTCGGTCAGTTTGCGCTCTAAGTCGGCTATGTCTTTTTCGAGGTTTTTTAGATCGTCTTTACTGTCGTTGATGTCATTCTTTACCTCTTCGGTATTCTTTTCTACTTCGGCGTTAATCTGCTCTTTACTCGGTGCGGCAAACACGTTTACCCTAGTTCGGGCGGATTTTGACCCATGCACACCATCATTGTCCCACACTTCGAAATAGTATTCAAGTTTGTCGTCGGTTTGGATGTCTAATTCGTTCAGGTCCCAGTAATGGTAGAAACCTTGACTGGTGCGTTTGGGGTCTATGGCAATGTTTATGGATTTCCCTTGTCCAACTTTGCTGTCATCAGAGGATCCTACAAACTTGTAATGAAATTGAAGTCGGCTAAAACCGTAATCGTCTTTAATTTCCCCCATCATGTAGATGCGTTTTCTACTGTTGCTGTCTTCTTGTTCCTCCAGCTTAATTTCTGGATATAGATCCGGAATGGTTTGGATATCGTATGTGAGTGAATCACCTTTCCGAACGCGACTGTTAGAAGTGTGAATGACAAATTTTGATGAGTTTAGACAGCGTCGCACAAATTCAAACACTTTGCCATTTTTATTCGCTTCTTCCTCCGTTTCACCATCGTAAAACGTTGTTTTGTCCACGTTTTCTGTGGCTAGCGTCCATTTGATTTGGGTTCCTACCGGAATTTTTAGTTCGGACGTATTCCGCACCATTTCATCCTTGAATCCGGTGTAGGCAGGGTAGTCCAGGAATGTTTCAAACTTCAACATACTTGGCTTGGGTACAGTAGTAAGCTCATACGACTCACTATTAAAGCCATCGGCCATAAAATAGAAATCTGTGTTCTCTGAAATCCGCTTGACCTCATATTCAAATTTCCCATCGCCCATACTGCGCATTTTGAACGCATTCCCTCCAACATTCACATAGGATTCTGCGGGGATTACTTCTCCTGAAGTCTCCATACGGATAGTAACAGGTTCATTCTGCATAACTTCCAGTGAAGCCATGTCTAATTCAAAGTTGAACGGGGCTTGCTCTTCAAACTCTTGATTGTACTGAACGATACGCTTCGTACTATCGGTGAACCCTTTATTGAACATGGCTATCACTGCAAACAATAGGAGTGGAATAGCCGCATATTTCACGTACTTGCGGTTCGACTTAAAATCTATAGCATTCTGAAATGGAATGGGTTTAAGGGCTACAGTTTTTTGCTCTATGGCAGCCTTCAAAAGTGGTGATGCATTGGCATCAGCGCCCAGCTGAAGGGTGTTCAGTAATCGATCATTGATTTCAGGAAAGTGTTCTCCAACGATTTTCGCCGCCTGCGTATAGTCAATTCGATTACCCAGCTTATTCAACTTAAGCAGCGGCACGATTATCAAACGCGTTACAATCAGTAATGTAAAAGTTAGTAGCGTAATGAATAAGGCAGTCCTGACCGTTGAGCTATATCTCCCGAAATACTCCAAGACAGAAGCTAAAAGGAGGGCACTAATTACAAAGCCAAGTACCCAAATAACTCCCCGAATCAACTGATTGGTGTAGTACTTGCGGATGAATGCATCCAGCTTTGATAATAGAATGTTTGAATCGTTCGCCACGTTAATCAATACCTCTGATTGCCTAACGGTAAAAGTACCTAATTATTTTGGTTCCGGTCAATGGCTAAGGCCTCCTTGTAGGTCATTATTCTGCCATCTACACGGCCTATTAGATAAACGTTTTTCATCCCGCTTTTCTTCAAGTCATTTTCGAATAAAAGAGCTTTTTGAAAAGATTTAAACCGACCGAGCAAAAGCATATCTCGCTTATCATATTCCAGCAACAATGATTCTTGTATGGCGCTTTTGTATTCTTTCAAATCGAAATTACCGTCAAAGCTCGTGTGGACCTCGTAAAATATCCCTTGGTTAATCTCAACCTGTTCCCGAAGCACGGCATTTTGGCGTTCTATGTTTTCGATGATTCCAAGTAAACTATCTGTCTCTAAACGCTGATGTTTGATTAAGGCATCAACATTTGTCGTCTCATTTGCCTTGTACTTGTTTAGAGGAACTCTAAGTTTTTCGATGGTGGAAAACTGCCAAAACATTATGCCAAGCGACGTGATGAGCAGGACAATTGTAATTCCAAGCCACAGTCGGTACTGAGCAGACTTGCGCTCGGCAATTTGCTTGAGGTATTCGGAATCTTGAGGGTCTTTTATATCACCGTCTAGCTCAAATTTCATAAAAGGAGGCAACGTTAAGCATGTTGTGTTAGTCCTATATTATGAAAAATCAATTACAAAGCGGGTGTACGAATCAACTATCTTCGTACGTAGTTGTTCTAATTGATTTTCGGAACAAAGAAAAGAAACGTTTATGAATTCTATTTTGAAATCACTTGTGCTGGTTGTCGGATTGATGTTGTTATCCTTTCAAACGCACGAGAATCATCTGCACTGGCAACAATGGAACGATGGGTTCCCAAAGGCCAAAGCTGAAAATAAAATCGCCTTAATTGATACGTATACAGCGTGGTGTGGTTGGTGCAAAAAGATGGATAAAGACACGTATGAGAATCCTGAAATCGTCAGTAAAATCAATGAACACTTTATTCCCATTAAGTTCAATCCGGAACTACCCGGGACTTATAACATAGGAGATACTGCAGTGTCCGGTAGAGCCCTACTTTCTGCACTATCACAAGGAGGTAAGAGTTCGGGTTATCCGACAACATTCTTCTACTTGCCTAAGCAGAACCGCATGTACCAATATCCTGGTTACATGGATGCTGAAAAATTCGGAAATTTGCTGGATCTTTTAGTACAGGCACATACAGCCGAAGCTGAAGAAGCAAATTAATTCGAATCTCACACTTGAAGCTAAGAAAATACTACGGCAAGCTGCTGGAGAATATCACGATTGAATCAGCAGGAGCCGAGGGCAACTGTATTGCTAGATGGAACGACCGAGTGGTCTTTGTAAAAGGAGCCGTACCGGGCGATATCTGCGACTTGAAAATAGTTGGCAAAAAGAAGAAGTTCCTTATTGCCGAAATCGAGACACTACACGAAGCCGGTTCAGAACGAGTGAGTCCGTTTTGTGACCACTTTGGTACCTGCGGAGGTTGTAAATGGCAGCAGATGGACTACCAAGGCCAATTGAAGTTCAAGACTAAGCAAGTATTTGATGCACTCACACGCATAGGTAAGGTTGATATTCCGGAAGTGCCACTAGCTCTTGGTTCCGGCAAAACCACGCACTACCGCAACAAAATGGAATATGCGTTTAGCCACAGTCGTTGGTTAACGAAAGAGCAAATAAACTCAGACGAGTTTGTGGTTGAGCCGGGTCTCGGTTTTCATGTGCCGAAACGCTTTGATAAAATCGTTCACATCGAAAAATGTCACCTACAAGATGAGGTAGGAAATGACATCCGAAACTGGTGCTATGAATACGCGCTAGAGCATAACTTCGAATTCTATGATGCTCGAGCAAAAACAGGTTTTGTTCGCAACATCATGATGCGAAATACAAAATCTGGAGAGTGGATGGTGCTCCTGACATTTGGGGAAGATCGCAACGTGGAGATTGAGGACATGCTTACCGCATTACAACAAGCCTTCCCACAAATCAAATCACTGGTTTTCGCGATAAATGAAAAAGTGAACGACAGCATCTACGACTTGGACATCCGAACGTTTTATGGTCAAGACTACCTGGAAGAAAGCTTAGGGGATATTAAGTTCAAAATCCGCCCGAAGTCTTTTTTCCAAACCAATCCAAAGCAAGCGGAAACGTTGTACGACGTGGCCTTAGAATTCGCACAACTGAACGGCGGAGAAACGGTATACGACCTTTATTGTGGTACAGGAACCATTTCACTTTACTTAGCCCAAAAAGCGGGAAAAGTAATTGGCGTTGAGAGTGTTCCTCAAGCAATAGAAGATGCGAAGGAAAATGCAGATGCGAATAACATCGATAACTGCTCGTTTGTAGTAGGAGATATGAAGGATGTTTTTAACGACGAGTTCATATCAACGCACGCCAATCCGGATATTATTGTCACCGACCCGCCTCGAGCTGGTATGCATGCCGACGTGGTAGCGCAAATACTTAAACTTCGTTCTCCGAAAGTGGTTTATGTAAGTTGTAATCCGGCTACTCAAGCCAGAGATTTGGCATTACTCGATGAGGCTTACAGGGTTACGGCGGTTCAACCGGTTGACATGTTCCCACACACCCACCACGTTGAGAATGTTGTATTGCTTGAGCTGAGATAGAACAATCTAGGACCAGATGTTTACACGGCGTGGACGGGCTTTTTCTACCTCGATAACATTGCCGTTAATCTCTTTACCATTCAGTTCTTCCATGGCTTTGAGAGCTTCAGCCTCTTTAGGCATTTCAACAAATCCAATACCCTTGTGCTCACCGGTTACACGGTCGTACACCACTTTTGAATATTCAATTTCGCCGTACTTGTTGAACAGTATTTCGAGGTAGTACGCATTTACGGTTTCAGGAAGGTTTTTTATTACCAAGTTCATGCTGTAAACGTTTCGGGCAAAATAAGGACATAGTCCGCACAATCAAGAATAGTAAACGAATTACTTTTGTCTACCATGAATCAACCCAGTGTATCTGTAGTTATTCTCAATTTTAATACTCGAAACTTGCTCGAGAAATTGGTTCCATTTGCGCTCAAAACCGATTACCCAAACTTTGAGGTTGTTGTTGCAGATAATGGTTCTACTGATGGCAGTGAAGAAATGATTCGAGCGAAATTCCCCGAAGTTAAGCTCATTGCGTTTGAGTCAAATCATGGCTTTGCGGAGGGATACAATAAAGCACTTGCCCAATTGGATACAGACTATTGGGTGCTGTTAAACAGTGACGTAGAAGTAGATCCTAAGTGGGTTACTCCAATGGTAGAACTTCTAGAGTCCAATCCAAAAATTGGTGCGGCACAGCCTAAAATTAAGGACTACAATCAACGAGAGTACTTTGAATATGCTGGAGCGTCCGGTGGATGGATAGACAAGTATGCCTACCCGTTTTGTCGTGGACGCATCTTCAATCACTTGGAGAAAGATGAAGCACAATACAATGATGCTGTTAAAACATTTTGGGCCTCCGGCGCTGCGTTGATGATTCGACCGGAGCTATACAAAACTGTTGGCGGTTTAGATGGTGATTTTTTCGCACACATGGAGGAAATTGATCTGTGCTGGCGGGTACAAAATGCAGGCTACGAAATTTGGGTTTGCCCGGAATCTACCGTTTACCATATGGGTGGAGGGACATTGGATGCTCAAAGTGCTCGGAAAACCTTCCTGAATTTCCGGAATAATCTGGCCTTGATAACCAAGAATATGGTCGCGAGTGAATGGATTAAAGTCTTTTTAATCCGTCTTGTGCTCGATGGAGTTGCCGGAGCAAAGTTTCTTCTGGATGGAAAGGCTGGTTTTACAGCCGCAATCGTCAAGGCACATTGGTCGTTTTTTCTGAAGTTGCCCCACTGGTGGCGTAAGCGTAAAGATGTTCCAAAGCAACAGCGCTTCCGTGCATTGAATGGTGTTTACGACAGATCTATTGTTGCAAGTCACTTCATAGAAAAGGTGAAGACCTTTGACCGACTTGATATCCCACAGCTGTAATCTGAGGCTGGAGATTTATTCTGAGCTTTCGGAGGTTGGTTTTTCGAACTATCTCATGATTGATGTATTTTTCGAATGGGGCGGGTTCAACCCAGTAAATGATAGAGGTTGGAGTTTGCCGATCATCTCGGACTTCAGAATCTCAGTAAAAATAAAAGCCCCCAATCTCATGATTGGAGGCCCTTGTTAGAATAGCGCGTGGCTTATTCTACAATAATTCGATTATATGAAACTTGATTTCCGCTGGTAACCTCAATTAGGTACATACCTGCTGGTTGATTGCTCAAGTTAACAGAAGCTCTTAGACCATTTACATTCTTGTAAGATGCCACTTGAACTCCTTGTAGGTTCATAACATTGATGTTGTCAATAGACTTCGCAGAGCGGATAACTACTAATCCATTGGTTGGGTTAGGGTATACTCGAGTAAAGCTTGCGATTGTGTTTACTGAGGCTTTATTCCACTCCATTACATCGTTAATGCTTCTTGGGAAGATTTGATAACCGGCATCAAGAGGGAAGGCAGATCCATCATATTGTCCTCCGATACCTCTAACATCCATGGTGTCGTGCGCAACTGGTTGACCAACCATGTCGGTTACATCACGATCTACGCGTAATTGGAACGTATCTGTTCCATTAGTGATATCTACGTTTCCGTTGCTAGGCCATACTGTGGTAGTGTCAGCAATCCAAACTTTTCTAATCTCGATGAAATCAGACTCCGTTTCTTCACTTGGCTTCATTACAACCACTGGGTCTTTAAGCGTATTGTTTTGGCTTTCAACCTTGATGCTGTCTGCAAATACTTCAATCAATCCGTTGTAGTGAGTCATCTCACCTCGAACTGTAATCTCGTCACCTTCCGTTACAACATAGTCTGAAACGTCGCGGAAGTTAAAGATGTTAACCCCTGCTGTTGAGTCGATGATTGTGAAAGAGATTCCTGCGTTTCCATCGTAGTCAGGACCGTAAACGATACCTGTAACTTCAACTTTCACTTTGTCGTACTTAGGTACGAAGTCTGCGTCGTTTTCTTTTACGTTTACAATCTGCGTTTTCCAGTAATCGTCGTTTTCAATCGTAACGAAGAAGGACGAATCTTTTGTAAGATCTGCGTTGGTCGCATTTCTCAACTTCAACTGGATGGTCTTATCAATTGCAGCATCCATGTTATCGGTTAACGTAATGGTATACGTTTGATCCGCAGTAGAACCTTTGGCAAATGTCAAAGTTTGAGGAGTTGTAGCCGTGTAATCCGTTCCACTCACAGCAGAACCACCGGTCACATAAACATCAACGGTAGCGTCCATCGTTGAAGATGGATTTGAAATAGAAACAGAAACATTTACTGTTCCTGCATTCTCCATCACTGCAATGCCGCTTGTCGCAAAACCGATTTCAGGGCTTGCTGGAACGTAGCAGTCAGAGGTGTGTGAACCTAAGTATGAGAAAGTGTTTTGAGGGTAAACATCCCACTCGTTCACTCCATTTGTCCAGTTTAACTGTCCAGCCTTGATACCTGATTTTCGAACTAGTGTGTACTCTCTAGATGCACCAGAACCTATAGTCCATGATGATCCCGGATCTGTACCAGGGGTTCCGAAAACATCAAGAATGGTTTTCGTGCTCATGTTTATCAGAGAAAGCGCGTCGTCCCCATTGTAGTAAGTAGCACTTCCTGTGGTGTCTGCTGCCGCTAAAATTGCAGCATCAGCACTCGGGTTGGCGATGATGTATACATCATTTGCCGCGAGCATACCACTCATTCCAAAGGTGTCTGGGCTTGAGCTTCCACCATTGAGTCTTACCACAGCATAGTCGCTTAAGTCTACACTAGCGTTGGTAGGGTTGTAAATTTCAATTGCTTTGTTGTTGCTAGAACCTTCAATGTACTCTGAGAAGTAAAGTTCGTCGCATTGGGCAAATCCAAGTGCACTCACTAGAGTTACACCAAATGCCATCAGTAAAAATCGTTTCATAATCGTAACTAAAGATAAATTTTGGTGTCACGAAATTAAGAGATTCGACAAGTAAGACAAGCGTTTCGATGTCATTTTAGCATTACCGCTGGTTAAACAAGAATTTCCGTTCATCAAATCTCACCCTAAGCAACATCATGATTTCATTGGTTGACTCGTCTTTGGACTATGTTCAGAAAACGAAACAAGATTCCACAACCGCAAAGTGCACTGGCTGATATCGCCATGCTATTGCTCATTTTTTTTCTAGTAACTACACAAATGGAGGATGAGCAAGGGGTGACGGCCCTGCTTCCACCCATGGAAGCCGTGAAGTCCGGAAGGCCTCTAACCCAAGTGCAGATCTTGTTAAACCAACAAGATCAGGTTCAAATCAATTCCAAGCGCATTAGTCTTGGTGAAATTGATACTGAGTTATACAAACTCTTGGGGGGTAATGGTCAAATTCAAGTTGAGCTAAGAAGCCATGTTCAAACCAGTTACCCCGCTTATGTAAAAGCGTACGACGAGATAAAATCAGCCTATAAGATGGTTTACAACGATATGGCCGAAAAGGAGTTTCAAGAGGAATTCAATCAACTCTCACCAAATCAAAAGAAGCAGATAATATCATCACGACCCATAAAAATATTTGAAGGGGATCTGGTCGATTAGCGCTTTGTTTATCTTTGGTAAATGGCGTACAACGAACACTTAGCGGAACGAATTCGCAGGAATGTGATGGAGAAGCATATCCATTTTGAGGAGAAAGAGATGATGGGTGGACTCTGCTTTTTGGTTAACGATAAGTTGTGCATAGGAATCGTGAAAGAAAACTTGATGGCGCGTGTTGGCGAGCATCTACAAAAGGAAAACGCTGGAAAGCACGGATGTCGCCCCATGGATTTTACCGGTCGCCCCATGAAAGGTTTTGTTTTCGTATCGCCGGAAGGCATCGACAGAGAAAGTGACCTTGAGCATTGGATAGATCTTTGTATCCAATTTAATCCACTAGCTAAATCGAGCAAAAAGAAAAAGCGTGGATAGAACCGAAGAGTACAAAGAAATAGCTCGGCAATTGCAGAAGCCAACTGGTGAGAATGGATTGCAAATTGCCAAGTTCATGAATGATGGAAATGAACGCTTAAATCGCAATACAATCGGGGAGTTAAAACTGGTCCCAAATGCAAAAGTTTTGGAGATTGGTATGGGCAATGGTGCGTTTGTTCACGAGCTATTCAAAATCGAACCAAACCTTACTTATTACGGTTTTGACTACTCGGAACTAATGATTTCCGAGGCGACCAAATTAAATGAGTACCTAGTTGAGCAGGGTAAAGCAATTTTTACCTTCGGAGAAGCACCTAACTGGCCGTTTACGTCAAATAGCTTTGATGCAATTTTCTCGGTTAATACAGTCTATTTCTGGAAAGACCCGCAATACATGTTGAACCAAATTCATAGTCTTCTCAAACCAGGTGGACAGCTTTGTTTAGGATTACGTCCGGAGCGATTAATGATTAATTATCCATTTGTTCAGTACGGTTTCACTACGTACACAAAGGAAAAATTGTAACAAGAATTCCTCAAAGCAGGTTATTCGCACATTCGCTCAGAGGTCGCGCCTGAGCCTCCTTTTGAGCGCGAAGGTGAACTACTTGAAGTAGAATCATTAGTTGTATGTGGCGTGAAATGACAATCGAGTTTTTTTACTAACATTGTCCAATGAACAAATCTTTGAAACTTTATTCACTTGTTGCTCTAACCTTAATGGTAGGCATTTTTGTAGGTGTTGGTTGTGCCGATGATGTTGTAGTAACGGGGGACGACCCGACTACGACAAATACAAACACGTATTTAAGTCGATCACTAATAACTGCAACACATATTGTTAACACAACACGTTGCCCTCAAGAGCTGGACGAGGTGGCGGTAACAACTACAGATCTTCCAGAAGGTAAACCGGATTCAGTAGTGGTTACATTAAATCACGGTTCTTTGGATGCGTTCTTTCCAACTTCAGGTGAGCGTACCATTATTCCTAGTGCACATCTTGAGTCTGAACAAGTTCGTGTTTTCTTTACTTGTGCTAGCCAAGAGAATGTGGATGGACAACTAACATTTAGCTTCTATGTTGGCGGAAAAGTTGTAGCAACAGAAACAGTCTCGGTTAAAGTAACTGTGAACTAGCCGTGGGCAAACCCGGAAAGAGACTCACACCTCAACACATTGCTTTCATTCAAGAGCGCCATGTGTTTTTTGTTGCAACGGCTCCAAACCATGGTAAGATAAACTTATCACCTAAAGGTATCGACACGTTCCGTATCCTAGATGATACCACTGTGGCGTGGTTGAATCTGACAGGTAGTGGAAATGAAACGGCTGCACACGTCCTCGAGAATGGTAGAATGACCATAATGATGTGTGCTTTCGAGGGAAGCCCCGATATTCTGCGAATCTATGGGACGGCTCGTGCAGTCCACCCCGGAGATAAAGAATGGCCAGAAGTGTCTAATGACTTTCCTGAGTTGCCTGGGACCCGGCAGATATTTATCGTACATGTTGACGGTGTAATGAACTCCTGTGGATTTGGAGTTCCTATTATGGAGTACAAAGAAGAACGAAGCACACTGCTTGATTGGGCGGACAAAAAAGGTGAAGAGGGTATAAAGCAGTATCAACTCGATCATAATGTAACGAGCCTAGACGGTTTGGAAACAGGCTTGCCAACTTCAGACATTAGTTAGCTGAGTAGTTTAGCTATTAACCTCAATTAAATATTACTGCACTAGCTTTGTGGTCTCGGAAAGTGAAATCATGAAGAAAGCGGTCTACTCTCTAATCATCTTGCTCGGTATTGCGGGATGTTCTACCATACCTAAGACACAAGGATATGGTACTAAGAAACCCAAGCGAATTATTCTCCTCATTGGCGACGGCATGGGGCTAACTCAAATTTCTTCACTTTACGTTGAGTCGGATAACACCACGAACTTCAACCGATTTACTCACGTTGGCCTGATGAACCCGAAATCGGCGAGTCATAAAATTACCGACTCAGCCGCAGGTGCAACCGCGTTCGCATGTGGCAAGAAAACGTACAATGGAGCTATCGGAATGGGGCCGGATACAACCAGTATTCCAAACCTGGTTGAGATTTTATCGGCTCGAAAATATGAAACCGGTGTGGTTGCAACATCGGCCATAACACATGCCACTCCGGCATCTTTCTATTCGCACACAATTCATCGAAAACTCGAATACGATATTGCTGGTCAACTCCTGAAGTCTGACATCGATTTCTTTGCAGGAGGAGGTTCTAAATTCTTTGCACACCGCGAATCGGATATGAAGCTTTACAATTGGACAATCGATTCTTCCAAATCGGTTCAGCCAATCCCGGTTAAGTCACGTCAAGGAGAAGAGCGTCTTGGTTACTTGCTTGGGGAGAATGGATTACCTACGGCTCAAACCGATAGAGGGAACTTCTTACACAATGCCAGTGAAGCCGCAATCACATTTTTAGACAAGAGCAAATACTTTCTCATGATCGAAGGGTCTCAAATCGATTGGGGCGGGCATGCAAATGATTACTCTTACGTTAATTCAGAGATGAAAGACTTCGACAAAGTGTTGGGTTATGTATTGGATTATGCCGAAAAGGATGGTGAAACGCTAGTTATTGTAACCGCAGATCACGAAACAGGAGGCCTTGCACTAAATCCAAAAGCGGAAACGGACCTTCAGGGAAAGACACACAGGAACTACGACGCGATTGAACCGAGTTTCACTACGGGAGGACATACAGCCGCGCTTATACCGGTTTTTGCCTATGGTCCCGGAGCAGCTCATTTTACAGGGATGTATGAAAACACGGATATTTTCATGAAAATTCTTGAGCTAGCGCGTTAAATCGGTTTCCTAGCCGTTACGAAAAAACTGCCTTGATTTTTGTCTTCAAGGAGTTCTCCGCTGCGTTTGGCATATCCCACGTAGCTAATAAATTCTATTTCAAACCCCGCCGACTCGAAAAGATGAATCAATTCAGCTTCTTCGAAGTAATGTAAGAATGCCACTTCTTTACCTCCATTCTTTACATAGAAAACATCGCCCTTTTCATATCCGAATTGGTCTAAGTGCATTTTGCGATACGTTTCTAAAGAAGCGGGTCCCCATTCATTTTTGTTGTGCAGGTTAAAAACATCAACCAAAAAACATCCACCGGGTTTAAGCCAACGATAAACGTTTTGAGCCACATTGAGGCGTTCTTCGCTCGAGGTAATATGTCCATAAGCGTAAAGCATCGTACAAGCATCGTACTTTGAATTTTCTAAGTCAAGCGACATGACGTCGCCAATCAAGTATTCGTAGCCATACTTTTTTGCCTTGGCCAGCATTGCAGGACTTACATCTGCAAGTAACACCCGGTAGTTAATCCCTGTTAGGTTTTGAATTTTTTTGGCTCTCCGTCCAGTTCCACTGGCTAAGTGCAAGACGTTTTCAGCCTTCAGCGATTGCAGTTGATCTGCGACAAGCTCGTTTATTCGGTTTATGTAGGCTTTGCGCGATGCGTGTTTTAGATCAAACGAGTCATAGTGCTCTGCCTGTTCTTGATAATACCTCGTAATGTTTTGAACGATAACCGACTTGTCCGGTTTGGGTATTACCGGATGGATTCGATGAGATTTCCCATTGGGCTCTGATCCGGGCTCAACAAATGTGTATGCATTGTTTTGAATCGAATGAAAGTGATCGTCTGGGCTCTGCCATGACGCCGCTACTGCTTTATCGTTAAGGATTCCCTTCCGTTCTGTAGTGATGTCGAAAATCTCCATGTTATCAAAATTCTCGAGCGTAGGGTAGTAGAAGTGAACGGATACCGCAGGTTCTTCACTGCGATTCCATAGTTTGTGAATCACACCCTCTTCTTCAGGCAAAACTCCAAACGGTCCAGCATCTGTAATTCGCTCTTCGCGCATTACACCATCGTTCAAACTATACTCGACGTTGCTTAGCTGACCCTGAGTAACTACAACATGTCCAAAGAAGTCTTCGTGATGATGAATTGCACTTTCTATTTGGGGAGGCCAATAAATTACAACAACCTCCAATGGATCTAGAAGCATGATGTTACGGCTGTAGTCCCCGTGAATTTCATCAGGGATATGCGATTCAACATCCAGTTTCGAGAAGTCAGTGCTTAAAACAAAATCTGTTAGCGTTTCAAACGTGATTGACTTGTTTGCGAAGTGCGATTTAATTCGGGTTATAAGATTCTCCATCCGGTGCGAAGGTATTTATCGCTTGGAGTCTATCGAAATATGATGCTATGATTTTTATCCTTGCTGAAGTATTGAGTTATTCTCTGTCCTCAAAAATTCCGGTAGATATTGGAATCTCAAGAACGTAGGTCTTTCCATTTATGGTCTTAATTAGTAAAGCAACTTCATAGGTGATTGCCCCGCCTAAATACTCTGCCGTTAGCACTTCAATGTTTAGGTCGCTGTCTTTCGAGTAGAGACAGTTCTTGACAGATAGTGAACCAACATCTACTTTGTTTTCTTTTGCTCCGGAAACCAGGTTGTCGAGATTTCCCTTGAAACGCGATTTCATCCCGTCCAATACTGCCGTCACCTCTTTGTTGGATTTGCCGCTGAATTCTTTTGGAGCCATTATACGTGCGGCATTTACGTCCGGAAAATGTATTTGCATGGGGTCGAGATTTTCCATACGGATAGATGCTAACAACGCTTCACAAATTTCACCATATGCCATCACAACATCTTCGGTTTGGACTTGCTGAACCTCTAAAACTGAACTGGGTTCGGTTACTTGTTCCGCTTCTACAACTTCTACTTCCGGGGCGTCGTTTGATTTACTTTTAAACAGCTTGCAGCTTGTAAATGATAGAGCTGTTAATGCCAATAAAATGTGTGATGCCTTCATGTCTCAAATTTACTAAACCTAAACCAAGCTTGGTCTGGTATTTGATTTCATAACCATAGCGCAAAACAAGTAAACGCGTTTCAATGAGTTTTCGGCATTTGCGCAATGTTTAAACCAACTTATTTGTACAGATTATGAGACGACTATTTCTACCGATTGCAACATTATTTTTGATTTTAGGCTTAAGTGGTTGTGGTGACGATATTGATGTCCGCAACGGAATACTCCAAGCAAGTGTGACCTTCGATTTTTGGGCGGGAGCACGAAACGTTGAAATTGATGGCGAAGTATTTAACGATGGAAGAAGTCACATTTCGGAAGTTGATCTTGAAATATTGCTTTACGACGAATTTGGCAACTTCATGAACTCTTCTTTCCAAACGTTCTATGTTGATTTGCTACCTGGAGAATCGTTTTTCTTCGCAACAGACCTTAGAGAACGCAATGTATTTGATGTCGACGTGGTGATTCAGAACCTCTGGTAAGCGCACAGACTCACACTCGAGTACAATTGTCTACCTTTGCGGCATGTTTGGATTTGGGAGTTCTAAATTACCCGGTGAATGGCGCACAATTACTTCAATCGCCGATTTGAATACAGCCATAGAAGTGTCTCATCACGAGCCAGTTGTCCTGTTTAAGCACAGTACACGCTGCAGCATTAGCTCAATGGCACTCAATCGACTTTCATCAGAAACCAACAGCGAAACTCCTCTTATTTACTACCTCGATTTAATCGCGCATCGCGATGTTTCAAACACCATCGCGGAGCAACTCCATGTGTATCATGAAAGTCCGCAAGTAATTGTGGTTAAGAATGGAGAAGCTGTGTATGATGAGTCACACGGAGGTATTCGAATGTCTGAAATCCAATCGGTAATCAACTCATAGAATGGACTTAATAACAACACATATCGCCATGACTAAGGACATGGGCGTGCACGGAAACTTATTTGGCGGAATTATGATGGCTTGGATCGATGAAGCCGCATCAGTAATGGCTTGTCAGGTTTGTCACACCCCAAATATGGTCACAGTGAAAATTGAAGAACTCATTTTTCAAAAGAAGGTTAAAGAAGGCTTTTTAATCAAGATTTATGGCGAGGTTGCTGAAATCGGGAAGTCGAGCATCACACTTACCATTGAAGCAAGAAAAGGGAGTGTGTACAGCGGGGAAGAAGACCTCGTGCTCTCTACGCGAACAACCTTTGTTCGTATCGATGAGGCAGGGGACCCAACGGCAATACCTTCACCTGTTCGCGACCGGTTTAAACACCTAAGTAAGTACAATAATTAACTGCCTTTTTTCGGCTACTTTTGAAGCCCAAACAGAACAATTATGTCTAGCACAGATCAATTAAGAAATACAACACTAACGCATCTGCACGAAGCATTAGGAGCTAAGATGGTCCCATTTGCCGGGTTTAACATGCCTGTTCAATATACCAACCTCACCGAGGAGCACATGGCTGTGAGAAATTCGGTAGGTGTGTTTGATGTTTCGCACATGGGCGAATTTGTCGTAAAAGGTGAAGGAGCTACTGCACTTTTGGAGTGGATTACATCTAATGACATTGGGAAGCTAGTAGATATGCAAGCACAGTACAATTGTCTGCCAAATGAAACCGGTGGAATCGTTGATGACCTGATTGTATACAAATGGTCTGATACGGAGTATAACTGCGTTGTGAATGCCAGCAATATTGAAAAAGATTGGAACTGGTTTGTAAAGCAGAACGAGGAGCAAGGCTTTGGTGCCGAACTTGAAAATATCTCCGATAGAGTTTCTTTACTCGCGGTCCAAGGTCCAAATGCAACCAAGCTAGTTCAGAAACTTACCGATGTAAAACTTGATGAGATTGAGTTCTACCATTTTGCGGGTGGAGCTGTTGCCGGAATTGATGATGTCATTATCTCAAATACAGGCTACACAGGTTCTGGTGGATTTGAGTTATATGTGTGGAATGATGATGCCGAAAAACTTTGGAATGCCGTGATGGAAGCGGGTGAAGAATTTGGGATCTTACCATGTGGTCTTGGCTGTCGTGATACACTTCGTTTGGAAAAGGGGTATTGCCTATACGGTAACGACATCAACGACGAAACCTCACCTATTGAGGCCGGTTTAGGTTGGATTACCAAGTTTGATAAACCATTTGTTAACTGGGAACACCACAAAAAGATTAAAGACGAGAAGCCTTCTAAACGACTTGTTGGTTTCGAAATGATTGATCGCGGTATCCCTCGACAGAATTACACAATTGTGGATGCAGAAGGAAATGAAATCGGAGAGGTAACTAGCGGTACTCAGAGCCCGTCACTAGGGAAAGCAATTGGCATGGGTTATGTCGCTAGAGAACACGCGAAGCGAGACACCGAAATCTTTATCCAGATTAGAAATAAGACACTAAAAGCACAAGTGGTTAAGATGCCATTCTTGTAGCATACAATATTTTACCAAATAAAAAGCCCTTTCGATTTGAAAGGGCTTTTTTGATTCTATTTCTTAGTAAGCTCGCTCGTTGCTGCCTTCCATGTAGAAGACAAACGACTTGTTTACTACCTTATTCCCACCTGGTGTTGGATAGTCTCCGGTAAAGTACCAATCTCCTGTGTGATTCGGACAAGCCTTGTGCAAGTCATCAACCGTTTGATAGACGATCTCTACTTGAGCTTTCATGTCTGCCGGAGTCACCAGTCGCGCAATTTCCGCAGTGATCTCCTCATCAGGGAACAAAGCGTAAAGGTCTTTTACCGCATTTCGCATTTCTTCCATTGGAAGAGTTAGCTGACGCTTGCATTCTTTATAAACCTCGTCAAGCTTGTGCATTTTATCTGTGCGCTCTAATAACTTTAACACTGCTTTGAACGCAATAAACTCGTTCATACGGCTCATGTCGATACCGTAACAGTCGGGGTATTTAATAATCGGAGCAGAACTCGCCACAATCACTTTACGTGGTCCGAGTCGGTCAAGAATTCTTAAAATACTGCGCTTCAATGTCGTTCCACGTACAATAGAGTCGTCAACCACTACAATAGTGTCTCGGTCCTCATCTATGATACCGTAGGTAACGTCATATCCATCACCAACCATACTGTCGCGGTCTTTGTCCTGAGTGATGAACGTTCGCATTTTAGCATCCTTCACTAGAATTTTTTCACGACGGATCTTAATGGCTAGTATTTTATCGAGCTCCTCTGGACTCGGATTGTTTCCGAGTTTTAGAATTGCCTCACGTTTGTAGCGGTCGATGTATTTATAAACCCCATCAACCATTCCGTAGAAACTTGTAGAGGCCGTATTTGGAATGTAACTGAATACTACCGGACGAACATCATAATCCAGTTTATCGAGGATAGCTCTGGATAGTCTTCTTCCTAAATCTTGTCGTTCGTTATAAATGTCTGCATCGCTTCCACGTGAGAAGTAAATGCGTTCAAACGAACACTGCTTAAGCGGTACTTCAGGTAGGATTCGCTCTTCTCTGTAGTTACCATGACGGTCGAGGATTAGAGCACAACCGGGGTTGAGTTCTTGAATATCTTCCAACTTAACATTGAATGCGGTCATGATTGCTGGTCGCTCGGAAGCCACTACAAATACTTCGTCATCTTCATAGAAATACGATGGACGGATTCCAAGGTTGTCGCGAATAACGAAGGCATTACCATCGCCAATCATACCCACCATGTTAAATCCACCATCCAAGTTTCTGAAGGCATTCTTCAATACGCCACTTAGATCGAGGTTGGCTTTGATCTGAGCCGCTATTTCAATATTGTCTAAGTTCTTGTCACGATATTGGTGGAAAAGTCGCTCATTCTCTTCATCCACGAAATGACCAATTTTTTCCAACACGGTTACGTTGTCCGAGATTTCTTTAGGGTGCTGACCAAGATTAATCAGTAGTTCAAAAAGTTCGTCAACGTTTGTGAGGTTGTAGTTTCCGGCTAGAACAAGCGATCGACTCATCCAGTTGTTCTGGCGAAAGAACGGGTGGATGTTTTCTATGCTGTTCTTTCCGTGCGTACCGTAGCGTAGATGACCCAGGAGTAATTCACCGGCATACGGGAAGTTTTTCTTGAACCAATCTACGTCGTTAACTTGATTCTGATCAAGTTTGTTATAGGCCTCCATGACTTCTTCAAAGACATCAGGGAGTGCACGCTTACTGTTACTGCGCTTTCGCGCAACATAACGTTTCCCATATTCCGGATTTAGTTTTATGGTCGCTATTCCGGCACCGTCTTGCCCACGGTTAAGCTGCTTAGCCATCAGAAGCTGCAACTTTTTTATGCCATAAAGAGGCGTACCATACTTGTCTTGATAGAATTCGAGAGGCTTACGTAAGCGGATGAAGGCTACACCGCATTCGTGTTTTATCGGATCGCTCATTACTCGTTGTGAGCACGCAAAGTTACGTGATTATTAACGGGGATATCAAGCAAGTAGATAGACATTTTTGATAAGGGGTGCGAAAGGGGTTTATATGATCTCATATTGAGCGGATTGACCATGTGCGGTAAAGGTTAAAGTTATATTCACGGTCAGATTTTTCGTATCCAAAAAACTACCTTTGCTAAGTGAAGCAAATCGCAATAATCAACGGACCCAATCTCAATTTGCTTGGGACGCGTGAGCCCGAGTTATATGGTAGTCAGACCTTTGAGGAGTACTTTGAGGTGCTCCAAAAGAGATTTCCGGATTGTAGTTTGACTTATTTTCAATCAAATGTAGAAGGAGAATTAGTGAATCTCATCCAAGAATGTGATTCGTGTGACGCCATCGTTTTAAATGCAGCAGCATACAGTCATACTTCCATCGCGATTGCTGATGCTGTGGCTGCAATTTCAACACCTGTAATCGGGGTGCATATCTCAAACATTTATCAACGAGAAAAAGAGCGTCACACCGATTTGCTCGCCGGAGCATGTAAAGCCTGTCTTTTTGGTTTCGGTTTGGAAGGATATAGCTTGGCGATTGATTTCATCAAAAGTGAATTAAATGAACAATAGAGTCACAGAGCTTTTTGATATCGAGTATCCCATATTTCAAGCTGGGATGATCTGGTGCAGTGGTTGGCGACTCGCTTCAGCGGCTGCCAACGCCGGTTGTTTGGGCGTGCTTGGTGCCGGTTCGATGTATCCAAATGTATTGGAAGAACATATCGACAAAATGCAAAATGCAACCAACAAGCCGTTTGCTGTGAATGTCCCACTGTTGTACCCGGATATCGACCAATTGATGGATATCATTGTGTCCAAAGGAGTTAAAACGGTAATCTCTTCTGCTGGGAATCCTGCTATATGGACAGATCATCTCAAAGGTCATGGAATAAAGGTGGTCCACGTAATTGCGAATACCAAGTTCGCGCTCAAAGCGCAATCTGCCGGCGTGGATGCAGTGGTTGCTGAGGGTTTTGAAGCCGGAGGCCATAACGGTAAAGAAGAAACGACAACCATATGTTTGATTCCACAAATAACCGAGGTGTTAGATATTCCGGTTATTGCTGCAGGGGGAATTGGAAGCGGTAAATCCATGGCAGCCGCTATGGCCTTGGGATCCGATGGTGTTCAGATAGGCAGTCGCTTTGCAGCATGTAAAGAGTCCAGCGCTCACGATAATTTTAAAAATGCCATTCGTGAGGCCAAAGAAGGGGATACCAAGCTCATGTTAAAAGACATCGTTCCGGTGCGCCTACTAAAGAATAAGTTCTTCAAAGATTTGGAGGAAGCTTACGCAAATTGTGCCACACGCGAAGAAAAACTGGAACTGCTGGGTAGAGCGCGAGCTAAGAAAGGGATGTTTGAAGGTGATTTGGCTGAGGGTGAGCTTGAGATCGGACAAGTAAGCTCGATGATATCATCCAACGAAACTGCGGCGGAGATTGTGGAAGACATTGTCTCAGAGTACCGAAACACCATTCAAGCACTATCCGTTAATCCGCTCTAACACAACCAAATCAATAACCTACCTTCGCAAACTTTCTCGAAGAAACATCGTTTAATCTGCACACTGCGTGGAATACACACTTCATACATTTTCGAATGGCCTTCGATTGGCCCACAAGCAAACCGAGAATACTCAAATTGCGCATTGTGGTATATTTATTAACGCAGGTTCTCGTGATGAGAAAGAAACCCAGATAGGGCTCGCTCATTTGCTCGAGCATATGCTCTTCAAAGGCACACAGAAGCGTAACACCAATCAGGTACTCAATCGGCTTGAAGTAGTTGGTGGAGACTTGAATGCCTTTACCACAAAGGATAAGACCATTGTGCATGCAAGCGTTGTTAAAGATCACTTCGACAGAGCTATCGAATTACTGGTTGACGTAACCTTCAATTCGAGTTTTCCGGTAAAACCACTCGAACGGGAAAAACGCGTAATCTGTGAGGAAATCGATATGTATCTCGATGCTCCGGAAGAGCGGATATTTGATGAGTTTCAAGAGATGTTTTATCCAGGACATCCTCTAGGGAATAATATCTTGGGAGATAAGGAAACCATTTTGAATTTTAGTCAGGAGGATATCCAAAACTTTGTTCAAGAACGCTATTTCGCCAACGAAATCATTCTGGTGGTGGTGGCGCCAGTTACCTTCCAGAAATCTCTCAGAGTTTGTAAAAAACACCTGGAACCGCTCGAGTTACAAGAGGGAACAGTGTTGCGGGAACCTCCTGCGGATATAGAGCCATTCGATACGGTTAAAGCAAATGGTTTTTCTCAATCTCACGTGTTAATCGGTGCGCCGGCTTACCCCATGGATCATCCGGATCGCGCTGCACTAATGTTGTTGGCCAACATGTTGGGTGGGCCGGGACTAAACTCGCTACTCAATCTAAAACTACGTGAGAAGCATGCCTACACCTATAGTGTTGAATGTAATTATCAATCGTTAACAGATTCGGGGTTTGTGACAATCTATTTCGGCACAGATAAAAAGAATATTAATCGAGGGAAGAAAGCCGTACTGCGCGAATTGGAAAACCTGCGGAACAAACCATTGAGTCCGGCAATGTTCAAGAAATACCAAACACAGTTCCGAGGTCAGCTTATCATGGCGGAGGAAAGCAATAGCAGTTTGATGTTTGTGATTGGCCGTAGCTTGTTAGATCTCGGTTACGTTGAATCACTGGAGGAAGTGCTGGACAAAATAGAGGAAATTACACCGGAACAGCTTCAACGCGTCGCCCGAGATGTGTTTAATCCGAGCAAGCTTAGTTTTCTTACCTACGTTCCAAACAAGGTCTAGAACGCCTGGCCAATAGAGAAAAGGAATTGTCCTTTTTCGCCTAATTTATTGTTTGGCGTGGTCTGATCTAATCCCCAACCGTAGTCAAATCCAAGAAGACCAAACATAGGTAGGAACATACGCACCCCAACACCAAACGCTCGACGCATTTCAAATGGATCGTACTCACGAATTGCATCCCAAGTATTTCCTGCTTCAAAATACGTGTACCCATAAATCGTAGCCGATGGGTTTAACGAGAGCGGATAGCGCATTTCTATGCTGTATTTGGCGTATAGTGGATCAGGATCCTGAGCGTTTCCAGGATCGCCTGATATCGAGTTGTCTGCATAACCCTTTTGAGGGATGATTTCGGTACCATAAACTGCCCATTGTCCAAAACCGGAACCTCCTACTCGGAATTGCTCAAAAGGAGAGTACCCTACGTTTTGATTGAAGAGCCCGATAATACCGGTCTCAAAGTGAGGCACACAAACCAGCTTATCAACCACATTCATGAACCAACTTGCGTTAAATTTCCATTTGTGATACTCTACCCACTTAAACTTTTCTTGGGCTGAGAGTGTGGAATAATCACGTTCTTGACCGAGTAAAGAGTGTGGTAAGGTGGTTTGTAAACTCAACGAAAATTGCGATCCGTTTTGAGGGTATATTGGCGCAGATGTAGAGTTTCTAGACAAGGTGGTTTGGTATGATAAACTGTTCGAGATTCCATCGGTGTATCCGATTTCATTCGAACCAAAAGCTCTCCAGTTCTCCAGCTTAAATTGCTGATAGTTTAATGAGTGACTCCACGTAAAGTAATCGTCGGGCCATTTAAGGAGTTTTCCATAAACCAAACTTGCTCCTGTGGTATGCAGTCTTTGACGGTTCGGATCGTTACGATCGGTCCAATTCACCTGAGAGGTTTGGCGACTGTAGAACACACTTGCGGTAAGTGAGTTAGGTTTCTTACCTCCTAGCCAAGGTTCGGTGAAAGAGAAGTTGTACGACTGGAAAGGAATACCGTTCGACTGTGCTCGCACAGTAAGTCGTTGTCCATCACCGGTAGGGATTGGATTCCAACCACCTTTTTGGAACATTTTGCGAGTAGAGAAGTTGTTTAAGCTTAAGCCAACCGTTCCCACAAAGCCAAATCCACCTCCAAAACCACCGCTGGCTTCAATCTGGTCGCTAGGCTTTTCTACAACCTTATATTCGATATCTACGGTTCCGTTTGCCGGATTAGGTACCGGATTTACATCCAGTTGTTCCGGATCAAAGTAGTTTAATGCGGCGAGTTCTCGAATGGAACGCTGAATATCAGTTCTACTGAATTTTTCACCCGGACGTGTTCGCAACGCACGGAGTATTACGAAATCACTGGTTTTTGTATTCCCAATAACCCGGACATCGTTTATTGTAGCTTGTTTCCCTTCATATATCCGAATTTCAAGGTCGATACTGTCGTTTTCAACGTTGGTTTCAACCGGTGATATATTGAAGAACAAGTAGCCATCATCCATATACAATCCTGAGATATCAATACCGGATGGATTGGCGAACAATCGCGTGTCTAGTTTGGCCTGGTTGAATACATCACCTTTTTTAATGCCGAGGATTGTGTCGAGTTTACCAGATGAATACTTTGTGTTACCTGTCCACTCGATGTCCCTGAAGTAGTATTTACTTCCTTCATCTACATGGATTTTTAAGTTAACTCGGTTTGGACTAACCCGGATTACGCTATCTGTGACCAATTTCGCATCACGAAATCCCTTCGCTTGGTAAAGCGTTATAATGTTTTTCTTCTCTAGGTTGTATTCACTCATCACAAGTTTGGAACTCGCGAATGGATTGATTTTGCGCTTTTTTTGCTTCGGTTTGATTACCGCGCGAATCTTATTGTCCTTGATACTATCGTTACCCACAATAATCACTTCTTGGACCTTAACTCGTTGTCCGCGCTTAATATGAACTCGAAGCATTTTAGAATTGAAGATTGAGGTGTCTTCCTCGGCCTGGATATCTACATCGGCGTTGTAGTATCCTTTTTCAAAATAATAGTCTTCAATTTCTTTTCGTGTTCGGTCAATTAGGTTTTCCGTAACGATTTGCCCGCGTTTGAGGCTAATCTCCTCACGGATGTTTTTAGTCTCCGTCTTATTAAGTCCCTTTATGGAGTATTTCGACAGTTTTGCTCGCTCTGTCACCTGAATTAACAGGTAAACAGTATCCTTTTTGGCTCCTGTAATTTTTAGCTCAACATTGGAGTACACCTGTTGTTTCCATATGTTCTCAATTGCTCGACTAATCTTATCTCCGGGGATTTTGACTTTGTCGTTAAGCGATAAGCCCGAAATGTATGCGAGTAGGTTAGGATCCATGGTTATGGTTCCTTTTACGCTCAAACCTCCGATTATGTATTCTTTGGGTTTTTGGTAGTCGATTTCAATCGGTCCGACTTTTTCCTTTGATTCTTCTTGATCTTGAGCAAAGCCAAGATTCGAAAAGAGTAACGCACTAGTAAGTAGGATGAAAAATCTCTTCATTTCAATTCTTTTGTTCCGGCACCTGTTCTCCTGTTTTACCAAATCGTCTTTCTCTTTGTTGGTAGACTTTGATTGCCTCATGCAGATTTTCTTTTCTAAAATCCGGCCACAAGACGTCTGTAAAATAGAACTCGCTATATGCAAGCTCCCATAATAGATAATTGCTTAAACGATGTTCACCACTTGTGCGAATCATCAAATCGGGATCCGGAATTGCCTTGGTAGACAATGAGCCTGAAATCAGCTGTTCGTTGATGTCTTCCAGCTCAATTTCTCCCGCTTTATATTGTTTTGCTATGTGTCTCACAGAATTAACGATGTCCCATTTTGCACTATATGAAAGTGCTAGTATAAGAGTCATACGTTTATTGTTGCGAGTAGTTTCAATTGCTTGACGTAATTCTTCTCTGCAATCGGATGGAAGTGAGTCTATCTGGCCAATTGTTGTTAGCCGGATATCATTCTTCATCAGTGTTTCCGTTTCTTTTTTGATGGTCTTCACCAACAAAGTCATCAACGCATTCACCTCGATTTTAGGTCGATTCCAATTCTCCGTTGAAAATGCGTACAGGGTAAGATATTCGACACCCAACTCGGCACATCCCTCGGCAACTTCGCGAACTGCCTGAACACCATGCTGATGGCCAAAGACACGAAACTTCCCTTTTTTCTTGGCCCAGCGTCCATTGCCATCCATGATCACTGCAATGTGCTTTGGAATACGCCCCATGTCCAATTGAGAATTGTCCGCCATGCGTTACTTCCAGATAATTTCGCGTTTACGTTTCGGCCAACAGGTGATAGGAGTAAGCCGGTATGTGAGAGTGATTCCCGTAAAGAAATAAAAATCCTTCATTGCTGGGTCGCCGCGTTCATCACCGGCAACAGATTGGGGTGATCCAACGCCATCCATCTCCCAACTTCTGTCAGAGAGATTCGCTGCAAGATCGCCTCGTTGGTCTCTTAGTTCATCCAAATCGGGATAAACGGTAGATACATCGTCCAAATAATCGGTGAACGTTTTTCTCCACGCCAGTTCCAATCCAAGAACAATGTTCTTATTGATGTTGTATTTCACACCTCCGCCAAAAGGTATGGCCAATTGCAATAATCCATATTGTGTCTTACTGGTTTGGCCTTCAGTGCGCAGGTTCCGCAATGTGTAGAGCTCACCTTCGTATTCGGTCTTTGGGTTGTGGCGGAATACAGCTATCCCAAGTGTTGCGTAGGATGAAAAGTTCTTACTTAATATCCTTGAACCGAATGGAACAAAGTTGAATTCTAGTGCGTTGCTTACTTCCCAAATGTCAGATTGGAAACTCAAGTTTCGCATCTGATACTCCGGGAAATTCGCATCTGAACCGCTGATTTTGCAGTGCATAATCGACGGTTTGTACGACCAATACGGGCTGAAGTTGTATCGGATGTGAATACCTTGTGCCATGTGTGATTCTTTGGGCACAATGTTGTATGCGAGGTCGCCATGGTAATTACTTGCCCCAATCATACCACCAAACTCCCAGTTCTGAGCACTGGCACTACAACCTGCTGTTATAAGGATGGATAGAAGGGCGATATGTTTGCGCAAAGACACCATTTAGCACTACAACGTCACGTAACCGGAATTGTTACGTACTGCAAAGATATTCAATGCCTACAGAGTTTACTTGACGTTCCGCGGAAATATGACCAATTAGGTAGATTATTGGAATGCTGGGCAAACTTCACCCGACTGGATAATCTTGTAGGTCAGCGTAACACCAAAAATGTTGTATAGGTCGCGTTTGTTTTCGTCACCACGAGCTGAACCTGCCGGATTTTCAGTGGCACTTCGGTCGGCCATAGCTTTACTCATCGGACCGTATTGTGCTTCTAAGAATACGAGTTCTCCGTATTCGCCGCTCACGTCATCCAAATAATCATTGAACGTAAAACGTGTGGAGTATTCAAGTCCAAGTGTCCAATTCTTGCTCATTCGGAATTTAATACCCGCTCCAACCGGAATTGCGATTTGTGTTAGCGAATATCTTCTGAGATCGTTGTACTCTGTGGTTTCTTGACCTTCAGTTCCTAATGGTTGCAGCTCAACCCAGTCTCCGTCGCGGGATTCTAAGGTTTCGTAGCTATCGTCATTCGACAAGTTTTGCCAAGAATTTGGCTGATAAAAGAACTGCGCGAGTGGGTTGTATTTGTATACAGAAACACCTCCCATTAAGTAAGGTATAACTCCACGTTGTTGTTTGATATCAAACGTATTGAGATTTAAATCAAATGCTGCGTGGAAATCCCATAAGTCACTTTGAAAGTGAAGGTTTCTAAAACTTCTACGTTCGTCATTGGAATACCAGCGATCATCTCCAGAGATTTTGCCGTAGTTCACTCCAACATGGAACGAAAAACGTTGAACCGGATTGTAACGCACCAGAATTCCTCCATTTGGATGGATGCCTTGAGTCTCAAAATATTTATCAGTCAAATCACCGCTGTAGTTACTGCCACCGGCCATAAAACCAAATTCCAAGGAAGACTTACGTGTCCACTGTTGTGCTTGACTTGCTGAAAAGGTCATCAACAAACCAACCAAAATCAGTAATTTATATCGTACTGCTTTCATAATTCGCTCGAACTAACAAAGAAACGGCAATTGCGTGTCTAATGCAAGAAGCATTGCTTTTCACTAACGAAACTATACGCTGTTTCTTGTGTGTTCATCAAACAGACCGCTATCCCGCTGTAAAAGTTGCTTTAAAATGGTTTTCGTCAAACCCAACGGCAACAACCGCATTATCACGTACAATTATTGGTCGTTTAATCATCGATGGGTTCTCACTCATAACACGAATTGCTGCATCGATGTTTGTCATTTGATCTTTGGTTGTTTCATCTAGCTTTCGGTATGTTGTCCCCCGTTTATTAAGCACAATATCAAGTCCTTTTTGATCAACAAAACGCGTTACCATTTCAATGGAAACACCTTCTTTCTTATAGTTGTGAAAGGTGTAATCAACTCCATTATCCTCTAACCAAGTCCGTGCTTTTTTAACCGTATTGCAATTGGGAATACCATATACTACCATGGTGCAAGTATAGGATATGTTCAACGGATGATTGACGTCGAGAATCATCCTCTGCATTCATTAAATCATTGACCTAGTTTCTGCGGTCAACACCCCAAAGCAATTTGTTGCGAATAGTTTGCGTGTAGGTCTGGCCTTCTAGAGAAATCATGTGCAAGTCAAATGGTGCTCGAGCAATGCGGAGCTTTGTGCCTTTGGGTACTGTTTCAGATCTGCTGTCCATTGTTACCAGGAAGTCCTCGGTGCGGCCTTCAATTTCGAATGATAAAGTGCTTTGGTCGTTCAGAACAATAGGCCGTATTGTAAGATTGTGTGGCGCAATTGGAGTAAGAACAAAACTTGAAGACCCCGGATAAACAATAGGTCCTCCACAACTCAACGAGTAACCCGTGGACCCGGTTGGTGTTGCTAAGATTACACCGTCTGCCCAATAAGAAGTGAGAGGTTCATGGTTGAGTCGAGCGTGCACGGTAATCATGCTTGACGAATCTTTTTTGTGCACGATGAAATCATTTAAGGCATATGGAAAGCCTTCGAATAAGTTTAGGTCGCTTTCCAATTGGATTACCGATCTATGCTCGATGTTGTATTTGCCGGTTTTGAGATTGTTGTAATTTTCTTCAAATGCTTCCAATCTGCTGCTCGCTAAAAAACCAAATCGACCTAGGTTAACACCAAGTACGGGTATACCTGAACCGCGGACTATGCGCAACGTATCCAACACTGTGCCGTCTCCACCCAAGCTCAAAAGTATATCAAACGGGAGTTGGTCATTGGTTTCTGTAAATACCTGAAAGTTATGCTCGAAATTGATTCGTCGCAGTACTTCCTGGGCATTCTTATGGATGCAAATCGTATCGTCTTGTTTCGATAAAAACGCAAAAAACTCTCGGACATACCGTTCATGATCCGGTTCGGGAAGACTGCGTGTATATATTCCGATTTTCATGTTAAAAAGCTTGCTTGAAGTGGACTTTTAAACCCGCCTCACCCCAGTGATTCCATGAGTATTCAAATCTAAAGACTTTGTCTAAATAAAGCAGGGTGTTAATTCCGAATCCGTAACCGAGTAATTCGTTCTCGTCGCTGCCTGCCACGACTCCGATGTCCATAAACGCACTGAAATAGGACTCGGCTGCCATTTTCTGATAGTTCCCCAACACAGGCCACTTCCAATTGAATATGCGCTCTTGTAATAGCATCCAGCGCAATTCTGGCTTAATCAAAGCAAAGCTTTGGCCGGTAAAAGCATACAGTTCGTAGCCTCTAACGACATTGTTGTAGCCTAGAATGCGATCAAAGAAATACGGTAAATTCTTTGTAGTCCTATACTCCCCAACTACCTGAAATGCTGCTATTAATCGGTTTACTTGAGGGAACAACGACCCAAATCGTGTGTAATTACCGGTGAGCGTTAGGTACGAGTTATCTTGTACTCCGTGCCACTCAATTCCTATATTTCCATACGTGCCAAGTAAAGGGAAAAGCCTATTATTTCGTTTGTCGTACTGATACTGATATCCCAATCGGATACCTTGGTAATCGTTTCCGCTGAAAAGGTAATCAACGTTTAAGCTGTCAAGAGTATAATCAGAGACAAATACATTGTGAATACCTGCGGATATCCTATGCCTTCCGTAGAGCTTTGGGCGATAGTTTACTCCCACATTAAATCGGTACTGTTCGATTTGGTCGGAATCATCGTTCCGGTGAAATTGTTCACGATTTCCCAATAGGTCGTATTGAATTTCACGGTTGCGAATCCAGCGTGTATCTACGTCAAATCCAATTGTTTTCTTGTCGTTTATGTACGGTGCTCTGTATTCAAGTCCAAAAGCACGTGTATACCCACTACCCAAAGTAAGTTTTACCGTGTGATTGCGACCAAATTGGTTGTACTTAAACAGATACAACCCAAAGTTGGTCCGGTTCGTATTAAAATCAAATTGCTGCCATTGATTGAAATTTCGATCTGCAAAT
>Ga0181574_10000209_pt1 | contig 53920 bp, 56 predicted proteins | sample 101ome_24_FD_145600 | JGI IMG/M metagenome (GOLD analysis project Ga0181574, IMG submission 145600) | Coastal salt marsh microbial communities from the Groves Creek Marsh, Skidaway Island, Georgia - 101410AT metaG (spades assembly) | ecosystem: Environmental > Aquatic > Marine > Intertidal zone... | reverse complement strand
ATTTTTCGCCTTCGGAGCAAAATGAGGTGCCTTCGGTGCGAGCGGATTTGTGATTGCGGCACGGGATTGCTCCGCGAGAAGAGCCTGCAATGCGACACCACCAAATCCCATCGCCCCTTTGGCAAGGAGATCGCGTCGCGACATGGGTTGGTTTTGAAAACGTCGACAGTGCATGGGCTTACGGGATGAAAATGAATTCTTTCATGTTAAACACAATGTGAGCGAGACTTGCCCAGGTCTGTGCAGGATCATCTTTTGACTGGGCAGAAAGGTAGGACTCGATACGGCTCCGCTCGTTCGAAGTTGGTTTGCGTCCCAGAGCTTCGAGAAACATTACTTCCATTCTCTCATCAGCGATGTCGTGCTGGTCGACGAGGTGCTTTCCCCAGAGTTGGCTCTGTTCAAGGACAAACGGATCGTTCATTAGCACTAATGCCTGAGCCGGAACATTGGATACGCTTCGCCGCCCCTTCGGCCCAAAGGGACTGGGAGCGTCAAACGTGAGCATGAAGGGAGAGAGAAAGTTCCGATATACAGCTCCGTAGATGCTGCGACGCCCTTCTCCATCGAGAGGCCCGCTTTTCTTGCCCCCTCGACCCGTCATGAACTTCGTGCGGTGCGTTGGGACAGATGGGCCGTAGAGCTTCGGATCCAGCCTCCCTGACACAGCCATAATCGAATCGCGAATGGACTCGGCCATGAGACGTTTCACCCGCATCCGAGAAAGCAATTCGTTTGAAGGATCAAGTTCGGCAAGCCTGTCTGCGGAAAGTTCGGGATGAGGCTGAGAAGATTGTCCATAAGTCGAGGATAGGACCAACTCCCGAACAAGATTCTTAACTGACCATCCCTTTTCTACGAAATCAGCGGCTAGGTAATCGAGCAAAGCGGGATGAGAAGGCGGGCTCCCCATCGGACCAAAGTCATCCACTGTCGGAACGATTCCCTGTCCAAACAGGTGGTGCCAGACACGATTCACAAAGACACGAGCTGTCAGCGGGTTGCCCCCACTCGCAACTTCGTTGGCCAGGGCAAGTCGATCACCAGGTTCCCCTCCGAGCGCTTCCAGAAAACGCGCGGGAACTTCCTCCCCCAGGCTACGATGGCTACCACGGACGTAAACATGAGCCGATTCTGGAGAACCTTCTGCCATGGCGACAGCGTATCTCGGACTTGGAAGCTGACTTGCCATCGCCTCGCCTTCCTTCACGAGTTTCGATGCCGGTTCAGCTAGGGATTTGGAACGGGGCTTCGTGAGAGACTCGGGAACTGCAGGAGTCGACGAGTGCTTAGAAAACCGAATCTCGTCGATCAGGATTTCTCCCTCTAGGGGATCAATGAATTCCAGGTAGGCTTTATGACCGACGTATTTCTTGAGATTTCCCGCGAGAGACTTCCACTCAAAAGCACCCTTCGTATCGAGATTATCATGATGCATCCCACGGAAGAGAAGCGCGTTAAAGCGGCCCATCTGATAATTGTCAACGATGAGGCGGACGTGAGATTTTTCTGACTTTGTCAGGATGTGAATAAAATCACTTTCGATCGTGAAAGTCGGCGATCTCAAAATCCCGACCTGCCTTTTGCCAAGCAGTCCACTGTCCATCACTCCCGGATAGGCATGCGGGTCATCGCTTTGAAAGCGAATTCCAGATCCACCCCTCCCCGAGAAGGCTTCGCCGGTCTTGCTCCAGCCATCAGGGAGCGTTCCTTCGCGAAAACCTTCGTAGACCGTCTCTCCCTCGCGCACAGGAACAGAGAGCTGGACTTTCTCGACAGGATGTTTAAAAAGCGCATCGGCCTTCTGCTTTTTCGCGACGAGATCGGCAGCAGTCTTTTCCCGAGTCCGATCCACATCTATCAGCACCTGCTGACGCGCACTGGCATGCAGATACGCAGTCATGGCATAGTAGTCCTTCGTTGAAATCGCGTCGAATTTGTGATCGTGGCAGCGAGCGCAGGAAACGGTCAGGCCCAGAAACGATTTTCCGAGGACATCAATCTGGTTGTCCATGATATCCGCCTCGTTCGCAAGAACATCCGTGGGCGCATGAGTCGCTTCGTGAAGATACCAGAAGCCCGTCCCGAGAACTGACTCGTCGAAGTGATTCTCGGGATTCTTTCGAGGCTCTGGCAGGAGGTCTCCGGCGATATGCTCTTTTACAAAAAGATCGTAGGGAACGTCTTCATTGAACGCTCGAATCAGATAATCCCGATATTCGTGAGCTCCTTCGATCGGGTAGTCAAACTCGTGCCCGTAGGTTTCAGCGTAGCGGACGAGATCCATCCAGTGGCGCGCCCACTTTTCGCCAAAGTGGGGTGACGCGAGAAGGCTGTCGACTGCCTTCTCTTTTGCATTGGGAGAATCGTCGGCGAGAAATTCTTCCCACTGCTCTCTTGATGGAGGGAGGCCCGTGAGATCAAAATGGACACGACGGAACCACGTTAATCGATCTGCCGCTTCCGCGGGACGAAAATCCCTTTCCTCAATCTTCGCGAGCACAAAGTGATCTGCCCCTGCCTTAGGCCAGTCGACTTGGTCAATCGAAGGAAGTCTCGGTTTTGAAACCGGCCGCCAGCTCCAATGTTCCTCGTATCGTTTCTGGAGATCAAAAACCTCTTCTTTTCCGCTTCCATCGCGCTGAGGAACTGGCTCTTCCGGCCAGACGGCCCCATCATTGATCCATTTTTCAAAGTCGGCAACGATTTCGGGACTCAGCTTCCCCTTCGGCGGCATCTGGAGGTCATCATTCCCGTACCGGATCGATTCGATGAGCAGGCTTTTCTCTGCGTCCCCCGGCTCGATCGCTGGACCGGTGTCTCCTCCCGCAAGTATGTGCTGAAGGTGGTCGAGCTGAATTCCGCCTTTGAGCTTTTCCGCTTTCGCAGAGTGGCATTGGTAACACTTTTCCGCGAGAACGGGGCGAATCTTCTTTTCGAAAAATTCGTTCCCTTCGGCACGACTCTCCGCTACGCCATACAGCGTCGAAGAGAGAAGAGCAATGTGGATGAGTTTTCGCATTTTTAAGGGAAACCGTATGGATTTCGCAAAGGATCCATTGAATTTTCAAACTCAATCACTCCGCTACAACCGAATGTTACGCGTCGGGTTTCTTCGGTGAAACGGACGCAATCCGGTGATGCGCTTCACAACTGCCTCATCAGATACACATATTCCAGAGCCGTTCGTTTGGCGCGCTCATTCTGATTCGCGGCAGCGGAGTGGCCTCCATCGATGTTCTCGTAGTAGAGAAACGGCTTACCCGATTCCTCGAAGAGCTTTGCCATCTTGCGGGCGTGAGCAGGATGAACCCGGTCGTCCTTGGTGGAGGTAACGAAAAACGGAACAGGATATTCCTTCCCCTCGTCGTAATTATGATAGGGCGAGATCGTTTCAAGGAACGCCCGCTCTTCAGGCACTTCCGGCGAACCGTATTCATCGACCCAGGAAGCGCCTGCGAGGAGAGTATGATAGCGAAGCATATCCAGGAGTGGAACCTGAACGACGACTGCATTCCAGAGATCAGGGCGCTGGTTCAGCATAACCCCCATGAGCAGGCCACCATTTGACCCACCCATAATACCGAGATGTTGTGGCGATGTCAGTTTCGACTCGATTACTGACTCGCCGACGGCAATGAAGTCGTCGTAAACCCGCTGGCGATTGGTTTTCAATCCGGCCTGGTGCCAGGTTGGACCAAACTCACCTCCGCCCCGAATATTCGCGAGAACGTAGGCGCCTCCCCTTTCGAGCCATAGTTTTCCGGTCGTGCTCCGGTATCCGGGACGCATCGAAATTTGAAACCCTCCATAGCTATAGAGCAAAGTAGGAGTCTTGCCGTCAAATTCGACATCCTCGCGATGGACTACGAAATAGGGAATCCTTGTCCCGTCTTTTGACTTCGTGAACTGCTGTTTCACAACGAGGCCGTCAGCATCAAACTTCGGCGGCAAGCTCTTAAGTGTTTTCATCTCTCCCGTTGAGCTGTCGTATTCGAGCAGCGAGTCGGGTGTTAGAAAGTCTTCGTAGTTGAGAAACACGCTTTCTTCATCCTCATCAGCGAATGCCACCCCAGGCTGGCCTTCTCCCGGCAACTCCACCGGCTCGGAGGTCCACCCATCCTTGCCCGGCTCAATTTTTAGAATCTTTCCAACCACGTTTTCACTGATGGCCAGCAAGGCTGCGCCTTTCGCAATCGCTACGTAATTTACTGCCTGCGTCTCATTCGGACGAAAGACGAGATTCACAGGTGGGAGTTCTCTCGCATCAAGGAAGGCCTGCAGCTCGAAAGAGATCAGATCTCCATTTTGAAATGAACCCTGCCCTTCCGGAGCCCAATCCTCTTTCAAGGCAACGAGCAGATTGCCTTTGTAGAGCCCTTCGATTTCCGATTTGGGAGGAATTGGATACTTCACGGGGGCCGAACCATCTCCCGGCAGCCACCAATAGGTGGAGGTAAAGAAGGTGTCCGACTCGATTGCGTTGGCGAGGACCGTCCCATCTTCCAATTCAATCGTGAAAGGCCAGGCCGCGACATCCGTCTTATCGACCTCCATTACTGTTTCCGCCTCCTCAAGTGGAGTGCCACGTTTCCATTTCTTCAAGATGCGGGCATACCCAGAATCTGTCAGCGAGTCTTCGCCCCAGTCGGTTCCAATCAAAATGGTATCCGGCCCCAGCCACGCGGCACTTTGCTTAGCCTCCGGCGTGATGTATCCGTCATCAACGAAGGTTTTGCTCTCGAGATCAAACTCCCGCCTGACGACAGCATCTTTTCCTCCATCCGAGAGAGAAACGAGCGTGTAATACTTGCCAGCCTTCTTGTCGTGGAAGGTATAGGAACCTTTGAAGACCCAGTTCTTGTCTTCTTCCTCAGCCAGCACATCGAAGTCTACGATGGTTTCCCAATCCGGATCATCCGTCGCGTAGCTTTCACGGGAGGTCCGCCGCCAGAGGCCGCGAATGTTTTTCTCATCCTGCCAGAAATTGTAGACATGCTCACCACGAATCCGGCCATACGGGATGCGTTCCTTCGAGTTCAGAATCTTCTTCGCCTCAGCCTCGAACTCCTCGTAGAGCGGATCCGATTGGAGATCGCTCAATGTCCTCTCGTTTTGCTCACGAACCCAACCGAGCGCTTTTTCGCCCTCGACTTCCTCCATCCAGATCAGTGGATCCTTGTCCGTGAAACGAAGGTCAGAAGTTTCGGTCTGTGCCATCAGGTTTTGGGAAAAGGCAAGAAGCAGCAGACTCGCGAGAGTCAACAGGGTATGGTGCATTATTCAATAGGGTGAGGTCTACGACCGGACCCTTCTTCGCCAAGGCTACGAAGGGGCATAGGCGGGAAAGTTTGAGTTCTCTTTCTATACTTCCATCCCACGCCCTCTGCACTGGAAAAGTTGATCTCCGCATCGATCACGCGTAGGAGAGAGATTATGGAAAAACTCACCATCGAAGCCCATTGCGGCGGCCTGTTTCAAACCAACGGATTCCTCGTCCAATGTGGTGAGAAAAACTGGCTTTTCGACGCCCCGGAGGGAATGGCTGACTGGTTGACCGAAAAAGAGCTGACCGCAGATGGATTAATCCTGACACATCAACATCATGATCATGTCATCGGAGCTGGAGCTCTTGTGGAAAAATTCGCCTGCCCTGTCTGGGCTCACTCCGAGCCATCGGAAGATCTGACCATGGCTAAGCGGCTTGAGCAAATGATCGGAATGCCATGCGAACTCGACGATTACGCCGTCGATCATCTACTCGAGGGAGAATCCAAACTGTCGCTCGATGGGCTGGACCTCGAAGTCCTCCACGTTCCCGGGCATTCTCCTGATTCGCTTTGCTTTCGCATCGACGGAGCACCCGTCCTCATCGGTGGAGACGTTCTTTTCCAAAGCGGGATCGGTCGAACCGATTTTCCCCACGGAGATCACGACCTGTTGATTTCCGGAATCAAAGAAAAGCTCTGGCCGCTACCAGATGATACTCAGGTTCTGCCGGGGCACGGCGGACGCACGACCATCGGTACGGAGAAAGCTACGAATCCGTTTTTGCAGTAAAGCGGCTACTTTGGATCCGCAGCAGGCTTCCTTCGAAACGGATGCCATAGCTGCCCCCAGTAGGTCTGGGCAATCGTTTCGGAAATTCCAAATGCCCCGGCTCGTTATCGGGGCAGCGGTAAGTTCCAAAGAGCAGATCCATCGAGGGAGACAGGTTGGCGTAGTTTCCAGCGAGTCGATCCTTGTTATGATGCCAGTGATGCAACTCCGGTGCGCCAATGAACTAGCGCAGGGGACTCATCGGTAATCGCATATTCTAATGAATAAACGCCGGAGTGATAAACGTGACTCCGCAATGGTCCGAAAACTTGACCGATTGGTTTCCGATGACCACGCCGACAGTCGAATCAACTCTCGATGCCATCCGCGAACAACGAAAGGCAACCGTTTCGCATAGCTGGAAAACAGAAATGTTCGGGCGCTTACTGATTCAGATGCCGTAGTGGTGATTTCCAAATCGCCACATTATCTGCCTGAGCTTCGCGGTAGCGATTTGGAAATCACCACTACGTCCCTCACCCCAAAGCATCCTTCCGCCCGAGTCCGTAGGCGGAGAAAACGCGATCGATTTCGTCGCGAACACGTCGAAAGACTTCCATCTGCTCTTCCGCTGATCCTTCCGCATGGGCCGGATCGTCGAAGGGCCAATGGTAGCGTCGAGCCTGGCCGGGAAAGACCGGGCAAGCCTGATCCGCATTTCCGCAAACAGTGATGACCGTCTCGACATCCTGATCAAGAAATTCATCGAGCGATTTGGAACGTCCATCTGATAGATCAAGTCCGATTTCCTCGACCGCTTTGATCGCGAGAGGATGAACGTAACCACTTGGCTGCGAACCGGCACTTTCGACACGGAGCGCATCGCCCGCAGCACGCTGCAGCAATTTCTCTGCCATTTGAGAGCGGCAGGAATTACCAGTGCAAAGAATCAATACGAGGGGCGCGGGATCGGAAGTAGCCATTATTGAGCGAGGTAAGAAGAGAATGATCGGAAAGTCAAACCGCAGAACGTGACGGTATCGAAAAGATGTTGGATATTGGATTTTGGATATTACAATCCGCAAGCGAGTTCCTCCCGACCTTTTACGTTTCACCTTTTACTTTTTGCCGCGCGAAGCGCGTATGGACCAGACACCCGCCTACGGAATGACGCTCGATGACTGGATCGAGTGGATGGAAGAGCACGATCAGCCAAAATTCCGGGCAAAGCAGGTTGTAGAATGGCTTTTTCAAAAACGAGTCACATCGTTCGATGAGATGACGAACCTGAGCCACGATCTTCGGGAGCAACTCAAAGAGAAATTCACGATCGGGCTTCTTCCCTCGGTCCGCCTAACTGGTTCCAAGGACACCACCCGAAAATTTCTTTTCCGTCTCCACGACGGGCGTCTCATCGAAACGGTGAAAATCCCGGCGAATGCCAACTTTGACGGCGAGCGCAGCGGACGGATCACTCTTTGCGTTTCTAGCCAGGTTGGGTGTGCTTACGACTGCAAATTCTGCGCGAGCGGTCTTGCGGGATTCACTCGCAATCTCAGCGCCGGAGAAATCGTAGGGCAGGTCATGACGGCAGAATACGAGACAGGCGACTCGATCCGCAACATTGTCTTCATGGGAATGGGCGAACCTCTCGCCAATCTCACCAACCTGACAAAGGCCCTCACCATTCTCAATGCCGACTGGGGCATGAACCTTGGGGCGCGGCACATGACCGTATCGACGAGCGGCCTTGCTCCGCAGATTGAAAAGCTCGCGAAAATCCCGATGCAGATTCGCCTCGCTATTTCACTCCATGGCGCAACCGACAAGGTTCGCGAGCAGATCATGCCCGTGAATAAAAAATACAACATCAATCGGCTCTTCGATGCTCTGCAGGTTTGGCTTCGCCACAAAAAGCAGATGATCACCTTGGAATATATTCTCATTGAGGGAATCAACGACAGCCTTGATCAGGCGAAAATATTGGCGATGCGGGCGAACTCGCTGCACGCCAAAGTGAATTTAATTCCTTACAATACAGTGGAAGGCCTTCCCTGGAAACGCCCAGATATACCTGCGCAGGATGCTTTCTTGAATGTGCTTTCAAAAGCGAACATAACTGCCACGATTCGTCGGGAGAAAGGCCATGATATCGATGCTGCTTGTGGCCAATTGCGCCTGCAGGAGGAAGACCTTCCTAGCCTCGAAGCCTCAGTGAGCGATTCCCCGGCTTGACTAACTCTATCCCGGCCGTTGCGGACACAGCCACAACTGTGAATCGTACCACAAATTTCGAGTGCCCAATGGTTCTCTTGCTGGTATCCTAGGCAGGTTATTTTCCGACTCAATACCTCCGTCTAAACCGACAAACGCAGACTCCGGATCAAGAAATCCTGCAGGACCGCTTGGGCCCGGAAGAAATACATCGGATACCTGAACACCGCTCCTCAACAGGACAGGGAAAAAACGGATCACGTTCGCATCCAGGCAATCGCGAGGTGAGGTCCGCCATCTAAAGATGGCAAAAGCTGCTCTCCACCCTAATATTCAACGTTGAACGTTCGCGCCATCGGTGCGCCTCAGTCTTTAAACTGCCCCACCAGATTCGTCATCGTCTCCTTCGCGTCACCGTAGATCATGCGAGTGTTGTCGCGGAAAAAGAGAGTGTTGATCAATCCCGAGAAACCAGCTCCCTGTCCGCGCTTGAGAGCGAAAACAGTGCGGGCCTGATGGACATTGATGATGGGCATTCCGTAAATCGGACTGCTTTCATCTTCGCCAGCCGCCGGATTGACCACGTCATTGGCGCCAATCACGATGGCGACGTCGACCGTTTCCATGATCGCATTGACGTCGTCCATTTCACAAAGCTGCTCGTAGGGAACGTCGGCCTCGGCAAGGAGAACGTTCATGTGTCCTGGCATACGACCGGCAACCGGGTGAATTGCAAAGCGAACTTCAGCGCCATTGTTTTCGAGAATCTCTCCCAACTCCTTGACCGCGTGCTGCGCCTGCGCAACCGCCATTCCGTATCCCGGGACAAAGATTACGGACTCTGCTGCCTCGAGAACGTAAAAGGCGTCCTCCGGTGAAATGGGCTTCATTTCTCCTTCCACTTCGTGGGTAATGCCACTGGAAGCTCCGAAGCCACCGAAGAGCACGTTACCAAGGGTCCGGTTCATCGCCTTACACATTATGACTGTGAGAATGATTCCCGATGCGCCAACCAAACAACCAGCGACAATGAGAACGTTATTCAGAATCACGAAACCGGCGGCCGAAGCGGCGATTCCGGAGAAGCTGTTGAGGAAAGAGATCACCACCGGCATGTCGCCACCACCAATCGGGATGACTCCAAGGACTCCAAGAAGAAGAGACAGTCCGATAACCGCGTAGAGCGCCCAAGCTGCTCCAGACGAAACAAAGATACCGCCGAAGACGAGGAGGGCGACAAAGACGAGCGCATTGATCGCTTTCTGCCCCGGGAAAACCGTGGCAGAGCCACCCATTTTTCCGGAGAGCTTGAGGTAAGCAATCATCGATCCTGTGAAGGTGATACCACCAACAAGAATGGCGAATACGACTGCACAGGCCGTGAAAAGGGGATACTCGGCCTTGTCAAAATTTCCGGCCTTCGCAAACTCGGCCCAACCCACCAGGAGTGAAGCCAATCCACCGAAGCCGTTGAAAAGCGCTACCAGTTCCGGCATTCCAGTCATCTGAACTCGCTTCGCAGCAACAACTCCGATAGCAGCTCCGACAAGAAGTCCGGCGATAATCCAAGTGAAAGACAGCGGTTCGCCAGCGTTGATGTCGCGGTTGAGCAACGTTACGATCACGGCGAGAAGCATTCCCATAGAGGAAATCTGATTTCCGCGACGAGCCGTGTCAGCGGAACCGAGCATCTTGATGCCGAAAATAAACAGCACCGAAGCGACGATGTAGGAAATGTTAATGAAATATTCCATGTGTAGCAGCGTCAAAAGTTTCGCGTTTTTACTTCCCCTTCTTCTTGAACATTCCAAGCATTCGGTCCGTCACCATGTATCCACCGACCACGTTGACCGTTGCAAGGATCAGGGCAGCGAGGCCGAGCCATTTTCCGAGTGATCCTTCGATTGCACCGGCTGCGAGAAGCGCACCAACGATCGTGATTCCCGAAATCGCGTTTGATCCAGACATCAGCGGCGTGTGCAGCTGACTCGGGACTTTCTGGATCAGTTCAAAGCCGAGGAACGCGGCCATGACGAAGACGAATATGAGAAGAATGAGTTCCATGGTTCGGAGTAAATGGTGAAAGGTAAAAAATTATCAACCAGGGTTAAGTGCTTGACCTGAGAGGGTTAGCTCAGTCTTTGAAGCGCTCGTGAACGACAGCTCCGTTATGAGTGATGACACAGCCTTGCTGGATTTCGTCTTCTAAATCGATTTTGAATTCCTTCGCTTCTTCGTCCCAGAAGTGCTCGATCATATTTGCGAAGTTCGAGGCGAGAACCTGCGAAGCGTGCTTGGAAACCTGACCCTCGAAATTAGCTAAACCGACGAGCTTGACGCCGTTTTCGGTTTCGGTCTCTTCGCCGGGTACAATTCCCTCGACGTTTCCGCCAGTTTCCGCAGCGAGGTCGACGATTACGCTACCGGGCTGCATGCTCTCGACGACATCTTTTTTGATCAAAACGGGCGGCTTCCTGCCGAAAACTTTCGCCGTGGTAATGACAACATCGCTCTGCGCGCAGACCTTGGCCTGAGCCTGAACCTGCTTCTCAAGCTGCTCGGGAGTGAGCTCTTTGGCGTAGCCTTGATCGGTCCCGCTGGTATCACCGAGGTCGATGCGGAGAGCTTTGGCTCCGAGTGACTCGGCTTGTTCGAGTGCTTCTTCGCGAACGTCAAAAGCGGTGACGCGTGCCCCAAGGCGCTTCGCGGTAGCGATGGCCTGAAGACCTGCGACCCCAATCCCGACGACAAAAACCTTGGCCGGAGAGATCGTACCCGCCGGAGTCATCATCATGGGAAAAATACCATTCATCCGGTTCGCCGCAACGATGACCGACACGTAACCTGCGAGGTTCGCCTGCGAACTGATCGCGTCCATCTTCTGCGCAAGGGTGGTCCGGGGGACCATTTCGAGGCTGATCGCAGTCGATTTCTGGTCGGCAAATTTCCCGAGGAGATCTTTTTCGTTAAAAGGATCGAGAAAGCTGATGTGAATCGCGCCTTCCTTGAGTTTCGTTACCTGTTCATCAGACGGTTTGCGAATGCGAGTAACGATATCAGCAGAAGAAAGCGCACCACCGCCGTCGGAAGTGACGCTGGCACCAGCTACTTCGTAGGAGCTGTCGGGGTGATCGCAGCGAGAGCCAATTCCGGCTTCGACCACAACCTCGGCACCAAGGCCAACGAGTTTTTTCACAGCAGCCGGATCGAGGGACGCGCGCGTTTCGATTGGGTCGGTTTCTTTGGGAGCAAAAATCTTCATTCCGTATCTGTAAGCTGGACGCATTGACCGGCGCGGTTCGTCTTTCCGAAAAAACGGCAAAATGAGACTTTCGCCATCGGGTTCCAATTAAGAAGGGCCGGTAAGTTAGCAAGGGAAGCGGCTCTGTCGACACCCTTTTCTGTGTCGAATAGAGCAACGACATATTGTCCGAAATCAGGGCAACGAAAAGAAATCTAAAAAAAATTTCCTCGCCATTTAACGAATCGCCATCGGGTTCTTCAAGGGTGGGGTAGAAACAGTCATCTCGGCTGACTCAAGCCATCAACCTAAAACCAATATCAAAAACGCTCGCCTGGAGCCTTGCTGCCGTCATTCTTTCGGCAGCAACCAATGCTTTCGCGCAGCAAGGTAGCCCAATTATTCCAACCCAATCGAAACCAAGGAGGCCCTTGCTCACCAGAGCAGTGGTCTCTTCATTTTGCACTGGGCGAAAATCTATCTGATGGCTATTTCCCCAAATTTACACAAATCAGCTCGCGATCATTCCGCACAAACACCTCCGTCCCTGCGAATGCAGGATGCGACCAGAGCACCGTACCTTCGCGGCGCTGTTTCAGAGGCGTCGTCGGCGGGATGATTTGAGTGCGGTCGATTTCCTGAAATCCCTCGGGTGTGAATTTCGTGATCAGGATTTCTCCCCGCTCGTTCACGATCCAGGTTTTCTCACCATTCTGTACGGAAAACCCAGTGCTCCAACGCTCCTGCGGTAGCGCAGTCGTATTCTCCCACACCCGATCACCATTTTTCGGGTCGAGGCAACGAATCTGGCCATAGCTGTCGATGCCGTAAATCATGTCCCCGACAAAAAAGGGAGGACTGATCATGCAATGTAGCGCATCGGTTTTTCTCTCGTTGATACCTTGGCGGTGCCAAAGCTCCTTTGCGGTGGGAGCATACTGTCCGAGCTCAATCAGCCGCGATCCATCATAGAAAACGGCGAGAAACATCTTCGTATGATCCGCATTGAAAGCCGGACCTGGCACGTTGATTGGCATTTTATTAGGCTTGGTGGAAACCTCCCAGTAGATTGATCCGGAAGTCGCGTCGAATCCAGCAATGCGTTCTCCCGTCCAGACGATGGTGACTCGCTTGCCTGCCTGATCAATCACGACAGGTGAGACGTAGGAACCCTTGTCAGAAAGCGCTCGCCACTTTTCTTTCCCAGTCGCGGGGTCGAGCCCAACCATAGTCGCTCCGTCTGCTGGGGCAGAAACCTGAACGACGAGTGTGCCGCTCTCGACCAGCGGTGAAGACGCCAATCCCCAGATCGGCATGTCGATCTGGTATTCCTCAGCCAGATTCATCGCCCAGACGACCTCTCCCGACTCAGCGTCGAGGCAATGAAGATGCCCCATCATGCCCAACGCATAGGCTTTTCCTCCGGCGATCGTAACGCTGGTACGCGGACCATAGCCGTAGCCGATCCCCTCATATTTGCATGGGTAGGAGTGGGTCCACTTTGACTCGCCACTTACTCGATCGACGCAAACAACGCGCTCGGATTCTCCGCTGTTAGAGATTTTGCGATCCATCACATAGACCCCGCCGCCTGCCACTGTCGGCCCGCCGTAACCGGCCCCTACCGAAGCTGACCACTTTCGCGGAAGCGGATTAGGCATGCCCTCGAAATTTTCGACCAATCCATCAGTTCGCCAGATTCCATCCCGATTTTCTCCACGAAACTCGGGCCAGTCAGATGCTTGTGAGGAAGGGAAAAGGAACAGCGCCCACAATGAGAGAGAGATTTTCTTCGGACTGATCATGGGTGTAAACTACACCTCGTTTTCCAAGCATGTCGAATCTGAAACAAAACCGTGAACTTCGCTGGGCTCCAAGCTATCTTAGGAACCGCGGAAAAATAACCCGCGCGCAAAAGCGAGCGATGCGTAATTGGTGGCCAGAGGTAGGTATCCGCTTCGAACATGGAAAAATCATCGATCTGGATGAGCGCTTCCCCTCGCGTGGCCCACTCGTGATTGAGATCGGCTTCGGGATGGGCGATCACCTCGTCGGTCTCGCAAGAGCACTGCCCGACTATCGATTTCTCGGCATCGAAGTGCATCGCCCCGGCCTTGCTGCAACGACGGGAAAAATTCACGAGGCAGGGGTAAAAAATGTCCGCCTTATCCGTGGCGATGCTCGCCTTGTCCTGAGCGATCATCTCACCGGTGAAGTCGCCGAAGCCGTGCTCGTGCAATTTCCTGAACCGTGGCCCAAGGCCAGCAACGAGCATCGACGCCTCGTCCAGCGGAACATGGTCGAATTGATTCGCGAGCGGCTTGTTCCTGATGGAGAGTTCTCCCTCGCCACCGATGTCGCGGAATACGCCAGGCACTGCGAAAAGATTTTCGCCGACGTGTCAGGATGGAGAACGATTAAAAGCTCCCGATTTCAGGACTATCGAATCAAGACCATGTACGAACAAAAGGGTCTCGACGAAGGTCGCAGCATCCACGAGCTAGCCTATCGTAAGATCTCGCGAATCGACCCAACATAACAGTTTCGAGTCGCGTGGACCTACCTTAGGTTTTTACCGAAACCCTTCGTAAGCTTGGCTTTTCGCAAAAAACTTCAGTTGTTATTGGTCCTGCTGGTCGGAGTCAGCTGCGGCCTGCTGTTGTGGTTGAGTCTGCGAAAAGCAAACCGACTCACTTTCGAGTTAATTCAGGAAAATGTCTACTCCATTGCCGTCAGCACAGCTACGCGGATCGATGGTGACATCGTCGAAAATCTGCATCGCACCTTTCCGCTCAAGATGGTCGACGAGGGTTCGCTCGAATTCGTCCCGTTCCGGGTAATGATGCCTCTGCCTACTTTTGGGTAATCAGTCAGGGTTGTGATTCACTCGAATCTCCCGGCCGCGAATACCACATCGAGCAGAATCGCTTGCTTCGAGTAGACCATGGGATTAGAAAAATCACGGCAAGCTGGCGGATGAAATCAAAATTGGAATACCAATCCGACTTTCTCCCCGATGTCACGACGGGAGAATCACTAATCACTTCGAAAGTCATTTCCCTTGCTCTCGCCCACTTCTTGATCCGACGGGCAAACCAGACTTCCTCGCCCGCGTATACCGATTCATCAAATCCCCCGCATTCTTGAAACACATCGCGGCGGCAGAAGAAAAAGCTCCCCGCAGCGTATTTGAAAAAGGCAGCGGTCCGATTCCAACTCGCAACGAGAAAGCCGACCATCACACTGACCTCCTGATCCACCTCAATGCGAGCTCCACCAGCAGCAACGCTCCCACTTTGCAGAAAAGAAAGTGCCGTCCGAAGAGTTTCCACATTGAGACAAGTATCCGCGTCGACGAACAGGAGATGCTCCGCATCCGTGGCAGCTGCTCCCGCATTTCTAGCACGCGCAATTTGGTTGTGCGGCTCAAAAACCACCTGATCCGCTCCCTCACTGCGAGCCACTTCAGCAGTGCCATCGGATGAGTTGTTATTTACGACAATCAACTCTCCAACCGGTTCCACCTCTTTCATCGCCTCCCTTGCCGCTGCCATTGTCGCAGCGAGGTAGGTTTCTTCATTGTATGCCGGTATGATGATGGCAAAGCTTGTCATCCTTGCAGAGTCTACGTTTTTGCGATGGGTTTGGGAAACGAGTTGTCAGCACTAACTATTCAGGCGAACATTATTATTTAATGCCACCCGATCCGCCAAAGCGTAAAATCATTCATGTCGACATGGACTGCTTCTACGCCGCGATTGAAATGAGGGATAATCCAGAACTGGCTGGAAAGCCCATTGCCGTGGGCGGGAGAAGTGGACGCGGCGTCCTCACGACCTGCAACTACGAAGCGAGAAAATACGGCTGTCGATCAGCAATGCCCTCGTTCAAAGCGCGCGAACTCTGCCCTGATCTGATTTTGCTTCCCACCCGCTTCGACGTTTACAGAGAGGAGTCCGCCCGCATCCGGGAAATATTTGCCCAGTTCACCGATCTTATTGAACCACTCTCGCTCGACGAGGCCTATCTCGATATTTCTCATCTCGACTCCGAAGCTTCGACGATCGCGTGGGAAGTTCGCCAGAGGATTCGTCTCGAGACCGGCCTGACCGCATCTGCCGGCATCGCCCCCAACAAATTCATCGCCAAGATCGCAAGCGACTGGAACAAACCCGATGGACAATTCGTGGTGAAGGAAGAGGAGATCAATGACTTCCTTCTTCCTCTGCCCGTCGAGAAAATCTGGGGCGTCGGAAAACGGACTGCTACTCGCCTTCACGAAGCGGGACTCAAAACCTGCGGGGACTTGCGAAAACGAAGCGAGCTGGAGCTCGTGCAACGCTTTGGCAAATTCGGTTGCGCCCTGCATCAGCTCTGTCGTGGTATTGATGACCGCCCCGTAAACCCTAAGCGGGAACGAAAATCTCTCAGCAACGAGCGCACCTTCCGACACAACCTCACCAGCATCGACGAGGGATTGGAAAAGCTCGATGAACTGATCGTGGAACTCCACCAGGACCTCGCGAAACGACCCGATGAGCGGCCCATTCGAGAGTGCGTCGTGAAAGTGAAGTTTGAAGATTTTCAAATCACCTCCGCGCAGCGCGTCTCCGAGCAAGTCGACGCCGATCTTCTCCGGGGGCTTCTTTGCGAAGCTTGGGAACGGGGCGACGGAAAAGGCGTCCGACTAATCGGAGCCGGCGTACGATTCCACCCCGAAGACAAGATGGCAGGGATGCAGTTGGAGATGTTTTAAGGATAGCTGCGCCTTTCTGTAGGATTGGATACTCTGTGGAAGACCGAAGAACATTCCGGGGTCACAGACCCCGGCTACAGCAGGGTGGACTGAGTTTCCCGAAAGGCCTCGCACTGGCACTCCGTATTTTGCCCCATCTTGCGAAAATTCAAAATCGCGGTGGGGATACTTACAGCCAAGGCAGCCTGCGCCAGCGTTTTCTTCTGGCCTATGCTCCTCGCTACTGCTCTGCTCAGTGACTACTGGGAAGCCCTCTTTTCAGGATCCCCTAAATTCGACAAATCAGCTGTTTTACTATTTCTATTTTTCCGCCCCGAAATTTTATGCGGAAACTGTTTGGATGATTTTTCTTTTGCTCAGCGTTGGAGTAGCAATTGTTCAATTTTCTGTGATCGCTATAGATGCCGGAATAGAAATACTCGGCGACGCGATTCCTGCCGTCACTCACCTTCTGATTCTCACCGTATTTGGCGCCGTGAATCTCATTATCCTCGGACTTCTATCAATCCGAGGCGTTCACTACCGGTAACATTCTATTTGGCTCAAAGATTCATCGCCTCTATTCTCTGCAAACCACCATGGACTTCTCGGAAAAAGCACGCCGCGTAATCTCTCTGGAGATCGAAGAACTGAATCGTCTTCTCGAACGAGTTGATGATTCTTTTGGTTCCGCCGTTGGTAAGTTACAGAATACGATCGAGTCTGGTGCCCGCATTGCCATCGTCGGAGTGGGAAAATCGGGAAACATCGGCAGCAAGCTTGCAGCGACGTTCAATTCTACCGGCGCACCTGCATCGGTTCTCAATTGCCAGGATGCGATCCATGGTGACCTCGGACTCGTGAATGCCGGAGACAGCGTCATCGCCCTGAGCTACTCCGGTGAAACCGCAGAACTGCTTGATCTCCTTCCCTATCTCAAACGCCGCAAGATCCAGCTCATCGCGATCACGGGGAAACCGGATTCGACTCTCGGAAAGGCAGCTGACTGCGTGCTCGACATCAACGTGCAGCGCGAAGCGTGTCCGCTGAATCTGGCACCAACTTCCAGCACAACGAATACGCTAGTGATCGGAGATGCTCTCGCGATGGTTTTGTTAGAATCCCGCGGATTTACGAGAGAACACTTTGCAGAGCTCCATCCCGGCGGATCGCTCGGGCGTGCTCTTCTTCTCCGAGCGGAAGACATCATGCGTAAGGGCGAAGAACTTGTTGTCGTCGGCGCAGAGGAGCCTGTCATCGATGTCATTGGAAAAATGACGACAGCCCGCGCAGGAGCCGTCGTGATTGCAGATACTGAAGGCAAGCTTGCCGGAATTTTCACACAGGGAGACTTCGCTCGCTCTTTCCAATCCGGAAATCCGGAGATTGGTCATCAGGCAGTAAGCGAACTGATGACCCGCGACCCAATCCGCGTTGCCTCAGATCGCCTCGTCGGCGAAGTCCTGCGAATGCTTGAAGACAGTCGTATTGATGACCTGGTCGTCGTCGATGCAGAGAGTCGGCCCGTCGGGATGATCGATACGCAAGACCTGACGAAGGTCCGGGTGATGTAACTCGCAGCGCAATCAGCTTACCAGGTCGTCAGCAAAAACTCGCACCCACTCTCCCCCGCCTGAGGCAAGCCCTCCTCTGCGCCATGCGGAATCATCAGAAAGTCTCCCTCTGTCCAGGCTGTATGCCCGACTGAGAGTTTTCCCCGTATCACCGTCAGAATCGAAAAACGCCCGGCAGTGAGCTCGCGAACAGAGCCCCCCTCACTTAGGGTGTGCCGCTCCATCCGGAAGTGCTCGCATTCGCATAGCAGCTTTTCTTTTGCCTGATCCATCCCCGGCTCAACATCGCTGAAGTCAATGCAACGCAGCGATTCCTCCACGTGCAAATCTCGCGGTTTTCCATCGAGACCGAGCCGATTCCAGTCAAAGACTCGAAAGGTAGTGTCGGAGTTCTGCTGAATTTCATAGATCACCAGCCCAGCTCCAATGGCGTGAAGTCGGCCGCTTGGAATGAAGATGTGCTCTCCTTCCTTCACTGGAATCGAATGAAGCAAACTCTCCACGCTCCCTTCTTCCAGACCATCACGAAAGGTGGCCTCGGTTACTCCTTCCTTCACCCCAACGTATATTTCGGCTCCTGGATCTGCCGCTGCGATATACCAGACTTCCGTTTTTGGCTCGCCACCCAATTCTGCAGCTACGGATTCGGGTGGATGCACCTGCAAACTCAGCTTGGCGCGAGCATCCAGAATCTTGCATAGCAGCGGAAAGCGATCGCCCACTGGCGCACCCGGTCCAAAAATCGCACTTCGAAGCTCGGAATGACCCCAAAGCTCTGTTAGTTTTTTACCGGCTAATCCCCCGCTCTTCACCGCGCAATCCGCCTCTTCCCGCGCGGAGATTTCCCAGGATTCACCATACGGCGATTCTTGGTCCGGCAATTCCCGCCGAATTCGACTTTCCAGCGTCCGCCCCCCCCAAACCCGAGTTTGGTATATCGGATTGAAATGCAGAAAAGACTCGAGGAAGGTAGACATTTTGGAAAACTATCTGATAGAAACAAGGATGGGAAGAGCAGGAATCCCGCCAACTTGTCTGTTATTTTCATGAACACCGAAATCAAGGAACGCTTCGACGACTTTATTCGCTCGCGTGGAATGCGGAAGACGAGTCAGCGTGATGTTATTGTAGAGGCTGCTTTTGCGAGTGATGACCATTTCACAGCAGATGAATTGCTGGAAAAGGCAAAAAAAATTAATCCGAAGACCTCCCGAGCAACTCTCTACCGCACGATTTCTCTGCTCGAGGAATGCGGCTTACTCAAAGAAATCGACCTAGGGAGAGACGAGCGAGTCTATGATCCCAATTTTCTCGATTCCCCCGATCACAATCACCTGATCTGCATCGATTGCGGAAAAGTGGTGGAATTTGAAGACGAAAACGTCGCGGTCCTAGTCGATTGTATCACCCGTCGTCTCGGCTTTCGCCCGGCTACCAAATCGATGCGTATCGAGGCTTGTTGTGATAAACTTCGCAGTGAAGGCGTCTGCGAAAACCTGATTCAGATGCGCTTGGGGATCGGGAAGTAGGCGGAAGTTTCAAAAATCCGAGTTGAAAAGCTGTCTTCTCGCGGCGATGCAGAACAATGTGGAAGGGACGATTCCAGACGGAAACTTCGAATTTGGTGCAACGCTATGGCGAGTCGATCTCGTACGACTGGCGACTGTATGCCCATGATATCGCGGGATCAATAGCCCATGCTGCGGCGCTACAGGATGCGGGTATCATCAACAAGACCGAGGAACGTGCGATCGGTCGCGGCCTTCGCGAGATCAAAAAGGAAATCGAAAGCGGCAAATTTCGTTTCAAAACAAGCCTCGAAGATATTCACATGAATATCGAACGGGCACTGACCGAAAAGATCGGCGCTCCCGGCGCAAAACTTCACACTGCTCGAAGTCGGAACGACCAGGTCGCGCTCGACGTCCGGCTCTACTGCCGAGCAGAATCCAAGGCGATTCACAATCGGATTCTCGATCTTCAAAAAGCCCTTCTCTCTCTCGCGGTGAGACACCCCGAGGCAGTCGTCCCTGGATACACCCATCTGCAGCGGGGTCAGCCAGTCCTGTTTTCTCATCATCTTCTCGCCTACGTGGAAATGCTGGAGCGCGACAAGGAGCGAATTCGAGATGGTTACAAGCGAATCAATGTGATGCCACTTGGTTCCGGTGCGCTCGCAGGATCAACAATTCCTCTGAATCGGAACCTGGTCGCACAAAAGCTCGACTTTCCAGCGATCACGCAAAACAGCATGGATGCGGTCAGCGATCGGGATTTCATCGCGGAACTGCTGTTCACGATTTCGATGGTGGGGGTTCACCTTTCCAGACTCAGCGAAGATGTCATCCTCTGGGCCTCGGCCGAATTCGGGTTCATCGAACTGAGTGACGCGCACACGACAGGCTCCAGCCTAATGCCACAGAAGAAAAATCCCGATGTAGCTGAACTGACTCGGGGAAAAGCCGGTCGTCTCGTCGGAAACCTGATGACCCTTCTCACCACGATCAAAGGTCTTCCCATGACCTACAATCGTGATTTGCAGGAGGACAAAGAACCGCTCTTTGACTCGATCGATCAGATCAAGCTTGCCCTTGAAGTATTCGCTGAAATGATGGCCGTGGCAAAGGTCCACGAAGAGCGCACGCTTGCGGTAACCAGTGATCCCTTTCTTCTTGCCACTGATCTGGCTGATTACCTGGTTTTGAAAGGGATCCCATTTCGCGATGCGCACGAAATCATTGGGAAACTCACCGCGCACAGCATCAAGGAGCGGCGCGACTTTACTGACTTCCGGCTCGATGAGTATCAGGAATTTTCGACTGCTTTTGAAGGTGATGTCTACCGGGTGCTCGATATCAAAACGGCACTGAAAGCGCGGAAAGCAATCGGCGCGCCCTCCCCCAGCAACGTCAGCAAACAGATCACGAAATGGCAGAAGCAATTCGCGACTTCCAAGGCCTTGTGATTTTTCCAGACAAAAATCGATCCGGTCTTCGCTCAACAGATGAGATGAGCGAAAACACGAACGAGCCAGACCTCCCGGATATTCCAGAGAGTGATACCGAACTCAAGGCGCTCCTAAAAAAGCTGAACCCTGCTCCGCTAGGTTGTTCCGAGCTCAACAGCCTCCACCGGGAGTATCAGATCACGGCATTGGATGCCGAGCACGGTCCGAGACACATCCATTGGCGAAAGGTCATCCACCTTGCTGCGGCTTGTTGTATCGCTACTCTCGGCTACATCGCTCTTCGCTATGGGCCCAGCTTGCAACGCGAAGTGCCAACCAATCTGGCTGTCGAAACCGGGCTTCGTGAAGTAGCTCCGATCGAATCGAAAATGGAATCCTTCACCGGTCCATCGGCAGAAGATTTTCTCCCTGTCTCCGCGCAGGGCTACCTCATCAATTCATCCTCTAAGGGCGTCATCAAAACCGATGAGGGGCTTCGCGAGCGAATGTCAGTCGAGTATCGAGACGCCTACCACTGGCACGACCCGGAAACGGGAACCAACGTTCGATTTTTCAAACCACGGAGCGAAGAAGTCATCGTTCCGCTCCAAACAGACTAACGAATTCATCATGACCCCCCCCACCCTCTTTTCTTATCTCGTTCTTGCGCTCTGCTTCGCATTTGCAAACGCCATGCAGGCGGCTCCCGACGACGAGAAGAAGCCTCGCCCAGAAAAACAGAAGAAAGCGGAGGCGCAGAAAAAGAAGATCCAGAAATCTACAACGCCAAAGCAAGAGAAGGCAGCATTCGCTAGCAGAGCAGAGAAAAGGCCCTATCTCGGAGTCGCGACCTCTCCCGTTGCACCCTCGGTGAAAGAATACCTCGACCTCGACGAAGGCTTTGGCATTCAGCTCCATCAGATTCTTCCAGACTCCCCAGCAGCCAAAGCTGGCTTGAAACAGCATGATGTTCTTCTAAAGCTCGAGGACCAGCTTCTGATTTCTCCAGAGCACCTCTCGCTTCTGGTGCGGACAAAATCGAGCGGGGACAACATTGATGTGACCATCATTCGAAAGGGCACCGAAAAAGTCATTAGTGTCACACTCGGAGAAAAAGAGGAGTCATTTTTCGCACCACGCACCCATGGAAAGCCGGTGCCTGCCAGTCCACCGCATTTCACCCCGCACTCACAGGAATGGCATGAGCAATTGAAACGCCAACAGGATCAGTGGAGAAAGAAATGGATCCAGCCGAGTGCTCCTGGTCAGAAAGCAACGAAAAATGAGACAGCGGGATTACAAGGCAAGCCACCCGCAGTCTCTGTTCGCCCAGGATTTCCTGTCTCTGTCTTCGGAACGCAAGGTATTCTGAAAATCGATAACCACGAAGGTGAAGTCACGATCACAGAAAAGGACGGAAAGCACAAAATTGAGATCGAGGACAAAGCGGGCAAGAGCATTTACAAAGGCGATTTCGACCCTGAAGCCGGCGTGGAATCGCTTCCCAAAGAAGCTCGCGATCATCTTGAGACCATGAAACTCGACAATCTTGAAGTTTTGACACCTCCAGCACCAAAGGTAGAAAAAACGTCAACACCTGCGATCGAAAAGAAAAAGCCCTTGGGTCCTAAAGACGATATCCTCTAACAGATCCCGGGGAGGCCGGAGAATCTTACATTTCTCCAACCTTCCCGTTTCTGAACCAAACAAAACAAATTTGCTTTACTCGGTGCTCTCAACAGGAGCGCCGATTTCTTTTCCAGCTGCCCAGAGTATGGAGCGAGCGAGGAGCCGAATAAAGTTTTCATCGCCGAACATCTCGTCCGAGTGTCCATAAGTCGTCCCAGCCACCCGAGTGCCTCCAAATTCATTTACCCAGATAACGGGGTGGTCTTTGCCATCTTTCTCGCTTGGTGATGTCGCGAGGACAGTGGTTTTTGGCCAGAGCTTCTCAATGATGTAAAGTTCGTCCTTCGGAGTGACCCAATCGGACGGAATATCTGCAACGACGGGATGCTCCGGCTTCGTGACTTTTACAGGATAATTCGATTGATGGTCATGCCGCCGGCTCGTCACCCCGAGAAATTCGCGCCAATCGTTGATCTCAGCAGCACGATAGGAATGCATCGCACAATGGACCACTACAGCAGGAGTTCCACCGCGATGCGCTTCCGTGATACGCCGGATGTATTCCGGCTCCGCCGTATTCGCAAAGCACTCGTTATGAATAACGACATCGTAAGGTTCCGCCCAATCAGCCTTGTTGTAGAGATCGATCATCGCCTCGGTTCCACGGCCACCTACATTGACCACTTCGAAATCGACGTTCGCTACTTTCTGAACGCCAGATCCCAGCGCGAAGGTCTGGTAGAGATAGTTGTGGCAACAACCTCCCGTGACGATGAGAGCCTTAATCGGAGCGCCCGAGTAGTACTCCTTCTTCGGATACGATTTCTTTTTCTTTCCCTTCTTCTGGTTTTGGGCGAGGCCGAATCCAACCCCGAGAGTGAGGATTAGGAAAAGGGGGAAAAGAGATCGGAGTTTTGTCATCGTGTGAGGGTGAGTTACCAAATCAAACATGGGCAAGCCAATAGCTTCATCCCGTAAACCGCACCGATAACGACACTCCGCAGAAGCGAATGAAATCGATTCTGCGATATAGAGCACCGCTCAACTTAGTCGAGCAACTCAGGCCACTTCGTGTGGAAATCCTGATCGGCTGGCTTGTCGATACGCTTGTAGGTGTGCGCTCCGAAGAAATCGCGCTGCGCCTGAATCAGGTTCGCAGGCAGCACGGATGAGCGGTAGCTGTCGTAGTATCCAAGCGATGCACTGAAAGCAGGCATCGGAACACCGTTCATCACACCGAGAGCGACGATCTCGCGCCATGCGCCTTCGCAGCGATTGAGAATATCGGTGAAGAAGTCATCGAGCATCAGGTTGGTGAGATCAGGATTTCTCTGGAACGCATCGGTGATATCATTGAGGAAGCGAGCGCGAATGATGCATCCCCCACGCCAGATCTGTGCGGTAGAACCAAGATTCACACCCCACTCATGTTTCTCACTGACCACCTTGATAAGGTCGAGTCCCTGTGCGTAGGAGATGATCTTGGAAGCATAAAGAGCGTCGTGAACTTTCTGAATGAGTTCTTCCTTGTCCTCGTCGATGGCCGCTTCAGGACCATTGAGAACAGGAGCGGCAGCAACGCGTTCGTCTTTCTTCGAAGAGAGAATCCGCGCCTCGACCGCTGCGTTGATTGTCGAAATCACAACCGCGTTGGAAGCCGCGTTCATCACCGTCCAGCGACCAGTTCCCTTTTGACCCGCCCTGTCGAGGATAAGATCGATGAGATGCTGTTCAGTCTCCGGATCTTTTTCTTCAAAAATCTTGCTCGTGATCTCGATGAGGAATGACTCTAGGGGTCCCTGGTTCCACTTCGTGAAGATCTCAGCCATTTCTTCGTTGGAAAAACCGGCGCGTTTGAAGATTTCGTAAGCTTCGCATATCAGTTGCATGTCGCCGTATTCGATCCCGTTGTGAACCATCTTCACAAAATGGCCCGCGCCACCGGTTCCAATATGGTTTACACAGGGAACACCGTCGACCTTCGCAGAAATCGCCTCGAAAACCGGCTGGATGATTTCCCAGGAACTCTCTGGTCCTCCAGGCATGATAGCGGGTCCTTTGCGCGCTCCCTCTTCGCCGCCGGAAACACCGGAACCGATGAAAAGAAGTCCTTTTTCCGCAAGAGCCTTCGAGCGACGCTCGGTGTGGATGAAGTAGGTATTTCCTCCGTCGATAATCAGGTCTCCCTCGTCGAGCAAAGGAACGAGATCCTCGATCACATAGTCGACCGCATCACGGTCATTCGGATCGCCACCTGCCTTGGACTGAACGAGCATCATCACTTTGCGAGGACGCTCCAGGCTGTTTACAAAATCCTCCAGCGTCTCTGCGCCGCGGAGGTTCTTATCCTGGTTTTTGGCGATGAATTCTTTCATCGTCTCCGTCGTCCGGTTGTAGACGGAACAGCGGAATCCGCGGCTCTCAACGTTCAGCACCAGGTTCTGCCCCATTACGGCGAGGCCAATCAATCCAAAATCGCTTTTGCTCATTTTTCGTGTTCTTCTAGAGTTATGCCTGAAGCCTACTCACGCTGACGCAATCGCAAGCGCTCATTTTATCGCCTTGTATACAACCAGAATGAACTCGCCGCACTTTACTGCTTCCATTTCTGAAGAATCCATCGCTTCGGTCGAGGCAAAGTTGGAGCCATCGACGAAACATGGTGCCGACATCCGCTTTCACGGCGTGGTTCGTGATTCCGAAAATGAACAGGAGATATCCGGGATCGATTATTCCTTTTACGAAGGGATGGCCCTGGCAGAATTGGAAAAAATCGGTCTTGCCATGGGAGAGGAATTTCCCGACCACATGGCCCTCGTTCATCACAAGGTCGGCTACGTCGCCGCGGGGGAAGCCTCCATCCTGATCCGTGTGCAAACCGCTCACAGCAAAGAGGGGTTTGCAATCAGCCAGGAGTATCTGCGCCGAATCAAAGAGACCGTCCCGATCTGGAAAAAGTGTATTTTCGCGGGAGAGGATTAAATCGCCTACTCCTCAACATCTTACACTCACCAACCCAACAGGGTCGGGTGCCAGATCATACAGGGTTAGGTGGGTAATTCGTTCCCCCGCTTCGTTTTCACTGCGTAGATCAGGAAGGCAACGCCGGTGAGGATTATGAAAATGGAGTAAAACTGCCCGCGGGTCATTCCCATGATATAGGCAGCGTCCGGCTCGCGGTAGTTTTCCACAATAATTCTCGCGACGGCGTAGTAGACGAAGAAGATCCCAGTGATGACTCCGTGCCAGGCATTCTTCCACCGCAATCGAATCGCGAGGAGAACGAAAAATGGGATCAGCCCCTCCGCGGCAGCCTCATACAGCTGCGAGGGATGACGCGGATTGAGGATTTCTCCCAGCATTTCGCGAAAAGCCTCATTTTTCCGAGATGCCTCGATGATGCTCTCTGCCGCCGCAAAGTGCTGGCCCGTTCCATTCGCCATTGCCGTCGTGATGGCATCATTCACCTGCCTGAGAAGCTCGGGCGCAACTTCGGAAGCTCTGCCTGCCAACTCTCGCATTTGATCGATCGAGAACATCCATTGCCCTCTTCCATCCGCTGCGCCCTCCCACTCGTGGAGTTCAGCTGGAAATTTCATAGCGATGGCAGCATCGGTTTTTCGCCCGAAGAGTTCTCCATTCACAAAATTAGCGAGCCTGCCAAAGAAGACTCCAAGGGGAGCGACAACAACGAGATTGTCACCGAGTCCGAGCCAAGATTTCTTAGTATACGAGGCGTAAATCCCTGCTGCGATAGTGATCCCGTAGATTCCACCGTGACTTGACATTCCTCCTCCAAGAAAGTCGAAAAAGCTCAGAGGATTCGCCGTGAAGCCATCCCAGTTATAGAGCAGCATGTAACCAAGCCTCCCTCCAAGCATCGTTCCGAGAAGCGCGCAGATGGTGATGTGATCGGCGACTTGTTCTTCCTTCAACTCCGATGCACCAAGGCGGACAAACCATCGAATTAGGAAAAATGCAGCCGCGAATCCTGCTATGTAGGCGAGCCCATACCACCGTAAGCCGAAGGTTTCGGTAAACTGGATCGCAAATGGATCCAGATGGTGAACCCAGGCGGCGAGGGGAAAATTCATCATGCTTCGAAATGGAAGCGATACTCAAGTCGGGCGCAACCGCAGAGGTAAAGAAGTTTTCTTACAGCCCTGCAATGACTGGAGCATCCTCGGAGGGATTCCATACATACAGATCGATTACTGCCTTCACCCTGGCGAAATATTCGCGAAGCCGAACTCGTCCGGATGAACCGTAGTCGACTGATTTGCTTCGGAGGGCAACTGCCTCAACCCCGAGTCGATCCGCGATAAAAAGGGCTCTCCCCACGTGAAAATCGTCGGAGATGATAACGAATCGATCAAAGCCAAAAACTTTTTTCGCTCTTTCTACAGAGTCGAGAGTGCGGGCCCCCTTGTCGTCAGACAAAATTGCAACTTTGGGCACACCCAGACGGAGAAGGGCTTCTATCATGTCCTCTGTCTCGTCGTAATAGCGACTGTCCCTGTATCCGCTGACGAGAAGTTTGGTTACTTTTCCCTCCTCATACAATTTCGCCGCAGCCGCGAGGCGGTTTTGAAAATGTTGGTTCGGCGTGTCAGGTGCTACGTTCTTTGACGTCCCAAGAACAAGACCAACGTCGTGCGCCTCAATCAGGTCAGTGGAAGCGTAGACTCTTCCGTGCGTCGATAGCACAATCCACAGATTACAGGCCACAATGGCACTAGCTCCCAAAAGAAGTGGGAACAACACAAACCAGAAAAAGTTGGAGAGCCAGCGTTTGCGCGCCATGTTTGTCGATTTTATCACCGGGGGTTCAGGAAGATAATATTTTCTTCGTTAATGTATCCTGAAATCCTTTTTCATAAACTATTCTCCTCATGCGGACTGTTCTTCGAGTCTTATCCTACCTAAAACGTTACCCAGGGCTGGCAACGGCCCAACTTGCTTGCGCTGTCCTCATGACGGTGATGATTATTGTTTTCCCCACGGTCACAAAGATCGTGACGGGAGAGGTCATTCCGCAGCAGCAATTCGATCGATTGCTGCCGCTATCGATGCTCGCGTTGGGAGCATTTTTCCTGACGAACCTTTTTAATGCGCTACGCATCATTTTAAACAATACGTTCGAGCAGAAGGTAATCTTCGATATTCGCTCGGATTTGTATCGAAAAATTCAGCGTCTCCCCATGAGATGGTTCGATAACAAACGGACCGGTGATGTTATGACGAGAGTCACCGAAGATGTCACCGCAATGGAGCGTGTCCTCATTGACGGGATTGAGCAGGGAGTCGTCGCTGTCTTACAGGTGATCGTGATGGGCGTCGCACTTTTTCTCCAAGATGCCCGACTCGCTGCCGTCGCAATGATCCCGATGCCGTTTCTTTTCTTGGGAGCGTGGACTTACACGAGGACCGCCCCGGAGAGGCATCGCAAGGTGAGAAAAGCGACGAGCTCGATGAATTCGCTTCTGCACGACAACATCGACGGGATTCAGCAGATCAAGGCGTTTACTCGCGAAAAATCGGAGCACGCTGCTTTTAACGAATCAAGCAACCGCCTCCGAGAAGCGACTTTGCACCTGATGCGAGTCTGGGCCGCCTACAACCCGAGCATGGAGTTCTGCCGGAATCTCGGCTACGTCCTCGTGATCGGATTCGGTGGATGGTGGGTGATGCAGGCTCCAACAGGCGAAGCCCTGGAAAAGGAAATCGGAACCTTCGCTTTCTTCCTCGTCGCACTGGGTCTCTTCTACGAGCCGATCACCCGACTCAATGGATTGAACCAGATCATCCAAGCAGGTCGAGCGGCGGCGGAGCGTGTTTTCGAAATTGTCGATGCCCAGGAAGAACCTGACGTCGATGAGGGACTCGTTCTGAGTCAGCCTGTGAGTGGACGTGTCGAATTTGAAGATGTGAAATTTTCCTACGGAGAAAACATGACCACGCTGAAAGGAGTCGACCTGAAAGCGGACCCGGGAGAAATGATCGCGCTTGTCGGGCACACCGGAGCAGGAAAATCAACAATCATCAATTTGCTGACCCGCTTTTATGAAGCCGACTCGGGATCGATCCGTATTGATGGTCAGGAAATCGGCGAGACGAAGAAAAGTTCACTCCGAGCCGCAATGGGCTACGTCACACAGGAGAGCTTTCTATTTAACTGTAGCGTTCGGGAAAATCTTTTGGTCGCCCGTGAAAACGCAACCGAAGAGGAGATGTGGGATGTATTACGTGCAGCCAATGCGGAAAAATTTGTGAAAGCCCTGCCGGAAGGTCTTGATACCAATGTCGGTGAGCGCGGCGTGAAGCTTTCCGTCGGAGAAAAGCAACGCATCGCGATTGCCCGAGTAATTCTCAAGAATCCTCCCTTGTTATTGCTTGATGAAGCTACCGCGAGCGTAGATACGGAAACGGAAAAGCTGATCCAGCAAGCACTCGAAAAGCTGATGGATGATCGAACCAGTTTTGTCATCGCGCACCGTCTCTCAACCGTGCGAAATGCCGATCGAATCTACGTTCTGGATGAGGGAGAGGTGGTGGAACAAGGCACTCACAACGAGTTGATGGAGAAAGACGGAATCTACGCAATGCTCTGCCGACAGAGCCTGATGACGTAGAATTTCTGCTATCACGTAAGCGGAATCGGCACAATACGGTCGCGTGACTGAGTAAATTCCCGTACGCTGAAAATCGAGACACCGGATTTCATTTAGGCCAAAATCCGGGTGTTTCCGAGGCGTGAAATATTGCCTGCTTTCGTGCCTGAACGAGACCAGACCCTAGGACTCCAATGAGATTGACCGAAGTGCCCATACGCTGTGACAGCTGGTCGACAGTTCCTGCACCGGTGCAGTGCATTCCGTTTTCTTTCCCTTGATGAACCACCAGCGAATGCTAACGAACGAGCTCATTTGATTGCTCTTCGATTCGCGATTGAGCAGCTTCAGCAAAAGCATCGCCACGCTCTTCGGAAGCAGTGGGGATTCCAATTAGTCCGAAAGAGAGGATGGCAAGGAAAGCACGTTTTATCTGGCAGTCTCTAACAATATCACCCTATCGTGAATACCGCTCCCGCAGATGTCTGGCGAGACTTTCTGCATCAGCCGGTCTACCTGCTGCTTCGGTAATGAGGTCGTCGGGAAGGAGGATGCTGCCGCGAGCATGAATGCGAGTCCGCATCCAGTCCAATAGCCCAGAAAAATCACCCTGATCCATTCCGCTCGCGATTGCAGAATCAGATCGAGCGGCAGCGGCAAGGTGAGCGGCATTGATGTTCCCGAGACTGTAGGTCGGGAAGTAGCCGAAGATTCCCATGCTCCAGTGAATATCCTGGAGGCATCCGTTGGAGTCTTTATCAACGGCAAGGCCAAAGAATTCTTCAAACTTCCGGTTCCACTCGCCAGGAACATCTTCGACTTCAATATCACCAGCGAAAATCGCCTTTTCTATTTCGTATCGCAGCAGAATATGCAGGTCGTAGGTGACTTCGTCAGATTCGACACGAATGAAACTCATATTCGCCTGATTCACCGCGTCGAACATTTCATCTATACTGATCGAAGCGAGATGTGGGAAATAATGCTGCGCTCGCGGCAACCATTTCTCCCAGAACGCCCGGCTTCGGCCGACGTGATTTTCCCAGAGCCGGGACTGCGACTCGTGAACGCCGAGAGAAACAGCACTGCCGATTGGCTGACCGTGGTGGTTGGGGTTCAATCCCTGCTCGTAGAGCCCATGCCCAGCCTCATGGAGAACCCCGAAAAGAGAACTACGAAAATCAGCTTCGTCGTAGCGAGTCGTCAGCCGCGTATCAAACGGCGCCAATCCTGAACAAAAGGGATGAACTGCTGTGTCGATTCGTCCGGCCTCAAAATCGAAACCCATTGCCTCAGCCACCTCTTGATTGAAGGCTTCCTGTTTTGCGATGGGATACTCTCCCGCGAGCCTGGAATCATCAAAGCCGCTTTTCGCCGTCACTTCTTCGACAATCGGCACGAGGAGATCTCGGAGTCCCCCGAGTGTTTCATCAAGTCGACGAGTCGTCGCTCCCCTTTCGAATTTATCGAGCAAGGCATCGTAAAGAGTCTCTTCATAGCCGTGGCATTCAGCCTCTTCACGACAGAGATTGATCAAGTTCTGTAGTGAGGCAGAAAACAGAGAGAAATCCGATTTTTCCCTTGCTTCGGCCCAGGCCGACTTTGCCAGCACCTGTACCTCCGCCATTTCCTCAACGAGCCGCTTGGGAACATTCGTGGCTCGATCATACCCATGCCGCCACTCACGCAGGTTTGCCTGCGCTTCCGCACCAGCACCGCCGTCTTTAGCAGCCGCCTCAGCACTGGAAATCCAATCACCAACCTTGGGAGCCGTCAATTTGTCATGAAGCCAACCGCTGAACCACGCCATTTGTTGTCCTCGGTATTCGACGCCTTTGGCTGGCATAATTACTTCCTGATCCCAGCCGAGAAGTGATTGTGTATTGCCGACAAGTTTTGTCTCTCGGCCAAGTTCGATCAAGGATTGGTATGCTTCGTTTTCCATATGTCAGGATACAAAAAAGCCGGTTACTCGCGAAAGAGCAACCGGCATAAAGAGGAGTTTCAGAGGAGAAATTTACTTCGCGGCTTCACGAGCCAGATTCGCCATCACCTGGATGGAGCCAGCGGAAAGCGTTCCGAGAACACCGGAAGGACTGCCATCGATAATTCGCACAACAGTTAGGCCCACGGGCTTTCCTTCGAGGGTGAAAACGGGAATGCCCTGTGCCGTTCCTGCACTGGTGACGAAGAAAGTGCGATCACCTTTATAAACGCCAGTGACACGGCCCATAACCACCGTTGGCATGTAGCCGTAGACAGCAGATGATCGGGACAGTGCGACAACTTTGTCGCCTTCTTGCGCTGTGGCTGCAAATTGTGCAAGATCTACCCAGGAAAAAGTCTTGTTAATCGCTTTTGCCTCAGCTCTGTCAGGCATGATGAAGGCGATGTCTGCCTCGGGGTCCTGACGAACCACTTTCCCATGAAGCAAAGTGGAGTCACCATAGCTGATCTCAACCTCGGTGAACTCAGATTTGGCCGTCTTGATGGTAACCACCTTGCTTTCCATCTTCGCCTGCTGACCAGCAAGGCCGAGACTGGCATCAATCGCGGAATTGGAAACGACGACCAGCCCATCATCCCCGATTGTGACACCGAGCGTGCGGCGCTGCTGCTCGCGATCAGGAAGCGGATCGCCGGAGGTTGTCGTAATCAGTTTTCCCTTCGCAGTAATTACAACGAGGGACGCTTTGTATTTTTCCAGGAGTTCACGTGCTTTTTCAGCATCGGGATCCTGCGCTTTTACCGCGCTGGTTAAAGTGAAACTGCAAAGGAGAAGGAGAGTAAAAAAGAATCTGCCAAGCTTCATGTTTTTCGGTGGGGGTGGATTCAGTATCAGAAGGAAAGATGGAAATGGTAGCGGGAACCGGGAGAAACCAAAAGGGCTTTTTCCCTAAAAACAAAAATGTGACATTCGGACATTACAGAAACGCCGAAGGCCACATCGTTGCGGGAAAAGCTGTTGAAATCAACGTGAGTAAAGCTCAACGACCAGCTGGACGTTAACCATGGTATCGATCTCGTCGGCTTCTGGGAGGCGGTCGACTGTGCCGGAAAGACTCTCACTGTCGAATGTCAGCCAATCCATGACAGGGCGGGCTGTTGTGAGATCGATGGCACGAAGTCCAAGCTGCTGAGAACGCTGTGCTGCGGCAACCTCAATTTTATCCCCTGCCTTGACGCAGTATGACGGAATATCAACACGGCGACCATTCACGAGAACATGACCGTGATTCACAAATTGACGAGCTGCGCGGCGCGTGTTGCCAAGACCAAGACGATAAACAACATTGTCGAGACGAGTCTCAAGAAGCTGAACAAGGATATCTCCAGTAATGCCGCGGCGACGCTGCGCTTCAGCAAAGTAGCGGCGAAACTGCTTCTCCATCACTCCATACTGAAGGCGAAGCTTCTGCTTTTCACCAAGAGCGATCGAGTAATCGCTGTGTTTACGTCGCGCTCCACGGGCACCGTGCTGTCCGGGAGGGTAAGGGCGCCGCTCCAGAGCCTTGGAAGGTCCGAAGAGGGGAACTCCGTAACGGCGACTGATTCGGTCGGTTGGGCCAGTTTGTCTTGCCATGATCGAGAAAAAGTAAAATCTGAAATTAAACGCGGCGAGCCTTCTTGGGGCGACATCCATTGTGAGGAACCGGAGTCACATCCTTGATCGAGGTTACTTCGATGCCCAGTCCCTGAACGGCACGAACGGCAGACTCGCGACCGGCACCAGGTCCTTTCACGCGAACTTCGGCCTGCTTGAGGCCGTGTGACATTGCCTGACGGCAGGCATCCTGTGCAACGAGCTGTGATGCGTAGGCCGTGCTCTTACGAGAGCCGCGGAAGCCCATCTTTCCAGCACTGGACCAACCAATCACATCCCCTTTCGGGTCAGCAACCGTGACGATGGTATTATTGAAAGAAGCAGAAACGTGAACAATCCCCACGCTGATGTTCTTGGAACCCTTCGCCTTAAGAACCTTGGGAGTCTCGGCACCTTCGGCACCCTCAAGCTCAAGGAAGATGTCCTCCGCAGTGCGAGGCTTCTCTTTTTCTTTCTTATCTTCGGCACCTTCTTCTGCAGGAGCGCCCTCTGCAGGAGCCGCTGGAGCAGCTTCTTCAGAAACGGCAGGAGCCTCTTCCGGGGCTGCCTCTGCAGCAGGTGTTTCTTCGGTGGATTCCGCTGCGGGAGCGGCGTCTTTTTCTTCCACATCTTCAGGTTTTTCTTCTTCAGCCATCGTGAATTACCAGATCAAATTTTTGCCAAAATTAGCGGACAACACCCACCGTCTTGCGTTTTCCTTTGCGGGTGCGGGCATTAGTGGAAGTGCGCTGACCGCGAACAGGAAGTCCACGGCGGTGACGATAACCGCGATAGCAGTTGATCGATGCGATGCGCTTGAGGTGGCCCTGGATCTCTCGGCGAAGATCGCCTTCGATCATCACACCGCCGCTGGTGATCGCGTTTGCGATTTTACCAAGCTGCTCATCGGAGAGCTCGCCAGTGCGAATATCTTTATCAACCCCGGCTTCATCGAGAATCTTTGCCGCGGTAGTGCGACCAATTCCATAGATGTAGGGGAGCGAAGCTTCGATGCGCTTCTCGTTGGGGATTTCGACTCCAAGTAAACGTGCCATGATAGAAAATTTTGATCGTGTCCGATGAGAAGGTTCTGGAGATTACCCCTGACGCTGTTTGTGGCGTGGGTTCTTGCAAATCACGCGAAGCACCCCATGACGCTTAATGATGCGACAATCGCTGCAAAGTTTTTTGACAGAAGGCCTAACTTTCATCAGTACAAATAGATTGTGGGTCGTTGGTGCGTCGAGTGAGTTGGTGTCGAAATTTCGTTTCCGGCGATCAATTATTGACCGTTAAACGGCCTTTCCTCACTCGTGCGCAAGTGCCTCTCCCCGATTTCGGGCGCGAGGACGGAATTGGTATCACAGATTCCGCTTTTCGCAACCGGTGTTTCCGGGAATGTATTCATTTTTTAGGTAAAATTTACAAAGTTTTGTAAAACGTCGTGCCTTTCAGGTTTTTACGTCGTTTCAGAGCGTTGCGGGCTTGAAGGTACGAACTCGTGGCGTCAGTATTTCTGGATCGCCCTCTGTGACGAGAACGGTGTGTTCAAAGTGGGCTGAAAGCTTCCGATCTGCCGTGATGACAGTCCAATCATCATCGAGAATTTTCACATCGTCCGTGCCGGCATTCACCATCGGCTCAATAGCGAGAACCATCCCGGGACGGAGCTTGGGGTTCTTGAAACGACGATTCCTCATTTCGACATCATCCCAGTAGTTCGGCACCTGAGGCTCCTCGTGGAGTTCACGCCCCACGCCATGGCCGACGAATTGCTTCACAACAGTATAGCTATGGACCTGAACAGAATCTTCTACGGAACGGCAAAGGTTGGAAAGCAACTCCCCCGGAACCGCGTGATCGATTGCCACGTAAAGGGATTCCTCTGTAGCCGCCAGCAAAGCACGTGCTTCTTCAGAAATTTTGCCAACAGGAATCGTTTTAGCATTGTCGCCAATCCATCCTGCAGGTGTCAGAATACCAACGTCAATTTTCACGACATTTCCCTCATCGAGAACACGATCCCCACCGATGCCGTGGACAACTTCCTCGTTCGTGGATATACAAATATTCCCAGGAAATCCGCGGTAGCCCAGGAAGGCACTGGTGCAGCCCGCTTTTTCAATCAAATCAGCTGCAGCGCGGTCGATCTCTCCTGTCGTAACTCCGGTGGCGACCATTTCGGAACATTGGCGCAATATATCAGCAGCAATGTGGCCCGCCTCGCGAAGACCCTCGACCTCGCTCCCTGTGCGGAGGTTGATTTTGGATTTTCGCTTGGCCATTCCCTCTCCCGATCTCGGAAATTAACCGCCCTTGGAAACCTGGTAAGCAACGATTCCACCGATTAGCAAAACTGCAGCGATGACGAGAAGCCAAAGAATCTGGTTTCCGCCAGCAGCAGCTCCCTGACCACCGGGACGGTCAAAGCGACCGCGAATTCGACCTTTGCGGAGGAATCCGTCGTAGTGGCGCTGGATAAGATGAGTCTCGATCTGGCGCATGACATCAAGCAAGACGCCAACCATAATGAGAAGTCCAGTTCCGCCGAAGAACTGGGCTGCGATCGGAGGAACTCCCATGATCGATTGCAAAATCGGAGGCAGGATCGCGATAATCGTGAGGAATATAGCTCCGGCAAAAGTAAGACGACTCATCGTGCGGTCGAGGAACTCCGCGGTCGCCTTTCCGGGACGCACACCGGGGATGTAACCACCATTCTTCTTGAGGTCGTCAGCAATCTGGTTTGGCTGAAACATGGTTGCTACCCAGAAGTAGCTGAAGAAAAAGATCATCAGACCCGTAAGGGTGTAAAACAGAATTCCACTACCACCACCACCGAGAAGCATCGACCACTTCTGTGCTGTGGGAGAATTGGGCAGAGCCCAACCGAGAATCTGCGAAGGGAACATCAGGATCGCCTGAGCAAAAATGATCGGCATCACCCCGGCGTAGTTCACTTTCAGCGGCATATGCTGAGACTGACCACCATACATTTTTCCACCACGCACTTGCTTGGCGTAGTTGATCGGAACGCGACGCTGCGCCTGTGTGATCGCAATTACCGCAGCGACAACGAAGAACAAGAAAGCAATGAGCGCGACAAGCTGGAAAGATTGCAGAGGATTTGCCGCCGCAGAAGAAACGTAGGTGTTCCAAACCTGAATGAGCGCACCAGGCAGGGCGTAAATGATGTTTACTGTGATGATGATGGAAACACCATTTCCGATTCCTCGTTCGGTAATCTGGTCACCCAGCCACATTAGAAACATCGTCCCCGCAGTGATAATGATGACTGTCGAAAGAATAAACCACCCTCCCCCATTCGGGACAAGCTCCCGAGTCGAGCCTTGCGCAATATCCCGCAGAAACGGGTTTGCTTCAGGTGTGACGAGCGACTTCGCCAACATCCAACCTTGAAACAGACAAAGTATCAACGTCAGCAGACGCGTATACATGCTGATCTTCTGCTGACCACCTTCCTCACGCTTGAGCTTCCCAAGAGCGGGAACCACAGCCGTGAGCAGCTGAATCATAATCGACGCACTGATGTAGGGCATAATACCCAACGCAAAAAGCGCCGAGTTCTGTAGACCTCCACCACTGAAAACATTGACGAGGGCCAGCATCGTGCTGAGGCCCTTGCTGTCATTCGATTGCTGCTGAACCTGATCGTACCAATCGGTGAGGACATTCGCGTCGACGCCCGGGAGAGTGATAACCGCACCAAGACGGACGATCACAACCACGAGAAGAGTGAACAGAATCCGCGAGCGAAGCTCTGGAATTTTGAACGTATTGGCGAATGCGGAGATCATGATAGAGGTCGGTCAACAGATTCGGAGCGAAGCGGAGAAAGACGGAACAAAGTGAAGTCGATTACGCCAGTGATTCAACAGGGTTGGCTCAGTGACATAAAACGATGACGTGACGAAAGAGTTATTCGGCGATGCTTCCACCAGCCTTCTCAATTTTCTCGCGAGCAGTAGCGGAGAGCTTGTCGGCAGTCACGGTGAGCTTTTTCGAGAGATCTCCGCTTCCTAGAACTTTGATCGCGTCACAGACCCCCTTGACGAGACCGCAAGCACGAAGGGACTCTTCGTTGACATCGTCACCGTCGGAGAATTTCTCCTCGAGATCGCTGACGTTAACGATTGCGAAATTGGTCTTGAACTGGGCGTTATTGAAACCCTTCTTCGGAAGACGACGAGCAAGTGGCATCTGGCCACCTTCGAAGCTCGGGCGAATCGAAGCACCGGAACGTGATTTCTGTCCCTTGTGGCCTTTGCCGCAGGTTTTTCCGAGTCCTGAGCTCTCTCCACGACCGACGCGGCGGCGACGATGGCGGGATCCCTCGGTTGGTTTAAGATCGTGCAGTTTCATGAATGAAAATTCCTCTTGGGGAATGGCTAAATGTTAGAGCGATTTCTTTTCGGCAAGCTTCTTACCGCGAAGAGAATAGATATCCTCCTTGGAGCGAAGTTGCTCGAGAGCGTTCAGCGTTGCTTTAACAACGTTTGCAGGATTGTTCGAGCCGAGCGACTTGGCGAGAACATCCTTGATACCGGCTGCTTCGACAACAGCGCGAACTCCACCACCAGCGATGAGACCGGTTCCGGGAGAAGCAGGGCGAAGAAGAACGCGGCCTCCACCGTGCTCTCCAACGACACGGTGAGGAATGGTGTTTTCGGTGATATCTACTTTGACCATCTCGCGCTTGGAAGCCTCACTGGCTTTCTTGATACACTCGGCAACTTCCTGGGCCTTGCCGAATCCAAATCCGACCTTGCCCTCGCGATCGCCACTGACGACGAGCGCGCTAAAGCTGAAACGACGACCACCTTTGACTACCTTGGCACAACGGTTGATGTGCACGACTTTCTCAAAAGCGTTCTCAAGGTCTTCATCGCGGGAGCGCGGTGCGTTCTGGCGAAGAATTTCCTCAGCTTTCTTGACCTTGTCGGACTTCTCCGGCTCGGCAGTCCCCTCAGCAGGAGCAGCTTCCTCAGTCGCTGCTGATGCGTCAGCAGCCTCAGCTGGAGCATCTCCCTCCTCAGGAGCAACTGCCTCTTCAGCAGGTTCTTCCGGGGCTGCTTCTTCCTTTTCAGGTTCAGCAGCGGCCTCAGTTGCCTCTTCAGCCTCAGCTTTCACCTCCTCGGGAGCCGTCTCCTCAGGAGCAACTGCCTCTTCAGCAGGTTCTTCCGGGGCTGCTTCTTCCTTTTCAGGTTCAGCAGCGGCCTCAGTTGCCTCTTCAGCCTCAGCTTTCACCTCCTCGGGAGCCGTCTCCTCAGGAGCATCTTCCGCTGGAGTAGTCTCCCCAGAGGCAGCAGCTTCTGCGGCCTCTTCTTCGGGAGTTTCGTCGTTTTTAGGTTCGTCGCTCATGTTCGAAAATTAGAAGTTGAGACCGGCCTCACGGGCGGCGTCAGCAAGGGCTTTGACCTTGCCGTGGAATTGAAATCCGCCGCGATCGAACACTACAGTTCCGATTTTCGCATCTTTGGCGCGCTTGGCTACGAGTTCACCCACCTTCGTGGCGGAGTTGACGTTTGCCCCTTTGGCACCGGCATCTTTGTCCAGTGTGGAAGCCGCTGCAATTGTGCAACCGCTCTGGTCATCAATCAGCTGCGCATATACGTTCTGGTTGGAAAAATGCACAGCGAGACGAGGTCGCTCCGCAGTTCCGGAAATCTTTTTCCGAATGCGGCGACGGACTTTGGCCCGGGCTTGCTTGCGAATGTATAGACTCATGACGTTTGTCGTGTAAAAAGTAAAATTGCTGGTTACTTGACGCTCTTACCCTGCTTACGGCGGACATACTCGTCCTTGTAACGAACACCTTTGCCCTTGTATGGCTCAGGCGGATAGTAAGAGCGAACGTCGGCAGCGAACTGGCCGACAAGTTGCTTGTCGATTCCTTCGACTTTGATTTTGGTATTTTCCTCAACGGTCACAGTGAGACCTTCCGGGATCGGGTGAAGAACCGGGTGGGAAAAACCAAGACTGAGGTCGAGATCCTTTCCTTTGACAGCAGCACGGAAACCGACGCCCTGGACTTCGAGTTCACGGACAAAACCGTTAGATACACCCTCGACCATATTGGCGATGAGACTGCGAGCCGTTCCGTGCATGGCGCGAAGCTTGCGATCTTTCGACTCGCAGCCAATTCGCACGGCACCGTCTTCCTGCTCAAGGGAAAGGCCTTGGGGAAGTGCCCATTGCAACTTACCCTTTGGCCCCTCGACAGAAAGAGCGGACGAGTCGTCGATTTTTATCTCCACTTTTTCGGGGAGACTGATCTCTTGTTTTCCTATCCTCGACATGGTGCTTGCTTGGTTATGAAATTCTAAAATGTGCGGAAAGATCGCCTCTTACCAAACCAGGGCGAGAAGTTCTCCGCCGATATTGTTTTTTCGGGCCGTGTGTCCGGCCATGATTCCCTTCGAAGTCGAAAGGATTGCGATACCCATTCCTCCGAGAACCTTCGGGACCTCATCGGCACCTACGTAACTACGAAGACCAGGACGACTGACTCGCTTCAGATTTTTGAGCGCAGGCGTGCTTCCGGAATAACGAGGCTTGGCTTTGAGAAGAGCCTCGGGCCCCTCGCCAACTTTTTCGTAAGACCAGATGTAGCCTTCCTCCTTGAGGATGCGAGCGATCTGCTCCTTCATCTTCGAGTAGGGTGCGGTAAAATCCTCCTTCTGTGCCATGGTGGCATTCTTGAAGCGCGTGAGGAAGTCTGAGATTGGGTCGCTGACGACTGCCATGATTCCGTTTGGTTACTGGTGAATGGGCTGGGTAAAAAAATTCAATTAGGCAGCTTGTGCGGCAGGCTTGCGGAAAGGAATTCCCAAGGCCGTGAGAAGCTCGCGAGCTTCGTCATCCGTGTTTGCTGTAGTTACAATGGTAAGATCGAAGCCAATCGTACGACTGATCTTGTCAATTTCGATCTCGGGGAAAATGGTGTGATCGGAAATTCCGATGGTGTAATTTCCACGTCCATCGAACGACTTCGGAGAAAGACCGCGAAAGTCGCGAATCGTTGGAGAAGCCACATTGATGAAACGGTCAAGAAACTCCCACATTTGAGCACTGCGCAAGGTAACGCGAGCGCCGATGGTGTCACCAATACGAAGCTTGAAGTTCGAGATCGCGATCTTGGAACGGGTAGGGACAGCAAGCTGACCTGTAATCTTTCCGAGATCCTGAATCACTGCCTCAGCGGCAGCCTTGCGATCATCTTCGCGTCCGAAACCGCTGTTGATGACAACCTTCTGGATGGTCGGGATCTGATGGACGTTCTTGTACCCGAACTTCTCCTGAAGTGCGGGGACGACCTTTTCCTTGTAAATGGTTTTCAGTGCTGACTCCATTGCCTATCTCCTGATGAACTGTTTGTAAAATGGGTTAGTTGGAAGCGAGCTTCACATTCGAGATGTGAATCGGGCCCTCTTTCTCGATGATGCCGCCTTCCGGGCGATCCTGGGATTTGCGTGCGTGCTTTTTAATCATGCGCACTCCCTCGACAAGAACGTGACCTTTCTCCGGAAACACCTGGAGAACGCGACCGCTCTCACCTTTGTGGTTTCCGGAGATCACGACTACTTCGTCGTTTTTCTTAACATGGGTTTTGGTTCGTTTGGCCATGGGAAAATTCCTTTACTGAAAATGAACTCGAAATTCCTTAGAGAACCTCTGGTGCGAGGGAAACGATCTTCATGAAATTCTGTTCACGAAGCTCACGGGCTACAGGCCCGAAGATCCGGGTCCCTCGAGGGTTCTTGTCCTTGTCGATGATCACAATCGCGTTGCCATCAAAGCGAAGAACCGAACCGTCACTACGGCGGACGGGAGCAGCCGTTCGCACGACTACTGCACGGACAACTTCGCCCTTCTTGACATTGGCGGTCGGGATCGCTTCACGGATGTGAGCCGTGATGACATCTCCCACACCAGCAGAACGGGAACGTTTGCCGATCACGCCGATCATCTTCGCGACTCGGGCACCGGTATTGTCGGCGACCTGCACCTTGGATTCCATCTGGATCATGACTATTACGGGTAAAAGATTGGTTAACTGAATCCCCGGTTTTGAACTCTTTGGCTCTCCGGGTTTCTTCCGCCGAAGCGGAATCAAAAAGTTGTTGGATTAGTGTGAAAGCACTTCCTTGAGCTCCCAGCATTTTTTCTTGCTGCGAGGCTTTCCTTCTTCAATGAGGACGCGATCGCCCACTTTTGCTTCTTCCTGCTCGTCGTGTGCGAAGAACTTGGAAGTCTTCTTCACGATCTTGCGAAAGCGTGGATGTGGCACGCGGCGCATCACTTCTACTACGATAGTCTTATCCATCGCATCAGAGCGCACGACACCGACACGGGTCTTACGCAAGCCGGGCTGTTTTTCGTTTCCTGAATCACTCATGTGTTTTTACAGCAAATTGTTTCGGAATTAGGCTTCGGCAGACGCTTCAGCGGCTGGTGCGGCGGCAGCGTGACGCTTCTCAGAAAGCATGGTCTCGATCCTAGCCACCTCTCTCCGCAATTCGCGAATTCGAGCTGGGTTCTCGAGCTGACCGCTCTCTTTTTGCACACGAAGATTGAGAGATTCCTCTTTGTTCTCACGACGCAGGGTCGCAAGTTCATCGACGCTCATTTCGCGGAGTTCATTCGATTTCTTAGCCATCGTTCCTAGTAGGTAAAATAAGAATTAGTAAATTTGGGATCACTCAGGATCACTGGTCTTCACGGCGAACAAAGCGGCAACGAACGCCGAGCTTGTTTGCGGCGAGACGAAGCGCCTCTTTGGCTTGAGATTCCGGCACACCGGCGATCTCGAACATCATGGTTCCAGGACGAACTACCGCTACCCAGGAATCTACCGGTCCCTTACCTTTACCCATTCGAGTTTCAGGTGGGCGAGCCGTTACCGGTTTGTGAGGGAAAATGCGAATCCAGACTTTTCCCTTACGCTTGAGGTAGCGGTTGATGGAAATACGGCAGGCTTCGATCTGGCGATTGGTGATCCAATCACGGCCGAGACACTGGAGTCCGTATTCACCGAAACTCACTTTCGTTCCACGCTGGGCATTCCCGGCGCGGCTCCCGCGGTGCGTCTTACGGAACTTCACTCTTTTGGGCATCAATGGCATAGCTACTGTCCTCTAAGGTTGAAAAAATAGATGTTTCTAAAGTATCGGATTAGTTGGGCTTGGGCGCATCTCTGCGTGGACCTCCGCCACCGCCGCCAGGACCACCGGGGCGACCTCCACCACCACCAGGGCGACCACGGCCTCCACCACCAGGACCACCACGGCGATTATTTCCACCGCCCTTGCGACCACCCTCTTCGCCGGTGTCTTCTTTCTTATTGATCCAGACTTTAACTCCGATGATACCCCAAGTCGTTTCTGCCTCGCAGAAACCGTAATCCAGAGGAACACGGAGAGTTTGGAGAGGCACCTTGCCCTCGTTGTATGATTCGGCCCGAGCAATATCAGCTCCACCAAGGCGACCAGCACAACGAATGCGAATGCCCTCGGCACCGAAGTCCATTGCAGTCTGCAGCGTCCGCTTCATCGCACGACGGAAAGAGACACGACGCTCAAGCTGAGTCGCGACCTGCGCAGCAACCCATGATGCGTCCAGCTCAGGCTGGCGGATTTCGTAAATATCGATCTTCACGGAAGAATTGCCGCACATCTTGCCAATCTCGTTGGTCATCGCCTCAATCTCTGAGCCGCGCTTACCAATGATAAGACCAGGACGAGAGGTGTGGAGCGTGACTCGGACGCTGTTCCAAGCGCGCTCGATAACAACTTTGGAAACGGCACCTTTTTGGAGGCGACGATCCAGGTAGCGACGAATCGCGAGGTCAGCATGAAGCTGGTCGGCATACTCGCCCTCAGGCGCATACCATTTTGACTGCCAGTCTTTATTGACGGCGAGTCGGAACCCGATCGGATGTACTTTCTGTCCCATAGTGAAAACCTGTTATGAATCTAAAATTCGTTTTATCAGCGCGTATTAACTGTGCTTTTCTTTGTGGAGTTCTTTCGCCTTAGCGACCCACTCGTCACGCTCGATGCGTCCTTTGAAAGAGAGAAGTTCGTCGAATTCTTCGATATTCTCTTTCTTCCAGTTCGCGATTTGTTCGTACTTGTAAACCCCGATTGAGTTGAGCTTCTCCTCAAGCTTGGGACCCACACCACCGATCTCCTTCAAATCGTCGACTTCAGAGGGGGCGGAGTCATAAACCATTCCAAGCTTCTCGTCAACTCTGCCCTCGTCTGCAGCAGACTTTTCTTTCTTGGGCTCAGCCTTCTTTTCCTCTTCAGGAGCAGCGGCCTTTTCAGCTTTTGGAGTTGCCTTCTTCTTAACCTTCGGCTTGGCAGCAGGCTTCTCTTCAGCAACTTCGTCACTGAGCACAACGGTGATGTGGCTGGTGCGCTTTCGGATGGAGGAAGCAGAACCACGGGCACGCGCCTTGAAACGCTTGAAGGTCGGACCCTCACCAACAACTGCGCTCTTAACGAAGAGACCATCGAGCGGAAGCTCGAAATTGTTCTCCGCGTCAGCGAGAGCAGCCTTCATTGTCTTCGCGAAAAGCTCAGCGCCCTTGCGAGGAGTGAAGTTGAGGATGTCAAGCGCGTCGGAAACGGGGAGGCCCTGGATTTCACGAGCTACGTCCCGGGCCTTACGGGCCGAGATACGCGCAAATTTATAGGTCGAAGTCACGTCCATGATATTCGGTCTACTTAAGTCTTACAAATTGGGTTGGTTAGGGAGAAGTTGGATGCCGTCTCCCACGGAAACGTTTTCTACATCAGCGAGACGGTCCTGAAGAACCGCTCCGGAAATGGCGTCGCGCACGTCGACGATCATTGCCGAGAAAATTGGTCGCTCGCCGCGCAACACTGCAATGGGTGTTCCGACACGAACTCCGGCCTCGCGACCGGCATCAAAAACAACAAGTCCGATTTCCTGATCGACACTTACAATCTGAGAATCGGACACATCGGCGGCAGGCTCGCTATCGGCGATATCTTTGAGAGCTTTGCCCGCCTTATCAATAGAGGCCATCGCAGCTTTGCGATCACCTTCAGATGCCTCTGGCGTCGCCTGGACATACTTGAGGAAGGATTCGCTGATTTCGTGAAGCCGCTTCGTGCGACGCTCCAACTCCTGCTGGCTGATGTCGAGATCACGGACAGCCTTGAGGAGGCGCTGCTCGAGGCTGCCCTCCTCCATCGTGAAGAGGTCAACACCAAAAGCCTGGAGCTTGAGTTGCATGTCACGGGATGCTGCAACCTGCTGCTCACTGTTCTTCACGGCACCAGCAAGAGCATTGACGAGATCTTTACGCTGAATCTCTGCTCTATTGAGCTGCTCCCGAAGCTCTGCGATCTGCTTCTGGGAGACAGAGAGGGCCGCCTTAAGCTCCTGCTCGCGAACGCTCGATGCGCCTTGCGCCACCGCGACAACCGAACACAACCCAGCAAACGCGACTGCAAGAGCGCAGCACGCAGCAAAGGTTCTGTTCCGTAATGTTTTCATCGAATGGAGAGTTTAGTGGGCGATACCCGACTGGGCGGTTCTCATATCAGGCTGAGCCTGACTCGGCTTAACCCGCCTTAATCTTCGGGTTGTGGCCGCTGTGACCGCCGAACTTACGTGTAGGTGAAAATTCTCCGAGCTTGTGCCCGACCATGTTCTCCGTCACGAAGACGGAGGTGAACTCTTTCCCGTTGTGAACGAGAAAAGTATGCCCGACGAAGTCCGGCGTGATCATTGAGCGGCGCGACCAGGTTTTGATCGGGCGCTTTTGACCGCTATCATTCATGTCGTCGATTTTAATCAGAAGCTTCTGATCGACGAACGGACCTTTTTTGAGTGAACGACCCATAATATAGTATCAGGTAAAAAATTATTGTTTAACCGGCTCGGATTAGCCTACGCGACTCAGCCGCGCTTCTTCTTGCTCTTGCGACGCTCGATGATGAATTTATCGCTGCCCTTATACTTCTGGCGAGTCCGCTGTCCCTTGACGTGACCCCAGGGGCTCTTCAAGTGCTGGCGTCCACCACCGGACTTCGATTTTCCTTCACCACCACCGTTCGGGTGATCGACAGGGTTCATGCACATACCACGTACGGTTGGACGAATGCCCTTCCAGCGGGTTCGTCCCGCTTTCGCGCTGACGACCTGCTCGTGCTCGTGGTTTCCAACGATACCGACAGTTGCGTAACACTTTGTGTGAATCTTGCGAATCTCTCCGGAAGGAAGCTTGACGAGTGCGTAGTTGCCTTCGCGGTTGGAAAGAATGCAGGACTGGCCAGCGCTTCTGGCAATCTGACCACCGCGACCTGGCTTCAACTCTACATTGTGAATACTTGTTCCGGTAGGAATCTTCGAGAGAGGAAGCGCGCAACCGGGCTTGATGGGAGCCTTGTCACCAGCAGCGACTTCGGCACCAACTTCCAACTTACGGGGAGCAAGAATATAGGAACGCTGTCCGTCACCATACTCGATCAGAGCGATTCGAGCAGTGCGGTTTGGATCATACTCGATTGCTACGACCTTAGCAGTCTCGTCACGACGGAGACGCTTGAAATCGATGAGACGATACTTGCGCTTATGCCCTCCACCACGATGGCGACAGGTGATGCGACCGTTGTTGTTGCGACCTCCCGTTCTCTTCTTCGGACGAGTGAGACTTTTCTCAGGCGTCGACTTGGTGATCTCGGAGAAGTCCGGATGCAACTTGTACCGGTTCGAGGGAGTGATTGGTCTGTAGGATTTCAGGCCCATGCTTCTGATTGGTTCAGAGTTTCAAAAAAATTATACAAATTCGATCGTTTCCCCGTCTTCGAGACGAACAAACGCTTTCTTCCAGTTCTTGGTGCGGCCGAAGTCAGCACGACGCTCGCGCTTTTTCTTGCCACGGTAGTTCGCAGTGCGAACTGCGACGACCTTTTTGCCGAAGAGCTTCTCTACCGCATACTTGATTTCCAGCTTGTTAGCGCGCGGATCAACCTTGAACACATACTCATTGTTGACCTCCGAAAGGAGAGTCGCCTTCTCGCTTAGCTGAACGGTATCGATAATTTGGAAAATATCTTTCATCGTGCTTTTTCTATGCTGCGTTTACTTGCTTGTGCGAGCGGCGAGAGTTTCGAGTGCGCCCTCGACGACGAAGATTTTGTTGTGGTGAAGAAGCTGCTCCGTATTCACCTCGTGTGCAGAGATGAGAAGCGCATTCTGAAAATTGCGTCCAGCACGCTTGGTCTCTTCGGAGAAATCATTCCCGATGACGAGCACCTTTTTGGTGTCTCCAGCGAGGGATGCGATTTCAGCCGCGAAGGACTTCGTTTTTCCGTCGGAAACATCAAAACCGGAAACAGTTGAGACATCGCCAGCCCCAATCTTCACAGAGAGAGCCTTGGAGAAAGCGAGACGCTTGGTTGCCTTGTTCACTGCCTTGGCATAGGAACGAGGGCGTGGGCCAAATGCAACACCACCACCGCGGTGGATGGGAGGAGCATTACCGCCCTGACGAGCGCGACCGGTTCCCTTCTGGCGGAAGGGCTTCTTGCCGGTAGCGGCAACTTCGCCACGCGTTTTCGTGTTTGCTGTGCCTGAGCGGCGATTCGCACGCATTGCAACGACAACGTCGTGCACGGCCTGGCGACCACGCTCTTCGTCTTCGATGACGCCGATGTTTGCGCTTTTCGCGCCACTGATATCTAAAGTTTTTGCAGCCATGGTATTTTTACCTTTCGATGGTTACCTACTCCTCGCAGATTAGCTTTCTGCCTCCGCGGTTTCCTCCGCTTCGGCAGGCGCCTCGGCTGGAGCTTCTTTCTTGCTGAAATCCCGAACAGGAGCATCGTGCTTGATCGCCGGACGGATCACGACGTAGCCACCTTTCGCACCAGGGACGGCACCACTGATGAGAATCACATTATCATCAGGACGGATGTCGACAACCTTGAGGTTCTGGATCGTTTTCCGGTAGTTACCGTGACGACCAGGCATGTCCTTGTTTTTCCAAATACGACCCGGGTCCGTTCCGGCACCAACACCACCAGGGCGACGGTGCATCATGTGACCGTGCGACTGAGGCTGTCCCTGGAAGTTGAATCGCTTCATAACACCCTGGAAACCTTTACCCTTGGATGTGCCAATGATGTCGACCCACTGGTCTTTCTCAAAAAGCTCAACGCCGGGATGGTCGCACTCAGGGAGCTGCTCATCGCTATCGAGACGAAACTCGATCACTTTGCGCTTTGGCGTGCCGCCATGTGCTTTGACATGCCCCTGGGCAGCCTGGTTGATACGACTTTCCTTCTGGTCGCCGTAGCCAACCTGAACGGCAGTGTATCCGTCTTTTTCCTGAGTTTTCTTCTGCAGGAATACATTGTCACTCACATCGATGACAGTCACCGCCGTGGCGGATCCATCCTCGTTGAAGACACGGGTCATTCCTACTTTTTTACCAATCAATCCGATGCTCATTGCAATCGTCCTTTCGTGAAAGTTTTCGGTTCGGGTTCCGACTAAATCTTAATGGTGATGTCGACTCCAGCGGGGAGATTCAACTTCTTCAATTCATCAACAGTGCGCGCGGTCGGCTCAACAATGTCAAGCAGGCGCTTGTGAGTCCGAATCTCGAACTGCTCTGCTGACTTCTTATTTACGTGAGGCGAACGGTTCACGCTGAACTTCTCGATGCGTGTAGGCAGCGGGATCGGCCCGGAAACACGAGCCCCTGTGCGCTTTGCGGTTTCTACAATATCCACGGTCGACTTATCGAGAAGTCGGGAATCATAGGCCCGCAGCCGTATTCTAATACTTTGTCCCTGCATGTCAGTTATTCCGATTAAAGGTTTAAGTCGTTTCTAAAAATTTCGTTTTTGAGGTCTATGCCCTTAGACATATTGCTCGTTCATTTGCGTTACGATGGCAGCGGGAACCTCTTCGAATTGGAGCGGCTCCATCGAGAAGCTCGCCCGGCCCTTCGATAGGCTGCGCATATCAGTGGCATATCCAAACATTTCCGCGAGGGGAACTTCGGATCGAATCTGACTGAGCCCATTGCGGGAATCGATCTCTAAAATTCGCCCTCGGCGACGATTGAGATCTCCAATGATGTCGCCCTGATACTCGTCAGGTACATCAACATTCACCAGCATAACCGGCTCAAGAAGAATCGATCCACCATCCTGAAAGGCATCACGCATCGCAAGAATGGCCGCGATTTTGAAAGCCTGCTCATTCGAATCGACATCGTGGCTCGATCCACCAATGAGGTCGACGTGAACGTCCACAACCGGATAACCCATGATCACTCCATTATTGAGCGACTCGCGAATACCGGTCTCGACAGCTTTGAAAAACTCCTTCGGAATCTCGCCACCAACAATGCGGTTGTTGAAAGTAAAACCTTTGCCGCGCGCACTTGGTGCAGCCTTGAGAATGACGTGACCATACTGGCCTTTTCCACCGGTCTGCTTCACCAACTTGTATTCGCCGGAAGCACCCGAAGTGATCGTCTCGCGGTAAGCAATCTGAGGCTTTCCCGCGTTAGTCTTGACGGAATACTCCGCCTCAAGCCTAGACTGAATAATCTCCAGGTGAAGCTCGCCCATTCCGGCAATGATCGTCTGGCCAGTCTCCTCGTCGGTCGAAACCACAAAGGTCGGATCCTCCTCTGCAAGACGGCTCAATGCGTCAGCCAACCTCTCAGAATCAGCAGTCGTCTTCGGCTCAACCGCCATGGAGATAACTGGATCCGGAAACGCCGGCGGCTCCAACATGATGTCGAATTTCTCCGCGTGAAGCGTATCACCGGTGCGAACATTTTTGGGACCAACGATCGCAGCAATGTCACCAGCGTAGCAGGTTTCGATATCCTTGTGATCGTTTGACTGGATCTGAATCAAGCGACCAATCCGCTCCTTGCGACCCGTGCGGGAATTAAAAACCTGATCACCTTTGGAAACTGTGCCGGAGTAAACTCGGATAAAGACAAGCTTTCCAACATACTTATCGGACCAAAGTTTGAATGCGAGCGCACAAAACTTGCCATTGTCGTCAGCCGGAGCCTCGACAAGAGCAGACTCATCATCGATCTGCGTACCTTGAGCTGGAACCACTTCGAGAGGGCTTGGCAGGTAATCCACCACTGCGTCGAGCAGATACTGAACACCCTTATTCTTAAAAGCAGAACCACCAACCACCGGGACAATCTTGTTGGAAACCGTCGCACGACGCAATGCCTCCTTGATATCCGCATTGGTGATCTCCTCCTCGTCGAGAAACTTCAGGCCAATCTCTTCGTCCGCATCAACCAGCGCCTCAATGAGCGAATCGCGAGCCGCATCCGCTATCAGCTTCTGTTCCTCCGAGAGCTCAGCCACCTCGTAAGTCGAGCCGAGCAAATCGTCATCAGAATACAGGATCGCCTTCCCGTTAATCACATCGATCTGGCCCCTCAGGTCTTCCTCAGCACCAATCGGGATGAGAATCGGATGAGCATTCGCGCCCAGCTTTTCCCGAACATCTTCGACGACCGCATCGAAATCCGCTCCGACGCGATCCATCTTGTTCACGAAAACAATTCGAGGAACCTGATACTTACTTGCCTGGCGCCAGACCGTCTCGGACTGCGGCTGCACTCCGGCAACACCACAGAAGACAACCACCGCGCCATCAAGAACTCGCAGGGAGCGCTCAACCTCAGCAGTGAAGTCAACGTGACCGGGCGTATCAATGATGTTGATCCGCTGCGTATCACCCGTGTAGGTTTTGTGAACTCCCCCTTCCTCCAACTGCTTCCACTCGCAAGTGACAGCCGCAGAAGTAATCGTGATGCCACGATCCCTCTCCTGCTCCATCCAGTCCGTCGTAGCAGCACCGTCATGAACCTCGCCGATGCGATGGATCATGCCGGTATAGAACAAAATTCGCTCCGTCAGCGTGGTCTTCCCAGCATCGATGTGGGCCGCAATCCCAATGTTACGAGTCCGCTCAAGCGGAAACGCACGATCAGGAGGATTTGGACCAGCACTCATTCGAGTCAAAGGAAGGACCGACTGTAGGGACACTGTCACGACGAAGTCGGGCAAGAATTACAAAAGGGAAAAGGCGAAAAACGAAAAATATTTACCAGCGGAAATGAGCGAAAGCACGGTTGGCCTGCGCCATCTTGTGAGTCTCGTCCCGCTTACGGATCACCACACCCTGATTGGTGCTGGCGTCCTTAATTTCGTTAGCCAAAGCTACGTGCATCGGAGTGCCCCGCTTGCTGCGAGCTGCATTCACGATCCAGCGCATGGCAAGCGACTCCTGGCGATCAAGAGATACCTCGAGAGGCACCTGGTAGGTTGCACCGCCAACACGACGACTCTTCACTTCGACACGCGGCTTCGCATTCTCGATCGCGCGATTGAGAACCTCGATTGGGTCAACAGACTCACCGCCTTCGTTGGCGCGGTCGATTGCTGCATAGACAATACGCTCGGAAAGAGCTCGCTTACCTTGATGCATCACCTTCGAGACCAGCTTCGCGACCAGCGGGCTGTCGTAGCGGGCGTCACGCCGCTCAGGCTTGGAATAGGTTCTTTTTCTTCGGGACATAGGATTATCTCAGTCAGTTGCTAAAACATTCGTATCGCCGGAGAAGTGATTGGAGCGAGGCTCGAATCACTACTCCTTCGGCCTTTTTGCACCGTATTTGGAACGGGCTTGTTTACGACCATCGACACCTAGGGTGTCCAGCGCACCGCGAACGATGTGATAACGGACACCCGGCAAGTCTTTCACACGACCGCCTCGAACGAGGACGATAGAGTGCTCTTGCAAATTGTGGCCCTCACCTCCGATGTAGGCGATGACTTCCTGACCGTTGGTCAAGCGCACTTTGGCAACCTTACGAAGCGCGGAGTTCGGCTTCTTCGGCGTCCGCGTGTATACCTGCAGACAAACACCCCGGCGTTGCGGGCATTCATCGAGGGCGGGAGACTTGGACTTTACAGGTTTGTCCTTTCTTCCCTTGCGAACGAGTTGGTTGATAGTGGGCATAACGTTTCCGTCAGTTGTAAAAGTGTTGGCACCAATTTTGCTTTCGAGAATGATCTGAGTCAGATCGGAATCGGAATTTGTGGACTGCTCCGGAACGACGTAACGAAACAAGCCAAAAAACCTCTCCCGATTGGCACCTGTGCCGGGAGAGGGGCGGGAATATAGTGGGAGATTCCGCTCCCGCAAGGGGATTTTCCTGTAAAATTTTGAGAAATGGAATTATTGGACCAAATTTTTAGAAAAGGTTCACAGAATAAACTGATTGAATCTGGTTTTTACAGTGATTCAAAAGTTCTTCTGTCACTTCGTTTCTGACGACTCACATCACAGCCGTGTCACCACTTTGTAAAAGGGGCCCAATCGCTAAACCAACAGGGCATTGTCGAGCACCTAACCCTTTTGGGCTTCACTCCCCAGCCAGCGCGCGCAGCGCGGCGATATCACCGTATTTCACCGCTCCGGGGACCATGTCATCGCTCCAGTTGTCGGATACTTTGGAAAAGGAAAAATCTCCTGAGTCGACATCGAGCTCGTCAATTTGATCCCCGAGGATGAACTTGGCAGCGTAGGCAACGGCGGAGAGTGGGCCGTCCGCTTTTACAGCGACCTTTTTTGCCTCCCACTTGGGATGCTGGCGGATCATAGCAACCGTGGAAACGAGGTCGTGGACACGTCGAACGAACACGGAATCATTATAGCCGTAAAAATAGACCGGAGATCGTTGCCAGCTGTCAGCCGCGACATCTTTCTTCCCTGAGTATGTCATGGGAGTATTCCGGGCTTTTTCGTCATCCTGCCCATAAAGGCTCGGATTCACGACGCTGGCTTTGCCTTCGGCCTGAGCAGGCTTATCACCGAGAACGATGTAAACCTCGCCATTCCAATCGGAGGGATGGGAAAAGGAGGCAGCAAACGGAGAAGAGCTCCCAGTCACTGTTCCATCCATTGTCACGACTCCCTCGCCAGCAGATTTATCTCCCATTTCGAAAGTCGCTTTTGTATCGCGAACGTCGTCGGCGCGGAGAATCGTGCTCCAAGCATCGCTGAGCCAGGTGAGATCGCCTTTCTTCATTGCGGCATCGAGCGTCTTCGCGGAGTCATTGGCCCAGACTTGATTCAGCATCTTCTCGTGCTCGTTACCAACTAGGTAACCTTCCGGCTTCGGCTCGCCAGCAACAGCAACGGACCAGATCGCAAGTTCTTTGCGACCGAGGTGTTTGAAATCACGCTCCAGGACTGGCTCTTCCAGACCGATCTTGAAATGTCGGTTTACGAAGGAATACAGATTGCTCCGCGAAACGTGGTTGTAGTTGTGTTTGAAGTGAATGTCGAAATGCGCCTCGTAGTTCTTTGGAGCATTCAGTTTCTTGTATAAATCAACGAGATCAGGGTGGCCCTTCGTCTCCAGCTCGATGGTCCAGTCGTCAGCTGCTGTCATGCCGAGCGGCTTCGGAGCAAGAGCTGCGGCAAGGTCCATGTTGCCCTGTCCGATGCGGAGGTAATGGGTATTTTCGCACGTACAACCTCCCTGCATCGCAGTGGAAGGCATGACGCAGGGGAAAGCAGCATCGATCCTGTCGTCAATCGCGGCAGAGATCATTGTCTGGGTTCCCCCTCCGCTGGCCCCGGTCACTCCGAGGCGGGTTTCATCGATACCGTCAAGGGTGAGAAGGTAATCGAGTGCTCTGACACTGTTCCACGACTGAAGGCCAAAGTTGGTCTGCAGCCGAAGGGTCGCGGCAGGACTGACAAAACCAAACTCGCCCGGTTTAGTCCCGTTCATTCCTGGACGAGGGCCCCTGCGGTGTTCGACGAACTGAATGGAATCCCCCCCTCCGAGCATATCGTAGGCGAAGGCAACGCAACCCATCCGTGCGAGCTGAACACATCGAGCTACGATGGGATTTCTCGCAGCAGCCTCAAAACGCTCGCCTCCATTAGCGATCTGATATTTTACTGATTTGTGGCCGCTTGCTTCCTGCGCGTCGTAAAGTCGGCCGTCTTCCCAATGACCGTGGGGGCAGAGGAAAGCGGGGCGTTTCCCATCAACCAGCCCAAGCTTTTCCGTCTCTCCACTCGGAGTGAATAGACTGCCCGTGACATAGTGCCCGGGAAAACTTTCGAAATAGACGCGCTCGACGGTAAAGCCGTCTCCTTCGACAGCACCAAATCGCTTCGCATTCAGAGGCGTTTTTTCCGGAAATGGATAAAGCCCGCAAGCGAGCTGAGTTCGCAGCCGAATTTCCTTTTGGCGGGCATCCCAGGCTTCGGCGGATTCAACTGCACGAAAAGGATGATAGTCGTGAAGCGTCACCGCTTCGGTATACCGCGTCTCTGCAGTTGCTTCACCAGCCAATAAGACTGTTAGAATAAATAAAATAAAAATTCGCATGACTTCTTACTTCTGAATCTCACCAGAGTTTCGGCGGGACCGCTCCGGTTTTCGGGTGCTTGGTCAACGGCTTGGCATCAACCTCTTTTCTCCACGCATCGAGTTCTGCTGCCATTTCTTTGGCCAGATCAGCTTCGAGTTGCTCGAGATTGTTGTGCTCTCCTAGATCGGTAGAGAGTTGATACAGTTCGTAGGCTCCGTCTTCGAGATCCTGGATCAGTTTGTAGTCGCCTTTGCGAACTGCGCTTGCCGGGAAACCACCCTGATTGGCATAGTGAGGATAGTGAAAGAAAATCGGTCCTCGGTCGAATTTCGCGAAAGGGTTTCGCAGCAGCGGCACAATGCTGACGCCGTCGACGTGCTGATCCGGTTTTGCTTCGAGACCCGCCATTTCCAAAATGGTCGGATAGAAATCCGTACTCACCGAAGGCATTGAGCATCGAGTTCCGGGGGCAGTTACCCCCGGCCACCTCACGACGACTGGCTCACGGATTCCACCTTCATACATCCAACCTTTTCCTCCGCGCAGAGGAAGATTCGATGTGGGATGCCCTTCCGAGGTAGAAAGCCCCCCATTGTCAGACATAAAGATGATCGCGGTATTGTCCCGCAGATTCAATTGTTCGAGTTTTTGGAGAACACGACCAATGGCAGTATCGAGACTTTCCACCATTGCCGCGTATACGGCATGGTCCTGCCTGATTCGCACTTTTCGCTGATCCTTCGCATCGCGCCAAACTTGCCGTTCCCCTCCGACATCGAAGCTGCCGTCTTCACCGGCGATGTTCATCTTCTTTGCTTTCGCCTCGTATTTTTCAACGAGATGCTTCGGTGCCTGAAGTGGCGTGTGGACACTGTAAAACGAAAGGTAGAGAAG
>Ga0181574_10000208_pt1 | contig 54046 bp, 50 predicted proteins | sample 101ome_24_FD_145600 | JGI IMG/M metagenome (GOLD analysis project Ga0181574, IMG submission 145600) | Coastal salt marsh microbial communities from the Groves Creek Marsh, Skidaway Island, Georgia - 101410AT metaG (spades assembly) | ecosystem: Environmental > Aquatic > Marine > Intertidal zone... | reverse complement strand
GATGTTGCGCAGATAGACGAAGGGATGGACAGAAAAACCTTTTTAGTATAAGGGATTTAAGAAAATTTGGGAGATCAGTGCTTGGCGTTATATCACATCGTGAGGTGATACTAATAAATACTGTTCTCCAAGGAATATTCGCAGAGATTTCATCGTGAAATTACGCTGATTTCACAGTCGTAGAAGACCATCCGTCTCCAATGAAGCATTACACAGTAAGAATGAAATTTAGAGTATTTGTCACTGCAATTGCAGCATCCCTCAGCCTTTCTGCGATCAGCTCCGCACGCAAAATCGAGATCTGGCCATATGAGAAGCTTCTCAAAGAGGCCGACCTCGTCGTCATCGCCCGTGCCGTTTCCAAGGTGGCCACTGACGACAGATGGGATGCGAACGTTTTTGACAGCGACGGATTCTCAGGGGTGGAGACCACCTTTGAGTTGGCGGCAGTGATCAAGGGCAAGTCAGCAAATTCGTTCAAGGTGCTCCATTTCCAGTATAAGAACCCATCAAGACCCTTCGAGGACGGCCCAGGGCTGGTATCCTTTTTTACCGAACCGCTCTCAGTTGGTATAAGACGGAGCGGCGTAACCGAAGAAGAAGGGCCGAAAACATTAGAGCCCACGAAAAGCAAAAGCTTAAAGCCCGCGCCAGAATACTTGCTTTTCCTAATAAGAAGGGCTGACGGTCGATTCGAAGCTGTATCAGGCCAAGTCGACCCAAATTCATCGGTGAGAACACTCGTTAAAAAAGGAATCTAGCACGCGAGCAATGAATGGCGAACAAGTCGTCGCAGATCAACGCCCTGCCCGCCATCAGTTGAAATCGACATGGACGCTCGAATATGTTCCCTGGATTCAACCCACGCTCTCGGCAGGGCGTGACTGGACTCAAACGATATGCAAAGAAATATGACACAGATTTCAACCATCGCGGTGGTGTGCGCCGCCGGCGTTCTTCTGTTCCTAGCGAAGATTGCCGTGGCAGATGCGCCCAACAAACAAACCGCAGAGGAGAACGATGATAGCTCACGACTAACTACAGTTCAGTTAGAGCCGATCGAGGAGAGTATCAGCGCCCACATGGAACATATTTTCAAGCCGTCCTACCGGCGCTTGAAGGCTTTGATGCAAGAGGAACCTGGAGATGCAGCAGGCTGGAAGGGAATTCGCGCGGACGCGCTCTTGTTGGCGGAGAATGGTGGCCACCTCGCTGCTAGACGCCCTAGCGATGGAGGAATTCGAGATGGGGTAGAATATTGGAGGACTAACAGTGGCAAAGTCCGGAATCACGGCGCTGATCTGTACCGTGCAGCGAAAGAGAAGGATTTTGACACCGCAACTCGTAGCTTTCGGGCAATGACCAATAGTTGCAATGCTTGCCATGAAGCGAGTGTTCTTTTTGGTTCTCCACCCCTCCTTTCTCCGTTTGGAGCCGGAGTAACTGATTAGCTGGAACAGCACGCATAACAAGCGCATGGAGAGCAACGGCTCACCCGCTCTGAGTTCGAATGATCCACCGTAGATTTAACCTGAGTCCTGTATCGAATGCGCGCTCCCGGTCAGCCGTGCCTCATGCTTGACGTTCGCTTAAAAATGAAAATTCGTCTGTTAACCTTCATTCTTGCAGTAGCCCTGCCGGCTTTTGGCAAAGACATGCCGGAGATGCTGAAGATGCGCATCGATCAGATGAAGACTCTCCAGCAAGGAAAGGTGAAGCTGGTCAACGAATGGCCTGAAGACGCGGCAGGCTTATTCCAAGGAATTAGCAAGAAGGTCAAAACTGAAATTGAATCGAAAGAGGATCACCTTGCAGTCATAGCTTCTATTCCAAAGCACTTGATGAAAAATCGCGTTATTGGAAAGACGCTCGAATCGGATGGTTGGTTCTATACGTCGATTGAACACAAAAGCTGGACGACAGAGAAGGCGACTTGGTTCAGCGTGGTCGCAAGTAAAAAGAATTCAAAGATCTTAAGGTTTAGCTACTCGTGGTGAACTGCAACTACCAATAGCGAACAAGACAGCGCACACAAATCCACTACCCGCCTCGAGTCGAAATCTGAATGACCATTCCAACCCTTAACCCTGAAGTCGAAGCGCGCCCCCGGTAGTGGATGGGTGGATTTTGACGTTGGGATTTGATATGAAGAGAAGAACGATACTATTGACGAGCTCATGCCTCATAGCTGTTCTTGCCGTAGCACTGGCGGTTGTTCTCAAGAGAGGCAGCCGGACGGAGTACGTTTATACTATGGCAGAGATCCGCAAATGGCACAGCGGCGAGAGATTGATTGAAATCATCGGCCACGCCGAGGAACCATACAAGCGGTTGACACCCATCACGATCGCAGGAGTCGAAGGTGGAGATGGTTCTGCCCTTGTTTACGATCAGCCACAACCAAGAAGGAAGACATTTCATGCAATTGATGGCTATCATACAGTTCTGCATCCATACATTGGTAAAGACGAACGAATCGTCTACGCCGTTGAGAAGTGGAGCCCCACCAAGTCGGAGAAAGTTGTGAATACCGATGGGGCACCTACTGTGACTTCCCAACAAGCTCCTGCAGGCGACGTCCTAAAGGCCGCGCCTGAGGAGTAACGTTCGCTTCTAAATCCTTTATGCGCTTCTTGAGTTCCTTGATTTTCTTCTCTGCCTCGCCTTGTCGCACCCACCACACAAGCGGGGCATTCCAACCCTCGTTTTTTCTTTCTCTGAGTCTGTTACTCCATTTCATAATCGTAAAAGCGAACAAGGCATTGCTGCCAATGCTTCGCATGGCAGAATTTAGTCGATATGGCTCAGAAACTTTCATACAATGACGATTCCCAAAACACCCAGCGCTGAGAAATATCGTGAAGCACTGCTCGCCCTTGAAAGCAGGATGACTGAAACTCGACGCAAGTTGTTGAGCGTCCACTATCAATTTCCCGACCGCCGCGCCACCATGACTCAGATCTCGAATGAGATGGGGTGGGCGAAGCACTCTGCTGGCAACCTCCACTACGGAGCCCTTGCAAAACTGATTGGCGATCAAGTCGGGTTCCACTTCGGAACTGTCGATTTGAATTCGATCTGCGAATTTAACGAAGACAAGGAACCTGCTGAACATTGGGTGCTTACTCTGCGACCGGAGCTAGCAGAGGCAATAGAGAGCTTGGGCTGGACCTGACTTTGCTCAAACTGTTAACACAAAAAATGACCAGCCGAACAAGACGGATGCGAATGCTTCACTTCGCATCTGTCGTAACATGGTTAGATTGACTCCTTTTAACAAATGGATTTGTCGGACTCACCCTACCTGCTCCTAGCCGTTGTCATCGTCGTAGTCGTTGCTATTGCGATCACTTGCATCATCATTGAAGATAAGGAAGCGCGGAAACGTAAGGATAGGCTCCTCGCCGAAGCCAAGCAGTTCTATCACGACATCGATTCCAGCCGGTCGCTCCCCGTGGTTTCGACAAATCTAATGCTTGAAGCCGGGGAGGTAGCATTTTTCTCTGAACCTACACCACTTATGGAAACTCGCGCGGTCCGTCAAAGCCGATCCGGTCATGTTGGGGTTCGCCTTGCGAACGGTGTATATGCCGGCAGTTCGCAGGGAAAATCGGTCAGCACCCAAGAGTGGACCCAGATCGACGAAGGCCAACTCGTGATTACGAACCTCCGAATTATATTCCAAGGCACTTCGACTAGCCGTTCCATCAAATTTCCGAAAGTCTTGAGTATAGATTACGATTTGACCGAAGCGAAAGGGGTGGTTCTCATGGCTGTTGAAGGGCGTCAGAAGAACATGGCATTCCAAGCGTCGAATCCCGCCGTCCTTTCGGCCATTATACAACTTTGCAAGCAGGTCGATGACCCGCTTGATCTCTCGGACCTGACTTTTCAGATGAACGTTTTTGAGTGAGCCACTTCCGAGAAACCTTGAGCGATTGTCGTTTGCGCGTAATCCGGGGCCATATCAAGTCGGCGCTGGCAATCCGTAAAACGCTCCGAGTCGATTGACATTACTGATCAGAATCCTATTCTCCAAGCGTGGTCGCGCTCCCTTTTACGGATGCCAGGCCTTTCACGTTATGTCCGGAATCCAAAGGCCACGTATCTGGCCAACGACCGAAAAAAATCGAGACTACCATGAGCGAACACAGATCATTCAGGCCCAGCGATTTCTCGTTGCGGGACATCCCTGGTTTCATCGTCGCCTACTTGATCATCTCAGTCGTTTCTGTTGGCCTGGGTCTCCTTCTTGAGGGACTTCCCGATTTTTGGAGGGGATTGCTTTTAGGTGGGGGCCTGGCGTTGATGGGCTCTTTTCTCTTGTCCCGCCCTAGACCCCGTATCATTGATGTCGCTGCTCTTCCCCAACCATCCGCAGAGGTCAGAGCGAAATGTGACGACCGAAACTGCTCACTAGTTGAGGCCGTGAAAGCCTATCGTGATGAAACGGGTCTCGGATTGTCCGAAGCAAAGGCAGTTGTCGAATCATACAGAGCGAGTAAACCTCGACTCGAAGCAACCACCCATGACCAACAATGACATTCTCCGCCGACTGCGGCACGCCCTCGAAATTAACGATGCCAAAGTTGGCGAGATCATCAGCGCGACCGGGGAGGAAGCGACTCGATCTCAGGTGGGTCGATGGTTGAAGCGTGAGGAAGACGAGGGGCACGTTGCATTTTCGGATTTGATGCTCTGCCGTTTTCTCGATGGACTGATCATGGAGAGACGAGGTCCTCGCCCTGACGGAGTAATTCCCGAACCGCTCGATCCGCTCTCCAATAATGAGATTATAAAAAAGCTTCGCATCGCTCTTGAGCTCCGAGACAATGACATGAACGCCATGTTTGAACGCGCCGACTTCGTCGTCACCAAAGCCGAGCTTGGTTCCTTTTTTCGGAAAGAAGGGCACCGCAATTACCGCCCCTGCCCAGAGCAGGTGCTGCGAAAGTTTTTGCAGGGGCTTGGGAAGAAACAGGAAGGCAATCCGCCACCGTCGTGAATCGACATAGTCAGATTCGACCAATTCGCGGCCATTCGTTTCGATTCGCGTTAAAAACTCTGATCATTCAACCCGAATAATTTCCCTATGATTCCGGTAGAATCAGTTCCGGTAGAATCAGGCTACCAAACTCACCCCTTCTTCTCCCCGATATAGATCCGGTGGATCGCCCGCTTCGCTCCTTTGTGAGCCTTTGCAGAAATCTCATCGGCAAAGAATCCGGCTTTGCGCAATTTCTTTGGAAAGCCTCGTTCAGGATCGGCCGCCCAGAAGGTGACTCTTCCACCCGGCTTGAGGGCATCATAGATCATGTCCAAGCCATGGGGATCGTAGAGTCGTTTGTTGTCGGGCTGAATCGTGAAGGAAGGGCCGTTGTCGACATCGAGCAGGATGGCGTCGAACGCTGATTTGCCTGCCTTGGCAATGCACTGGTAGACATCGCCGACATACACACTGACCCGCGGTTCATCGAGCAGGGGACCGTTGACTTCCTGGAGAAATTCCCGATTCCACTCCACCACCTCCGGCAGGAGTTCGGCGACACACACCGAGGCGTCCTTGTCGACGAGTTCCAATACGCGCTTCAAGCTGAATCCCAATCCCAATCCACCAATCACTACCTTGGGAGCCGGGTGCGGTCGTGCGAAACGGCAGGCTTCGTCGGCAAGCAGCAGCTCTGACTCCGTCCAACCGGAAGTCATCAATTGCGTGCCATTGTACTTCAGGGAAAAATCCCGATCGTGTCGGTGAAGGGAAAAACGTGAGCCGTCCGGTGTCTGCGTTTCAGCCAGGGTTAGGAAAGGTTTCATGGTTGTGTTAGGGTATTCCGTGCCTCCTCCTTCCCGCCGCGATCATATTCCTTCGCTTCGTCCAGATTTCGAATGGCCTGGATAACACCCTCCGCCTTGCCTGACTCTTCTTCCAGCGAATTTTGTAGACCGTGTTGTGAAAAAATCAGAAGTAGCAGGAGGTATCTCAGTGGAGTTCGGTCAGGCTATCTAGACAAATGTGGAGATCTATTTTGTTTCGGCAACGGAGTTGCAAGACTAAGTGGCCACTGTGAAGGTGGGTGAGCTTGGGACCACGGTCAGCTTACGGGATATTGTGAGCACATTGCGGGCAAGGTGGAACTTACCCCTCCCTAATTCTATTGGGTCTTCACGGGTTATTCGGATGCCCACAGACGATTCAGCTTATTCACTGCCTCCCGCACTCCATCATCCGAAGCATACATAACACCGCGTTCATTCATGAAGGTGCTCCCAGTGGGATTAAGATCGAGCGGTTTACCAAAGATATCTGTCGCAGGCTGTCCCCACTCCTCCATCAAACAGGAGGAGGCGGCGAAATCCCAAACCGATCCACCGCCTGTGCTCCCTTTCGGAAATTTGTAATAGACGGCCGGGCTGTGCTGCGTGACCCAGGCCCCATTGAGGGCGGCGCCTGCCTGATCAATCGTGATGAGTCCAGAGCATCCAGATTCCTCGGCGATCTCTTCCATCGCATCGAAAATCTCGGGCGCGTTGGGAAGACTTTTCATACTCCGGTCCATGATCCAGGTGAGCGCTCCGGTCGATGTGGGATTCGGGGGTGGCAGGGGGTCTCCGTTTTTGCGGGCTTCTTGTCCTTTTTGGGCATGAAAGATGTCGCATGCAACCGGATCGTGGATGACGCCGATGACGGCTTCACCGCTTCGCGAAACCAGCGCGATGGAAACGGAGTAGCCGGGAGTTCCTTCGATAAAAGGCAGGGTTCCGTCGAGAGGGTCGATGCACCAGAAGAAGTCCGTGTTGAAGCGGCTCGAATCGTCTTCACTTTCTTCGGTGAGAAGTCCCAGCTGGAATTTGTCGATCGAGTCGTGGAGGATTTCCAGAATTAGTGTCTGACTTTCGAGATCCACCTCCGTCACTACCTGGGAAGCGAGCGTGTTTCCTGCTTCTTTCGTATTCGATTCCCGGTGTTGTCCCACCTTGGCCTGGATATGCGCGCCCGCCTGCGTGGCGGCAGTCATCGCGAGTTCGCGTAGCTGGGTGAGATCGGAATCGGTGAGGTTCATTGGGGCTTTGTTGTTGTTTGCGAAATCCGAGAGTCAACATTCAACCGGCCGGAACTTTTCCAAGTTCCGCTACATGTGTCCTGTAGCGGAAGATGGTAATTCTCCGACGGGTCATCTAGAGACGCTCAAGCACCTTTCGCGCTACCCGTTCGCTGTAGGAATTAATCTTCCAATGTCCGGGACACCAGCCTTTCAGAAACCGATGGAAGTCGGTCCAGGCTACCGGGAAGAGTTCTCGCCACTCGGTGATGACCGCGTTGGCATCTATGTCAGGGCGTCGGCGATTCAGGGCTGTTTCGAGGCTGGCAAAATAGCTGGTGAGCAGGGCGCCTTCCTGTGCCTCGCAGGAATCTTCGTCGAGACAGCTACCGATGAAGTAGGCGACGTCTTTCATGCCGCAGCCGCCACCGACATATTGAAAGTCGAGCATTGCGACTTCGTCTCTGTTCTCCGAAAAACAGAAGTTGGCTAGTTTGGCATCGCCGTGGACAAAGGTCTGGAAGCGGGCCGCACTCAGCTTCTGATCGATGGTGGCGGCAGCGGCTTTCAGAGGTTCATCATCGAGGGCATCAAATTCCTCCGGCCGTGTTTCAAGATGCCAGTAGGTGCCTGTATCCCACAATCCCGAGGGGATTTCCCCGAGGAAGGTGGCATGAAATTCGGCAAGCCATTTCAGGCAGAGCTCGATTTGATTCCATTCCAGAGCCGTGCGCCTCGACGGAAATCCCGAGGCGTCCAGATCCTCGAGAACGAGCAGGATGTTTTCCCCGTTCCGGGCAAAGGAGAGAAATTCGGGAATGCGGCATTGATCGTCACAGCGCGTGCTCCACGATTGATACCACTCTGTCTCGACCTTGTAAGAGAAGACTTTTCTCTCGTGAGAAAAATTTGAATTCCATCCCCGGGGATGTCTGCTTCCCTGCGGCATCACGATGTGCTTTGCCACGATATGTTCGCGATCGCCATTGGTCAGGGCAATGCGAAGGATCTGGCCATAACCACTCCACAATTCCTGGATAACAGACTCGACTCGCATCGCCGACGCCCCTGTCGTGTTGAGGATGACGGACTCGAATTTTTCTCCCAGGTGGGTAAGTGGATTGGTGGGCATGGGGAAAGGACGTCTTCTGGAGAGCAGACCCAACGCTGCGCGTCTCGTCAAGCCGTCTTGACACAACTTGGAGAAACGTCGAGTGGTGAGATGCCAAACCGCAAGTGGTGGTTTCTTCGGAAATCACCCCATGTGTTGAAGCCTCGTCAGTGGAATTACGGTGTTCTCCCACCGCCTCGGGCGGGGCTTCTTTTTTTACGATTTTCCGTCGAGGTATTTCCAAGCGCCTTTGTAGCGTTTGAAACGGGAAACTTCGTGCAGTTCGTAGGGCTCCCCGTCGACATAGTATTCTGCGACGAATTCCACCTTGCCGGTCTTGTCGTTTCTCTGTCCTTTGCTGGTATGGAGAATGGTGAGCTTGCTCCAGTTCGCTTGATGCACGGTTTTCGTGAGGTCACGTCTTAGGGAAGGACTCTTCGTGTCAGGATGTGTCGTTTCCACGAGATATTCGACCCGGCGGAAAAAATACGCGCTGTAGCGAGAGCGCATCAACTGTTCGGCGGTTTTCGGTTTTGCCTTTCCGTAGTGATACGGCATGCAGCAGGAGGCATATTCCTTCCAGCTCTTACAGGGACACAGAGAGACTTCCCTCTCTCGCGGAATCCAATCCGGGCCCCGATCCTGTTCCTGCTCCGAGCTCCGATCCGGATGATCTTCGTTGTCGTTGGATTCTTCCGGCTCTTCGTTCATGGGAGAACGTTCCCGACGCGGTTCCCCGGGGCAAACGGTTTTCCTCGAAAGGAGAGCAGCGGGCGAATGGCAGGTGATCTTGACACCCTTCGTTTCCTGCTTTCTCGACAACAGATTTGGCAATACTCTTCCCGGGAGCCACATCATGCCGAGCCGATACGCGATTCAACTTGCCTACGACGGAACCGACTATTGCGGTTGGCAGATCCAGCGTGGAGTAGGATCCCACGAAAATCCCAAGCCCAGCATCGAGGGCCTCGTAACGCAGGCAATGGCAGAGTTGTGCGGCGAGACCGTCACAGTCGTCGCGAGCGGGCGAACGGACGCCGGAGTGCACGCGAGCAGTCAGGTCGCGCATTTTGATTTGGAGTCTCCTCGCGATTCCGACGATCACTTTATTGACGGGCTGAACACCCTGCTTCCCGGTGCGATTCGAGTTCATCAGTTCGGGCCGGTTCCGAGCACCTTCCATGCGCAAAAGGCTATCCGGAAACAATACAGCTACTACTTTCAACAAGGTGCCGCGAACCTTCCTCACCTCAGCCGCTACACCTTCTGGGATCGCCACGCCCTCGATGAAATGGCGATGCAAGTTGCCCTGCAGTCCCTGGTGGGAAAGCACGATTTCCTCGGGTTCAGTAGCACAGGTGCCAATGTCTCATCCACGGTTCGCGAAATCCACGAAGTGGAGGTGACGCGGAAAGCGATTCCTCTGCCGGGTTGCTTTGATGCCAGGGATCAATCCCTGATCCAGGTTCGGATTCTCGGATCGGGTTTTCTCAAGCAGATGGTGAGAACGATTGCCGGAACCCTGAAGCAGATCGGAGAAGGCCGACGACCTGCGGAGGAAATGGAGACCATTCTCCAGAGCTGCGATCGCAAGCTGGCTGGCCCCACCGCTCCGGCGTGTGGCCTCTGGCTTGATCGGGTGTGGTACGAGCCGCAACCAGGTGTCGATTTTCTGAATGGTCCGGGGTGAGCTCGCTCCGAATGGTAAGGTCGATGGAGAGGCATAATTCGCATTCCGTCCCCAAGTCGGTTAGACTGCGCTACTCTATGCGCCTTCACCAAAACCAACTCTGGACCAAAGACGGGGAACTGTATCGAATCGTTCATCTTGAGCGGCTCTCTGTCGATTACAAGCAGATCAATCCGGAGAACCACGAAGAGGGCGTTCATTTTTCAGTGACGAAAAAAGAATTCTGCCGTCTCATCAAGGGTGCCAAGGAAGTGCAGCTGAAGGATGTTCCCGAGCGTTAAGATTCTTCGGATGAGGGTTTCGATTTTACGAGGAGGCTATCGAAGACCGGAGTGGTACCCGGCGCTGCTGCTCCTTTTTCATCACGCTGCCACCGCACAATCCTGGTCGCTCGATCCTGACAAAGCCATCAAGGTGGACGCTGTTGTGGGGCGGGAAATGGATTCGCAGGAATTGGTGGGAGTCGGAATCGGTGTTCTTCGGCACAGAACGCCTCGTTTCTGAAAATAAATTTGTTAGTTTGTTGGGCAGGTGTTAGCGCGGTGCCCAACTACCGATGGAAGATTCCGAATGCATTCGGGGCATGCTGGAAAACAGTGACATGATGGTGTCCGCGTGGGACGGAGAAAAGCTCGCTGGCATCGCTCGATCAGTGACAAATTTTCACTAGGACTGTAGCAGCTTACCCAGGAGAAACTCGGTCTTCATTGCATACTGCATTTGATCAAGGTTCCAGCGTCCAACGGATACTATTAGGCAATCGGATACGAATCCTGCGACCGATGTTGGACCTTGCCGCGAGATCGTGTAGTGGAATCTTTGTAGAGGGATGCCGTCAGGCATCTGGAGGGGCAAGCTCCGCCTTGCCCGTGAACCACCTTAAGACGGAATTCACGGATGCTGAATCAGTACCGTATCTCCCGACTTCAACACACCGAGCAGCTTTGCCACGCTTGCCTTACTAACATTCACACAACCGCCGGTTATGCATTTGCCGATTCGTTCTTCGTCCTGCGTTCCGTGGATCGCGTAGGAATACCAGCGAAAGGTGTTTTTGTATTCTCCAAAGTGGAAGGGTTGAACGGCCTTCGAGTCGACAGGCTCGAGGCTGAAGAACGCGTCTCCGTATTCGCCTCCTTCGCCGTCCCCGTCGAAGTCGATCGAGCTCATATTCGAGAAGAGATTCTCGGTGAGCCAGTCACGCGACTTTCCGGATTGTTCGATGAGCGATTCCGTCATCTCGAATCGGTCTGCCGAGAGAATCGCATTGATTCGAAATGTGCCGAGCAGCGAGTAGCCGCCACGAAAGGACGAGCCTGCTGGGAGGACCCCGCTTTTTCCGAAACCGACGGGGAAGGGTTTGTCGGATCCGGCGAGGAGACCGCGGCTTGATGCCGGATCATCGGGATTGAGGACGATGGTGAGGCGTGGCTGAAAGTCTTCTCCAAAGCAGGTAACGGCAGCAGTTCCGAGTGCGGAAGTTGCGAGAAAGGTTCGCCGGTTCATTTTTCCTCACAATCGCGCGGCAACGTCTTTCGCGAAGTAGGTCAGGATCATGTCCGCTCCGGCTCGCTTGATGCCGAGGAGAGATTCCATGGAAACTTTTTCTTCATCGATCCATCCATCGGCAGCTGCGGATTTGATCATGAGATATTCTCCGCTGACCTGGTAGGCTGCGATGGGTATCGCAAAAGAGTCAGCAAGATCGCGAACGATATCGAGATAGGGGCCAGCGGGTTTCACCATAAGCATGTCGGCGCCTTCGGCGACATCGAGTTCGGCTTCGCGCAGTGCTTCGCGACGGTTCGCTGGGTCCATCTGGTAGGTCTTCTTGTCTCCGGCTTTTGGCGCGGAATCAAGCGCGCCACGAAAGGGGCCGTAGTAGGCGGAGGCGTATTTCGCGGTGTAGCTGAGCAGAGAAACTTCCTCGTGACCTGCCGCGTCGAGAGCGGCGCGAATCGCACCGATGCGGCCATCCATCATGTCGCTGGGAGAAACCACGTCCGCCCCGGCATCAGCATGACAAAGTGCCTGTCGGCAGAGGATCTCCACCGTTTCGTCGTTGAGAATCTTCAGTTCGCCAGCGTCGTCTTCCACGACAATACCGTCGTGCCCGTCTGAGTTGTAGGGGTCGAGCGCGACGTCGGTAATGACGGCGACGTCGGGATACTGCTTCTTGATCGCCCGGATCGCACGCGGAACGAGACCGTCAGCGTTGCAGCATTCTTCGCCGTGGGAGGACTTGAGCTCTTCTTCGATTTTAGGAAAAAGAACAACGGCTCTCACTCCGACTTCGCGAGCGCGGCCCACTTCTTCGACGAGTCCGGCGAGGCTCCAGCGATAGAGGCCGGGCATGGATTCGATCGCATCGTTCTGCTCTTCATCGTGGAGAAAGAGCGGATAAATGAGATCCTCGGGCCGTAGAGTTGTTTCCCGGACGAGACCGCGAACCGCGGGTGACTTGCGGTTGCGCCTCGGGCGAATGGGGAGTGTCAGCTTTTCGGACATACTTCGTAACCTTCCTTCGTATCTTTGATTTCCCAACCGGCTTCTGAAATTTTATCGCGGAGCCGATCTGACTCTTCCCAGTTCTTTTCCTGCTTCGCAGCAAAACGCTTTTCGGCGAGTTCGGCTATCTCTGCAGGGACCGCTACGGAGGCGGCGGCATCGAGATCGGGCAACTCGAGTCCAAGGGCAGTGAGAACGAAACGAAGACCGATTCGCTCTTTGGCGGCTTCGTCAGGAGAAAGCTCGTCGGGCTTGATCGCTTTCATTGCCGAGAAAACACGACCAAGTGCATCGGGAGTATTCAGGTCATCCTGCAGTCCAGCAAAGGCATCAGCAAAGGAACCGAGATCCTGGACTTCCCGGAAGCGACTTAATCTTCCTAAGTCAGTGATCCAACCCTGTTCGGTATCTGATCCAACCCCGTTGGGCACTGCACTGTTAGCAAGAGCCGTATCGAACTTCGCGATGCGCTGCAGGGCCTGCTTCGCTGCGGCGAGGGCAGGGAAGGACTCGTTTCCGCTGTCGTCGCGGGCGACGAAGTTCAGCGGCTGCCGGTAGTGGGCCGAGATCAAGACGTAACGAAGATCGGCTGGTGAAAAGCCCGCTTCGATGAGTTGATCGAGCGTGTAGAAATTCCCGGCGCTCTTCGACATCTTTCCTCCGTCGACGAGAAGATGGGTCAGGTGGAACCAGTGGTCGGCCATGCAGTTTCCAGTGCAGGCTTCGCTCTGCGCGATCTCGTTTTCGTGGTGAGGAAAAACGAGGTCAACTCCGCCCGAGTGTAGATCGAAATTCTCTCCGAGGTACTCGCGGCACATCGCGGAGCACTCGAGGTGCCAGCCGGGTCGTCCCTCGCCCCAGGGGCTTTCCCAGTAGTTGTCGCCATCTTCGTCGCGTCGCGCTTTCCAGAGAGCAAAGTCGGCGACTGAATCTTTTTCGTATTCATCATCGGCGACCGCGCCGGATGCCCCGTCGCGCAACTCACGCTGATCGAGCCGCGAAAGTCGCCCGTAGGTGTCGAAGCTGGATACTTTGTAATAGACCGAACCATCGTCACTCTGGTAGGCGTGTCTTTTTTCCACGAGCTCTTCGATCATCGCGATCTGATGAGGGATGTGCTCAACGGCGCTGGGCTCTTCGTGAGGTGAGAGCAGGCTGAGCCGTTCGCAGTCCGCGCGAAAATGGTCGCGCCATTGGTTTGTGAAATCGATCAGGGTTTTTCCCGCCGCCTGCGAATCCCGGATCGTCTTGTCGTCGACGTCGGTGAAATTGCGGACATGCAGCGTGTCGATTCCGGAAAGCTCAAGAGTCCGACGAAAAACATCCTGCAAGACGAAGGTGCGGAAGTTTCCGATGTGAGCTGGGCCGTAAACGGTCGGGCCGCAGGCGTAGAAGCGGAAAGTTTTCCCGTCGGAGGGATTCAATTCCCGCACTTCGCGGGTCATGGTGTCGAACAATTTCATTGCATACAGGGCCCGAATTCCGGGCAAGAGAGCATAAACTTAGGAAATCTTCGTCGATCTAAGAAATTTTTCAGATGAAAACTTCTGATCTTAAAATTTATAATATTCGGATCTTTGATGTTTACCTGAAAATTCTTTGAGCTTCCCGCAATCTCGTTAATCTGCTATATTTTCCGCTCTTTTTCTAAGAATTTCCATGGCAGACAAAATATCTCGCTATGTAGGCATTGACCTCGATAGCAGTACATCGGCCCTGGCCTACGTGCGAGATGATGGTAATCCCGAAATTGTTCCCAATTTTGACGGCGAACGACTGACGCTGTCCGTGGTTTTCTTCGATCAATTCGAAGGAATCTTCGGTCGCATGACTCGCGAAGCTCTCTGTGGGATTAATTCCAACACGATGGACTCAACCACAATTCGGAAAGCTCTCGCGCAACTCTACAAACGTCACAACGCGGCCGCCAGCATCCTGAACCCGGAGTTACGGGAAGAGGCCGAACAAATGCTTGAGGCGATCGTGCATTGCCGCGAAAAATACGTCGACGCTTGAAATCCTGACTCTTTTTTTCATGACACCCGAGAACACTGTATCCATCCATCCCTACTTCCGTCCCCATGAAGGCAAACGCGATGAATTCATCGCCGGGATGAAGGCCTTCATCGAGCGCACCTCTTCGGAAGAAGGCGTTCTCTTCTACGAGTTCACGATCTGTGACGAGATCATTTTCTGCCGCGAAGCATACGTAGGCGGGGAAGGGGCCCTGGCCCACCTCGGCAACGTCGATGATCTCCTCCAGTCTGCCCTGGCAATTTCTGATCTGGAAAGACTCGAGATCCATGGCCCCGCTGCTGAGCTCGACAAGATGCGCGAAGCGCTGAAGGATCTACCTGTCGACTGGTTCGTGCTGGAGGCACGACTGGTAAAGTAGTGGCTTGCGAAGCCCGGCTTGCGAAGCCCGACTCCAAGGTATTGTGGTCGCGATAGAGCGGACACGCTTCGACTCCGATTCGTGCTTCACATGATCACGATCAACTGAGACACTCTTTCCTCTCGTCGCCATTCTTCAGGATTGCGGCGAACGTTTCATGAAATCTTTCTTTCTCCTGTTTCTCTTCACGGCATCTCTTTCTACCGTATGCCCGGCCCAGAATGCTGGCGACGAGGAGGTGATGACCCAAACGCCCCTGCTTGCTCCGTCTGCGGGTGTTGATGGTCCGCTCTTTGAGAAAATTCCAAGTTCGCTAAGTAGAGTCGATGTGCAATACGAGTTCGACCCAGAGCATCCGCTGCGCCGGCTCTACCCTTACGGATGGGCTACGGGAAATGTCGCGATCGGTGATCTCGACGGAGACGGAAAAGCCGATCTCTTTTTTCCGGGAACAACCGGGCCGCACCGGCTCTTTCTCCAGCGGGAGGATTTTCGTTTCGAGGAGGTGACCGAAGTCGCGCAACTCGGCGGTGCGGATGAGTGGGCCAGCTGCGCCGTGCTCGGTGATGTCGAAAACGATGGCGACCTCGATATCTATATCGTGAACTACGACAGTCCGAATCGACTTCTCATGAATATCTCCCGTGGTGGCGTCGTTCGCTTCACCGACATGGCCGATGACCATCGGGTCGATCGCCGGACCGGCGCGTTATCAGCGGCTTTCGTCGATGCGGACAACGATGGTAACCTGGATCTCTATTTGCAGACCTACCACATCGAACCGGAAGGTGGGCGCCCTGACAAAGTCATAACGGAGGTGGAAAACGGGCAGGTTAGAGTCGAGGAAAAATGGAGGGATTCCTATATCGGTTATCTCGACAATGAGGGAAATCCCCAGTGGGTCGAGTCACCGTTGCCGGACCAGTTTCTTCGCAACAATGGAAAGGGGCAGTTTTTCCCCCATCCGAATTCCAACCTCGGACAACGCGGTTCCTACTCGACCTCGCAGACGTGGTGGGATTTCGACCACAACCTTTCTCCTGATCTCTATCTCGCCAACGACAGTCACATGCCGGATCTGAATCTGCGAAATGTGGGAGATGGTTCTTTTGTCGGAACGGGAAATGTCGTCCTGCCAGCGACGCCATGGTGGTCTCGTGGCGGCGCCGCAGCTGATTTCGATAACGATTTGCTTGTCGATTTCTTCGCAACGGGATCTCACTTGTCATCGCACGCAGAACGACTCGCCTACGGAGAACCTTTCCGGCAAGATATTCACCGGGTCGGACTCACGGGTGGTGCAATGCAGGTGACCCGCAATACTTTATTCCAAAATACCGGATCGATTCGATTTCGCGAATTGGCGAGAATGGCGGGCGTGGCGCAGACCGGAACTTCTTGGGCGACACTTGCCGGAGACTACGACGGCGATGGGTTAACCGATTGCTTTGTCACGACCGGTTCGATTCGTGATTGGACCAGTCTTCCTTCGGGGCGGTTGGCAGGGCAAGCTCTCGCCGGAAAGACACGCTGGGATACTCTCGTGAATCAGCCCGAGAGAAGAGAGCGCGATGTTGCTTTTCAAAATCGGGGTGATTGGAATTTCCGGGACGTCAGCAAGGCGTGGGGAGTGGATCATCTCGGGATGAGTTACTCGGCCGGGCAGGGTGATCTCGATGGTGACGGTGATCTCGATCTTGTCTTATGCCCGCTGGGGGAAGAAGTTATCCTCTACCGCAACCGCAGCCAGGCGAACCGTGTTGTGATTGCCCTTCGCGGAGAAAAGACCAATCGCTATGGTGTCGGCGCCGAGATCATTGCGCGAGTTGGAGATCGAAAGTTGCTCGGCCAGATGTATCCAACAGGTGGTTACAAGCAATCGAACGATCCGGTCTGCGTGTTTGGTCTCGGTGCTGCGGAAAAGATTGATCGCCTTACGGTCCGCTGGCCATCCTCGGGAGCCCTGACGACCCTGACAGATCTGCAGGCGGGAAATCGATATGAGATCCGGGAAGCTTTCAGTATTGCCCCAGCGGTGGTCCGCGATCTGCCGACACGTCCAATTTTTCTGGGTTCCAATTTGCTCGAATCGGCGGGATACCAGGAGCCACCGTTCGATGATTACACCGTTCAACCACTGATCCCGCGTGGCGTTTCGAGGACCGGACCGTCACTCGCTGCCAGCGATCTCGATAGCGATGGAGTGTCGGAATTGTTTTTTGGCGGAACAAAAGATGTTCCAGCCCGTTTGGTGGCTCAGTCAGGAAAATTTCTCGGCACGACGGACCGGATCGAACAGCACGCAAGCCGGGTCGACGGAGCGGTGATTTTCTTTGATGCGAACAATGATGGGAATCCCGACCTTTTCTCTGCCAGCGGAGCGGTCGAAACTTCCGGAGAGGAAAGTCGTGACCGCCTCTATCTCGGAGGCAGTGCCGGGTTCCAGCCGGTCGCTTTCCCGAAAGACGCAGAGTCGAACCCGCCGATCAATTCGGGTCCCGTAGCAGCCTGCGATTTTGATCGCGACGGGAACGTTGATCTTTTCGTCGGTTCGCGTTTTGCGGTGGGGCGATATCCGGAGTCTGGCAGCAGTCGCCTCTATCGAAACGACGGGACCGGAGCTTTCGAAAATGTGACCGAGCAATCCGCCGCGGGACTGAGTCAGGCCGGGGCTGTCACTTCTGCAATCTGGACCGACGTCGATGCGGATGGTTGGCGCGATCTGCTCGTGACAACGCATTGGGGACCGATTCGGCTATGGAAAAACAAGGAGGGAAAACTATTCGAGGCAACGGCAGAGGCTGGCCTCGCGGAGAGGACGGGGCTCTGGAATGGAATCTTCGGTGGTGACGTTGATAATGATGGTGACATCGATTACGTGGTTACCAATGAGGGGCTAAACAGTTTCCGGAAAGCCCCTGCGGAAATGTTCTTCGGTGATTTCCTGGGAATTGGGAAGCCGCACCTGATCGAGACAGTGACGGAAAAATCGGTGCGCTTTCCCCGACTGGGCTGGCTTGATCTTGCCGAACTGCAGCCAAAAATCCTCGAGGACTACCCGTCGCCGGGTGCCTTTGCGAGTAGCGGAATCCCCAAGCTCTTTTCCGAGGAAGCGTTTTCCAAGGCGACCCGATTCGAAGCCAACACCTTGGAGGCCAGCTGGCTCGAAAATGATGGCAAGGGCGTCTTTACTTTTCACGCCCTTCCTCGGATCGCCCAGGCCTCGACGTCCTACGGGGTTGTTCTCACAGACATCAATGCCGACGGCCGATGCGACATCTGGATGATTCAGAATCGTTCTTCAGCGAACCTGCGACAGCCTGACCCGGAGGCCACCAGTGTTTCCCAGCTCTTTATGAACACAGGGCGCAAGGCGGATCCTTTTCTTCCGCTCTCTCCGGAGGCAAGCGGCTTGCTCGTCTACGGCCCCGGTCGCGGAGTTATCGCCACCGACTTGAACAAAGATGATCGTGTTGATCTTGTCGCGTCGATTCAGAATCACGCGCCAGCTGCTTTTCTCAATCGTTTCACGCCCACGAAAACGAGACCCCTCAAGGTGCGTGTCGAAGGAAAAGGCAAGCATCCCGCCGGTGCGAGAGTGACGGTGAACGTGGACGGCATGGAAACGCAAACCGCTGAATACTACGCCGGCGGTGGATACCTCAGCCAGTCCCCGACCGTTCTCTTTTTCGCCGCTTCTGGTGCGGAGAAGACCAAAGCTGTTGTGCATATTGAATGGGCTGATGGGACTCGGACGAAGCGAACGGTTTATTCGGATTGAATCAGGCTCGGGAGCTCCAGCGGCCTTCACTTTCCCTTCTTTACACATTCTCAACTCACCCTACCATGGCGACACGCATGGTAGTTTCGCGACCGATCTTCTCTGCAATCTGGTACGTCCTCTTGGTCGCGGTAGTTTCCACGATCGCAGACGAGGCTATTGATGTGGGCGCAGAGGAAAGTCACCAACGATTTGTCGAAACCGTTGAAGAGTCTTCGGAGTCGTGTTTTTCCGAAATTGTAAAACGCTACGACCGATACCTGTCAGCGAATCCGAACGACCCAATCGCTGCAACAGAGCGATGCCATTTCATTACCTACTTTGTCTACTCCGAGGATTTTTACATCGAGTCAGCGGAGGAGTTGCTGGAGAAAAGTGAAGCTTATCTGGATCGATTCGATGACGATCCCTTCGTTGAACTTTATCGGCTTGGTGAACTTTATGGAGAGGATGCGATCTCCAGAGCCGAGAAGTTGCTGAAGAACAAGAAAGTGGATTGGAGCGACGAGCAATTGGCGGAAATTCACCTGACCCTTGCTCGACAATACAGCTACAACAAGGAGCCGGAGGCTTCTCGCAAGCATGCTGAGCTGTCCTTTGAAAAACATGCCACTGCCGACACTCAAATTATCTGGGGCGAGGCGCTGAAGGACGATTCGCGAAGAGCTGCTGCGATTGAAGTGCTGAGCCAGAGATTTCCTGACGAGGGGATTTACCAGAAACGAAACCGTATGAATCTCCTGTCGGAATTGGGCGATGAAGGTTCCGCGATGACCCTGCTCGACGAATTGAGTGAAGATGCAGATCATTTGGTGAACCAATTCGAGATTGCCCAGATCTACGCTCGCGGAGGTAAGGTCGAAAAAGCGAGGAGGGCATTCTCCAAGGCGATGGAGAATGGGTGGAACAAGGCGGAAATCGCGAGAGAGGCCTTCGCCCTCGAAAAGAAGTATGGTGATGGGGAAAGCACGCTGGCGGCCTACAATCAGCTTCGGGATCAGGGTTTTGGAACGGATCCTTTGCTTCGCTATCGCCTGGGCTTGGTAAACGACTATCCCAAACTTCCGTGGAGAGCATGTGATCTTCTGGGTTTGTTAGCGCTGGCAGGATGTGGAATTGGGCTGATCCTCTTTCCCTTGCTGTTTCTTGTTCCGATTCACCACTGGGGATTGATACGGGAGAAGAAAGGAAAGACCGGTCTGGAATGGGATCCTGCCTGGGGTATGCGTCACGCCTGGCTCGTGCTTGCGATGTATCTCGTCGTCACCACGGCGATGAATTATCTTTTTGGCTACGAGGCGCTCATTTGGAGCTTCAGCGATGACAGCAACGAGGAGTTTCCCGGATTGCCCGGTATTTCACTGGCACGGATTTTTCTGGTCGGCGACATGCTCGTTTTTCTTGGATTGATTCTCTGCCTCGGATGGGGCTTCCATCGCGCAATTCCAACTACGGAATGGTCGACGAGGAAAGCAATCGGGCTGGCATTTCTTATTGTTTTTCCCGTAAAAATTCTCGCCGGTATAAACGAATCGTTTCTAACCGTGTTCCAATCAACACCGGCAGCAGATGCCAGCATCCTGACAGAAATGCTAAGCGCAGCATTGGAGCATTACGGTCCGCTTGGACTCATTTTCGGAGTCGCGATCATGACTCCCATTATCGAGGAAGTCATCTTTCGTGGCGTCATGCTTACGGCGATCACAAAATACATTCCCTTTGCCTGGGCCAATGTCTTGCAGGCTTTCGCCTTCATGGCAGTGCATGAGAACTTAGAGTTTTTTCCTTTTCTCTTCTGCTTCGGGCTGATCTGCGGCTATCTACGAAAGGCGTCTGGAGGACTGCTTCCCAGTATCCTTCTTCATGCCTTTCACAATGGCTCGATCGCTCTCAGCTTGATTTTCTTTGCGTGGTAAAAGGTGAAATTTATTGCTGTGCCCCGCGCTTCCGTAGGGGACACCTCCTGGACCTGCAAATTGGGAATCCGGTTCATTGGAAGCCAGTTGATCGAATTGGAATGGAAAGAAAGTGCTACGAAAATCCATGCCTTTCAGGATTGGATTCCCTGCGAGACTTTGAGAAAGGTGCATCCCTACACGCAGCAAGGCCCGAAAACGTTTCCGCGACATCATCCAGCGGACTGACGGAGGCGACCATCTACCCCAGTGACTCGACGTGACTCAAGACGTCTTGAAACGGCACTTCTGCCAGAGCTCCAAAAGCTTCGTTTCTTTGCAATCGTGCCGCCGACGTCGCGGGGCTGGTGAGGCCGCAGAGAAAGCGAGTGAGTTGGCGTGGCTGGCGTAGTGCAGCATGTCCAAGCGCGTGCATTTCGCGAATGATGTCTGCTTTTTCGAGATCGATGGAAACGCGTTTTCCTTCCGGCAGTTTTCCTTGGGAGTGATCTCCTGTGCAGACATTGCAGGCACCGCATGGTTCGGACTCTTCGCCGAAGTAGCGAATCAATTGCTGCGGGATGCATTCACCGGTTTCGCAAAGGCTGGTCACGAGGTGAAGGCGCTCCACCTCGGCAGCTTCGCGCGACTCGAATTGCTCAACAAGCTGCTTTGTCAGGGAGGAAACGGTTTTGTCCTGTGAGTTGACCAGCTGATAGGAATGACACAAGCCCGATGGCTGAATCACGGCATCGCCGATGTCGGCGAGGTAGCCAATCGCTTTTCGGATCCGCTCTTCCGTTTCCCCAAGTTCGAATGCGGACTCAGCGATGTCGAAGGTGTGCCACTTGTATCCCTTCTTCCCGGTTTCAAAGAGATGCTTCAGGAAACGCTGTCGATCTGGTGTGTGACCGGCGAGGACATTGTCGAGATCCCGCAGAAGCTGGACCTTGTAACCCCCGTAAAACGGGCCGCGCGAAACAAGAATGCCTTCCAGCTCCAGGTAGGTTATCGCGGTATTCACAACGATGGGACGAATGTCCTTGGAGCGGGAGAGGTCGTAGCGGGATATCGAAAAATGCTCGCCCTGCAGCAAGAGATGTTCGACGAGCGATTTAAGAGCGGTAGCGGAAGGCGTGTCACCGTAGATGAAATTTTCCAGCACGGTCAAATCATCGGCGCAGGCAAGAATCTCGCAGGTCGACTTCTCGCCATCGCGCCCGGCGCGCCCGGATTCCTGAACATAGTTCTCCAGTGACTTAGGAAGATTGTAGTGAAAGACGTGGCGGATATCTGCTTTGTCGATCCCCATCCCGAAGGCGATGGTCGCGACGACGACTTCGATGGATCCATCCATGAATCCGTCTTGCACTTCGGCGCGGTGGTCGTCCCGCATTCCGGCATGATAAGCCCGGGAGTTTGCTCCTGCCTGGGAAAGCATTCCGGCAACGCGCTCTGCGGTCTGCTGGAGAGTGACGTAGACGACAGTCGAGGCCCCGGGCTCGCGCGATTCGACGAGTTCGAGAAGTTTCTTTTCCCTCTCTGTCTCGGTGACCGGATGAACTCGGAATACCAGATTGGGCCGAGCGAACGGGGTCTGGGTGTGATCTTCCTCCGCGATATGGAAGCGTTCCCGGATTTGTGCTGCGACTCGAGGGGTTGCGGTTGCCGTTAGCGCGAGGACCCGCGGGATTTTCAGGTCCCTCGCGAGGAGAGCGAGCTTGAGATAGTCGGGCCGAAAGTTGTGTCCCCATTCCGAGATGCAATGAGCCTCATCGACAGCGAGCATATCGATCTTGCAGCGGCGCAGTCGGCGGAGGAAGCCCTCGTTGGCGAGGCGTTCGGGAGCGACATAAAGCAGCTTGAGCGTTCCATTCTCCATCTCATTGTAGATGTCGCTGATTTCACTCCGCTCCAGGGTCGAGTCGAGTCGAGCTGCGGAAATAGATCGTGCCTGCAGCGCTTCGACCTGATCTTTCATCAGGGCTATCAGCGGTGACACCACCAGAGTCAGCCCGTCGAACATCAGTGCGGGCAGTTGGTAGCAAAGGCTCTTGCCGCCACCCGTCGGAAACAGGGCCAGTGCCGACCGGCCCGCGAGCAGGGAATCGATTACCCGCGCCTGGCCCGGACGAAATTCCGAGTGGCCAAAGTGCTCGAGCAGAAGAGTTTCTTTCTCCATGAATTCAACGACTTGGTGTGTAGCCACGCCAGAATCTGGAGCTACTCTCGCAATGTTCTACGATCAGCTTATTTTTTCTGAAAGTCGAAACTCTCGACTTCAATGCTGATGATCTTGGCTTTGCCGGGCTTCTTCAACTCGACAAAATTGGCGGTTATTTCCGCTCCGTAGAAGATGTTGGAGTTGCGAAGGCTCCGGAATTGAATCGATCCGCCGACACCCAGCTTTTCATTGACGGGAGCACTGGAAGTAAGGTCGAGCGGCCCCGCAGTGCCACGGTCTCCGAACAGGGTTACGTAATCACCCTTCCGCAAAACGTTCTCTCCATCAACTCGCAACGCATTGTCGTAGCCAACTGCCTCGTTGACTTCTGCATTGTCGATAAAGTCGACTAATTCACGGCGACTCATGTAGACATAGGGATGGATCACGCCTTTGAGAAATTCGATTTTTCCTCAATTTCAGCGATCCGCTTTGCTCAGGATTCCGCTGCGCTCTTTGATTTTTAAATCGTGCTGCATTTGCTCTGTTTTCAACTGGCCTTTCGAGTCGTGTGTTGCTTCCAAAATATCCACGTAGAGAAATTCGCTACCCTCCATCACTGCGACCCTGTATTGCCAACTGTATTTCGAAAGTCGGTCTCGGTTTTTATCCAGATTTTCCGAGTAGATTAGCGCCCACTGAGCTGGATCCTTGCTCGATATTGCGGTTTGGGACCAGCTTTTTCCCGTGTAGATGAGTAGGAGAAAAACAGTAAGGAGAATGGATACAGATTTCGTCATGATTGATTTTCAAACCTTAATTTCCTGTAACCGATACGACAACTGAATTTCCTTTGGACCTGTCAGACCCCCTGCAATTACCTCACTTATGTTTCCGTATAGTGCTTGCCGCAAAAATTTAATCCCCATAAACTCCCGACACGATGACACAAGATAGACTTTTCCTCCGAAGCGCCCTCGTCGCCATCTTTTTTGCGGCGACTCTTTCCGCAGAAGCTGAATCCCGATCCTGGACAAATGATGCAGGGAAAACGATTCAGGCTGAATTGGTCGATGTCGAAGGTGATAAGGCGGTGCTGAACATGAATGGAAACAACTTCCCGGTTCCGATCAACACCCTTTCCGAAGCCGATCAGGAGTTTATCAAAAACTGGAAAAAAAGTGCGCCAAGCGACTCGTCTGGCGATGCAAATATCGCAGGCAACTGGGATAGTGAATGGCCCAAAATCGTTTCCGCCGATGTCAGCCAGGATATTGAAATCCTTAAAGAGGACGAGGCTGAGGGGGAATACATCTACGCAAGCGACCACTACGAGTTCATCTGCGACGTGAAGCTGAATGCCTCCGTCGTGAAGCGTTTTTCTCTTCTCTTTGAAGCGACAAATCAGTTCATCCGCGAGCTGCCGATCGGAATGGTGAAGCCTTTCCGCGAAGAGCGTCACAAGATTCATCTATTTGAAAGCTACACCAGCTACACTTCCGCAGGCGGGCCAGCTGGCTCTGCCGGGGTATACATCAGTCGCGGAGGTGAGGGAGACATTCTCGTTCCCCTGACCAGTCTTGGAGTGAAAAAGGTCGGCAGTAATTTCAGTGTCGACTACGATAAGGAAAACACGACCCTCTCTCATGAGATTACCCACCAGATCACCGACAAGGAATACTACGCGCTCGGATCACGCGGATGGTTCACCGAGGGGGTTTCGGAATACGTCGCACAGAGCGGCTACCGTTCTGGAAAATTCAATGTGAACGATCTCCAGAAACTGAAGGATTACGTGACTGCTTATGGCGAGGATGGAAAAGGCGGGCGCGCACTCGGAGAAGAATTCGAGGCGCCGAACCTGGAAGACTTCATGACGCAGGATTATGGGCGCTTCCTCGAGAACTCCATGTTCAACTACGGCTTTGCTGCTTTGGTCGTGTACTACTACTTCCACATGGACCAAGAGAAGGACGCTGCCAACATCAAAAATTTCCTGAAAGGCCTCAAGGAAGGGAAGAAAATCCCGGAAATGTATGAGCCTCTCCTCGCGGGTCGCAGCTGGGATGAAATGGAAGCCGATATCACCAAAGCCTGGCGCTCTCGCGGAGTGCGCATCAGATTTCAATAACAAAACCACAAAAGTGACAGAGTTGGATCGAGGGCTTGACCCTGTCAGGTGTCTGACTAAACCCTGTTTGGCTTAATCATATGAGCAAAGAAATATGCCGTTGGGGCATTCTGGGAACGGCGGGAATCGCGCGAAAAAACTGGCAGGCCATACGCTTGTCGGGCAACGGGGAGCTTGTTGCCGTAGGTAGCCGGACGGAAGAGCGCGCTGCGGAATACATTGCCGAGAATCAAGCGCAGGTGCCTCATGATCCACCGCCGCGTCCGATTGGCGGATACGAGGAGATGATTGCTGCGGATGATATTGACGCGCTATACATCCCTCTGCCCACAGGTGTTCGAAAGGAGTTCGCGATCAAGGCGGCGCAAGCCGGAAAGCATGTTCTCTGCGAAAAGCCCTGCGGAGTTAATGCAGATGAGGTTCGCGAGATTATTGATGCCTGTGAAAGTTCGGGCGTGCAGTTCATGGATGGCGTTATGTTCATGCACAGCGATCGTTTGGTCGCGCTGCGCGCGGATTTGGATTCGGAGGAAGCGGTTGGTCAAATCAAGCGGATCGCGACGCAGTTCAGTTTCATGGCTCCGGATGATTTTCTTGAGGAAAACATTCGCATGCATTCCGAGCTCGAACCGCTCGGAAGCCTCGGCGACCTCGGCTGGTATAACATTCGGATGATTCTCTGGACCCTCGGATACGAGATGCCGATTGCGGTTCGCAGTCGCATGATCCGTCAGGCGGGGCGCCCCGACAGCCCTGATGCGGTGCCGATCAGTCTTTCCAGTGAACTGGTTTTTGCGGGTGGGGTGACGGCGAGCTTTTATTGCAGCTTCGAAACCGAGCACCAGCAATGGGTGAATATCAGCGGAACAAAAGGCCACATCACGATGAATGATTTCGTGCTGCCTTACTTTGGTGCGGAAGTCGGATTTAACGTGGAGCAGGCGGAGTTCGAAGTCGATATCTGTCAGTTTCATATGGAGCGCCATTCACGGCGAGTCGCTGTTCACGAGCATGGAGACAGCCACCACACATCACAGGAGACGAAATTGTTTCGGTGCTTTGGCGATCTTGTATTGGGCGGCACGCCTGATGCTCACTGGCCCGAGATTGCACTCAAGACGCAGCAAGTCCTTGACGCCTGCCTTGTCTCAGCTCGCGACGGCGGACGCGAGGTAACTCTTTGATATGACAGAAAATATTCTACGCGGTTTGATCGGGGTGATCGTTCTCCTCGGCATTGGCGTGTTGATGAGCAAACACCGAAAAAAAATTAACTGGCGTCTCGTGATTGGCGGGATCGCCCTGCAGGTAATTCTTGCGGTGCTGATTCTGGCAACTCCCTTCAGCGTTGTCGTAGAAAAAATCTCGGCAGCTTTTGTGACCCTGTTAGGATTCAGTGATGTCGGAGCAGAGTTCATGTTTGGCACTCTGATCGATGCGAGCACCTATGGTTTTGCTTTTAAGGTTCTGCCGACGATTCTCTTTGTCGCCGCGCTGACTTCGCTTCTTTACTATCTGGGGGTGCTGCAGTGGATTGTTTTCGGCTTTGCCTGGTTCATGAAACGGCTCATGAAATTGTCGGGGGCAGAAAGCCTTGCCGCAGCAGCGAATGTTTTCGTTGGCCAGACTGAAGCCCCGCTCGTCGTGAAACCCTACATCGATCGCATGACAAGCTCGGAGCTGATGGCTCTGATGACCGGAGGGATGGCAACCATTGCTGGAAGTGTCTTCGGCTTGTATGTCGTCACCTTGGGCGGAGGGGATGTGGAGGCGCAGGTCGCGATCGCGAGGCAACTGCTGACGGCGTCGATGATGAACGCACCAGCGGCTCTGCTCGTCGCAAAAATTCTCGTGCCCGAGCGGGAAGAAGTTTCGGAGGATCTGTTCATTCCCAAAGAAAAGGCAGGTCGAAATGCGCTCGATGCTCTCGCCAAGGGAACAACGGAGGGACTCAAGCTTGCGCTGAATGTCGCGGCAATGCTGATCGTTTTCGTCGCGGTGATCGCGATGTTCAATGCGATTTTCGGTTGGGTCGGGGGATGGGGAAAAGGGGAAGACGGAGGCTACCTCGACGATCTTGTTGTCTATGCCAGTGGAGGTGTTTTCACAGGCCTCTCGCTGGAGGCTATTCTTGGATTTCTCTTTGCTCCTGTCGCACTCGCAATTGGAGCGGAGCAGGGTGATCTTTTGCAACTGGGTCAGCTGCTCGGAACGCGGATGGTGTCGAATGAGTTCGTTGCTTATCTCGAACTGGGAAAAATTAACGACGCGGGTGGCCTCAGCCCAAAAACCATGTTCCTCGCAACTTTCGCACTATGTGGATTCGCGAATTTCAGTTCGATCGGAATTCAGATTGGCGGGATCGGAGCTCTCGCACCGGAACGACGAAGTGACCTCGCTGCTCTTGGCTTCAAAGCGATGCTCGGTGGAACCATCGCGAGCCTGCTTACTGCAAGTATTGCGGGAATGTTTTTTGGGATTGCGTGAGGAAGAATGGTTCCCTCTGAATCCATAGGTTTATCTAAACGAATTCATTTACGGAGACAAAATTCGCGCCCATTCGCGAATACCCGCGAATGAAAAGAATCTGACGGGCTTCGAAAATTTGACCCGGAGTCTTCTGGACGGGCAAAATTAAGGAGGCGCTATTTCTTCGGCACCTTGATCTGTTGGCCGATTGCTAGCTCACGAAAATCGACGCTTCTGTTCAGGCCCATGATTTTCTGATGGTCGACTTTCAATGCCTTGGAGATTGTTGCCGGACTTGATCACATAAGTTTGAGTTACGGGTTTCGCTTTGGGCTTCTCCGCAGCAGGTGGCTTCGGCTTTTCCCTCTTTTCATCGACCGGCTTGATCAGAGTCGTCTCTTGCTCTTGTCCGAGCGAGTCGTTGATGCAACAGGCGGCGTAGAAAATGCAGAAAATGGCGGTGTGTCGTCTCATGATCAGATATCCAAGACTAGCACAATTCCAACGGTTTATAAAAGTATTACCCAGCTATGAGATACTTGAGACCAATCAGGAAAATGAGGGCGAAAACGACCTTCTTCAATGTTGAGAGAGGCAGGCGATCGAGAGTGAGCTTTCCGAGCCAGACGGCAACTGCGGCCGCGGGAATGGAGATTCCGACGAGAAGAAAGAGTCGCGGAGTGAAGTCCCCGTTTCCGAGCATGAGTAAATTTCGGACGACTACTCCTGCGATGAAAACTGCCTGCAAGGTGGCAACCATTTCGACTTTCGACCACGATCGTGAATAGACATAGGCGACGACGGGTGGTCCGCCAACGTTGTAAGCTCCTGCGAGAACTCCGCCGATGACTCCAAATCCGGCTCCGGCTTTTTTCGGAATCTTCCACTTAGAAATTCGGTCGGAGAGAAACTCGGCGATGGCGATGAGCATGAGAATGATTCCGAGCACGCGGACGACAAAGGTGTCATCGAGTTGTCGCAGAGAATAGTAGCCGATTGGAATCCCCAGCATCATACCGAGGCAGAGAGGTCCGGCATTTTTCAGGGAAAGGCCGGACCGGTTCGCGAAGACGATCATGAGCGTGACGGCGAGACTGGCCATCGTGACAAAGTTCACTGCGTCACGAACCGATATGACGAGCGGGAGAATCGCCATGCAGAGGATCGCACCGCCAAAGCCGGTCGCCGACTGGAGGTAGGCAGCAGCGAACAGGGTTGCCGCTACCACGATGACTACGAGGTCGAGATCCATCAGTTGGTGGAGTCGACTTCTTCGATATCGAGTTGCAGGGACGTTGATGGAAGGGCTTCGCCCTTTGGTGCGGAGACGAGCTCGGTGTCTCCGCGCTTCCTCCATTTCTTCAAAGCGAGTTCGCCCGAAAGTCGGCCCAGCTTGCTATCCGCGTAGCCGCTACCGACATCAAGAGAGGGGACGGTCCGAAGTTCGAAGTGGAGGTGAGCGAGGTAGTTGCCGTTTGCGGTCCCGATTGTCCCAAGTTTATCTCCTCGCCTTACCTGTCTTCCAACTGGGACTGACATGGAATCGAGATGGGCGTAGAAAGATTGGATCTGTGTCCCATCGACGAGTTCGTGGAGAAGAATGACAATGTTGCCCCAGCCATCGACAGGCCAGCCCGCGTAGATAACGAGACCATCTGCCGTGGCATAGACCGGATCTCCGAGATCAGAATTCCAGCCGCCAATCCCATTGAAATCATCGCCCAGGTGTCGGTTTGTCAGGAAAGGCTGGGCGTTGTAGGTGAGAGCACCAAGTCGACTTCCTACCGGTGATTCAAAATGGTCGGCAGTCGGAGCGGTGACCATCTCGATCGGAGAAGGGACGGCGAATGCAGGATCAAAAATGGCGTCTTCGCCGGCGCGGATCAGACCGATTCTGGCCTGATTCTCCGGATCCCAGTCGTAAGCAGGAGATTTGTCGCTGGTGCGCGCGACGAGGAAAAGGATCATCAGAATCGCTGCCACAACGATGAACAGTGGGAGCACAAAACGATGCCATTCCCGGAGGTGCAGTTGGATATCGAAATAGGGAATTTTCTTCAAGGCGTTTCCGGGGCTTGGTCGTGGTAACCGACCATGGCCTCGCGGACTTGAAGTTGTCAAGTCAGGGTGACATCGTGAGTCCATGACCTCTCGGTGTTTGCTACTGCTATTACTTTTGCTTTTTTCTTTCGGTTCCTTCGGAAGAGCTGGCGATAATCCGAACATTCTCATGATCGCTGTCGACGACCTTCGTCCGATGCTTGGTTGCTACGGAGATTCGCGGGCGAAAAGTCCGAACATCGACGAGCTCGCGGGACAGGGCCTCGTTTTCGAGCGGGCCTACTGCAACTACGCGAAATGCGGGCCGTCACGTTTATCGTTGATGACGGGACTGCGACCGGGTGCCGTCGGCATTTTTGGAAACCGGGAAACGGACGTTGTGAAGTTTCGGGAAAGGCGAGGGGATGCGACTCCCATGTCGCGCTGGTTTCGCGAAGCAGGATACGAGACGCGGTGCTTTGGTAAGATCTACCACGATGGCTGGGATGTGCCGGATGACTGGAGCGCCCCGCCTCGACCGGGCCGTGACCGGGAGATGTGGGAGGTGGCAGGGAAGGATCCGAAAACAGATCTGACGACAATCGCGGAGCGAACCGCGTGTCCGATTATCCAGTCTCCAGATGTCGACGATGAATATTTTTTCGCTGGTCGCATGGCGAAGGAGTTTTCTGACCTCCTCGAAAGTCGAAGCAGCGAGGAGCCATTTTTCTACGCCGTGGGTTTTCGGCGTCCCCATCTTCCCTTCATCGCACCGAAACGATACTTCGACATGCACCGACCCGACGAATCGTGGCTCGCGAAAAATACTGATCCGCCCAAGGGTGTCCCGTTTTTTCCCTGGTTTAACTCCGACGGCTACGTTGGCATGGCGAAGAAAGTTGGAGAGCCCATGCCGGAAAAAATGACTCGGGCTGATGCGATCGCATTCAATGGATTTGAGATGAGAAGTTATCTCGATGTGCCCTATCGCGGAACCATTGCGATGTCCCGACAGCTTGAACTCCTGCAAGCCTATGCCGCGTGCATTTCCTACGTCGATGCACAGGTCGGGAAGATTCTCGCGGCATTGGAAAAGACAGGGGAGCGTGATAATACGATCGTTCTCCTGTGGTCCGATCATGGTTGGCACCTCGGTGAAATGAGCGCATGGGGAAAAATGACGAACTACGAAATCGCAAATCGCATCCCGCTGATCATTTCCGCCCCCGGCGGCAAAACGGGAAACACAAAAAGCCTCGCAGAACTCGTCGACCTCTATCCGACGCTCTGCGATCTGGCAGGCGTGAAAAAACCCAATCACCTGGAAGGGGAGTCGCTCGTGGACACAGTTCGTGAAGGGAAGCTGGAAGAAGATCCCGTTCGCCACGAGTACGTTCGCTACAATGGTCGTTATCATGGCCGAGCTCTACGGACGTCGACTCATCGGTATGTGCGGTGGGTGAATCGCAAAGGGGAACTGGAGCTGGAGGAGCTATACAATCTGGAGACTGATCCGCATGAGACAACGAATCTCGCGTCAAGTCAGCCAGCGGAGTTGGAAGAACTGCGAGCCACTCTGCTGAAGCAGTAAAGACTCAGTTCACCAGTTCCTCCTTTCGCAAGAGTCGGAAACGGCTCGTAGCGTTTTTGTGTCTGGTCTTCGCTCGTCCTCACCTCAATCCCAAACGCGTCTCCAACTCTCCCCGCCACTTCACCGTTTCCTCGTTCCTTGCATCAGCATTGGCGGAGATGTTTCGTTCGTAGAATGTGATGAGCTGTTCGTGAAGTTCTTTTCGGATATCCTCGGAGAGAACTTCCGGCTGGGCAAAGTAGCTGGGCTTGGGGCTCGTGTTCTGGGCGATGCAGCGATAGAGAAAGATGCGGTCGTAGGTGCTTTTTAAGGGCAGCCGATCCAGCTCGCGGAATGTCTCTCGCAGGACTTCCTGGTTTGCATCGAATTTGCTGAGGAGGTGGGCGAGCTCGATTCCGTAGACCCAATTAGGGTTGCGGTAGCGATTCGTGGGATCGTACATTCCTGCGGTTTCTCTGGCGACTATGCCAAGGGTCTGCCGCACCAGGCTAAGCAGGTAGGCATCCATCGCTTTCTTACCGAGTTTCTTGCCGCCCTTCCAGATCAGTTCCGACCCGGCAATCCAACCGGCGGCGAGAAGCGGATTTGATGTGAGCAGCATTTTACCTCCCTGCCAGAGATAGCGCATCGGCTTGAGATAGGGCTGCAACTCTTCGTACTTCTTGTAAACGGTACTGGCCTTTCTCACGTTGTCGAAGGCCTTACGCAAATTCATCTGCTGGAATTCGACGACAGGAAGTTCTTCCAGCAAAAGGATGATCTGGATGGAGGCTCGGTTTACCGCCTTGAGAATGTCTTCGAGGTTCAGTTCGAGCAGAGGGCGGTCGGACTCGGGCTGGTAGATCCGGGCGATGGACTCGGTGAAGGAAACGAGATCAAGCAAGAGGGTTCGACTCTCGAATTTTCCTTCGCTCCAGTATACTCCGGAGGAAAAGCGTTGCAGCATCAGGTCGGCTTCGTCGTCGAGCAGCGTAGCGACGCGGTCGTCCATTGTCATGTGCGCTTCGTCTTTCCAATCGACTGCGTGTAGCAGTTTGTAGTCGGGAAACTCCATGAACTCTCCATAGGCCATGAGAACCTTTTCGAGATCCGCTCGCTTGCTGTCGAGTCGGCTCGCTTCGCCCTGGATGGCACGCCTCGCGATCTCGACGACGTCTTCTTCCTTTGGCTCTTCCTCTTCCCGAATGCGGGCGAAGCCGATGACCATCAATCCTGTGAGTGAGCCGATCACGAGAACCCAGCGCAGCCACTCGGGATCCGTTGTCGCAAAAAAGCCTCCGACTGCTAGAAGCGAAAACAAAATGCCCGCAGCGAGCCGTCCTCCACTGTTCAGGAGGGACTGCTTTCCAAGGGAGTTGGCGTAAGACTTTTCTTTTGCCTGTTCCTCTACCAACTCGATTTCTTCCATGGTCCTGAATCAGGAGCTTTTCACAGCTTCGTAGATCTCAGCCAGCTCAATGAGAAGCGGTTCCAGCTTCTCGTAGTAGGCGTCTTCCTCCATCTCGCCCTTTTTCCGGCGCAGGGCCTTTACCGAGCGTTCCAATTCGTTGCGTCGAGCGCGTTGTTCAGGAGAAAGGAGTTTCTCTAATTCGCTTCTGACGAGGACACGCTGCATTGCAAGTTCTCCATCTGGTGCCGCTTCTTTACTGGGAGTCTGGGTGGCGGTGACACCTTCATACCATTCGGCGCGGGACCCAAGCTTGTCTCCATTGTCATCGAGAATGGCGTGCTCGGTGGCGAGGCGGCTTTTGTTCTCGTAAAAACTCGCTACCTTTTCCGACGCGTAGATGAATCCCTCAAGAAGAGAAACTTGCTCGTCGTTGTCGACATCTGCATCGGTGAGGCCGCCGATTGCTTCCGCAAAATAATCGCCGAAACGGGTGTAGAAAACTTCCGCTTCATTCTTCGTTGCGGTTATGATGACGCGCTGTTCCCGAGATAGCTTTCTCACAAAAGAGCCGCTCGATGAAGCGGTATTGATTACGGTGAGTTCCCCTTCGTAGGCGTCGACCCATTTGGCCAGTTCGTCGTCGGTGAAATCAGGGCCGTGCAAATTGAACTTCACGGCGCGGCTGTCAAAACTGCCATGCCCGATCAGCACGATCCAGAGAGAGGGTTCCTCCACTTCTGCGATCGTTTTCTCAATTTGCTCGACGGGGGTGGAGCCGCCTTTTTCTTTTTCGATCCGCGTGAAGGCAGCGCCTCCTCGTTCTGCAGCTGTTTTCCAGAGATCGGCATTCTTGGAAAAGACTTCATCGTATTCGTCTGTTCCGGCAGTACCGACTACCACGAGAACGCGTAACTCTTCATCAGCGGTCAGGCTGAGATGAGGAAGCAAAATGGCGAGAGCCAAAAAGAAAAACCGGTTCATATCAAAGAATGCCCTGCTTGCGACGAATGATCCATTCTCCAAGGAAGAAGGCGAGCGCGAGGAGAAAGAGCCATGGTGCGTGCCATAGCGGGCGCTTTCGGACTTCCGTTACGGGCAGTTCAAGTCCTTCCAGCAACTCCGGGAGACTGGCAAGAGTATCGAGGGTGAACACTTCTCCGCCTGTGGCTGCGGCGATTGCCTCAAGGCGTTCGCGATCCGGACCGAGATGGGCAAACTCGCGCGCTTCCGGATTGAAAGATCGAGCTGTTTCGGCAGTGCCGATTTCTTCTCCATCTCCGTCAACGACTGTTGCCTTCACCAGATAGCCGCTCCCCGCATCAGAAGCATGCTCGGCGGTAAACAGGCCCGGTTCGTCGAGTGAGGGCTCTGCCGTAATCTGGGTCGTCTCTCCCGCATCATCCGTCACGGAGAGGACTACGGTCGCGTCATCCTGCTCTCGGAAATTCTCCTGCCGAACTCGGACGGAAAGTTTTGTCAGGGGAAGTCCGCCGGCATCGAGTTCCTCCTTCTCCATTTCAACGCGGCTTGGAACTTCGGCGACGCTCCAGCGCAGCAACTGACGCCATGTCTTCGCGAGCTCGCCCTGCTGCTCTGAGTCCTTCATTGCCCAGCGCCAGAAATCCGCAACCGGGACAGCCGCTGCTTTTCCTTCTCCATATCGCTGCGTCACGATGGCAGGGAGGGTGCGATCCTGGGCGTCTTTCACGGTGGCGAGCAGACTCGCTCCGGGCTTGATCGCGTTGAGTTGGTTGACGGCAAAAAACGGAGGCATGTAGGCGAGGCGAGTCACTTCTTCCTCCTTGCCGGCACGCAGACGCATCCATGGGGCGAGCCATCCCTCACGAGTGAGGTTGTAACTTGCTTCCAGGGCGGGCTCGCTCGGGGCTGACCTTTCGAGGTAGACTGGGAGGATGCGGGCAATGGGGGTGTTGTTCCACTGACCGGGCTGAAAGGATTCCTGACCTCCGAGCATGATCAATGTTCCGCCACGGCGGGAAACGAATCGTTCGATTAACTCCTGTTGCTCGAGAGTAAAGAACTCCGCCTCGATATCATCGAGAATGATTGTTCGATAGTGGGGAAACAGTGCTTCCTCGGTAATGGGAAAACCATCGCGTAGCTCTTCAGGAGCAGCGGTATTCAGGCGGACGAGGACAGGCTCGTCGTAGCGCTGAGTCTCTTCCGGAATGTCGCTCTGGAATCCGCGGAAAAGAGGATTGCTCGATTCACCGGTGCGTCCACGCCATTCGAATTTTGGTTCCCGCTTTGCGATTCGAATCAACCCTACCATGTCGAGTTCAGCATCTTCGGCGATGGAGCGTCGGAGAAATTTGTATTCCCAGTTGGGTCGACCGCTCACATAGAGAACGCGGTAGGGGCCGCTTCCCGGATTCACGACGACGCGTTGCTGGTTGTTGGCTTCTGTCGCCTCCGCAATCGGGTTTTCTCCTTTCTGTCGAATCCCTACGGTGAGGAAGGACACCCCGGGAGGAATCGCTCCCAGTCGGATACGAACCCTCCTCTTGTGGGCACCTGGTTCATTCGGAAAAGCGACGGACTCTTTCCCGAGTTCGTTGCCCTTGTCGTTGGCGACGAATATCTCAACGGGTTTCGGGAAAACACCGAGCGCTCTGGCATCGATCGTCAAAGTGATGCGCGCGTCTTCGAACTGAGTTGTCTGAGCATCGACGCGAAAGATCGAAAGGTCATTCGCGTCAGGTGCTTCTTCTCCGATCACGATGGGAAAGATCGGTGTTTTTTCCTCTGCGGCATTTGCTGCCTCGAGCCAGGCTTCCCATTTTTCCGTATCGGTTGCGTTGCCATCGCTCAGCAGAACCGAGGCGACATGGGGGCGATTCTGGAAGCGAGATTCGATGCTGTTGAGAGCAGCGACGAGATTCGAGCCGGGGCGGGAAAAATCGAGATCGCTGTAGTCGTCGGTGCGGCGAAGAGTTCGGTCGAAGAGAAAAGTCTGCAGGCGAAAGGTGTCTCCGATCTTCTCCAGCCATTCGGGAAAGACTGCTGCTTCATCGGTCGCCAGAGCCGCTTTCAGTTGCTCGGAGGGAGCGGGTTGTTGCTTTGTCAGGGGAACGTTGATTCCTGAAGAGTTATCAGCCACGATGACGACATCATTGGCATTTTTCTTTGGTTGCTCATCGAGATGAACTGGCTCCATGAGCGCGAGCACGAGCAGAACGAGCCCAACAGCTTTCAGGAACAGAGCGAAAAACTTCGCCCCTCCGCGGAGAGGGGAAGAGCGATAGCTGAGAAAAATAATCAGCAGAGCAGCTGCTCCCAGGCCAGCCGCAGTCCAGCCCCACGACTCGCTCGCAAAGGCGATCGAGGCGAGTGTTGGGGAAAAGCTGGAGGAGCTGAGAATCATAGATGAAGAACCGAAGGTGGGCGCGAATGATCGCCACCGCCAAGTCGCCGCGAATGATTGAAGAATCTTCTGCGAAAGTAAATCAGTGAATATTCGAGTTAATGAGTGGTTCGTTTTCGCTGCTTTAGTTTCCCGCGCCGAGCTGCTCGTAGTATCGCCGAACCAAGTCACGAAATTCCGAAGGCACGGGATCGCGATCGATGGGGGCGAGTGGATTTTCTTTGTTCAGCTTGGCAATTTCTTCACTGATACGCTGGCGCAGTTCGACCAGCGGTTCCGTGATGCGCTGATCGATAGCTCCTGCTTGAGGAGCCTGATTGTCGCGGGAGAAATCGATTCTCATCTGGCGGGCGTTATCGGCGACACGTCTCGCGTCGTCCCGGAGTTCCTGCTGCTGCAGCATTTCACTGATCCGGCCAAGTCGGTCACGGAAGTCTTCGTAGTCCTCACCCGTGATAGCACCCTCTTCCCGCTTCTCGGACTGCTGGTTAAAAAACAGTTTCTGACTGCTCAATTGTCCGCCCGTAGGCATCTGCCCGCCACGTCCGTCTCCACCCGTGCTGAGGGCGCCGCGTCGGTTTCCTGAATTGCCTGCCATCTGTTGCTGGCCTTCACCTTCACCCTGGCCTTTACCTTTACCTTTGCCCTTACCCTTGCCTTCTGCTTTGGCCTGTCCTTCCTGACCCTTGCCTTTCTCGCCAGCTTTACCCTGACCCGGCTGAGGCGCCCCCGGCTGCTGACCTTGAGCGAGGCCTTTCTCGCCCTTTTCTCCTTTACCTTTTCCGGCTTTTTCACCCGAACCTCTCTCGCCGGCCTTGCCTTCTTCCTGTCCGGGGCCTGGTTGCGGAGTTGAGCCTTCTTCTGGGTTCTCTCCCGAACCAGCCTCTGCTAAATTTTGTTCGCCTTTTCCTTCGCCTGCTTTCTGACCTTTTTCGCCAGCCTTGCCTTTACCTGGTTGTGGTTGTCCCTTTTCCCCGGCCTTTCCAGCCGAGGCCTGTTCGCCAGGCTGCCCTTCGCCAGACTTGGATTCCTGTCCTTCCTGACCTTGTCCATTCTCTGCCAACTCGTTCGGCTCACCTTCTCCGGTAGCGGGATCTTCGGTCTTTTCTCCGCTTTCAAACAGTCTCTTTGACTCAGCTTCCGTCTGTTCGATCAGTTGGTCCAGCTCGGAGCGGGCAAGACGCAATGCATCGGCTTCGCTACCGAGAACGCTTTCGGCGGCTTGCTCGATGCTTTCTTTGAGTTCTTCAATTCCACGCGAGGCGGCTTGCTCGGGCTCGATTGCCTGATTGGGACGATTGTAAAAGGTGTAGTCCCGGGCATCCTCGAGTGATTCCTGGGTCCCATTCATCATCGTGTTGCGGACGGCTTCGTAGAGGGAATCTGAGAGAATCGGTTCGGACTCCTCGGCTTCTTCGCTGAGACGCTTCATCTCCTCGATCACGTCGCTGAGATTGCGGGATTGATCGGAAAGTTCTCGAGCAAGCTCGCTACGCGCTTTCTGCTCCTCTCCCGAGTCGAAAGGATCGTCTGATCGGCTCTCCGAGAGGTTCTCTAGTTTCTCACTGATCTGCTGCTGATTTTCAGCCAGCTCCCGAGCAGAATCCCGGATGCCGCGCATCTCTTCGGCGAAACGATTGGAAGTCCGCTGCCGAAAGTCTTCCTCCATATCTTCCAATTCTTCCTGCGCGCGGGTCGCCGAGTTGGCCGCGTCTGCGAGGTCGCCTTCCTCCAGTTTGTCGGCCGTCTCCTTAATGTTCTCGCGTGCCCTATCCAGTTCCTCTCGTTCTTCGGCCAGTCGCGTCTGATTTTCCTGGGAATCCATGCGCTCGGACAGGTTGTCCGTTTCGCGGAGCAATTCCCGCTGCTCTTCCTGGAGACGTTTGAGCTGGCGTTCGATCTCTTCTTTTTCCTGCTGGTTTGCGTCCTGCAGTTGTTCTTCGAGTTCCTTGATCTTCTTCGCGATCGCTTCCTGACGTTTCGCGAGTTCCTTCAATCGGCTGAGAATGGCTAGATTCTCCTGTTGCTCTTCTGACTGTTGCTCCTCCTGGGCTTTGGAGTTTTCCTCGTATTTCAGCTCCTTCTGCTCGAGCTCGAGATTCATGTTCTTTTGTCTCTGCTGCTGCGACTGGCCTTTCGAGGGCTCCTTCTGCATGGAGATTTCTGACTCCCGATTCCGTGCTTCGATGAGTTTGGCGAAAACGGAACGCGCGGTCTGGTGGGCGGGAGAGATCAGATTCCCGTCCCGCTTTTCCGCCACTTCAGCGAATTGCGTCGCGGCGTCACCCATCAGTTTCAGTGCTTCGGTGTAGATCTCTTTCAGCTTCGCGTCCTCCGCTTTTTCGATGACCTCGCCGGCTTTATCCGCAACCACCAGTTGCGACTTGGCGACGACGTCGATGTCACTGATCCATTCCTCGATCTTCTTTCCGATATCGAAATCTCTCCGTAACTTCCACGCGGCGTTGATGACTTCTTTCTGCAACTCAAGCAATTTGCCGGAGTCTCCACCTTCTCCACCTTCCCCGCTCTGTGGCTGGCCTTCGCGGATGATTTCTTCAAAAAAGCGCACCTCGGCGAAAAACATGTCACTGGTCGTGCGCCTGATTTCTCCCTCGCTGTTGCGATCTTCTGCCCAGAAGTAGTAGGTCAGAAGCTGCTTTGGCTCGGCGTCCAGTTTTTCCATCTCCACGCTTGAGATTAGTGGGTGCTGTTTGCCGCCTGGGAGTGGCGTTTCGGTCAGGGTTTCGGAGACTTCGTCGCCGATGAACTGGTAAGCGAAGCCAGCCTTTTCAATCTTCACGTCGTCCTGAACGGTTGCTTCAATCGGCAGCTCCTGAACGGCTGAAATCTCGAAATCCTTTCCCGGAAAGGTCAGTTTCAATTCCGGTGGCAGATTTTCTTTCACATTCACCGTGAGCCATGGCGGACGTTTGTTGGAACGATCTGCTTCGTCGATGAGGTGAACTCGGTAGCGCTGGCTTTTCAAGGGCAAATGCGAGGCGACGAGGATCGTGGGGTCGGAGGAATCAGGCTTCAGTGGGATGGAGACTTCGTCTTCACCGTAGAGCTCGGCGAATGCGAGCGGCTTGTTGACCTGCAATCTCCATTCGACTTCGGAACCTTCCATCACGGTGATTTTTCGCGTGTCGGTAATGGTCTCCGGCCCTTTCTCAAGAAATGCCGGGGATGTGATCACGGCATCCGCATGTTCCAGTTTGGGAAATTCAAAAACCTGGATCGAAAAGGATTCGGATTGCGTGTTGTCGAAGCGGACAAAATATTCCCCGGCGAGGTCCACCTTGGGAAGGAGGGCGGAAAAATCTCCGTCCTCGAGGCCAATCTGCATCGGGACGCGTTTTTCCCCATCGGCGTTTTTCATGACGAGCATGGCATCCGGTGGGGCCTGCTCAGGAAACGTAGCTTCGACAACGAGGCGCGAGCCTTTCTCCAGTTCCACATCGCCAGGTGAAACTTCGATCACAATCTCTGGAGCTTCGGGAACTTCCTCTTTGACGAGATTCTTGGTGGCAATGTCAGGGCGATTCCCGGGACCCACTCCGAGCAACAACCAGATCGATAGGCAAAATGCGATGACGGCAGCAAACTGCGTCCACGCCGCAGCGAGGAGGCGACGAGCGGAGACTTTGCGCACCCACTGGTTTTTCACAGCGTGTTCCGAGACTTCGGAAAAAAGCTGTTTCTGGAGATAACCCAGCTCGCCATTCTCGTCGGGCTTCTGATCCATCGCCGCGAGGAGCGCCGAGCGGAGGTCGGGGTGATTTTCCTCCACTTTTTGCGCGAGATACCGCATGTCTGGCTGTCGCGATGCGCGCGCCAGGCAGATCCCGGCAAGCAAGGTAAGAACACCGAGCCACCCAAAAACCACTTTCCATGACCACCAGTCGCGAAAGATTGCCATCGCGAGAAGGCCAAAAAAACCAATCGTACCCAGCGCGAGAACGAAAATCACGACGCGCCGGCGTCGAAGCGTTGTCTCCGCATCCAGAATAGGATTGAGAATTTGGGCGAGAAGTTTTTCGATCATTTCAGACAAAGTTGGTTACGCCGCAGCTGGTTCGTTGGTGGATGAGGACCGTCCCGCTAACCACGATTCCGCGATCAGGAAGATCAGGGCGGCAAGGATGAGCCATTTCCACAGCTTCTGAGACTCTTCTTTCTCCTCCGATTCTAGACGTTCCAGCTGGGTTTTTGTTAGCTTGCTGCGGTCGGCTTCGATGGCTTCGTTGATGAGGGGAATGTTCCATTCTTGGAAAGAGGCAAAGGGATCGACTGGGGCTGTGTTGCCCTCGGTGGGATGAAGATTCACAGCGACGAGTTGTTTCGACTCTTCTTCGGAACTTTCCTTCTCATAGAACCCCGGCTTGCTGTGTTCGGTTTCGCCGACATACAAAGTCGCTGCCGAGCGAATGCTGAATCCGGTGTGCTCAAGAATCGAGAAAAGGAGGGGCACAAATTTCGATGAAAGCGCGAGTTGGCTTTCGCTGGGCTCCCAACCTGAAAGAAAAGCGAAAACCGTTCCCTTTCCAACTTTCGTTTCCACCAGGGCGGGGAATTCTCCGTCAAAACTTGCGAGGACTCGCGTATCGTCTTCGAGATCCTTGGGTAGGGAAAGGATGCGGTGCTTCCAGAATCGAATTTTGGTGAAATCTCTGATGCGTGCGCGGGCGAAAGGCTCGAGTACGGAGTGCTCGAAATCGAGATCAGCAAAGAGAGCGTAATCATCAACATCGGCTTCGCTGATTTCCCAGGATCCTTTTCCTGTAACGGCTGCGAGCGCGCTGGCCTCGGCATTCGAAGAGGGAACGGCGATGACGAGCCCGCCTGCTTCCGCAAACTTCTGCAATCGTGCCCCGGCTTCTGCGGACCACGACCCGGCGGCTACGATGACTTCGGTTTCCTCAGGCCATGGATCGCTTGGATTTACTGCGACGGTGACAATGGGATTCAAGGTCGGCGTTGGTTGCAAGGCGCGGCGGAGGTAGAAAAGCGGCGACCCTGCAGACTCGGCCGGAGAATCCCCCGCCAGAAAATGAACCCGCAATGGGCGAGCGCGGACTGGAGAGACATAGATCTCGTTGTCGAAGAGGTGATTGTCACCCTCGACTGCGAGAATGCCGCGTTCCGCAGCATCCGGTCTTGGGGTGGATGTCAGGATGCGGCTAGAGCCCGGAGCGATTGTGGCTTCGACGGCTGTATCGGGGAACCCTTTCCAGGAAAAAACGGCAGAAGCACTTTCTGAGTCAGCCGCGTTCCGGATCCGGACGCGGTATACTTCCGCTTCTTCGATGTTTGCTCGTGGAGGTGTCGCGGCAAGATTCGCGGAGAGGTTGCCGGGAGCTTTCACTGTCAGGGCGACCGGTTTTACCTCCACTTCCTCGGGCCAGGCTCCCTCGCGGAGTCGATCAGTTTGCGCACCCTCCTGAAAGTCACTGATGATAACGAGCTCGCGCGTTCGAGCCGGGCTGTCCGCGTCGGCCGCGAGCAGGAGATCGGCAGCTTCGACCATCGCCCCTCCGATGTCCGTTCCTTTCCAGGTCAGGGAGTCCTTTTTCAGAAAGCCGTCGATGGCGGCGGCTCGGGCGCGTTCTCCGAGAGCGGCCCACGATGGCAGGTCCGCCAGCACTGTGAGTTCCTCGTCAAAAACAGCAAAGGCGACTTCGTCATTGGTGCCATAGCGGGATAGAGCATCCTTCGCTTCAGTGAGGGCTCGTTGCCAGAGATCCTCCCGCTGCATTGACGCGCTTTGATCGACGAGAATAACAGCCCGGGTCTTCGCGGCAACTTCGTTGGGGAGAGTGAGCGATCGGAAGAAAGGTCGGGTAAAAGCAAAAGCGAGGAGAAGAAGCGCGAGGCAGCGGAGCGCAAGAAGCAGCCATCTCTCCAGCCGGGTTCGGCGTGTAAGGCGCTCCGGCGTTTTCTCCAGAAACATATGGGAGCTGAACGGAATATGCTCCTTTGGCGGACGCCTCCGCAAATGCAGCAGAATCGGCACCGCAAGGGCGGCGGCTCCGAGGAGATAGAGCGGGAAAAGAAAACTCACGACAAAGAGAAATCTGGCATGCTTTCAAATGCCCGGCGAGCACGTTTTCGCGGGGCGATGGGATGAATCCGTATGCAGAAACTCTTGCCTCTGCTTAGGAATTTACTCGCGATCGGACTTAACCCTCTTGAGTGCAGGACCTAGCAGGGTTGATTGGCTGGCCCAACAGGGTCAGGTATCAGGGGTCGAGTTCTCTTCCTGACTTTTCGTTTCGCTCACGACCTCTGCATCCACCGTGATCACATCGGGGCGATTTACCGTTTCGGGTGGTGCTCCCATGGCTTCTCCTGCCACGCGGATTCGGTCCTTGAGTTTGGTTTTTACGACCGCTCGGACGATGTCGCGCACGTTTGGAATCAGAAGAGAAAATCCGATCGCGTCGGTAAGAAATCCGGGAGTCAGCAGGACGGCTCCGGCGATTAGAATCATGAGCCCATCCATGACTTCTTCATGGGGCAGCTTTCCGGACGAAATCGCTGCCTGATACTTGTGCAGTGCCTTGAGTCCCTGGGACTTGGTCAGGTAGGCTCCGAGCACTGCGGTTATGACAATGATCGCCAAGGTGGTCGGAATCCCGATGCGATTGCCGAGCGCCATAAAGATGCACAGCTCAAGAACAGGGACGCCGATGAAAAGTAGTAGAAGTCGGAGAAACATGGTTTTGCCTTTTGGTTCCTTGTAACTGATACGTGTAATTGCCCCGAATCATACAGTGGAATTTCACCGTGATTTTGTAACGCTTTGACAGCTTTTGCGATGATCAGGTTACACTGGGGCTATGAAGAGGTTAGTTACACCGTCCGATATTGGTGGTAGCAGAAATTTGCCACACGGTTTCGCCGAGGCACTACGCGGTCTCTTCGGGGATATCGCGGCAATGCTTGAGACGATACCCGCCATCGACAGGCAGGATCGTGCCGGTGATGTAGTCAGCTTCGCGGGAGCAGAGATAGGCGGCGGCATGCCCGACATCCTCCGGTAATCCGAGCCGTCCCCAGGGGAGTTTTTTCGCCTCTGCGGCCATGGTTTCGTCGTTGTAATGATGACGTTCGCCCGGAGTATCGATCCAGCCGGGTTCAATCGAATTGACGTTGATGTGGTGCTCGAAAAGCTCCACGGCCATAGTCTGCATCATGGTATTTACGGCGGCTTTGGCAGCACTGTAGGCGACGCACCGGGCGTTGGGAATGCGGGCGAGGACGCTGGTGATGAAGACTATTTTCCCCGTCTTTTCGTTTTCCACGAGATGCTGGCAAACGAGTTGGCTCATGTTAAAGGCGCCGAGAAGAGCGGAATCGAGAATCGCCTCGAAGTCTTCGGGCTTGTAGTTGAGAAAGCTTTCCCGGCGATTGAAAGCGGGGACGTGGACGAGGCAATCGACCGTGCCGAATTCGTCGAGGGCGGACTGAAGGGTGTTTTCCGACCCTTCGCGGGTGAAGGCATCAGACTCGACGCCGACACACGACACTCCGAGATTCCGAATCGTTTCCACGCCGCTGGCTAATTCTTCGCTGCCGGGTCGATCGGATAAAACAATCGATGCTCCGGCACGCGCCAGCTGCTTTGCACAGCCGAGGCCGATTCCGCGTGCTCCTCCGGTGATGATGGCGACTTTTCCTTCCAGGCTCATGTTGCGGAGTGTAGCGGATCAGGCGCGATTTGCGAAAGACTCTTTCACGTGAGTATCGATCGAAACCGACTCTTGACCGATGCGGCTTCTCTGCTGAGCTTGCGCCGTGACCGAAGAACAAAAACAGCAATTGGAAAGTGGCATTCGTGATGTCGTGGATTTTCCCAAACCAGGGATCGTTTTCAAGGACATCACTCCTCTATTGGCTAACGGAGATCTTTTTCGCCTGACCACGGAACTCTTTATCGAAACTCTCAATGGGCAGGTGCCGGACAAGATTATCGGGATCGATGCTCGGGGCTTCATCTTCGGTGCGGCGATCGCAGATCGTTTGGGCGTAGGGTTTATTCCGGTTAGGAAAAAGGGCAAACTTCCCTGGGACACGACAGGTGTGGCCTACTCGCTCGAGTACGGCGAAGCGCATGTCGAGATTCACAGAGATGCTGTTTCCGAGGGCGAGAAGGTGATGCTGGTTGATGATCTACTCGCGACGGGAGGGACAGCCGGTGCGGCAATCAAGTTGGTGAAGGAGCTCGGCGGGGACATTCTCGGGATGGCCTTTTTGATAGAGCTGGCCTTCCTCGAAGGGCAAAAGAATCTGGACCCTGACATTGATTTAACGTCTCTGCTGACCTACTGAGTGTGTTCGTTAGTATTCCTTCCTATGAGCTACGAAAGTGACGTCCTGCGGGATTGGTATCTGCTATTTCACTACGGAACGCCGGAGGAAATTCTGGCCGATGCTGGTTTCGATTTGGCGGGTTTGTCGAAAGGCTGCACCCGATTTCCTGTCGCGACGGTTGAGGCTGCGAATGTTACCGAGCCTATCGGACGAGCACTCGATATTGGCTGTGCGGTTGGGCGGTCGACTTTCGAACTGTCAAAAGTTGCAGACGAAGTCATCGGAATCGATTTCTCACAGAGTTTTGTCGACGTTGCGGAGGAAGTCCGGTCCGGGAAAGAGCCGATCTATCGACGTTATTCGGAGATGCATTTGAGCGAGGAACTTAAAGCTCAGATTCCGGAAGGAGGAAAGCCGGAGGGGGTTTCTTTTGAGCAGGGCGACGCCATGAATTTGCGCGCTGACCTTGGTTCTTTTGATCTGGTCCATGCGGCGAACTTGCTTTGTCGCTTGCCCGAACCGCTGCGCTTTCTTCATCGCCTTTCTGATCTGGTGAATCCTGGGGGCACGCTGGTTATGGCAACTCCGGCAACCTGGATGGAAGAATACACGCCCGCAGAAAATGCGCCGAAAGGGCGAACACTGGATTTTCTGCAGGAACATCTCGCCGATTCCTTTGAGCTTCGCGAGGTGAGTGAAATTCCATTTCTCATTCGTGAACACCAGAGGAAGTTTCAGCTCAGCACATCGCAGACGAGCGTCTGGGTGAGACAGTGAGGCTACGCAAATCAGTCGTCGACAGAGGGGCGCAGAGCGATGAGGCTGGGCGCCTCATGAAAAATACGATTGTCTATCTTACGGTTCTCTCTGCAGGTCTGTTTCTCGGTTCCTGCGAGAAAGCTTCCGACGGTGGTGCCGCTGGCGGTGACACCAAAAAAGCAGACGGCTGGGTTTCTCTTTTCGATGGAAAAACCCTTAACGGCTGGAAGCCATCCACTCTCGGTTCTGCCGAATACTCTGTCGTCGATGGAGCAATTCACGGCGTTACAGTCGAAGGCAGTCCGAATACCTTTCTTCTCAGTGAAAAGCAGTTCGGCGATTTCGAACTGGAGTTCGAGGTGAAGGTTCATGACAGCCTGAATTCCGGATGTCAGATTCGCTCACGGGAAAAGGCAGAGGCCGACCTTGCCAACACCGGTAAGAATGGAAAGCCGGCGAAAGACCTCAACCGTTTCTTCGGTCCCCAGGTTGAGATTGAAGCGTCTCCCGGACAAGCAGGATATATTTACGGCGAAGCAACTGGTCGCGGTTGGCTTTCTCCTGAACCACAGGACAAAGAGCACTCCCATGATTTCATGAAAAATGGTGAGTGGAACAAGTTCCGCATCGTAGCTAATGGCGTTCGGATTCAGACCTTTATCAACGGCAACGCTGTCGCTGACCTTTCTGATGAAGGAATCTACGAGACGCATCCCAAGGGCCACATTGGCTTGCAGGTGCACGGTATCAAAAAGGGAACGGGTCCTTTTGATGTTTCCTGGAAAAACATTCGCATCAAGGAACTGAAGTAAGATTTTTCTCCCGAATCAAAACGCGTTGGTGCGAGCAATCGTGCTAACGCGTTTTTTGTGCCCTTTGCTATTCGCCCCAGATACTCACCAACTCAGGAGCGATACCTCCAACGATGTTGTTGTGCCCCGCTCCGCGAACGGAGATAAACTGTATCTTTGATTGCGATTCATCCGAGGCGGCCAGGGCCCGTCCCATCGAGTCGGGGATAAGCTTGTCTGAATCTCCGTGAAAGATAGTCACCTCGATCTCGCGACCGGATGCGAGCAGGCCGTCGATGGATTTCTCGTTGTCGTATCGATGACGGAGAAAGGGAACGACTGCAGGACCCATCTGCTGGCGCGCCATTGCCGCCATCGTCGTGAAGGGAGCGATCGCGATGACACGATTCAGTTCGTGACGATGGGCAAAATCGAGCGCGACGGCGCAACCCAGCGATTGTCCAGTCGTGCTTGAGCGCTCCAGGAGTTCCTTCTCGGAAATGCCAAAACTTTCCGCGAGCGCGGGGATGGCAGCATCGATGGATTTAGCGATCCGGTCCGGACTGGGGCTGCCCTCGTTGAATCCGTATCCTGGATAGTCGAAAAGAACGAATGCGACTTCAGGGTTTTTGACTGCCTCGACCAGTCCGAGCCAATCCAGGCCAACAGAACCATTCCCGCAGAAGATCCACCAGATTCGTTTCGGTGGGGTGCTGCTTTCCCGCTTGGGCAGAAGAAGATATTGCTTCTTCCCATTGGAAAAAAAGGAAAGTGCCTGCACACGATCGAGCCCTTCCGTAGACGAGTGGTACTTTCGTGGAAAGTAAATGAACCGCCCCTGACAAAAATATAACACAGCGATAAAGAGCAGAGCCAGTCCAAGGATGGTGATGACCAGCCCCTTCATCCGGATTTACTTCTTTCTTTTGAAAATCGCAACATGGCGATCCACGGATTTCCCTTCCGTTATCAGTTCCCGGGTCTCGGAGTTGAATTCGGAACTAATGAGTTCGCCGCCGAGTCGCTTGATCGCTTCCAGCGCGAGCTCGTGCTCCTTATCGAAATAACTCGTGATGATGAGACGACCTTCGTCATCCAGTTTTCCCAGGGCCTGATCGTAAATTTCTTCCCAGGTCTTTGCGCCATTCCAGTAGTTCTGGTGGCGCATGAATACGAAGTCGAAGTTTTCTCCCAGTTCCGCGTGTTGATCCAGCTTGCTTGCGTCTCCAGTGAGGAATTCGCACTCGCGAGTGCCGGGGCGGTTTTCCAAATCCCGCTTTCCGCCGAAGCGTCGCTGGGCGTCTTCGATTTCCCGCGCCCGGACATCCATTCCCGTGAGACGAACTTCCCCGTCTTTGTTGCCACGGAGGTCAGCGATGAAGTCGGTTAGCACCTCAGCTTCCCGACATTCCCCGCAGGCGATGTCGAGAATGCGAGTCTCGTCGCGGCTCTCGAGTCGCCGACGAACCTGAGCCTCATCGTCTCCGAGCACCTTTCGGAGCATCTTCTTGAGACGGATGAGGTCCTCTTCGTCTTCGGATCGGAATTTTGCCGACATGAAAGGCTTGCCCTTGGATTATTCAGCCTTTTTGTCTTCGTGGTGCTTCTGATAGTGCTCTTTCAGCACATCGCGACCGAAGTCACCATCGAAGTCACGCCAGACCGCATGAACATGGTTGGCGTCGTTCTGTGTGTTGGCATATTCGAGAAGGAAGGTGGGACCCTGGACGCGGTAGTAGTGGGGATCTCCTTTTTCCGTTCCACCGGCCCAGGCGAAAATGATCTTGTCGAGCCCGGCTTCTTCAATCTTGGCGAGCTCGTCTCTCGCGACCTTGTCGCGGGTGCGCTTTACGTAGACGCGAATGAGTTGCTGCAAATTTTGCTGCTGCTCCTCATTGAGAGCGGACTGGGCAATGCCAGCGTCGCCTAGGGACTCCACGGTCGACTCGGCTGCGGTGAGAATATCGCGCGGGGCTTTTTCCTCAACGATTGCTTTGGCACGCTGTTCGTCGTTCAGTGATTGGACGAGGCGGCGGGCGACATTTTCTTCCCGAGCGAGAACCTGGAGGCCTTTGCGCTGGCCCTTGGGAATTTTGCCGGGGTTCGATGCGAAGAAACTGGGCGTAACCGAAGTGACTTTTCCATCGGCGATTGTGAAATTGAGCGAAAGGTGGTGGCCCTCCATTTTCCATCCCCAGGCCTTTGCGCCGGGTTCACCAAAAACGGTGAAGTAGTACATCTCCGTATCGCGCTTTGCATCCTGCTCCATCTCCCAGAGGACGTGCTCGAGGCTCATGATCTGCGTGCTAGTAAGATACCCTCGGTGGCTCAGGCCCGTGCTGAGCAATGCATAGGCGAGGTGGCGCTGCTGGGGCTCCATATCCTTGAGGGTGAGACCAATCCGCATTTCCTCACCTTCGAAAGGCTTCGGAATGAAATGCCAGTTTTCCCGTTCTTCAGCGGTGAGCTTGTAGGTGGCCTGAGCTTTTTGTTCCGCAGAAAGCGCCTGTAGCCAGACTTTTGCGGCATCAGCCATTTCTTTGGCTGCCTCGTGAGCGGAGAGTGTGGAGCTGCCAAAAAGAGCAACAAGGGTCAAAAAGGAAAACAATGGTTTCATGGTCGCGTAGTTAGCCAAGGATTTCGGGAAAGGGCAAGGGGGCAATTCGCGCCTCAGTCATTTCTATTTGTGCCAAAAAAGCCTCTCATCTCTGTAACGGAGCTTCTCCCGGCATCGTCTTTCCCTGTGAATAACCTTGGGAGAAATCCCAAACTTTCGCTATCTTCTCATAGATTGGGAATCGCCCGATGGGGAACTGGTAGACCATGTTCTTTTTTGAAACAGCCCGGACCAAGTATCACGTGGAAACCGAAAATACGGAGACCAGACCTGATGAGTCCGAATTGGTAGGCCTCGCGCAGCGTGGAGACGAAGACGCGTTTGTCGAGTTAGCGAAACGCTATCGTCCCAAGGTCTGGTCGACGGCATCCCGGTTTGCTCGTTCGCGGGCGGAGTTGGAGGATCTGACGCAGGATCTCTTTCTGAAGATCTGGAAAGGAATACCAGGCTATCGCGCGGACTCTCCGTTCGAGAATTGGCTGATGACGGTGACGGTTCGGGGCTGCTATGATTTTCTTCGCAAGCATCGCCGACGCCGCGAGACAGAAACCCTGGTAGATCCGCAGGAAAGTCGGGAAGCTCGCGATGAAACGACTGAGCGTGACCAAAACCGTCGCGATGCCTGGGAAGCTGTTCAGGTTTTGCTATCCCACCTGAATGCAAAAGACAGGACGATCATCACATTACTCGATCTGGAGGAACGAGGAGTTAGAGAAACCGCGCGACTCACCGGTTGGAGTGAATCCAATGTAAAAGTTCGGGCTCATCGAGCGCGGAAAAAGATGAAGACAATTTTTGAAGAACTGGGAATGGAATCATGAAAGAAGAAAATTCTATGGAACACCTGTTTGAAAAGGCAAAAGAGATCCTGCCCTTTGGCGAAGCCGGAGAATTCGGATTTGAGACGCGGCTGCGAGCCGCGATGGCAGATGCCTCGCTGGGCTTTTCCGAGACGATCGCACGGTTTTCGTGGCGGTTTTCTTTTGCCGTATTGCCGGTCGCGATTGGTATCGCTGTCTTTCTCGCCTTTCAGCAACACGGAGTTTTGCCGGAGGGGCTCGGTGGGCTCATGGTTCAGTGGTCTCAGTATTTTCCTGTCGAAATCTAGGTATGGCTGGAAAAACCAAACTGAAAGCAGGTTGCGGCGTAGCCTTGGTATTCGCAGGAGGATTTCTCTGCGGAGTCATCGCGCTGTTTATCCTGATGGTGAAAGTAATTCCCCTCAGCGAAGGATGGCGCGACGAGGAATCAAAGAAGTTTGTGGTAAACCACCTCGCAAATCAGCTGAATTTAACGGAAGAACAGCTCGTCAAAGCGACTCCGATTATTCACGAAGCTTTGGATAAAAGATATCGGCATCGCAAGACCTACGTAGAGGCCGATATCGAATTGACGCGGGCGGCATTTGAAAGCCTCCGGCCTATTCTGAATGAAGATCAGATCGAAAACGCTGAACGGAAACTCAAGAATTGGATAGCGGGTAAAGAGCGCTTTTTGATCGGCGTTGAGAGTGAGGAAAAGATAGAGAAGGGCGCTGTGCTGAAGGAGTGATATCGATCAGCCGTCCCTGCTATCGCAAGTAAGCGGGAGCTTGCCCCTCCCCGCTTCGCGCTGGCGATGCGGGAGAGAGGCATTTGAAATTAGATCATTGAAGCAATCACGAGCGCCACGACGCTCATCAGCTTCAGAAGAATGTTCAGCGATGGTCCCGAAGTATCCTTGAACGGATCTCCGACGGTATCACCGACAACGGCTGCCTTGTGAGCCTCGGTACCTTTTCCAAGCTGCTCACCATTCACTTCGAAACCTTCTTCGATCATCTTCTTCGCGTTGTCCCAGGCGCCACCAGCGTTGGATTGGAAGAGGGCGAGAAGAACTCCGGTAACGGTGACTCCGGCGAGCAGTCCACCAAGCATTTCGGCTCCACCAATGAATCCAACCAGCACAGGCGCAGCAACAGCAAGCAGTCCTGGTTTGATCATTTCGCGAATCGCGGCCTTGGTCGAAATCTCAACACACTTGCCATATTCGGCTTCGGAAATGGCTTGGTCGAAAATGCCACGATCCTCTTCGGACCATTCCTCCATGGACTTATCTTCGTTGCGATTCATCGCATCGAGACCGGCTTTGAGTCCGGGGATCTCACGGAACTGACGGCGCACCTCTTCAATCATGGACATGGCAGCGCGACCGACGGCTTCCATGGAGAAAGCCGAGAAAAGGAAAGGCAGCATGCCTCCGACAAAAAGGGCAGCGACCACTTTCGGGTCGGTTACCTCAATGCTTAACTTGGCATCGTGCGTTGCCTCCCAGGTTGTTTTGAAGGCCGCAAAAAGTGCGAGAGCAGTAAGCGCAGCTGATCCGATCGCGAATCCTTTTCCGATCGCGGCTGTCGTATTTCCAACTGCATCGAGCTTGTCTGTGCGCTGGCGAACTTCCGGCTCGAGTTCGCTCATCTCTGCGATACCACCGGCATTGTCCGAGATGGGACCGTAGGCGTCGACAGCGAGCTGGATGCCGGTATTGCTTAGCATGCCGACCGCTGCGATTGCGATACCGTAAAGACCAGCAAGGTGATACGAGGCGAGGATTGTCGAAGCGAGAACAATGATGGGCAGAGCGGTGGAAATCATTCCCACACCGAGTCCGGCGATGATATTCGTGGCCGATCCGGTTACAGACTGGCGGACAATGCCGATGACAGGCTTCGTTCCGGTTCCGGTGTAGTGTTCGGTGATGTAACCAATCGCGATCCCGGAGACGAGACCGAGAGCGATCGCTCCGAAAACACCCATGGAAGTGAATTCCTTTCCATCGACGGTCCATTTATCAGGAAGAACCTGTCCGATGATGATGAATGCACCGATGAGGAGAATGACCCCGGCGGTAATTTCTCCAATATTCAGGGCGCGGTGTGGACTGCCGCCTTCTTTGACACGGACGAGGAAAGTTCCAATGATGGAGGACACGATTCCGAGAGCCGCAAGCAGGAGGGGAAGAACTACGCCGCCAAGTGGCAGTTCGGAGTATTCCGGAAGAACCATGAAGACACTTCCCAGGACCATCGTTCCGATGATCGATCCGACATAGGACTCGAAAAGGTCAGCTCCCATACCGGCCACGTCTCCCACATTGTCACCCACGTTATCCGCGATCGTTGCGGGGTTGAGCGGGTGATCCTCTGGGATTCCGGCTTCCACTTTTCCGACGAGGTCGGCGCCGACGTCAGCCGCTTTGGTGTAGATACCGCCACCGACACGAGCAAAGAGAGCGATGGACGAAGCACCGAAAGAGAAACCGGTGATGATTGTCATCAGCTTGCCAATGGAACCAGCATCGGTTCCGATCATGCTTCCGAAAATGAGGATCAGTGATCCGAGACCGAGCAATCCGAGACCGACAACGCCGAGTCCCATGACCGATCCGCCGGCAAAGGCGATCTTCAGACCCTCGCCAAGACTGACTCGGGCACCGTTAGTGGTGCGAACGTTCGCTTTTGTCGCAACCCGCATTCCGATGAATCCAGCCAGAGCCGAGCAGATCGCTCCGACGATGAAGGAGACCGCAACCAGCGGAGAATTGTTCTCCGGATCACGAAATCCCATGAAAGCGAGAAGGACGGCGATGCAGACGACGAAGATCGCAAGGACCTTGTATTCGGCCCGGAGGAAGGCCATGGCACCGACAGCAATATTGTCGGCGATCTTCTTCATCGTGTCAGTTCCCGGATCTTGTTTGCTGACCCAGGAAGAGCGCCAGAAAGTGAAGCCAAGAGCAATGATTCCGAAGATTGGTATGAGTACCAAGAGAGTGTTCATGAGTTCGGTAGTAACGGTGGGGGTTTGTAAAGTGTGAATTGGAATATAAAATTGTATACAACGCAAGACCCGTAATTAGCAAAATGCGTATCAAAAGTAGTGGGCCTGATTGATATCAGGGGAGTTATCTCACCCGCCGCTCGTTCTGAAAACGGTTCTGCCGAATTCCTTTCGGAGCCTCATTCGCCTCGGCAATACGTTGGTGAAGCTTCTCAGAAAGTTCAGAGATTACACCGACGAAATCTTCGCCACCGGAGTGCGCGAGATTTTTCAGTTCCTCCGGATCATCCTGACAACCATACAACTCGACACCTTCTGCGCCTTTTTCGCCCCATTCCGTGTAGCGAAAGCGCTCTGTGCGAATGGAGTAGCCCTGCATGTATTGGCTCAGGGCTGACTCCCGTGGCTTCACAGAGGAATTATCCATTGATGCCGCGAGGCTCACCCCGGAGAGGAAATCAGGAGCCTCCAGTCCGCTCAACTCTGCCAGCGTCGGATAGATGTCGACCATCTCGACCGGCGAAGTTACAACGCCGCCTTTGTCTCTCTGGTCGGGAGAAGAAATGATCAGCGGAACGCGGGTCGCATTCTCAAAAAGCGTCGTTTTCTGCCAGTGACCGTGCTCGCCCATGTGGTAGCCGTGGTCCGAAGTGAAAACGACTACCGTGTCCTTCGCCAGTCCCGTAGTTTCCAGTGTCTCTAACACTTTACCAACCTGAGCATCGGCAAAACTGATCGTAGCGTAGTAAGCCTGGATCGCCTGCTTTGCGAGGTCATCAGCGAGATTGATCTGTTCCTTTTTTCGACGAATCGATTTGAGAGCCGGCTCAGGAATCGTCTTGTCGTATCCCTCCGGGACTTCGGGCACGACGATCTGATCAAGAGGGTACATGTCGAAATACTTCTTCGGGGCGACATATGGCGTGTGGGGACGGAACAATCCGACGGCGAGAAAGAAGGGGCGGTCTTCACGGTGGTAGCGTTGCAGTTCTGCCACTGCCGCGTCGGCGATCATGCCGTCGGTTTGCTCTTCGTCAGTTCCTTCTGCTGCAAGCCAACTCAGCGTCGCGCCGAAGGTGCCGGGCTTGAGAGTGAAAATTTTGGACTCCTCTTCGACATCACGGCCTCGCGGATTGATCGTGTAGTTCCACGAGTAGGGATCGTCGTGGCCACTCGTGCCGATGTGCTTAGGGACGTTGTAGTGATAGAGTTTTCCGATCCTTGTCGCAAAGAAACCGTTGTTCCGATACATCTGAGAAACTGTCGTCACATTGGGAATGTGCTCGCGAATGTAAATCGCATTTTTGTGGATCAGGGTTTGGTCTGGATACAGGCCGGTGAGAAATGAAGCCCGGCTTGGGCCGCAGAGAGCGTACTGACAATAGGCTCGATCGAAGCGAGTTCCCCGTTCAGCGAGTCGGTCAATATTCGGGGTCTTTACCAGCGGGTGGCCGTAACTCCCGAGGTCGCAGTTGAGATCGTCACAGATGAGGAAAACAACGTTCTTTTTCTCCGCTGCTATTGCCGGGAGAAGAAATCCAATGAGAAAGAGAGATGTAAGAAAGCGATTCATCGCTGCGAGAATAGAAGCCCGATTGCCGACAAGCAAGACCCACGATTAGACAGGGTATGGTCGGTGATTAAACAGGGCCAGGTCATCCACCCAACCCTGTTTGGTATCGCAGGGGACACAATCTGATTGCGCATCCCCATATTTTTGTCGTTAGATGGCGGCATGCTGAATTGGATCTGGATGGGAATGATCGTCGTCGGAGTGATCGTGGCGGCGTTGCTGGATCAATTGACCGGCTCGAACGGAATTGTGGAGGGCATGTTCTCCATGGTGAAGGTGGGGGTGGTAAACATCGTCATTCCTCTCAGTGCCATCATGATGCTCTGGTTGGGGATCATGCGCCTCGCAGAAGTATCGGGTGCGATCCAGGCCGTTTCCCGGTTTGTCAGGCCAATCATGACGCGGCTTTTTCCGGATGTTCCGAACGATCACCCTGCCATGAGCGCGATGGTGATGAACATGGCAGCGAACATGCTGGGCTTGGGTAATGCAGCGACGCCCCTGGGATTGAAGGCAATGCAACACCTCGACGAGCTGAATCCGCAAAAAGGCACGGCTACCAACGCGATGTGCACCTTTCTT
>Ga0181574_10000207_pt1 | contig 54192 bp, 48 predicted proteins | sample 101ome_24_FD_145600 | JGI IMG/M metagenome (GOLD analysis project Ga0181574, IMG submission 145600) | Coastal salt marsh microbial communities from the Groves Creek Marsh, Skidaway Island, Georgia - 101410AT metaG (spades assembly) | ecosystem: Environmental > Aquatic > Marine > Intertidal zone... | reverse complement strand
TCGCGATCGCGGATCACGGTGGCACTGACCACCTCACCGAATCCCGCGAAGTGATCCTGGAGGGCATGGTCGTCGACGGCCCAGGGGAGGCCTCCAACGAAGAGTCGCTTGCTCATTTCGGTCCTTTCAGCACACGGGGGGAAGGGCATGGCGTCGGTGCGCCTTCCGGGGACCCCCTGCGGACGGCAGGTTGATCCTGCAAGAAAGATGTCTCGGCGCGCGGACTGTCCTGAGCCGAAATCCGTCCTTCTGTGGACTGTTACGGCAGAAATCGGGCTTCGTTGGGCGTTTTTCGGGATTTTCGGGCCGCTGCGGGAGGTCCGCGCAGCTCAGCCCCGGGGGAGGTCCGCCGCGCGCTGGGCCTTCATGCGATGCCCCTCGGCGAGGAGGAGCTCGCGAAGCTCCACCCCCTCCTTCCCCGAGCTCCGGATCAACTCCGCGATCCGCTCGGTGAGCTGATAGAGGGGGAGAGAGTCGATCCGGGCGCTCCTGAGGAAGGGCGCGATCTTCTTCACGATCTGGTCCACGAAGATCGGCTCCGAGATCCCCCGGGAAGCGAGGCAGTATCCGTAGACCGCAGTGACATCGATGAGGGAGTCATCGACGAACTCCTCCGCCATCATTGTGGAGACGAGGTCTCCGGGGCGGTCGATCACCCGCTCCGAGGCCCCCGCCTCATCGAGGAGCGTGAGCACCACTTCTCCGTCCAGGTCACCCCGCCAGTCGACTTCGGTGATCACGGCGCTCTCCTCTGCTCTTCCGTCCCGCGGCTCTCGGCGGTCTGCAGCTCGGTCTCGAGCTCGACGGATCGCCCTCCCGCGCCATCGTAACCGGCACCGCGGACAAGGGTGAGCGTCACTCTCTCTCCCGCGCGGTATCTCTCGAGGACCGCCTCGAGATCCTCTCGGGTGGGCGTCGGGCGGCCGTTGACTGCGGTGATGATGTCCCCGAGGCGGTCCTCGCGAGTCCCGCGGAGCCCGGACCTCTCCAGCGCGCTCCCCTCCGGCACCTCGACGACGAGGACCCCGTCGGGGAATCCCCGGGGGAGCTCCCGAGGATAGGGCGAGAAGCCGATGATCGGCTTCTGGACCCGGCCGTGGACGATCAGGTCGGGGACGATCCGGCGCACCGTGTCGGAGGGGATCGCGAAGCTGATCCCCGCGCTCGCCCCGGTGGGCGAGAAGATCGCGGTGTTCACGCCGATGAGCCGCCCCGCGCTGTCGAGAAGAGGCCCCCCCGAGTTCCCGGGGTTCACGGCGGTGTCGGACTGGATCACATCGTAGATCGTGGTCTGCATCCGGGAGGTGATCTCGCGACCGAGCGCGCTGATGACCCCCCGGGTGAGGGACTGGTCGAGGCCGAAGGGGTTCCCGATGGCGTAGGTGCTCTGACCGACCCGGAGGTCGCTGCTCCCCCCGAGGGCGAGGGGCACGAGGCGCGACCTCGGCGCATCGATGCGCAGGACGGCGAGGTCCTTGTGCGGCGCCGCCCCGACGAGGGTGGCGGGCCAGCTGGACTCATCCGCGAGCACGACCTGGAAGGTCTCCCCCCCCTGGATCACATGGAAGTTCGTGACGATGTGCCCGCCCTCGTCCCAGACGAAGCCGGAGCCGCTCCCCTCCGGGACGCGGTAGACATCCCGGGTGAAGCTGCGGCGGAGGCGGAGGCTCGTGATGTGGACCACGGACCGCGATGCGTCCTCGAAGAGCCGGGTGAGATGGAGCTCCTCGGGGCGAAGCTCACCGCGAGGAGTCACCTCCCGGTCGGCGGAGGAGTCGCCGCGCGGGGCGCCGGTGACCGCCCAGGTCCCGCTGGCCGAGAGGAGCAGAAGGAGGGCGAGAGTGGGTCGAGAGAGGGTCATGGGAGGTTCTCCTTCCCGAGGCTCGCCCGGGCCGGAGGCCCGGGTGGGTCCGATCGAGCCGGAATGCGGATCGCCGAGGATACCCCCGCCCCGAGGCGGGACAACCGGAGCCGGAGGTTGGAGGGAATTCGAGCCCGAGCCGGATCGGGTTTCATCGCGGGCCGCGAGATGGTTCCATCCCCCCATGACGCGCGCCCGGACCCTCCTCCTCCACCTCTCCGTCTGCCTCACCCTCCTCGTCCTCGATCTCTGGACGAAGGCCGCGATCTTCCGGTTCCTCGGAGCCGAGGTGATCGAGCGCCCGGGGACCACTCCCGTCCTCCGGGCGGAGCGGGACCATGTGATCTTCCCGGGCTTCGCCCTCGAGGCGGCGATCAACCTCGGGGCCTTCAACGGGATGCTCTCCGGCGTCCCCTGGCTCCTCCTCGGGATGGGGGTGGTGGCGGCGATCGGAACCCTCGTCATCGCCCTCCTCCCCCCCCGCATGCCGGTCACGCTGAGCGTCGCCCTCGGGATGATCGCCGGCGGCGCCCTGGGCAATCTCTACGACCGGGTGACCTACGGCGCGGTCCGGGACTTCGTGAAGTGGTACGTCGGAGATCACGTCTGGCCGAACTTCAACATCGCGGACAGTGGCATCGTGGTGGGAGTCTCCCTGATCCTGCTGCACGAGATCCGTCTCTCCCGCCGCGAACGAGCCGCGCGCGCCGGATCGACCCCGGAGGCCGGCGACCTCGAGCCGGACGAATCCTGAGGGGGGCCGACCCCGGCCGAGAGGAGCGTGCCGATGGAAATCGCGGTCCTGATCGGCTGCTTCGCCGGTCTGGTGTTCGGACTCCTGATGTTGATCCTCGAGCTCGCGTTCTACGCAGCCGTCTTCATCGTCGCCGTGGGCCTCGTGGTCCTCACGCTGATCATCGCCGGGATCGTCGGCCTGGCGACCTCCGACGAGCTGCACAGCGTCGATCTGGAGGACGCCTCCGCGGAGGACCCCGATCGGGAGAGCGCCGATCCGCCGAAATGGTCGTGAACCGGACCTCGCTCCCCGACGCCCCACACCTTGGCTTCCGGGGCCCCGAGGGGTTATTCTCCGGGTTCGTCCACCACGAGACCCCAAGGAAGGGAGACCCATGAACGGAACGCTCCGTTTCGTGACCGCCCTCTTCGCCCTGCTCCTCCTCGCCGCACCGAACCTCTCCGCTCAGGGAGAGCCGGCCGGCGGGGATGAAGTGACGCCAAGCGAGATTCGTGCCCGGTACGAGGCCATCGCCGGCGACTTCGAGAGCCGGATGAAGGCGTTCCAGGACGCCTTCGCCGAGCTGAAGACCGACGAAGAGCGGCGGCAGCACTACGAGGAGAACTACCCCGACGCGGGCGCCATCGCGCTCCCGCTGCTCGCCCTCGCCAAGGAGCACCCGCAGGTGGTGGGCTTCGAGGCGGTCGAGTGGGCGATGGACAATCGGGTCGGCGGACCCGCCCGGAAGGCCGCCCTCGAGCTCCTGGCCGAGCACTTCCTCTCCGACCCTCGCATCGCCGACATGCTCTGGAACTTCGCTTACGACATCGACGCGAACACGGGGAGCCTGCTCCGCGCGGTGATGAAGACGAGCGATGATGAGAAGACCCTCGGGATCGCGCACTACGCCTTCGTCAAGCACCTGCAGGGGCAGGTCAGCTTCGCCCGGTACTACACCGACGCCGAGGAGACCGAGAAGACGCAGATGGCGGAGTACTTCGGGGAGGAGACGATCGCCAGCCTGACCGACCTCGACTCCGCGGCCGTGGAGCGCGAGTGCGAGTCGCTCTTCGCGAAGATCGTCGAGAGCTACGGCGAGATCCCCTCGATGCGAGGATCGGACACCCTCGGCGACATCGCGGGCCGGGATCTCTTCGAGCTGCGCAACCTCTCGGTGGGGAAGCAGGCTCCGGAGATCGAGGGGGAGGATCTCTTCGGCTCGACCTTCAAGCTGAGCGACTACCGGGGGAAGGTGATCTTCCTCGACTTCTGGGGAGACTGGTGAGGCCCCTGCCGGGCCATGTACCCGCACGAGCGGTCGCTCGTGAAGCGCTTCGCCGACGTCCCGTTCGAGATCCTCGGAGTGAACAGCGATCCGGATCGTGAGTCGATCCGCAGGATCGTGAAGGAGAAGAACCTCACCTGGCGCTCCTGGTGGAACGGCCCCGAGGGGCCGGGCACGCCCGGAGGCATCGCCGAGCAGTGGAACGTCTCCGGCTGGCCGACGACGTATGTCATCGACCACAAGGGTGTGATCCGCTTCAAGAACGTGCGCGGCGAGCAGCTCGATCAGGCGATCGAGCGTCTCCTCGCGGAGATGGGGGTCGAGGTCCCTCCCCCCGTCGAGGAGGAAGGTCACGACGCCCGCTGAGGCGGGTCGATCGACCGATCGGAAGGAGCCCGTTCCCGCCCGGCGGGGACGGGCTCCTTCTCCATCCCGGTCGGCCCCCGTCAGGCGCTCTTCTCTCCCACCCTCGCGATCCGCCGATCCTCCCACCACCCCGCCCCCCGATGCGCGGCGAGGAGGAGGAGCGGAGCCCCGTAGACGAACCCCCTCGTCTCGCTCGGAGACCAGACCTGCGCGGCGAGCCACCCGGCGGAGACCTCGTGCGCGATCAGCGTCGTGCCCGCGAGGATCCACCACGGGCGGGCCTCGAGGAGCACCGCGAAGGGGAGGACCCACAGGAGATACCAGGGGTGGACGGTGGGGGAGAGGAGGACGAACGCGACCGTCAGGGTGAGGGCGGAGGCGATGGGCGCCTGCCGCGCGGAGAGGAGCGCCACCCCGAGCCACGCCCCCGCGAGAGCGAGGCGCAGGATCCGGGTCGCGAGGAGTGTGCGATCGGTCGGGTCGATCGAGAGGATCCTCCCGAGCGGCTCGAAGAGCAGGTCGTTGAAGTACCACCCCTCCGCGTACTCCCCGAGCCCCGCGAACGCCCGCGCCGGATCGGTCGAGCCGAGATAGGGGAGGGTGAAGTGGACGAGGGCGGCGAGGCAGCCGAGCGCCGCGAGCAGCCCCCCGCGGCGAAGGAGCGTGGCGAGGAAGCCGACCGGGAGGAGCTTGGCGGCGATCGAGGCGCCGATCGCCAGGCCGGCGGTGAGATGCCTCCCCTCGGTGAGAGTGATCGCTCCCCAGACGAAGGGGAGAACGGCGAGGAGCTCCGCGTGGGCGCTCCAGGCCACCTCGATGAGGGGGAGAGGGTGCCAGAGGTAGAGCAGGACGAGCCGCGGATCGCGACCGAGAAGGCGGAGCCCGCGCAGGAGGAGGAGGGTCAGGAGCGCCTCGGCGAGGAGGAGCGCTCCCTTCCAAAGCTCCATCCCTCCACCGAGTCGGGCGACCGCAGCGAAGGTGAGCTCGAGACCCGGGGGATAGATCGTGGCGATCCCGGGGTGGTTCACTCTCTCGCGAACCCTCTCGTCGAGCGGCCACCCCGCCTCCACGGCATCGAGGGAGGGGTCGAGGGGGGAGACCCCGTAGGGATTCAGCCCCGCCTCCTGGACCCTCCCATCCCAGAGATAGCGGTAGAGATCATCGGAGAGGGCCGGCTCGAGCGGGAGCAGGGGGAGCCGCGCGAGGAGGGCGACCCCGATGATGATCCAGAGATCTCGGCGACGCCCCGGGAGTCGTGGAAGCTGCTGCCAGAGGACGAGGGATGGGATCAGCAGGAGGAGGGATCCGCCGATGAGCCACCCGACCGCACGACCATCGCCGGCCTCCGACGCCAGCGCGGCGATCCCCCGGGCGCCGAGGAGGAACCCCCCGGCCGCCGCGTAGAGAACGATGGAGGAGGAACGCGGCCTCCGAGGCGGGACCTCCGTCATTCCGCCCTCGGGTCGATCCGCAGCTCTCCCTCCCGACCTCGGCGCAGCCGCGCGCCGGGAGGGATCCAGAGCGTGCTCGTCCGCTCCTCGACGAGGGCCGGCCCGCTCAGGGGAGACGCCGCCGACAGGAGCGGTCGGGGAACGCGCGGCACCTCGACGAGAGCTTCGCTCACCCCATCGTCGACGAGCACCCGGCAGGCGGCGGACGCGCTCCCGGCTCCGGACTCGGCGGCACGGATCGGAAGGGGAGCGGCGGGGACTTCGACCCGGACCCGGAGCGCCGTGATCTCGAGCTCCCTCTGGGGCTCCTCCACTCCGAATCGGGCGCGATAGGCGTCGCGGAAGGCGTTCCGCGGATCGCCGCAGCCGGGCGCCCAGGGGATCGGGAGGTCGTGCGACTGTCCCATGAGCCGGACGCCGAGCTCGCCGCGGATGATGACCTCACCTCCCCCGGTCTCGCCGAGCCGCTCCCGTGCTCCTCGCTCGAGACCCTCGAACGCCTCCGCGAGACGCGCGGGCATCTCCGCGCTCCAGGGCGCGAGGATCGTTTGCTCGCCGAATTCGATCTCAGGAGCCTCCAGCATGCCGGTCGCGCTGAGGATCCCGGGGTCGGGCGGGACGATCACCTCCCGCGCGCCGAGGGAGCGCGCGAGCGCCACCGCGTGGAGGCCGCCGGCCCCCCCGAAGGAGATGAGATCGAGCCCCCGGGGATCGATCCCACGCTCCTGGGTGATCCTGCGCAAGGCGCGCTCCATCTCCGCCTCAACCACCCGGATGATCCCGCGCGCGAGCGCGCGGGGGCCGAGGCCGATCTCCCCTCCGAGTGAGGTGAACGCCTCTTCGAGTCCGGCCGCGGTGAGCGGCATCTCACCGCCCAACCTCACATCGGATGGGATCCTCCCGAGCAGGAAGTGCGCGTCGGTGACGGTCGGGGTCCTCCCCCCGTTTCCGTAGCAGATGGGTCCCGGGTCGGCCCCGGCGCTCCGGGGCCCGACGCGCAGAGCGCCGCCTCCGTCGATCCAGGCCAGGGACCCACCGCCGGCTCCGACCGTCTGGCCATCCACCACGGGCACCGCCACCGGCCACGTCCCCAGACGGAACTCCCGGGTGGTGGGGACCGTCGGCGGATCCCCGGGCCGCGGCGGCGGGACGAGGGTGACATCGGTGGAGGTCCCCCCCATGTCGAAGGCGATGGCGCCCGCCGGACTGCCCTTCGCCCATCGACTCGCCGCGACGACGCCGCCCGCGGGACCGGAGAGGACGGTCCGGATCGCCTGACCACGCAGGCGCTCCCAGGGCATCGATCCCCCGGAGCTCTCCATCACCGACCAGCTCCCCGGCTCGAGCCCCTCCCCGAGACGCGCGAGATAGCGGTCCATCACCGGAGTCACCGAGGCGCTGGCGAGCGCCGTCGCGAAGCGCTCGAACTCCCGCGGCTCGGCGACGAGCTCGGAGGAGAGGATCACCGGGAGGCCGAGCGGACGCAGCGCGTCGGCGATCCGACGCTCGTGACGGGGCTCGATGGTCGAATGAAGGAGCCCGACCGCGATCGCCTCCACGCCCATCGTCTCCACCGCGCGGCGGAGCCGCTCGCACTCCTCATCGGTGAGCGGCTGCCACTCCTCCCCCCGCGGACCGAGCCTCTCCCGAGCTTCGAGGCGCCGGGAGCGGGGAACGGGGGGCGGATCCGGGACCCGCTGGGGGTCGTAGAGATGCGGTCGATCCTGTCGCCCGATCTCGATCAGGTCGCGAAAGCCCGCCGTGGTGATCCAGGCGAGGTGCGCCCCTGTCCCCTCGAGCAGGGCGTTCGTCGCGACCGTCGAACCGTGGACCAGCCGCGACGGCGGGCGGGAGAGCGTGGCGAGGGCGGCGAGGATGACCATGGAGGGATCGCTCGGCGTCGAGGGGAGCTTGCGCACCTCGGCGCGCGCCTCGTCTCCCTGCCCCTCGACGATCAGGAAGTCGGTGAAGGTGCCGCCGGTGTCGATCCCGATCCGAAGCGGGCCCGCGCCGTCGTCATCGTGCGAGCCGGACGGGGTGTGCACCCTTCCGCTCCCTTCGCTTGCGCTCTCCCGAGGTCCGTTCACAATGCCCGTCGCCGCCGCCGCCCGCATCATCCCGGTCCGGAGCCGCCCGCCGGCGGTCCTCACCGGATGACGGAAGGATCTCGATGTCGAACGGCACCGACGCGCGCCTCCCCGTCCCGGCACCACCCCGGCTGGGGGACCAAGAGCATACTCGAATCCCCGCGCCCTGCGCCGCGCTCCTCACCCTCACGATCACCCTCGGCGGTCTGACGATCACCGGGTGCTCCGGAGGAGGGAGCCCCCGAGCGTCGGAGCCGACGGTCGCTCGGGCCGTCGCAGCCGAGGAGCTGTGGCAGCGGGCCGAGGTGGCCCGGGTCGCCGGGCGCCACGACGAGGCAGCCCTCCTCTACTCCACCTTCCATCGCTCCCACCCCACCGATCCTCGCTCCACCGAGGCGCTCCTCGACGCCGGGACCGAGCTGCGGCGGGCCGGACGCGTCGAAGAGGCTCGGAACCAGCTGCTCGCCGCCGCGAGTCGCGGAGACCCGCGGATCACTCCGCACGCCTGGCTCCAGCTCGGCTACCTGGAGCGCACCGAGGACCAGTTCGCCGGGGCGGCGATGCGATTCCGCGACGCGGCCATCACCGCGACCGACGACGAGACCCGCGCCGAGGCCCTCCTGGAGGCGGGCCTCGCGCTCCAGCGGGCTGGAGCCTTCACCGAGGCGAGGGCGCCCCTCGAGCAGTGCCTCCGTCTCGCCGCCGCCGCCCCCCGTCACGCGCAGGAGGCCAGGGAAGCGCTGAAGATCCCGGGGCACTTCACCGTCCAGGTGGGGGTCTTCGAGGCCCGTGAACGGGCGGAGCAGCTCATGGCTCAGCTCCAGGCGGACGGGTTCCCCGCGCAGCTCGAGGAGGACGGCGCCGAACCCCGCTTCCGGGTGACGAGCGGCCGCTTCGCGCGTCGCCCCGAGGTGATCACCCATGCCGATCGGCTGCAGGCTCGGGGATACCCGGTCTGGATCAAGCCATGAGGGAGCCGACCGACGCGCGGCCCCCGGCGGGGCGGGGGGTCGGGCCGATCCTCGCGATCGGCACCTTCCTCGTGACGATCGGAGCCTTCATCTGGCTCCTCCTCAACGCCGCCGCGCCGGAGGATGGCGGCGGACCTCGCGGGACTCCCCTCGGTCGCGGCGGAGTGGGGGGAATCCCCCTCCCCACGGTGACCGATCCACCCCCGGCCGAGCCCGCCGCTTCCCCGGAGCCGTCGACGCCCCCGGCCGCCCAGCCCCCGGAGGCCCAGCCCCCGGACCCTCCCGACTCCTCGGACGCCCGCGCTCCCGAAGGCACGACGACCTACACCGGGCGGATCACCGATCCCCTCTACGAGCCGATCTCCGGGGTGACCATCGCCTCGGGGCCGTTTCCACACCCCGCTGAGATCCGGGCGACCTCCACCGAGGATGGAACCTTCGCGATCACGCTCCCGGACGAGACCCCGCCGATCGTGAGAATGGCCCACGCGAACTTCTACCAGCAGACGGTCGAGCTCGAAGAGGAGGGCGAGCTCCCCTACCTCCTCTTCCGCGGAGGCGTCCTGCGCGGGCGAATCACCGGTCCCGAGCTGGACGAGCAGCGGAACACCATCGTGACGCCCGTACCGGGAGTCCGACTCGAGTTCGCCGGGAAGGACGGGTGGTTCGCGGAGGCGGTCACCGATGGCGAAGGGGCCTATTCGATCACCGCGCCCCCCGGTCCGCTCGTCCTCACGATCCGCAGCGACGCCTACCGTGATGAGCAGATCCTCGACCTCGAGGTCGACCGTCGAGAGGAGCGCGTCCGGGACTTCGAGCTGACCCCCGGCGTTCGCCTGGAGGTCATCCTGTTCGCGGATGTGATCGTCTCGGAAGCGCGGATCACCATCCACACCGGCATGGGAGTGGAGGGAGCGGGGGCCGTGGACTCGATGGGCAAGGCGTCCTTCCCCGGCCTCACCCCGGGTCCGGGACACGCGGTGGTCGTGGCCCCCGGCTACGCGAGCACGATCCACCCGGTCCTCCTCGCGGAGAACCGACCCCTCGTCCGTCGCCCGATCGACCTCGCGCCGAGCGCCCCGTGGGTCCTCTCCGTCGTCGATGCCTCGGGCGCGCCCCGTCCGGATGCCGAGGTGCGCATTCGCGCCCGCGATCAGGACCTGCGGAACCCCGAGCTGGTCAGGACCCGGGTCGACGATCTCCGCGCCCTCGATGTCCTCGCCCCCGGAGAGACCTACCTGATCGAGGCCTCCGCTCCGGGGACGGCGCGGGTGCGGGAGACCCTCCGCATGCCGGAGAGCGGGACCGCCCGCCTGGAGCTCGTCCTGCGGGTCGGGGGGAGCCTGCGGGGGCGGATCATCGACCCGGGCGGCTCCCCGGTCCCCGGGGCGTCCGTCCTCATTGCACCGGAGGGCGCGGACGCGAGGCGCCGCGGCCCTCCCCGCCTGACCACGACCTCGGGCAAGGGGGCGTTCTCGACGGAGAGGTTCCTCCCCGGCGGTTACTCCGTCCAGCTGAGCCATCCGCAGATCGGCCGGGCGGCGCGGTCGATCGAGATCCGCGATGGAGAGGACCTCGACCTCGGTCCGATCGAGCTCGGCTCCCCCTGATGGAGGAGGCCCCCCCGCGGTGCGCCGCGGGGGGGCCTCCTCCTCTTCGCCTTCTTCGACGACGGATCAGTCGACCCACTCGCAGATGAAGATGTTCGTCTCCCCGCGCTGGGCGTTGTGACGATTCGAGCACCAGACGAAGTAGCGACCGTCCGGAGAGAACATCGGGAATCCATCGAAGTCCTCGGTCCAGGTGATGCGCTCGATCTCCCGCGTGTCGACATGGACCGAGTAGAGATCGAACTCCCGACCGCGCTCATCCCCCATGTTCGAGCTGAAGATCACCCGCTTCCCATCCGGATGGAAGAAGGGGCAGAAGTTCCCGGCGTCGTTGTCGGTGAGTTGCACCAGGTTCGAGCCATCCGCATCCATCATGTAGATCGACAGCTTCGTGGGTCGGACGAGGCCACGCCCGAGCAGGAGCTGGTACTCCTCGAGCGCCGGTCCCTCGGGGCGACTCGCGCGGAAGATGATCTTCGTGCCATCCGGAGAGTAGAACGGACCGCCGTCGTAGCCCGGGGTGTTCGTGAGCCTCCGGACATCGCTGCCGTCCGGTGCCATGGAGTAGATCTCGAGGTCCCCATCCCGCATCGAGGTGAAGCAGATGCGGCTCCCGTCCGGCGACATCGTCGCCTCCGCGTCGTAGCCGGGAGAGGGGGCGAGCACCTCGAGCCCGCTCCCGTCCGGGTTCGCCTTGTAGATCTCGTAGCTGTCGTAGATCGGCCACACATAGCCCATCGAGCGGTCGGGGACCGGCGGGCACATCTCGCTCGTGGCGTGGGTCGAGGAGAAGAGGACCTTGTCGTCATTCGGGTAGAGCCAGTAGGCGCAGGTGGTGCGACCCGTCCCGGTCGAGACCAGCTTGAGGTCCCCGCCATCGAGATTCATGGTGTAGATCTGGTCGCACTGGTGGGGCGGGCGCTTCGACTGGAAGATGAGCTGCTTCCCGTCGGCGGAGAAGTAGGCCTCCGCGTTCTCCCCCCCATCGGTGAGCTGCCGGATGTTCCGGAAGTGCTTCTCCTCCGGATGCGCCTCTCGTGCGTAGGGGAGGGTGGTCGCATCGGCGGCGGGCTGCGTGGCGGGGACGGCTTCGGACACCGGCGCCGCGGTGGGCGCGTTGCCGTCGTAATCCATGCAGCCGGTCAGGAGGAGCAGCGCGAGAGCGATCGGAGCGCGAGACATGAAGGGGTCCTTTCCAACGGGACCCCGGGACGATAGTTTCGCGGCGTCCCGGTGACCAGTGAACCGGACCGATCCGACCTGTTCCTCGGGGGAAAGCGAAGGAGGCGGGGTGATCCGGACCCGATCGATCGAGCTGGAGACCCGCGGCAAGGGACTGACGGAGATCACCGGAGAGGTCCGGGAGATCGTCCGGGAGTCCGGGATCCGCACCGGGCTCTGCTCGGTCTTCGTCCTTCACACCAGCGCCAGTCTCCTCATCACCGAGAATGCGGATCCCTCGGCCCGACAGGATGTGGAGGGGTGGTTCGAGCGGCTCGCCCCGGAGAGCGACCCCCATTACACCCATGTCCTGGAGGGACCGGACGACATGCCATCCCACCTGCGCTCGGCGGTCACCCGAACCTCGGAGACGATCCATGTCGACGACGGAGACCTGACCCTCGGGACCTGGCAGGGCCTCTTCCTCTTCGAGCATCGGAGGCACCCCCATCTCCGCCGGCTCCGGGTGCGGGTGATGGGAGAGCTCGAGTGAGCATCGAGCTCCCCGCCGACTGCCCCGGAGTCGCCCTCATCGCCGCCGCCGACGCCCGACTCCGACAGGCGGCGTTCGATCGCCTCGCCGCCGCCGGGTGGCGGGTCGATGCCGTCGGCGACCAGCGGGCGGTCGACCGCCGCCTGGCCAAGGATGTCTACGACCTGATCCTGACCGACACCCTCGACACCGGCGCCGCCGGACCCCCGACCCGCGTCGTCCGGGTCGACCCGGAGCGGTCCGACGATCCGACGCTCTGGAGCTCTCTCCTCGACCCCGCCTGAACGCTCTCGAGCCCTCACCCGGGAGGTTCCTCCCCGCCCCTCGTCCTCCCGCCTCAAGATGCTCCCGCCCCCGAGCCGATGACACGAGAAGGAGCCCCCCGGCCGGCTGGGCGCGACCGACTCGAGACACGGCGATCGGAGGATCCATGAAGGGCATCGTCTTCACCGAGCTCCTGGAGCTCATCGAGGAGAAGTTCGGCTTCGACACGAGCGACGCGGTCCTCGCGAAGGCGCAGACCTCGAACGGAGGCGCCTACACCGCGGTCGGAGCCTACGACCACAAGGAGCTCCTCTCGATCGTCTCCGCCCTCTCCGAGGAGACCGGAGTCTCCGCTCCGATCCTGGTGAAGACCTTCGGTGAGCACCTCTTCACGCGATTCTCCCAGCTCTACCCCCAGTTCTTCGAGGGAGTGGACGATGCCTTCGCCTTCCTGAGTCGGGTGGAGTCCGTCATCCACGTCGAGGTCCGCAAGCTCTATCCGGGCTCCGAGCTCCCCTCCTTCGAGCATCGGCAGGAGGGGGACCAGCTCGAGATGGTCTACCGTTCGGAGCGCCCCTTCGCCGATCTGGCCGAAGGCCTGATCGCCGCCTGCTGCCGACACTACGAGGAGGAGAGCTCCATCGAGCGGGAGGACCTCGAGGATCGGACCGTCTTCCGCGTGATCCGGGTGGGGACCCGGACCCCATGAGCGCGCGCGGCACGAGCCCCCGCTCGTACGGCGGCGAGAGCCCGTGGCAGCCCCGGTTCGAGCGGGAACGAGCAGCGCGCAAGGAGGCGGAGAGGCTCCTCGAGGAGAAGAGCCGCGAGCTCTACTCGCTCAACGAACAGCTCAGGGAGGCTCAGGAAGTCCTCGAGGAGCGGGTCCGTGAGCGGACTCGCGAACTCGAGGCGTCGCGCCAGGAGGCCCTCCGCGCGAGCGAGGCGAAGAGCGACTTCCTCGCGAACATGTCCCACGAGATCCGCACCCCGATCACCGCCATCCTCGGCTTCAGCGAGCTCGCGATCGAGCAGGTCCGAGACCCCGAGGTGCTCAAGTTCGTCCAGACCATCGACCGCAATGGACGACATCTCCTCGACCTCGTGAACGACATCCTCGATCTCTCCAAGATCGAGGCGGGGAAGGTGGAGATCGAGGAGCTCCCGTGCTCCGTCGATCAGCTCACGGGTGAGGTGACGTCGCTCCTCGCGGGTCGCGCGAGCCAGCAGGGCCTCACGCTCGAGTTCGAGAAGGTCGGCTCGGTCCCGGAGGCGGTCGAGACCGACCCGATGCGGCTGCGGCAGATCCTCCTCAACATCATCGGGAACGCGATCAAGTTCACCCCTGAGGGCTCGGTGCGCGTGCAGCTCCGCGCGGCCCGGGAGTCCGGCGCGATCCGGCTGGTGTTCGATGTCATCGACACGGGCGTCGGAATCGGCCCGGACAAGGTCGACCGGATCTTCTCCGAGTTCGAGCAGGCGGACACATCGATCACCCGTCGATTCGGTGGCACGGGGCTGGGGCTCGCGCTCAGCCGCCGCATGGCCTCGATGCTGGGAGGGGAGGTCGAGCTGGTCCACAGCGAGCCGGAGGTCGGCTCGACCTTCCGAGTCACGATCCGAGCCGCCGACATCGGCGCCCCGTGGAGCGGGATCCCGACGCCCGCCCCCCGAAACGAGGCGAGCCTCCCAGTGGAGAGCCTGCCGTCGCTGGAGGGTCTGCGCGTCCTCCTGGTCGAGGACTCGCCGACCAACCGGAACCTGTTCGTGTTCCTTCTGGAGCGCGAGGGGATTCAGCTCGGGATCGCCTGCGATGGCCGGGAGGCGCTCGCCGAGGTCGAGCGGGCGAATGCGGCGGACGAGGCCTACGATGTGATCCTCATGGACATGCAGATGCCCGTTCTGGACGGCTACTCCGCGGCCGCGGAGCTTCGACGCCGGGGAGAGACGACACCGATCATCGCGCTCACCGCTCAGGCGATGGTGGGGGATCGGGAGCGCTGCCTCGCCGCAGGGTGCACCGCCTACGTGCCGAAGCCGGTCGACCGCAGGATGCTGCTCTGCGAGATCCTCGCCGCGGTGACGCTAGAGAGCGACCCGACCGCCTAGTACAGGTCGGGGCGCCGATCCCCCAGCACCGGGAAGCTCTCCCGCAGCGATCGGGCCACCTCCCGATCGAAGTCGCCGATCAGGAGGTCCTGACGATCCGCGGAGTCGAGCAGGATCTCCCCGGTCGGTCCGACGAGCAGAGCATGCCCTCCGAAGAGGATCTCCCCCATCCGACCACGCCGATTCACCCCCGCCACGAAGCACTGGTTCTCGATGGCGCGGGCGACGAGCAGGGCCCTCCACTGGCCGATCCGCGACTCCGGCCATTGAGCCGGGACGCACCAGAGGTCCACCCCCCCCAGGGAGGCGGGTCGGAAGAGCTCCGGGAACCGGAGGTCGTAGCAGATCGCGGTGGCGACCCGGAGCCCGCCGACCTCCACCGCCGCGGGGAGGGTCTCCCCGGGAGCGACGTATCGATCCTCATCGAGGGGACCGAAGAGATGGACCTTGGCGTAGCGCGAGAGGAGCTCTCCTCCGTCGTGGATGAAGGCGCAGTTGGAGGGGAGACCACCCGGCGTGGCGGGGGGCTCCATCATCGAGCCGATGATCGCGATGGAGTGCTCCCGCGAGAGCTCGGCCACGGCGGCGATCTCCCGGCACCAGGACCCCCCCGGCCTCTCGCCCTCCGCGCGGGCGGCAGCGAGATCGTACCCGCAGGACCACATCTCGGGGACGACGAGGATCCGCGCCCCGGCCGCGGCCGCATCCGCTGCCGCCCGGGAGACGCGCTCGAGGTTCCCCGCGCGGTCCCCCTCGCGAGCATCGAAGGGGAGGAGTGCGATGCGGGTCTTCAACGCGGACTCCTCAGCCCGAGCGCCCGAGCCCGCCGAGGAAGCGGATCACCCGGTCCCCGACGAATTCGTCGACCTGCTCGAGCTCCTCGGTGATCTGCATGGCGTTCGCCCCCTGGACGGGGATCTTCCAAGTCGCGACATCCTCGAGGAAGAGGGAGCCGGGCTCCCGGAGGAACGACTCGATCCGGATCCTGTGACCCGCTTCCTGCGGCTGGCGCATCGGGAAGTCGAGTCGGAGCCCCACCACCTGCCCCGCACGCTCGAACCCCTCGAGATCGTCCGCCTCGATGCGGAAGGCCTTCCGGGACAGGAAGTCGGCGGCGGACTCGCCCCCCGGCACCCCCAGCAGGAGCCTCTGGGTGATGGTCCGGCCGATGATCATCGGGATGCCGAGCTTCGGAAGCGCCGCCTTGAGCACCGCCTCAACCTTGCGAGCGAAGTGCTCGAGGGTCCCATCCGTCCGCTCCTCCTGGAACACGATCCGATCCCGCAGGAACATCACCCGCGACCCTCCCGAGCCCGCGGGCGGCGCCGTCTCGAGGCGGGCTCCATCCGCCTGCTTGATGAAGTTGTCGTAGCCGCAGGCCACGGAGACCATCGAATAGATCTGCCGCAGGGCCTCCGGGTCGTGGTTCACCGGCAGATGGACCAGCTCCACGATCCGCGCGACGGTCTTCGGCTCTCCGATCATCGACCCCGCTCCGCTCTGAGTTCGAGGCCGCTGCCTCGGTCCTCCCGGACCAGCAGCCCGTGCTCCCGAAGGATCTCAAGCACCTCCGGCGGAGCTCCATCCCTCGAGATCGTCTGCGACCCGGTGAGGACGATGCTGTCGTCGGAGCAGAGGAGGAAGGGGATGTCCTCCTCTTCGAGGACCTGCTGGAGCTCGGCGGAGCGATCCGCCCGGAGGCCGGTGAGGACGAGCGCGGCGGAAGCCGTCACCCAGTCGAGGTCGCGACCCCAGTCCTGCACGGCGTGACGGACCGGATCGGGGAGCGGATGACTCGACGCCTCCTCCAGGATCCCGAGGACATCATCGACCGCGAGGCCGGTCAGGATGCCGCGGCGCATGCTCTCGCGATCGACGCGGTAGCGCCGGACCCGCTCCGCGGAGGTTCGATTGCCGAAGCGGGCGAGCTCCAGCTCGAGGCGCATCCCCCGGAGCCCCTCGGTGAAGAGCATGATCTCGAAGTCCGGGTTCACGAGGATCCGGCACTCCCGCGGCTCGCGAGCGATGCCGAGCAGCTCCTTCGCGAGGGAGGTGAGGCGGAACGCGGCGAGTCGTCCGTCGATGAGCCCGAGCTCGCACATGCCGAGGAGCAGGAAGCGGTTCACGATCCAGTAGAGGAGATCGGTCCCGAGGCGCTGGAAGGTCGACTGCAGCTTCTCGCGGGAGAAGTCCTCCTCCCTCCTTTGCCGCAGGGCGGTCCGGACCTCGCGCTCCTCGAGCTCGAGCACGTAGGTCGAGACGACGAGGGAGACGAGAGCATCGAGGGAGACCCAGCCCGCCGGCGCCTCCTCGATGAGCTGATCGATGAGGAGCTGCCGCAGCGACTCCTGATGGAAGCTCCACCGATCCCCCTGGCTCTCATCGAGGAACTTCCCCATGAGGATCTCGGCCTGCCGCAGGAGGGAGAGCTTCCGCCAGCTGCGCAGGCGGTCGTCGTGGACGCGCAGGTGGTCCGCGAAGTTCTCGAGGATTCCGAGTCGAAGGCCCATGAGCAGGGCCCGCTGGACCGCGTCTCCGTCCAGGTGATCGGAGAGGCGGGGGAGCTGGAGCTCCCCCCGCATCGAGTCGGCCAGCCGCTTCGGGACGCGCTTGCCCCGGGTGAGGCGAGCCGGGGCGGTCTCGATCCGACTCGCGACCCGCTCGATGTCGATGTAGAGGTCGACGCCCGCCTCGATCTCGAGGTCGGGGACCTCCTCGACCTGCAGGTCGCGACGGGCGCGACGCTGGATCCACTCCTGAAAGATCACGAGAGAGGGGGTCGGCGTGACGATCCCGAAGTCCTGCAGGGAGAGGCTCCCGATGGTGCCGATTCCGGCATCCTCGAGAGCGCGCCGCCACTCCGGTCGATCGAAAGAGGTCTCTCCGATGATCGAGCGGACCCCCGGGGTCCCCGGCTCGATGAGTCCCCGATGGCGGATCGCGATGCGGACGAGCGCGGCCAGCTCGGGGTCGGCGAGGCCCTCGACGCGGGACTCGAGCCGGGTCTCGTCGAACTCGATCTCGAAGGGGAGGCGCTTCTGGCTGAGCTGGTCCGCGGGGGAGACCGGGATCCGCTCGACCTCCAGCTCCCGCTCGAGGTGCTCCGCCAGCTCGTCCGGGACGGAGAGTCGCTCCGCCTCCGGTGTCGGGCCGACCGCCTCGGGCCGGACCCGCTCGACGAAGCCGCGCTCCACCAGCATGCGCGAGGAGCTCTCCACCTCGGTCCGGGAGATTCCCCGGGTCTCGAGGTGCTGCACCGCGCTCCGGGTCTCCAGCATGTGCTGCGGAGACTGGAGGAGGGTGATGATCAGCTCCTTCTGGACCCGGTTCAGGCGCTTGATGCGCTCCTCCACCCCGCTCCCGCGGCAGAGGGCATCGGTCACGCGCACCTGCAGCTCCTGCCGGGAGGTCTGCACCGGCTCCCCCGGGAGCCAGAACTGATGGATCGTCTGAAGCTCCGCCTTGCGGAGTCGCCCCAGGAACTCGGTGACCGTGCTCAAGAGAACTCCTCCACCTCGTACTGGTAGCCCTGCTCCATGAGGAAGCGCTGCCGCTTCTGGGCGAAGTCCTGGTCCCGGGAGTCCCGGGTGACGAGGGAGTAGAAGGTCGCGGAGCGACCATCCGACTTGGGTCGGAGGACTCGACCGAGTCGCTGAGCCTCCTCCTGCCGCGACCCGAAGGTCCCGGAGATCTGGATGGCCACGGACGCATCGGGGAGATCCACGGCGAAGTTCCCGACCTTGCTGACGATGAGGACCGGGATCTCGCCGCGACGGAACTGTCCGTAGAGGACGTCCCGCTCCTCCTGCGGTGTGTGTCCGGTGATGAGCGGCGCGCCGGTCGCGTGGGCGACCCGACGCAGCTGACGGAGGTACTGGCCGATCACCAGCACCCGCTCCCCCTCGTGCTTGCGGAGCAGCTCGACGAGCTGGTCGAGCTTCCGGGGATTCTCGGACGAGATGCGGAATCGATGTCGACGATCCGCCGCGGCATAGTCCTCGCGGCGCTCGCGTGGCAGATCGACCCGCAGCTCCACGCAGCGGACGGAAGCGATGAAGCCGCCCTGCTCGAGGTCCCTCCACGGGAGGTCGTAGATCCGCGGCCCGATGAGCGTGAAGACCTCGTCCTCCCGGCCGTCCTCGCGGACGAGGGTCGCGGTCAACCCGAGGCGCCGCCGCGCCTGGATCTCCGCGGTGAAGCGGAAGACCGGCGCCGGGAGGAGGTGGACCTCGTCGTAGATGATCAGCCCCCAGTCGTGCTCGGCGAAGAGATCGAGATGGGTGAAGTCATCGGTCTTCGATCGGCGGTGCGCCATGATCTGGTAGGTGGCGATGGTGATCGGCGCGATCGTCTTCTCCTGGCCCGAGTACTCGCCGACCGCCTCGGGAGGGAGCTCCGTCTTGGCGAGGATCTCCTTCTTCCACTGGCGGACGGCGGTGATGTTCGGGGCGAGGATCAGGGTCTGGGTGTCGAGGCGGCTCATCAGCCCGATGCCGACGACCGTCTTCCCCGCGCCGCACGGGAGCACGACCACCCCGGAACCTCCGCCGCCCCCCTGGTCGGCGAAGAAGGCGTCGAGCGCCTCGCTCTGGTACGCACGCAGATCGCAGCCGTTGAGGTCGATGGCGAGATCGGCGCCGCGCTCGAAGCCGGCCCGATCGACGAGGGGATACCCGACCTTGATGAAGGCGACCTTGAGCACACCCCGGTGCGCGGGATCGATGCGGAAGGAGCCGTCCCCCCGACGATCACCGAGGTACGGCTCCAGAGTCCGACGCTCCGCGAGCGAGGAGAGGACATCGTCCCCCTCGCGGCTCGAGCGGAGGATCAGCTCCTCCCCTTCCCGGACCAGCTCGACCCGGCCGAACTTCCCGAGCGCCTCGCCGATCTTCTCGACGAGCTGGCGGGGGACGGGATAGCGGGCGTTGTCCGTGAGCAGACCGAGGATCTTCGCCTCGGTCCAGCCCGCCTGCGCCGCGTTCCAGAGGCTGATCGGGGTGATCCTGTACTCGTGGAAGTACTCGGGGGACTTCTCGAGGTGAGCGAAGGCGGAGAGCTCGTGTCGCAGCCGCTGGGCGGACGCGCTGTGCACCTCGAGGAGGAGGGTGCCGTCGCTCTGGACGACGAGCGCCTTCTCCTCCACCCGGGGGATGGAGGGGGACGCCCCGTTCCGGGCGGAGGACAGGTCACCGTGGGCCGACGCACCGTTTGCACTGATGCTCATGCAGCTCACCTTGGTCCGATCGGCACCACGGGAACAGGAACCCCCGAAGGGTCCTCTGCGACCGGAAGGAGTCGGGGTCGACGGCCGCGAGGGCGTCGACCGGCTCCACTTCACGGAAGCTCCGGGAACCGGTTTTCCTGATCCTGAATCACCTGACCTGAGGGCCGCTCCTCGGCTTCCCCAGGGAGATCCCCCCGGCTACGGCGCCCCCCGGGGACCGCGGGGGTCCTCAGGCGGAGCTGGACGACATCGTCAGGGTCCGATCGGAAGGTGCGGTGCGGACCTCGGGATGCGCGACCACGCGGGAAATCCTGGGTCGGGAGCTCGCCGGGATGGCCCGCGGCGCTCAGCGCTCGCGGACGATCGATCCGACCGGCCGCTCCCCACCGGGCGGGCGCCGATGGAGGGGGGCGGTGGGGCGGATCGATGGTGGCTCGCCGATCCCCCCGGAGACGAGTCCGCAGGGAGGTCCGACGGTTCCTCGGCGCTCCTGTCTGGAGGTGTCCAACGACCACCCCGAGCGTCCGAGCCGAACTCCGACCATCGTCATGGTGTCCCATCTTTCAACGACGAGGACAAGCCGTTCTCGGCCCGGAATGACGCGGGAAAACAGGGGACGCAGGCGGACTCCGGACCGGGTGGATGACCCCATCGCAAGGACTTTCCATCGAGGTTCCCAAGTCCCCTGATGGAAAGAGGTTTCGATGGAGGAGTGGGAGCAGGAGGAAGCCTCGCTCGACGCAGTCGTCGTTTTCGTCGCGCGGGACCCGGTCGCGGTCAGCGAACGCGGACGGTGAATCTCCCGAAGATGCGTGGAGGCCCCGCGCGGACGATCCGCGCGGGGCCTCCACCCAGTCGGTCTCCCGGTCGGATCACTCCTCCGAGGGAGGCGGCTCCGCGCCGGACTCCGCTTCGGAGCTCTCGGCGTCGGCCACGGCCTCCGCCGGCTCCTCCTCGTCGCTCGCCTCGACGAGCTCCGCCCCGACGAGGCGATCCCCGTCCCGGACACGGATCAGGCGGATCCCCATGGTGTTGCGCCCGATCTCCCGGACGCCCTCCACGCTGATCCGGACGAGCATTCCGCCCTGGGTCATCATCATGACATCGGGGTCTTCCTCGAGCGCGAGCGCGGTCACGACGGGACCGTTTCGATCCGGCGTCCGAATGTCGATGAGGCCCTTGCCGCCGCGGCGCTGGGTGCGGTACTCGCTGAACGAGGTGCGCTTGCCGTAGCCGTTCTGGCAGATGGTCAGGAGAGAGCCCCCCTCCCGGACGACCGTCATCCCGACGACCTGATCACCGTCCTGGAGATCGATCCCCCGGACGCCGCGGGAGGCCCGCCCCATCTCACGGACATCCCCCTCCGCGAAGCGGATCGCCATGCCTCGCGCCGAGGAGAGGATGATCTCGTCATCACCCCGGGTCAGCGAGACACCGATGAGGGAGTCTCCCTCCTCGATCCTGATCGCGATGATCCCTGTCTTGAGGGGGCGCGAGTATGCCTTGAGCGCGGTCTTCTTCACGATCCCGTTCCGGGTGGAGAAGACGAGCATCCGCTCATCGAACTCTTTCACCTGAATCGTGGTGAGGACCTCCTCACCCTTCTGAAGCGGGAGGAGGTTGACGATGGCGCGCCCGAGAGAGGTGCGGGCCATGTCCGGGATCTCGTACACCTTCAGCCAGTAGACCTTGCCGAAGTTCGAGAAGAAGAGGATCTGGTCGTGAGTGCTCGCGACATAGAGATTCTTGATGAAGTCTCCATCCCGCGCCTTGCCTCCCGAGATCCCCGAGCCGCCGCGACCCTGGCTGCGATAGGTGGAGAGGGGGGTCCGCTTCACGTATCCCTGATGGGTGAGCGTGACGACCACCTGCTCCTCGCTGATCAGGTCTCCGATGTCGATGTCCTCGACCGCATCCTCGATTCGGGAGCGACGCTTCGAGGGGAACTTCTTGAGGAGGTCGTGGATGTCCTCCCGGATGATCTCGGTCACCAGACCATCGTCGGTGAGGACCTGGCGGTGGTACTCGATCTCCTCCCGTGTCTTCGCGAGGTCCTCCTCGATCTTGAGGCGCTCGAGACCGGTCAGGCGCTGCAGGCGCATCTGGAGGATCGCGTCGGACTGGATCCTGGTCAGGCCGAACTCGCCCATGAGGCTGCTGCGGGCGTCGTCGACGGTGTGCGAGTTGCGGATCAGCTCGATGATGCGATCGATGTTGTCGAGGGCGATCAGGTACCCCTCGAGGATGTGGGCCTTGTACTCGGCCTTCTCCAGCAGGTACCGCGCGCGACGACGGATCACGACCGTGCGGTGATCCCGGTAGCTGAGCAGCAGCTCGCGGAGGCTGAGCGTCCGGGGACGACCGTTGACGAGGGCGATCTGCTGGATGGAGAAGCTCGTCTGCAGCGGCGTGTGTTTGAACAGCTGATTGAGGATGACCTCGTCGTTCTCGCCACGCTTCAGCTCGATGACGAGGCGGATCCCGGTGCGGCTGTCCGACTCGTCGCGGACATCGCTGATGCCGGTGAGGCGACCCTCCTTCACCCCGTTCGCGATGTCGCTGGCGAGCTTCGACTTGGAGACCTGATAGGGGATCTCGGTGACGACGAGCTGGGTCTTCTTCTTCTTCTCCTCGGTCGTCACCTTCGCGCGGAGGGTCAGGATGCCCTTGCCCTTGGTGTACGCGGCGAGGATCCCCGACTTCCCGCAGATCACCCCGCCGGTGGGGAAGTCCGGACCGGGGATCTTCTCCATCAGCTCGTTGAGGGTGATGTCGGGGTTGTCGAGGACCGCGAGGAGCGCCTCCCCGACCTCCCGCAGGTTGTGCGGCGCGAAGCTGGTGGCCATCCCGACGGCGATTCCGGAGCCGCCGTTGACGAGGAGGTTCGGGAACTTCGCCGGCAGGACCGTCGGCTCGTCCCGGGTGTCGTCGTAGTTGCGGGCGAAGTCGACCGTGTCCTTGTCGAGGTCCTCGAGCATCTCCGGGGTCGCGGCGGTCATGCGCGCCTCGGTGTATCGCATCGCCGCCGGCGGGTCTCCGTCGATCGAGCCGAAGTTCCCCTGGGGGTCGACGAGCGGCTCGCGCATGTTGAAGTCCTGGGCCATCCGGACGAGGGTCGGGTAGATCACCGACTCGCCGTGCGGGTGGTAGTTGCCCGAGGTGTCACCGGCGATCTTGGCGCACTTCCGGTGCTTCGAGCGAGGCCCCAGGTTGAGGTCGTTCATCGCGACGAGGATCCGTCGCTGAGAAGGCTTCAGGCCGTCCCGGACATCAGGGAGAGCGCGCTGGATGATCACGCTCATCGCGTATGTCAGGTACGAACCCTTCATCTCCTCCTCAATGCTGAGGGGCTGGATCCGCTGATCTTCGGTCATGATCCGATCTCCGCTTCCGCCGTCCGGTGGACGGGCTCAGTTCCTTCGATCGAGGGGACGGGGCTGACCCCGTCCTGGCGCAGGGCCTCCCGGAACTGCCGGACCAGGGTCCGGCTGTCACCGGCGAAGGCGCTCGCGAGCCGGCGGTTCCGAGGCGCGGGGACCTGAAGGCGGTTCGCCCTCCGGGCCACCCACTCGTTGAGGTGATCGATCTCCAGCTGGCGACCCGCGTCGAGATCCTGAAGCATCGAGCAGCGATTCGGGGCGGTGGCGGAGCAGAGCTCCTCGAGCCGGCTCCTCCATCCGCTCTCCGGGAGGTCGAGTCCGGTCGCCCGACCGACGAGCGCGGTCTCCCGCGCGGCCTCGACCGCCCAGGAGAAGTAGTTGCTGCCGGGGATCTCCCCGTTCGGGCTCCCGAGGAGGGTCGCCACCGGGTTCAGTCCGCAGTTGAGGGCCGCCTTGAGCCACTGGGCGCGCCGTCCGTCTGCGGTCGAGTGGGCGTCGAATCCGGCGGAGCGGAGCAGGTCGGCGACCCGCGATGCATCAATGGGGTCTCCCGCCGGCGAGGGACCGATCACGACCGGTCCATCCCCCACGCAGTGGACCTCGCCATCCTCGACCGCGAGGTCCCCGGTGGCCCAGGCGCCGCACGCGATGGTCCCCAGCAGGGTCGGGCGGATCTCCGTGAGCTCCGCGAGGGTCTCGTCATGGCCGAGGCCGTTGGAGAGGATGAGGATCGGGGCGGTCGGCGTCACGCTCCGCAGACCCTCCCGGATCGCCTCACGCACATCGAAGGCCTTCGTGGTGACGATCAGGAGGGAGCCCGACCTCGGGAGGCTCTCCCCCGGGAGCCGATGCAGCAAGGAGGCCTTGTGGGTGCGCCGGCCATTCTCATGAAGGAGGACGCTTCGCTTCCGCGGGCCGGGGTCGATCTCGGAGCGCGAGCCGTGGCGACCGAGCAGCTGGACCGCGTGGCCTGCGCGATCGAGCCGCGCAGCGAGCAGGCGCCCGATGGCGCCAGGCCCCTGGATGATGATGGGCCCTCGGGGGTCGTTCGAGCGGATCACTGCTTCAGGACCTCCTCCGTGCTCGTCGTCGTCATCGCCTGGCGGAGGACCGCGAGGGCCTCGTCCGCCATGGAGAAGCTCTCCCCATCTCCCGGGAAGCTGCCGGTCGAGACATCCTCGCGAAAGCGCCCGACCGCCTCGCGGAGGCGCTCTTCGGCGTCGAGATAGCTGCGGACGAAGCGAGGGGAGTACCCGCTCGAGATCCCGATCAGGTCGTGGAAGACGAGGACCTGGGCATCGACCCCGCTCCCCGCCCCGATTCCGATCGTGGGGACGGTGCTTCGCTCGGTCACCAGCGCCGCGACCTGCTCCGGGATGCACTCGAGCACGATCGCGAAGGCCCCGGCGGCCTCGAGGAGCGCCGCCTCACGAATCAGCCGGATCGCGGAGGCGGCGTCCGCGGCCTGGACGCGGTAGCCCCCGAGCTGAGTGGCGTTCTGGGGAGTGAGCCCGAGATGGCCGACGACGGGGATCCCCGCCGCGACGATCCTCTCGATCGCCGCGCATCTCTCCCGACCCCCCTCGAGCTTCACCGCATCCGCGCCGCCCTCCTGCACGAGGCGCACCGCGTTGCGGACCGCCTCCTCCTCGGAGACCTGAAAGGAGCCGAAGGGCATGTCGGCGACCAAAAGGAATGAGGAGCGCCACGCCGGACCGCCGCCGTGTGATGGACCATGACATCCACGGTGACGGGTACCGTGTCCGCGTGGCCGAGCACGACATTCCCGACCGAGTCCCCGACCAGGATCATGGGGACTCCGGAGGACTCCAGGATGCGGGCGGTGGGCGCATCGTAGGCGGTGAGGCAGACGAAGCGCTCCCCCCCCGCCTTCCAGCGCGCGAACTCGCAGATCGAGGTCCGTGCCTTCATGAGTTCCTCCCTGGGCGACGCTCGGGCCGGGCGCGTCGACGGCTCAGATGTCGAGCGAGCGCGCGTCGAGGGCGTACTTCTCGATGTACTCACGCCGCGGCTCGACCTGACTGCCCATCATGATCGTGAAGATCTCATCCGCCTGGACCTGGTCCTCGATCGTCACGCGATAGAGGCAGCGCTTCTCGGGATCCATGGTGGTCTCCCGAAGCTGGTCCGGGTTCATTTCGCCCAGCCCCTTGAATCGGGTCATCTGGACCTTCGACTTCATGAGCTCCAGGAAGCGGTCGCGCGCCTCCGGCAGCCCGCTCGCGCCGCCTTCGGTCCCGTCGATCGCGACGCTGAAGACAGGGACCTCCTCGACTCCCTCCCCCGAGAAGTCGAAGACGGGGATCTCGTGGATGTCGACCCGCTTCTCCTCCTCGAAGATCTCGGAGGCCGGGAAGCCGAGGGAGACGATCGCGCGGATCGACTCCGCAGTGCGGGAGGCGTCGGGGAGCTCCACCACCTCGAGGTCCGGTGCCCCCTCCGCGCCACCTTCCTCATGGATCACCTGAAGTCCGACCGGGTCCGCGATCTTCGGGTCGCGCCCCAGCTCGCGGCCGAGCTCGGCGAGATGGTTGCGGTAGTCCTGCTCGTTGAAGAACGGGAGCTCCTCACCCTCCCGGCGTACGGGGAAGCGAGGGACATCCTGCTGTGCGTCCCACTGCTCGACCAGCCAGCGGCGGAGGCCGAAGCCGTGGCGGCGAAGCCTCGCGCGCATCCGGTCAAGGGTCGCGACCCGGTCGAAGAAGTCGACGAGATCGGCGCCTCGGACCTGCGAGCCCGTGGAGGGGTGCGCGAGGTGAGCATCCGCGCCGCTGATCTCGATGAGGGTCGCCTCGAGCTCGTTCTCACTGAGGATGTACCGGTCCTCCTTCTTCCACTTGAGGCGGTAGAGGGGGGGCTGGGCGACGTAGATGTGACCCTTCTCGGTGAGCTCGGACATCTGGCGGAAGAAGAAGGTGAGGAGCAGGGTCCGGATGTGTGAGCCGTCCACATCCGCGTCGGTCATGATGATCACCCGACCGTAGCGCAGGTTCTCGAGGTTGAACTCATCCGTTCCGATCCCGGTGCCGAGCGCCGTGATGATCGTCTGGATCTCCTCGTGCTTGAGCATCTTGTCGAAGCGGGTCTTCTCGACGTTGAGGATCTTCCCCTTGATCGGGAGGATCGCCTGGAACTCCGAGTCCCTCCCCTGCTTCGCGGACCCTCCCGCCGAATCTCCCTCCACGATGAAGATCTCCGCCTCATCCCGATTGCGGGTGCGGCAGTCGGAGAGCTTCCCGGGGAGGTTTCCGGAGCTGAGGAGGCCCTTCCGACGGGTGAGGTCGCGCGCCTTCCGCGCGGCCTCGCGGGCCCGGGCCGCGTCGATCGCCTTGGTGACGACCTTCTTCGCGACGGTCGGGTTCTGCTCGAGGAAGGCGGTGAAGGCATCGTGGACGAGGGAGGTGACGATTCCTTCGATCTCGGTGTTGCCGAGCTTCTCCTTCGTCTGACCCTCGAACTGAGGGTTGGGCATCTTGACGCTGACGACCGCGGCCAGACCCTCCAGGTAGTCACGACCATCGATCGAGTCGTTCTTGAGGAGGTTCGAGTCCTTGGCGTACTTGTTCAGGCAGCGCGTGAGAGCGGACTTGAAGCCGGAGAGGTGGGTCCCGCCGTGCTTCGTCGCGATGTTGTTCGCGTAGCTGAAGATCTGGTCGTAGGCGTATCCGTCGTTGTGCTGCATCGCCACTTCGACCCGGACATCCCCATCCGTCTTGTCGAACTGGATCACCTCGTCGTAGATCGCGGTCTTCTTCTCGTTGATCCGTCCGATGTAGGCCCGCAGCCCCTCCGGGAAGTAGAAGGTGTCGGTCGCCTCGGAACGCTCGTCGGTCAGCGTCACCTCGAGCCCCGCGTTGAGGTAGGTCATATCGCGGAGGCGCTTGGCGATCGTCTCGTAGACGAGATCGGTGGTGTCGAAGACCTCCGCGTCCGGTCGGAAACGAACGGTGGTTCCCCGCTGGTCCGAGGTTCCGATCTTCTCCAGCTCGCTCGTGGAGAGTCCGCGGGAGAAGGTCTGCCGATAGACCTTGCCCTCCCGGTGCACCTCGACCTCGAGGAGGTCGGAGAGTGCGTTCACGACGGAGATCCCCACTCCATGAAGGCCGCCCGAGACCTTGTAGGCGCTGTTCTCGAACTTACCGCCCGCGTGGAGCTTGGTCATGATGACCTCGAGGGCGGACATCCCCTGGTCCTCGTGGAAGTCCACGGGGATCCCACGGCCATCGTCGGAGACCGTGACCGAGCCGTCCTCGTGGATCCTGACCTGGATCTTGGTGGCGACGCCGGCCATGAACTCATCGACGGAGTTGTCGACGACCTCCCACACGAGGTGGTGGAGCCCGTCGATTCCCGTGCCTCCGATGTACATGCCCGGGCGCTTGCGGACCGCCTCGGCGCCCTCGAGCACCTTGATGCTCGACGCGGAGTAGTCGGGCTGAACGTCTTCGTTCAACTTCGTTCCTCTCAGGAGATCCGTCCGAGGCGGAGACGGTGGATCGACGCCCGGTCTCTCCACCGCTCCGGACTCAGGTCCGGACCTTGAACTTCAGGTCGCAGAGCTCGGGGAGCCCCTCGGCCGCGAGGGCCGTGCGGAGGTGGTCCCGTGCGAAGGTTCCCAGCTCCGCCGCGAGGGGAGCCGAGTCGATCTCGATCGTCAGGACCCCGCCGCGGTAGCGGATCGGCGTGGAGATCCCGGCGATCTCCTCACCGACCGCGCGAGCCCAGATCCCTGCCAGCTCCTCCAGTCGCCTCTCGCCTCGACTCGCAGCGCGGGAGACATCCGGGAGGTCGCCGTCACCACCCGCGCGACGGCGGGGACGACTGCGAGCGCTCTCGACGGTCGGCGCGAAGTCACGCAGGAGCTGATCGAAGGTCTGACCGAGACTCGGCAGATCCGGCACCCTTCGCGCCTCGAGCTCGCGGTAGCGAACCCGGGGACGAGCCGGATCCACGGGAGATTCTTCTGAGGAAGACCGTCGGACCGGTCGAACCAAGCTCGCCTCCCGGGGGGTGTCCTGGCCGCTCCCGGGGGGGAGCGCCCGAGCCGTCGTTGGACGGGGAGTCACTCCCCGGTGGTGCCACCATCGGAGACCACGAGCGGCATCACGATGTGCCGGTAGTTCGCTCCACCCTCGGGGAGGGAGAAGAGGCCGGCGGTCTTCCGATCACGGAAGCTGGCCACGATGCGCGGAGAGTCGATCACCCGGAGGAGATCGATCAGGTAGCCCGGATTGAAGTGAATGGTGAACTCCTCCTCCTCGCCGGACTCGCGCTGGGCGGAGACCTCGATCCGCGACTCGCCCACGTTCGAGGCGACCGTGGAGAGGACGACCCCGCCGGAGCCGAACGCGAAGCGGACGGAGTTCGTCTCCTTCGTCGTCATGAGGGAGGCCTGCCGGAGTCCCACCAGGAGCTCCTCGGTCCCGACCGAGAAGACATGCTCGATCTCCGCAGGAATGGCGCGCTCGTACTCGGGGTAGCGCCCCTCGACGAGCCGCGACGAGAGAGAGATCCGATCGGAGGCGTAGGTCACCTCGTTTTGATCGAGATGGAGCTCGATCTCCTCCTCCGGCTCCTGGTCGAGGATCTTCATCAGGAGCTCCACGCCTTTCAGGGGGAGGATGTACTGCCCGTTCTCGACCCCCTTCTTCTGCTCGGCGTCGAGGGGGAGCTCGCCGACCGCCATCCGCTTGCCGTCGGTCGAGACGAGGCGGAGGGACTCTTCGCCACAGTCGATGAGCGCGCTGTGCATCTGAAAGCGGGTGGCATCGCGTGTCGCCGCGACCGAGACCCGACGGAGGAGGCCGAGGAGCGCCTCACGCTGCACGCGGAGCGCGGGCGAGGGGGGACGGAAGTCGAGCTGGGGGAACTCCTCGTGGGGGAGAACCGGCACCTTGAAGCGGGAGCCGCCGGCCACGATGCGGACCTGATCGTCGACGACCTCGAGGTCGACCTTCTCGCTCCGCGACTCCCGGAGAATCCCCTGAAGGCGCGCGGCGGGAATGGCGGCCTGCCCCGGCTCCTCGCAGATCACCCCGTCGACCCGGGCGGAGAGTCCCACCTCCAGGTCGGTTCCCTTGACGACGAGCCCGCTCGGGGAGGCGTCGAGGAGCAGGGTCTGGAGGATCGGTCGCGTCGCGTTGTTCGGGACGACCCCGGCGGCCAGCCCGACCGCCTCGAGGAGCTCCTTGGAGTGGCACTGGATCTTCATTCGCTGCTCCTCTTCTCGATCGAGAGATCGGGGACCGAACGGCCCCGATCGTCGCCCGGAACGCGGGCATCGCCAGGGAGGGCGGGGGGGTTCTCACAAGGTGTCGCGACCGAGGAGCTGAAGCCTCAGCCCTTCATTGGTCCGGTCGCTGGCATGGTCAGGGATCGGCTCGGAACTCCCCCTCCGAGAGCGGCGCGGAGACGACCCCGCGCGAGGTGCGTCATGATACGCGCAGAGAGGGCTCCGATCAACCAATACAGGGGTTCTCGCCACTATCGTAAACCACCTCGGAATATTGGTTTATGGGGGATGGTCGAGGGGGGCCGGAGACGCCTCTCCAAGGGTGATCGGGGGGAGTGATTTCTTTGATGATGATGATTTTTCATCGTCATCTTCATCACGCAGCCCAGGAATGTGGAAAACCGCCGCTAGATCAACCACAAACTCAACCATAGAAAACACTTAGAGAAAGAGTCACGACCCTCGGAGCTGTGGACGCCTCGATGATGCGTCGGGAAGGACTGAAGAACTCGGACCGGGTTGTCCCCAGGTACGTTCTCGAGGCGGCTTGGTTCGAGCGAGGTCTCCTCTGCGCATCGTGAGTTGCCCCTCCGATTGTCGTTCGGTTTTCCACCGCTTGCGATCTCCTCTCGGCGTGCTCTCCGGGATGAGAACGAGCCGCGCGGGGGATCCCTGCGCGGCTCGCTCCTCGCTTCCGAGACGGGCTCCGGATCACCGGAGCAGCATCTTCTCGACCGCCTCGATCCGCCGGCGAAACGTCCGATCGCTCCTGTTGAGGCTCTGGATCTTCTCCACCGCATGGATCACGGTCGTGTGGTCCCGGCCGCCGAAGTGATGGCCGATCTCCTTCAGGGAGGCGGAGGTATGACGACGCGCGAGGAACATGGCGATCTGGCGGGGAACCACGATCGAGCGCGTCCGCTTCTTCGAATGGAGCTCCACCCGGCTCACATCGAACTCCTCGCAGACGCCCTGGTCGATCCGATCGAGGTCGATCGACGGGGCCATCGAGCCATAGAGCTCACTCAGGACTCCGCGGGTGCTCTCAAGGTCCAGGGGGCGCTTTTCGAGGTGAATCACGCTGTGGAGGCGCTTGGCGACCCCGGCCAGCTCTCTCGCGCTGCCCCGCACCACACCGGCGACCTCCTCGCAGATCTCGGAGGAGAGCTCGAGGTCCAGCTCCTCTCCCTTGCGGCGGAGAATCTCCATGCGGGTTTCGGTGTCCGGGCTGCCCAGATCGGCCACGAGGCCGGCCCCGAAGCGGCTCGCGAGCCTCTTCTCGATCCCCGGGAGCTCACCAGGGGCACAGTCCGCCGAGAGGACGACCTGGCGACCGAGGTTGATCAGCGTGTTGAAGGTGTGGAAGAACTCCTCCTGGGTCTTCGACTTCATCGCCAGGAACTGCACGTCGTCGATCAGGAGCGCGTCCGCATCCCGCAGCCGTCGACGGAACTCCAGGATCTTCTGAGAGGCGATCGCCTTGATGAAGTCGTCGGTGAAGCGGGCGCAGCTGACTGAGATCACCGACGACCACCCGAGGCTGCGGTAGTGAGTCGCGATCGCGCTCAGGAGATGGGTCTTCCCCTGACCGACGCCCCCGTGGATGAAGAGGGGGTTGTAGTCGGTCCCGGGTCTCTCGGCGACCGCCCTCGCGGCGTTGAGAGCCAGCCGGTTCGCGCCGCCGACCACGAAGCCGTCGAGGTCGAAGGGCTGCGAGTGAGGGGGCGCGGGGGTTGGCGACTCGACTTCGGGGGTCGTGACCGCCCCCACATGGGGCGGCGCGACGAACAGGAGCTCGTAGCTCCGACCTCCGAGGACGGCGGCAGCCGAGTCGCTGATCAGGGTCTGGTAGCGGTCCCCGAGGAACGCCCGGTGGAAAGAGGTGGGGACATGAACCTCGAGCTGATCCCCCGGCCGGGGCAGGAGCTCGACCCCTTCGAACCAGGTGCGGAATGCCTTGTCTCCGACCCGACGCCGGATCTCATCGTGGATCCGTCGGGCCCCATCGGACTCGAAGAGAGTAAGAGCCAAGCGATCCCCCTCGTGCTTCCCTGGTCGCGCTCCAGTGTCCCGCGGGGCCCGTGGGGGCCTCGTCGCTCGAGCTCGGGAGGGAGGGCTCCCCACGGCCGCGTCGGGGCGCGGACCGGGGACCCGGCTCCAAGGGGACCAGAGACCGGACACCGGGGACGAGGACGCGGATGGGCGACCTGGGAGAGGTGGCCCATGCCCGGTCCGAGATCGGCGCGGCGCACCCCGTGAGGGGTGGGGACGGCCGGGGGTCGGTGGAAAGTACGGTCGGAGGTCCAATGGAATCCGGGAGAGATGCCTGAGCGACACCCTGTGATCGCTTCCCCTGGCCCATGAGGGCCTCTGACCCACCAGAAGCCATGCAGAGGCCCTGGGATTCAAGCGGGGAAGCGAGAGGACGGATGTGTCGTGGGCTCCCATCCGGCGAGCGGGAACAGATCGCCCGACGCGCTTCCGTGCGCGAACGAGCGACCCCCGATCGTAGGGATGTGGGGGGGCGGCGGCAAGGGGGCATCGGGCGGCCATTCGGAACTCTTGCCGAGATCGGCACTACCGTTACAATCCCGCGCTCGACACCGCTCGGAGGGGTCGCTCCTCGCCGCTCGCGAAGTCCGCTTCGCCGCAGATGGAGCCCTCGCCGATTCGACGCCCCGACCGGGAAGCCCTCCAGTTTCCTGGCCTCAAACGCCGAAGAGGGATCGAGAAGTTTCGAGTCACCGCGGAGAGGTGGCTGAGTGGTCGAAAGCACTGGCTTGCTAAGCCAGCGTACTCTTCGGGGTACCGCGGGTTCGAATCCCGCCCTCTCCGCCAATTCGAACCCATGGGTTTGAAGCCACAGGTTCGAGGCCACCCGGGCTCACGGCCCGGTTCGGAATCGCGCCCTTCGGGCGATCACCCCTCCTGAACCGAGGGTCCTTCAAGGAGAGAGCCCGGCCACCGCGATCGCGCGGGGGCCGGGCTCTCTTGCGTTCGTGCGCTCCGCTCGCGGGCGGTGCCGCTGGGGTCTCAGCAGCCGGGGTCGCTGCAGGAGAGCGTGTCCGGGGTCAGCTCCGCACCACAGTCCGGGAAGGGAGCCGAAGGCTCCGGTCCGAAGCCGAAGAGGCTCCCGAGGGCGTGGATCGCGTCGGAGAGGTCGAGGGTACCGTCGTCGTTCGAGTCGGCCGCGCTTTCGCAGGCGATTCCACCCGTCCCGAAGAGGTGATCGAGGACCCCGATCGGATCGGCCAGATCGAAGACCCCATCGGAGTTGATGTCTCCCCGCTGGAAGATGGTGGTCGGGGGAGCTCCGAGGATCCAGAGGGTCTCCACCTCCTGGGCGGTCAGGGCGCGGCTGTAGATCGACGCCTCGTCGATCAGACCGTCGTGGTAGCGAAGCTCGGGGAGCTCCTTGGCGTAACCCTTCCCGAGCCAGAGCACCTGGGGATTCGGCACATCGGAGAAGAAGTACCGATCGCCGGGTCCGCCCGCGTTGTAGTCGCGCCCGGTCAGCTCCTGGCCGTTCAGGTAGGCCGTGTTGAAGTCCGGGCCCACCGTGACGACGAAGTGGTGCCAGACCCCGACCTCGAGGTTGAAGATCGTGTCGAAGCAGAGGGGCGTGGAGCCGTGCAGATAGTAGGTGAAGTAGAGAGCGGTTCCTCCCACCGCGCCGTGTCCCAGCTCGATGACGATCGCCTCGTCGTTCGGCGAAATGTCGTTGTTCCCCAGGTAGAGGATCGGCAGGAGGGTGGAGACCGGGAGGACCTCGTCGATCCGGAACCAGATCGAGATCGACCCCTGGTCGAGAGCCGCGATCTGGGCGGGCACCGAGAACGCGTCGGGGATGCCGACGAAGGCCGGCTCTTCGAAGCTCCGCGCGCCGTTGAGCGGACTCGGGGCGGGTTGGGCGCCGTAGGCCGTGCCCTCGAATCCGTTTCCGGAGGAGTCGACCACGACGGAGCCATTCGCCTCGTCGAGAGCCCAGCGCGCGATCAGGCCGTCGGTCGCGTTCAGCGGAATCGCGAGGGTGGTGGCGAGTACGGCGATCATGAGCGGGATCAGTGCCTTCACGGCGGGCTCCTTCCTCCCCCGGGGGGGAGTCTGTCCTCAATGGGGGAATCCCGGGGAGCGGGCCCCGGGCGGTGTCCGAGCCCGAGGAGATCCTCGAGCGCAACACACCTACGCAGCGGAGCTTCGTTCTGTGGGGATTTTCGGATTCCCGCGATCCACGGCTTTCTTGCCGCTGGAGGCGTGGGAGGGGAGCCTAGAGGGGCATTCCGACGATGATGCCCTCGAAGCGGACCTCGTCGGCGACGACCACCTGGGTCTGAAAGCGGGCGATCCGGGGTCGGATGTCGATCACCTCGGAGAGGATCACCATCTCGTCCCCTGGCTGGATCATCCCTCGAAACTTCACCTCGTCGCAGGCCGCGAAGCCCATGACCTTGTCGCTGCCGAACTTCTCGGAATAGAAGAAGCTGCAGAGCTGTCCGGCGCTCTCGATCATCAGGACACCGGGGAAGACCGGGCGGCCGGGGAAGTGGCCCCGAGCCCAGAACTCGTCTTCCCGGATCGGACGGAAGCCCACCGAGCGCCCGGACTCCGGGTCGAAATGGATGATGCGCTCGAGCATCTCCATCTCGAAGCGCTGGGAGTTCCGGCCACGGATCTCCTCGATCCCGAAGGCGGTGCCCTCGAGGTCGATCCCGGTCAGGTCGAACAGCAGCTTCGGCGGCATGGGTGAACCTCTTCCGAGGAGGACTCTACCATGAGCCCGGGCGGGATCTCCACCGGGCTTCGACGCTCGGCGGCCTACCTCGTCCCCCGGGAGAGGGCTACAATCCGCGCGCCCCGCCCCCCACCCGAGGAGAGAGCCCCATGAGCCAGCTGATCGTGAAGTCCGAGGAGCGCGTCACCGAGGGGGAGGCGGGTCTTCCCTACACCCTGGTCCAGCTCGATGGCTTCATCGATGCCCCGAGCTACGAGCAGTTCGAGTCCAGCCTCGAGAGCCTCGCCACGGCCGGCGCCGCGCACCTCGTCCTCGACTTCAGCAGGGTCCAGTACATCAACTCGACCGGCATTTCCGCGATCATCCGGTTCCAGGGGGTCTGCACCGAGCGGGGAGGGCAGCTGATGCTGGTGCGCGTCTCCCGGAATGTCGGGCTGACGATGCATCTCCTCGGGATCACCTCCCTCGTGCCGTTCCTGAAGGATCGGGCCGAAGCGGAGGCGGCGATCGAGAGCGGGGAGGGGGCCGCGACCTCGGTCGCCTTCGACGGCTCCGAGGCAGGAGCACCGCGGGAGATCCCCGTCATGGTGTCGGAGCCGGCCGCCGCGCGGGGCTCCGCGGTCGTGGTCGTCCCGGTCGAGGGCCCCTTCACCGGGGTCATGCAGCGGCGCATCTCCATGCTCCAGGGGCGCTTCCACCTCTGCCACGACACCGAGACCGTGCTCTCGCGCCTCGACGAGTGGGAGCCGGACCTCGTCGTGGTGGACCACAGGATCCCGGGCATCGACCGCTTCCTCGAGCGTCTCAAGATCGACTCCGACAGCCCCCTCACCTCGGTGATCGTCCTCTATCCCCGGGGGAGCGATGTGGGACGAAAGCGGGACTTCCGCATCTGGGAGAACGACTACCTCGTCGATCCCTTCGACCTGATGAAGCTCTTCGTCCTCGCGGAGACCGAGCTCCGTCGCGTCCCGAAGGATCGGGACCTCTTCACCCAGCAGCTCAAGTTCGAGTTCGTCTCGGTGCGCGAGTCGATGGAGAAGGGACTCCAGCTGGGGAATCGACTCCTGCAGAAGCTCGACATTGGTGACAAGGACCGAACCGCCCTCTACGCCGCCTTCAAGGAGGGGGTCGAGAACGCCGCCGCTCACGGGAACCGCTTCGACCCGGAGAAGCGGATCGTGGTGACCTGCGTCATCGACCCGAAGCGCGCCACCTTCCTCATCGAGGATGAGGGGGAGGGCTTCGACCATGTGTACTACATGCAGCAGATCGACAATCAGGAGGCGTTCAAGCGGGCGAAGGAGCGCATCCGGCAGGGGAATCGGGGTGGCCTCGGGATCCTGCTGATGCACAAGTGCACCGATCGGCTCGAGTACACCGGGCGCGGGAACATCGTCCGGATCGAGAAGCGACTCGCCTGATCGCTCCCCCCAAAGGAAGGCTCCCATGTCCCTTCTCCTGCTCCTCTCCACCCTCCTCCTGACCGGCGACGAACCCCCCGAGGCCCCCTCCCCCGCGGAGCCCCTTCCGGCCGGCTACACCATCCCGCTCATTGACCTCGCCGGTGAGACCGACCGCCAGGTCGTCGTCGACCGGGAGCCGGGTCAGTATCTCGGCCATCCGACCACCGTCCTCCTCCCCGACGGCCGCACCCTTCTCTGCGTCTACCCGAAGGGACACGGTCGCGGGGCGATCGTCATGAAGCGCAGCGAGGATGGGGGCCTCACCTGGAGCGACCGCCTCCCCACCCCGGAGAACTGGGAGTCGAGTCGAGAGGTCCCCACGATCCATCGGCTGATCGACCGCGAAGGAAAGGCCCGGCTCGTCCTCTGGTCCGGTCTCTATCCCGCTCGGCGGGCGATCTCCGAGGATGACGGACGCACCTGGGGTCCCCTCGAGGCGGTGGGGGACTGGGGGGGGATCGTCGTGATGGGGAGCGTGGTCCCCATCGCGGGGGGCAGGCACCTCGCGATGTTCCATGACGATGGGCGCTTCTTCGCCGAGGAGGGCTCGGTGCGCCGCCCGGCGAGCTTCCGGCTCTACCAGACGATCTCCGCCGACGGGGGGATCACCTGGCAGGAGCCGACGATGATCCACGAGTCCTCGCCCCATCTGCTCTGCGAGCCCGGAATCCTCCGCTCCCCCGACGGGCGGGTCCTCGCGGCGCTTCTGCGCGAGAACAGCCGGACCCGCAACTCGTTCATCATCCTCTCCGAGGATGAGGGTCGGACCTGGAGCGAGCCGCGCGAGCTCCCCGCGGCTCTGACCGGAGATCGGCACACCGCGCGCTACGCCCCGGACGGACGCCTCTTCATCACCTTCCGGGACACCACCCGCGCCTCCTCGACCCAGGGGGACTGGGTCGCCTGGGTGGGTCGCTTCGAGGACATCATCGCAGGGAAGGAGGGCCAGTACCGCGTGCGCCTGATGGACAATCACCATCGGTGGGACTGTGCCTACCCCGGGCTGGAGCTGCTCCCGGATGGGACCTTCGTGACGACCACCTACGGGCATTGGGAGGCGGGGGAGTCCCCCTTCATCGTCTCCGTCCGCCTGAAGCTCGAGGAGCTCGACGCCCGGATTCCGGACAAGGACTAGATCCTCCCGGATCGGGAGCGGACCCCCGGTTTCCTTGGTACAACCCCTCCTGCGCCCCCTCCCCGCGGGGGCCGCGACCCCCGCAACCCCCGGAGGAACGATGAGCGACCGCGAAGATCTGCAGGCCATGCTCTCCGAGACGATTCAGACCGGAGCGATCACCCTCGCCTCGGGCCGGACCACCGATTTCTACTTCGACGGGCGACTCGTCACCCTCGACCCACGGGGGCTCTCCCTCGTCTCCCGCCTCTCCTTCGAGCGGCTCGCCGGGCGCTGCGAGGCGGTCGGGGGCCCGACTTCGGGCGCGGACCCGATCGTCGCGGGGATCGGGCTCGCCTCCCACGAGGCAGGCTCCCCGCTGCGGACCTTCTTCACGCGCAAGGAGGCGAAGGGGCACGGCATGGGCCGTCGGATCGAGGGTCCTCCCCTCAACGAGGGAGACCGGGTCTTCATCGTCGACGATGTCGCGACCAGCGGGGGCTCCCTCCTCCAGTCCGCCCAGGTGGTGGCGGAGGAGACCGGCGCCCGGGTGGTCGGGGCTCTGGTGATCGTCGATCGGCAGGAGGGCGCGGAGGAGAAGCTGGCGGAGGCGGGGCTGATCCTCGAGAGCCTGTTCCGCAAGGCGGACTTCATCTGAGGCCCAAGCTCGGACTCCGTTGGAACTTCCGTTTCGTCGCTTGACGATCTCGCCGGTGCGGGGCACTCTAGTTAGCTCGACTCGGGGGTCCGCGGTGAACCGCCGCGACGTCGGTCGAGACCTTCCGCGGTCCGCGGCGACCGACGGTCCGAGCGGGTGTAGCTCAGTGGTAGAGCATCACGTTGCCAACGTGATTGTCGTGGGTTCGACTCCCATCACCCGCTCCATTTTTCCGGCCCGGCTCTGCGACGGAATCCGTCACGAGCCGGGCCGGCTCTCATCCCAGAGCCCCTCCGCCCCCCCGCCGTTTCCCTCGATTCGTCCCCAGGACGACTTGAGTGAACCATCGGCAGCATCTAGAGTTACTAGATTCGGGACCCCTCCCCTCCGATTCCCGGAGCCGGGGTGGACCCTGACCCACGGATCCAGTCCGATGGGACGCCGAGATCGCGGTCCGCCCGGCCATCCGGGGCGGGGCCGTCACCGATGAAGGAGCACCATGTCCGACGAGACCCCCACGGGCACCGAGACCCCCGGCACCGAGCAGGCGGCCGGCGTCTCGATCGAGATCAACGACGATGGCCCCTGCCGCAAGCGCATGAAGTTCGTGGTCTCCGCCGAGCGGATGAGCGATGAGCTCGACTCCAACTACCGCCAGCTTCGCGGGACGATCCAGCTCCCCGGCTTCCGCAAGGGGAAGGTGCCCCTGTCGATCATCAAGGGCCGCTTCGGCTCGAAGATCGCGGAGGACGTGAAGGAGGAGATGGTGAACAGCTCCTTCTTCGACGCGATCGAGGAGCGGGAGCTCAAGGTCCTCGGACGCCCCTCCTTCGAGAACATCGAGTACGAGGAGGGGGGCACCCTCTCCTACGAGGCGGCCGTCGAGCTCGCCCCCGAGTTCGACCTCCCCGAGTACAAGGGGCTGGAGATCGATGCGCAGCCGGTCGCCGTCACGGCGGAGGAGGTGACCGCGGAGATCGACGCGATCCTCGAGCAGCAGACCCGTCTCGAGCCGATCGCGGTCGGAGAGCAGCAGAACGACGATTTCGCCGTGTGCCATGTCTCGATCGTGGACAGTGAGGGGAACTCCGTCTTCGATCGCGACGAGGTGCACCTGAAGATCGGGCTCGACAGCGTCGATAACATCGAAGTCCCCGGCCTCGGAGAAGCCCTCATCGGCGCCTCCGCGGAGGAGACGCGCGAATTCGCGATCGACGCTCCCGAGGACTTCCCGGTCGAGGCGGTCCAGGGACACTCGGTCACCCTCCGCATCCGGTTCCTGGAGGCGAAGCGGGCCGTGAAGCCGGAGCTGAACGAGGAGACCCTCGGTCAGCTCGGGGTCGAGAGCGAGGACGCCCTGCGGTCGGAGATCGAGAAGAGCCTCGAGAACCGCCGCCGGATCGAGGAGGAGACGCGGCAGGAGAGCGAGCTGGTCGACGCCATGCTGGAGTCGATGGAGCTCGAGTTCCCGCCCTCCATCCTCGAGCGTCGTACCGAGGAGCTCTCCATGTCGGCCCGTTTCCGCATGATGCGGGAGGGGAAGGACAAGGACGAGACCGAGGCCGAGGTCGCCGCGAATCGCGCGGAGTTCGAGAAGGAGTCGCGGGCCGAACTGACCCGATACTTCGTTCTTGATGCGATTGCGGACAAGGAGCAGGTCTTCGTGACCGAAGATGAGGTAGCGAGGCGGCTCACGGCGATCGCCATGACCACCGGAAGGCAGCCTCAGGAGGTCGCGGAGGAGTACCGCGAGAACGGGATGCTCGACGAGCTCCGCGGCGGCATTCGCCGCGAGAAGGTGCGCGCCGTCATCCGCAAGAAGGCCAAGGTCAACCAGCCCGCCGGCGCCGAGGAGACTGCCTCCGAGGAAGCGGACGGGGATCAGGACTGAGTGCGAGGGCCGGAGAGATCCGGACGCTCGCTCCGTTGAGCAGGAGCACCATGGATACGATCCGGGGAATGGAAGACATTCGGGACATCGAGTCGAGCCTCGTTCCTTTCGTGATCGAGAGGACGGGTCGTGGCGAGCGCAGCTACGACATCTTCTCTCGACTTCTGAAGGACCGGATCATCTTCATCGGGGATGCGATCCACGATCACACGGCGAACCTCGTGATCGCGCAGCTGCTGTTCCTGGTCTCCGACAACCGGAACCAGGACATCAACATCTACGTCAACTCCCCCGGGGGGTCGGTCACCGCGGGTCTGGCGATCTACGACACGATGCAGTTCGTGCAGTGCGACATCGCCACCTTCTGCGTCGGTCAGGCCTCCTCGATGGGTGCGGTCCTCCTCGCCGCGGGGACCCCGGGCAAGCGCTACGCGCTCCCGCACTCGCGCATCATGATCCACCAGCCGTGGGGTGGCGCGCAGGGAACCGCGAAGGACATCGAGATCCAGGCGCAGGAGATCACCCGCAACAAGGAGGTCCTCTGCGAGATCCTGGGGAACCACACCCAGAAGTCCGCGGACCGGATCGAGCAGGACTCCCACTGGGACTTCTTCATGTCCGCCATGGAGGCCAAGGAGTACGGCCTCGTCGATCAGGTGATCGAGCAGATCAGGCCGGTCGAGAGCTGATCGGTCGGCGGAGGCGGGCCCGGACCGGGTCCGCCTCCGCACCTTCACCCTCATGGGGGTGGAGTCGCTGAGTGGAGGGGATTTGAGCCAGAGAGGGACCGGCGGCAACCGCCGGGTCGAGCGCTGCGTCTTCTGCGGCAAGAGCGCCCGGGATGTGGCGCGACTGATCGCCGGACCGCCGGGGATCTACATCTGCAACGAGTGCATCGAGCTCTGCTACTCCATCATCACCGAGGATGAGGCGCTGCGGGGCGAGACCCCCGATGGCGACTCCATCTTCCCCCGGGACATCCCGTCCCCCCGCGCCCTCTACGACGAGGTCAACCGCTACGTGATCGGTCAGGAGGAGGCCAAGCGCACCCTCTCGGTCGCCGTTCACATGCACTACCGCCGGCTCCAGTACCAGGCGAAGGCGGGCGCGGACGATGTGGAGATCGACAAGTCCAACATCCTGCTCGTCGGGCCGACCGGCTCCGGCAAGACCCTCCTCGCCCGCACCCTCGCCCGGAGCCTCGATGTCCCCTTCGCCATCGGGGATGCGACGACCCTCACCGAGGCGGGATACGTGGGGGAGGATGTCGAGAACCTGCTGCTGAAGCTGCTGATGGCCGCGGACTTCGACCTGGCGAAGGCCGAGGTCGGCATCGTGTTCATCGATGAGATCGACAAGATCGGCAAGGCGACGCAGAACGTCTCGATCACCCGCGATGTCTCGGGCGAGGGGGTCCAGCAGGCCCTCCTGAAGATGCTCGAGGGGACCGTCGCCAACATCCCGCCCCAGGGCGGGCGGAAGCATCCCGAGCAGCAGTTCATCCAGATGAACACCAGGAACATCCTGTTCATCTGCGGCGGGGCGTTCAACGGCCTCGAGGACATCATCGCCGAGCGCCTGAACCGCAAGCGCGTCGGCTTCCGCTCCGACGCCGCGCCGGAGGCGGAGCAGTACGACCCGGACGATCCCCTGCGTCGCTCCGAGCTCCTCCGCCAGGTTGAGGTCGGAGACCTCCTCAAGTACGGGATGATCCCGGAGTTCATCGGTCGACTCCCCGTCCTCACCGCGCTCGGTCCCCTCTCCGACGAGGAGATGGTCCGGGTGCTCTCCGAGCCCCGGAACGCCCTGGTGAAGCAGTACCAGGAGTTCTTCAAGATGGACGGGAAGAAGCTCGAGTTCACCGAGGCCGCCCTCGTCCAGATCGCCCGCCGGGCGCGGGAGCGGGGTACGGGTGCGCGGGGCCTTCGCTCGATCATCGAGGCCCTTATGCGCGATGTACTCTTCGAGATGCCGGAGGCGAAGGACATCCGTCAGTATGTGGTGACGGAGGAGATGGTCCGCCACCTCGATCTCCCGCCGGATGAGCGCCCCTCGGCGATCCAGGTCTCCGAGCCGAAGCCTCTCGCCCCGGCCGCCCGGAAGAAGAAGTCTCCGAAGCCTCCGCCGGAGCAGAAGGACTCGGCCTGACCAGGCCGCGAAGGAAGCCCGCGGAAAGCAGGGAGCCCCGACCGGATGCCGAGCATCCGGTCGGGGCTCCTTCTCATCATCCCGATCCCGGTCGGTGACGAACCGGCGAGCGGGGCGAGCTTCAGGGGCAGGCGGTCGTCGCGCAGGGGAGCGCGCTCGGGCTGCTCGATCCCGTTCCGCAGAGCGGATAGGGCGCGGACGGGGGTGGGCCGCCGGCGAAGAGGTGTCCGAGGAGGTAGATCGCATCTGCGATGTCGATCCCGAGGTCGTCGTTCGCGTCGAGGCTCTGCTCGCACTCGGTACCGTTGAGTCCGAAGAGATAGTCGAGCAGGTTGATCGGGTCCGCGATGTTCAGGACCCCGTCCGCGGTGGCGTCACCCCGGACGAATCTCGGCTGACAGGCATCGAGGATGCCGTCGAGGTCGCCGTCGAGACCCGGGTCGAGCTGGAGCTCGAGGTCATCCGGCCAGAGGTTTCCGTCACAGTCGGTCTCGACCTGCTGCGTGCTGCGATCGACCTCGATCCGCTGGTTCGCCGCGACCCCGGTGAGCATCGTCAGGTCGCCGCCCGGCCAGAGGATCCGCACCCGGTCGACGATCCCCGCCGCGCCGATCCCGAAGTGCTGTCGGAGCGGGCTGCTCGAGCGGAAGCCGGAGCCCGCGCGCACCTGTCGGATCTGCGTCTCTCCCGCGGTGTCCACGAGGATGGTCGCGCCGATCGCATCCCGGTTCAGTCCGGTCCCGACGAGGTCGACGATCAGCCAGTTTCCGATCGCCGGCGTCTGGTTGATGTAGAGGGTCGCCGGCTGGTTGGTGCTGATCGAGATGAGGTCGAGGTCCCCGTCTCCGTCGACATCTCCGGAGGCGGCGTTGAAGGTCCACGCGGGCAGCGCGGAGTATCCGGGGTCCTGCACACCCGCCGAGAGCGCGATGTCCGTGCACGGGAAGTTCGGGCCGTACCAGAGGTGGTTCAGCTCGTTGCTGTTCACCACGTAGAGCTCGAGGTGCCCATCCTGGTCGCAGTCGAGGAACTCGACCGCCCACCCGATGTTCGGGGAGCCCACGCCGCTCGCGAGGGTTCCGCTCGAGAAGGTGGTGCCGTCCCCCTCCGCGAGGAGGACCTCCGTGAGCCCGGGGGTGGAGTTCGTGCAGACGAGGTCGAGGAGACCGTTCCGGTCGAAGTCTCCCACCCCGACCCCCATCGAGTCGATGGCGATCTCCGCGCCGGAGTCGTCCATGGGGGTGAAGGCGTCCCCGTCGTTCCGCCAGAACTCGTTGTGGAACCAGGAAGGATTGAACTGACCTCGGTCGTTCGAGACATAGAGGTCGACATCCCCATCCAGATCGGGGTCGAAGAACACCGCCTGAAACCCCGTCTTCGGGTCGTCGATCCCGAGGGAGGAGCCGATCGGGAGGAAGGTGCCGTCCCCCTGATTGCGGTAGAGCTCGTTGGCGATGCCGCCCCCGCCGATCGTGCCGTCGAAGTTCACGACATACAGGTCGGGGGCTCCGTCGTTGTCCACGTCCCCCCAGGTGCTCGACATCGTGTTTCCGGTGTCGCCGACCCCGGCGGCTCCGGTGACATCGCTGAAGAGGAAGCCGCCGTCGTTGTGCAGGAGCTTGTTGGGTCCGAGGTTCGCGGTCAGGTGGATGTCTCGCAGGCCGTCCCCGTCGTAATCGCAGACGGAGACCCCGCGGAACCCCAGGAGCTGGTTGGGGTCGATGCCGGACATGCGCTCGACGAAGAAGCCGGTGCCGAGGTTCTCATAGAATCGGACTGCGTCGTTCGAGGCCATCGTCTGGACCAGATCGAGGTCACCGTCCCCGTCGAGATCCTCCATCGCCACGCCGCAGCCGAAGCCCCCGCTCGGAATGACGACCGAGTATCCCCGGGCTGCCGCCTCGTCCACGAAGAGGACCTGGGCGTCGACGGTCGGGAGGAGCAGACAGATGGCGAGGAGGAGTGCGCCCAGCGGGGAGAGAGTGTGCACACGACGAAATGGCATCGATAGAGCTCCCGTTTCACGGCCCGGCTCGATCCCTGGGGGGTGCGGCATCGCACTGGACCGATCGGCACTGGACCGACCGGAACTGGGCCGACCATCGATCGAGCTCCCTGCGGCGGGTGGATATCGGGGATCCGCTCCTCGTGCGTCCTGATCGCGTGCTTCGAAGGCGCCGCGGGCCGGGTGGACTCAACTGTCACACCTGCCACAGGAGCGCGGTCGAGGGCCGATGGCCCGACCCCGCTCGGGGAGGTCCCCGGGCTGAATCCAGAGTACACCCGGAAGCGGCCTCGTCAATCGACCAACCTCGCTCCGATGACGCACCTGCCATGCGTATGATCACGATCGGTTGAAGATCGAACGATCCGACGCGTCCGGTGCGACCCGACCCAGGCGGAAGGACCTCCGATGAGTGCTGTCTCCTCGCACGGCGACTCCCCCGACCCGCTCGAAAACATCCTGTCTCACCGGTCCATCCGTGATTTCGCCGACGACATCGTCTCGGACGATCAGCTCGCCCGCTGGGTTCGCGCCGGGCAGTCCGCATCCACCTCGAGTCATGTTCAGGCCTACTGCGCCATCCGGGTGAGGGACCCCGGGGAGAGAGCCGAGCTCGCCCGGCTCGCGGGGGGACAGCCCCAGGTCCGGAGCGCGGGGGCGTTCCTCATCGTCTGCGCGGACACCCGCCGACACTGGATCCTGGCGCGCGATGCCGGGACCCCCTGCGTCGAGAACCTCGAGAGCTTCCTCGTCGCCGTCATCGATGCCTCCCTCTTCGCGCAGAACCTCGCCCTCGCCGCGGAGTCGGAGGGAATGGGGATCTGCTACATCGGCGGATTGAGGAACGACCTCCCCGCCGTGGACGCCCTCCTCGACCTCCCGGCCGGAGTGTTCCCGCTCTTCGGTCTCTGCCTCGGCCGGCCGGCGCCACCGCCCGCGGTGCACCCCGATGTGAAGCCGAGGCTCCCCGTGGATGGGGTCCTGTTCGATGGGCGCTACCCCGGGGACGACCGGATCCGGGACGCGATCGGTCGACACGACCGGGCGATGGGGGAGCACTACGCGGCCCGGGGTTTCCCCGATCGCACCTGGAGCGGCGGGGTGGTGCGGAAGAGATCCCGGGGCCAGCGACCCGATCTCGGGGACTACTACCGGGAGAAGGGGGCGTGCGTGGACGGCGCGGGGGTGGGGACCGACCTCGATTCCCCCGGGGGCGGGCTTGAATCCGGGGGGGGCGCTCCGTAGGATCAGCGGCTTGCGCCGAGCGAGCCGACGCTCTACGGGTGCATCCCGGTCCGGGCGGAAGTGCCGACCCGGACCCGAGTTCGGCGAGAAGTACCGGCGACGGAAAGTAGAGAGTACCGATGAGATCCGGGATCCATCCCGACTACGTCGCGTGCAATGTGACCTGCGGTTGCGGGAACACCTTCGAGACGCGCGCGACCGTCACCGAGCTGAAGGTGGAGATCTGCTCCGCCTGCCATCCCTTCTACACCGGCAAGCAGAAGTTCGTCGACGCGGCGGGCCGCGTGGAGAAGTTCCAGCAGCGCTTCGCGTGGAAGGACGGCTCGGTGAGCGACGTCCTCTCCGATGCCGAGGCGCAGCGCGAGGAGCAGCGCCAGACCCAGGTCGACCAGGAAGCCCGCAAGCGCGCCAAGCTCGCCGACAAGAAGAAGGCGGCGGCGGAGCGTCGCGCCAAGATCCTCGAGGACAAGAAGGTGAAGTACGCCGAGCTCGAGGCGGCCAAGCAGGCCGAGGAGGAGGCGAAGGCCGCCGCCGAGGCCGAGGCGGCGAGCGCCGAGTCGACCGATGCGGATGCGGGGGGTGAGGCTCCCGCCGCGGAGGACACCGCTTCCAAAGCCGCCGCGCCCGAGGCAGCCACGGATGGGGCTTCCACCGAAGAGGCCGACACCACCGAGGAGAAGCCGGCGGACGACGCCTCCTAGATCTGATCTCCTTCTTCGCGGGCCGAAGGGACCTCACGGGTCCCCTCGGCCCGTGTTTCGTTCCCCGAACCGCAGGGAGTTGTGATGACCGATCACGAGCAGGGCTTCCTCACCGCTCCGATCGAGGGGAAGCTCCTCGAGAACCTGGCCGCGAAGGAGTCCCGCTTCGTGGAGCTGGAGGAGCTGCTCGGCGATCCCGACACCCAGGGGGATGGGGCGCGCTTCCAGGAGATCCTGAAGGAGCACGGTCGGGCGCTGTCCCTCGTCTCCCTGTTCCGTGACTACCGCAAGCAGCGCGGGGACCTGGATGAGGCGCTGGAGCTCGCGGAGGGGGGGGATGACCCGGAGCTCAAGGAGCTCGCCCTCGCCGAGGTCGAGCCTCTCGAGGCCGCGTGCCGCGAGGCCGCAAGGGCGATCCGGGTGGCGCTCCTCGACCAGCAGGCCGGGGATGCGGACGACGCGATCCTCGAGATCCGGGCGGGCGCCGGCGGGGACGAGGCCGCGCTCTTCGTCGCCGATCTCTTCAAGATGTACTCCTTCTACTGCGAGAAGCACCGCTACAAGGTCGAGGTCCTCGAGGAGGCCTCCACCGACCTCGGGGGCTACAAGGAGATCATCTTCGGGGTGAAGGGGAAGGGTGCCTTCGGGCGCCTCTGCTTCGAGTCCGGGGGGCATCGCGTGCAGCGGGTCCCCGCCACCGAGACCCAGGGACGCATTCACACCTCGGCCGTGACGGTCGCGGTCATGCCCGAGGCGGAGGAGGGCGAGATCGAGATCGCCGACAAGGACCTCCGCATCGACACCTTCTGCGCGTCCGGGCCGGGAGGGCAGAAGGTCAACAAGACCGCGAGCGCCGTCCGGATCACCCACCTCCCGACGGGGACCGTCGTCTCGATCCAGGACGAGAAGTCCCAGCACAAGAACAAGGCGAAGGCGCTGCGGGTCCTCCGCTCCCGCATCAAGGAGGCGCAGGATCGCGAGCGGCACGAGAAGGAGGCTTCCCTCCGCCGCTCCCTCATCGGCACCGGCGACCGCAGCGACCGGATCCGCACCTACAACTACCCCCAGAACCGGATCACCGATCACCGGATCAACCTTTCGGTCCACGGGCTGGAGCGCTTCATGGCGGGAGAGCTCGACGAGATGATCGACCAGCTCGTCGCCCATGACCGCGAGGAGCGGGTCCAGCACCTGTGAGCCCGCCGACCCTCGGAAGTCTGCTCGAGCAGGCCCGGGCCCGCCTCGCCGCTCCTCCCGGAGAGGGGGAGCACCCCCTCGACTCACCCGAGCTCGATGCCCGCTGGCTCGTGGCGCACTTCGCCGGGCTCCCGCCGGGCGAGCTGGGAGTCCGCCGAGACCAGCCCGCCTCCGCCGAGCTCCGCTCCTCCCTCGAGGCCGCGCTCGAGCGGCGCCGCGGGGGGACTCCCCTCGCCCACATCCTCGGGGAGTGGGAGTTCTGGAGCCTCCCCCTCCATGTCACCGCCGATGTGCTCGTTCCGCGGCCGGAGACGGAGCTTCTGGTCGAGTGGGGCCTCTCCCTGCTGGAGGGGCGGGCGGCCCCCCGGATCGCGGACCTCGGGACCGGGTCGGGCTGCATCGCCGTCGCTCTCGCCTCCGAGCGCCCGGATGCCGTCGTCCACGCGGTCGACATCTCGGCCGAGGCGCTCCGGGTCGCGGCCCGCAACCTCGACCGTCACGGGCTCTCCGCTCGGGTCACCCTCCACGAAGGTGATCTGCTCTCGCCCCTCGCCGGAGAGCCGCCCTTCGACCTGATTGTCAGCAATCCCCCCTACATCCCGGTGGGTGACCCCCGGCTCGCCCCGGATGTCGCGATCCACGAGCCCGCCCTCGCCCTCCACGACGACAGCCCCGATGGGCTCGGCTTCTATCGCCGACTGGTGGCGGACGCGCCCGCGCATCTGGGGGAGGGCGGCTCCCTCCTCGTCGAGCTCCCCGAGGATGGAGCCCGCCCCGTGACCGCGATGGTCCGGGCGACGGGCGGGCGCGCGGAGGTGCGTCGGGACCTCGCCGGGATCGAGCGCGCGCTCCGCGCGAGCGTTGGGGCCGAGCGGATGGAGTGACGCTTTTCGCTGCACCCTTGCGGAGTCGGACGCTCGACCTAGAATCGCGTCCACGCCTCAGGGGGAAGCGGGGAATCACATCGTGGAAATGCTGGAGATCCAGGGGGGACGCGTTCTCGAGGGAGCGGTCCAGGTCTCGGGTTCCAAGAACGGCGCACTGCCGATCCTCTTCGCCTCGATTCTCGCCGAGGCTCCCGTCACCATTCGAAATGTCCCCGGTCTCAGCGACATCCACCACACCCTGGAGATCCTCAGCGAGCTGGGTCTCTCGGTGGACACGCAGTCCGAGTTCTTCGGCGGCGACATGACGATCACGATCCGGGCCGGCGAAGGCATCGAGACCACCGCACCCTATGAGATGGTCCGGCAGATGCGCGCCTCGATCTGCTGCCTCGGGCCCCTCCTCGCCCGCAAGGGGCGCGCCCGGGTGAGCCTGCCCGGCGGCTGCGCCATCGGGGACCGCCCGGTCGATCTGCACCTGAAGGGGCTGCGCGCCCTCGGCGCGGAGATCCGGATCGAGCATGGCTACATCGAGGCGCGGGCGGACCGGCTGGTCGGCGCGCGGATGTACCTGAGCGGAGCCTTCGGCCCCACCGTCCTCGGCACCCAGAACGTGATGATGGCGGCGGCGCGCGCGGAGGGGGAGACGATCATCGAGGGGGCCGCGTGCGAGCCCGAGGTGGTCTGCCTCGCCCGGTTCCTCCAGGCGCTCGGGGTCTCGGTCGAGGGGGCGGGGACGCATCAGATCCGCATTGTCGGCCAGCCCGAGCTGGGGGGGACCGACTTCACCGTTCCCCCCGACCGGATCGAGGCGGGGACCTACATCCTCACCGGAGCGATGGCGGGGGGGACCGTCACGGTCGAGGGATGCGACCCCGGCGATCTCAGCTCCCTCTTCGATGTCCTCGAGCGGCTGCAGGTCCCGCACGAGGTCGGCTCCGACTCGGTCACCGTCACGGGGGTCCCCAGGCTCCATCCGATCGACATCGCGACCCTGCCCCACCCCGGCTTCCCCACCGACTTCCAGGCGCAGCTGATGGCGCTCCTCACGCGGATCCCCGGCATCAGCATCCTCACCGAGAAGGTCTACCCCGATCGCTTCATGCACGTGGCGGAGCTGAACCGCCTGGGCGCCCGGATCCGCAAGGAGGGCCCGACCGCCATCATCGAGGGGGGGCACCGCCTCTCCGGCGCGGATGTGATGGCGAGCGATCTGCGCGCGAGCGCCAGCCTCGTCATGGCGGGGCTCGTGGCCGAGGGCACCACGCGCGTGCACCGCATCTACCACCTCGATCGCGGCTACGTCCGCATGGAGAAGAAGCTGCGGAACCTCGGCGCCGAGATCGCCCGGAAGTCGGAGCAGTCCGCGAGCTGACCCCCCCCGACACCGCCGAGTTCCCCCACCCCGGTGGAACTCCGGCCGCCGATGCCGCATGATCTCCAGTCGGGGCTCCTTCCGCCGCCGGGCGCGAGGCATCGAGCCGGACCGGAGCCCCCGCACCGAGCGACCCCGCACCGAACGACCTTGTGCCGAATGAACCCGTGCCGCCCCGCCCCCGAGGCGAGGGCCCAGGAGACCGAGCATGCTCGACAACCTGACACGCCGCTTCACCGACATCGTCGGTGGCCTCCGCGGGAAGAAGATCACCGAGTCGAACGTCCAGGAGACGGTGAAGGAGATCCGCCGCGCCCTCCTCGAGGCGGATGTCGCCCTGCCGGTCGTGAAGCAGTTCGTGCAGCGGGTGAAGGAGGAGGCCCTCGGCACCGAGGTGATCGAGGGCGTCGACGCGGGGCAGCACTTCATCAAGATCGTGAAGGACTCCCTCACCGATCTCATGGGTCCCGAGGACCCGGAGATCGAGTGGAGGAAGAAGGGCCCCACCATCATCCTGATGGCGGGCCTGCAGGGCTCGGGAAAGACGACCACCTGCGGCAAGCTCGCCCGCTATCTGCGCGACCGCAAGAACCGTCGTCCCCTCCTCGTGGCGGCGGACCTCCAGCGCCCCGCGGCGATCGAGCAGCTCAAGGTCCTCGGCCGGACCCTCGACATCCCCGTCTTCCACGAGCCCGGCCTCTCTCCTCCCGAGGTCTGCGAGCGCGCGGTGAAGGAGGCGGCGGGGAAGGGATGCGACACCGTCATCCTCGACACCGCCGGGCGACTGCACATCGACGCCGAGCTGATGGGGGAGCTGAAGCAGGTCGCCCGTCGCACCGAGCCGGATGAGATCTTCCTCGTCGTCGATGCGATGACCGGTCAGGACGCCGTGAACTCCGCCCGTGAGTTCAACGAGGCCCTGGAGCTGAGCGGGGTCGTCCTCACGAAGCTCGACGGCGATGCGCGCGGCGGCTCCGCGCTCTCCGTGAAGTCGATCACGGGCAAGCCCATCAAGTTCATCGGGGTGGGGGAGAAGCTCGACAAGCTCGAGCCCTTCCACCCGGAGCGGATGGCCGGCCGCATCCTCGGCATGGGGGATGTCACGAGCCTGGTCGAGCTGGCGCAGGACAAGCTCGATCAGGAGAAGCAGGCCGAGATGCAGCAGAAGATGCTGGAGGCCCGCTTCGACCTCGACGACTTCCTCCAGCAGCTCGGTCAGCTCAAGAAGCTCGGCAGCGTGAAGGACCTGCTCGGCAAGCTCCCGGGGCTCGGCGCCCAGATGGGGGACATGGACATCGGCGACGATGACATGAAGTCGATCGAGTGCATCATCCAGTCGATGACCACCGAGGAGCGGCGCCGACCGGAGATCCTGAACACCAGCCGACGGAAGCGGATCGCGCGCGGCTCCGGCCGCACCGTCGATGAGGTCTCCGACCTGCTGAAGCAGTTCAAGCAGATGCAGCAGGTCATGCAGCAGCTGAAGCAGTTCCAGCAGGGCGGGATGTTCGGCAAGCTCAAGGGGCTCGGCGCGATGCGCAAGCAGCTCAAGGGGCAGTCCGCCCATGAGATCATCGAGGGGATGGGAGGCGCCTCCGCCACCGCGACGCTCCCCTCCGGAGGACCGGCGCTCCCCGGTCAGAATCGCCCCGCCGCTCCCGGCAACTCCCTCTTCGGCGCCCTCGCGGGCCAGCCGCCGGCCGCGAAGGCGACCGGAAAGGCGCGCCCGTCGAAGGACGCGATCCGCAAGAAGCGGAAGCAGGAGCGCTCTCGCAAGAAGAAGAACCGTCGCGGCTGATGGGACTCTCCCCGGGGCCCACCGGCGATCGGTCGCGCCGGGGCGGGTCCGGGAGTGACGAGGCTCGGCCCCTCCTTCGTCAGGGGATCGTGCTCGCCTTCGGTCTCGCCGCGGTCCTCACGATCCTCTCGAGTCGGGAGTGGCTGCGAGACGGCTTCTCGCTCGGACCGGACTTCGAGCGACTGCGCATCCGCACCGTCGAGGTGCCGATTCCCCCCGAGAAGCACGATCGGAAGGCACTGGAGGCCTCTCTGGAGGAGTTCCGGCGGGAGCTGCCCCCGCGGGTCACCGCCCGCCTGCGGGCGCTCGGTGTCCCGGACTCGACCGTGGCCGGGTACGAGGAGGCGGTCTCATCCTTCCTCATCCCGAGCCTTCGCCTTCTGGGAACGGAGAGCCTCCGGGTCCAGATCCCGCGGGCACCCCTGCGCCGCTTCCAGTTCCCCCGGGTCCGCCTCGTCGAGCACCCCCCGGATTCCGCCCTCGCGCGCTTTCAGGCCTGGCTCCCCGGGGCAACGGAGCAGCTGCTCCGGGAGTGCCTCCGCCCAGAGGATTCTCCGGGGAAATAGGGGGCCTGGGCAGTGTGGCCTCCCTTGCTGCTGGCGGGGGTCCGAGACCCTCGCGGAGGGCCCCGGAATCGGGGTTCGGACCGCTGGACAGGTCACGGGTCCCCCCTATAATCGTCGATCTTTGCATGAGTTGGATGCTCGGCGGAATCTCTCTCTTCCGGTGCCAGACCCTTTGCGGGGCTGGGTCCGGAAGTCGGCCTGGGGGAAGGCCTTCCCGACGAGCGGACCCCCCATCCAGATCGAACGGCCGGACCGGCCGGGCTTCGGTGCACTCCTTCGGGGACGAGCCGCAGGCGCGGAGGGTCCTCACCCCGGGAAACAGGGGTGAACCGACCCGTCGGTGAGCCGCACACACCAGGACCGGGGCGACCCGGTCACGGAAGCATGGAGTTTCGATGGCGGTCATGATTCGCCTCAAGCGCTGTGGACGGCGGCATCGCCCGTTCTACCGCGTGGAGGCCATCGAGAAGAGGAACTCGCGGCAGGGTCGTTCGCTCGAGGTCGTGGGCACCTACGATCCGTTCGTGTCGAACGAAGCGAACCGCGTGAACCTCAAGGTCGACCGTGTGCAGCACTGGCTCGACCAGGGCGCCCGCCCCTCGGAGACGGTGATCTCCTTCCTCCGCAAGGTGGACGTGAAGTACGGCAAGCAGAAGACGAGCCGTCGCGCGGCCCAGCGGGCGAAGAAGCGCGCCGCGAAGGGCTAGTCACCCCGGGCACGGGGGGAGGCGCGAGAGCATGCGGGTCGACATCCTGACGATCTTCCCGCATCTCTTCCGCGACTTCCTCACGCACGGCATGGTGCGGCGCGCGCGGGAGCTCGGACGGCTCGAGGTCCGGCCCACGCAGCTGCGCGCCCTGACGTGCGATCGGCATCACGCGGTCGATGATCGTCCCTACGGGGGCGGACCCGGGATGCTGCTGAAGCCCGAGCCGGTCTGTCGCGCCCTCGATGTGCTGGGCGTGCAGGAGGGCACGGAGCCCCCGGAGGGGACGCAGCTCGTCCTCCTCTGCCCGCGGGGGGAGCGCCTCAGTCAGGCGCACCTCGAGGAGTTCGCCGGTCTCGACCGGCTGGTCTTCCTCTGCGGGCGGTACGAGGGATACGACGAGAGGATTCTCGACGCGTATCCCTGGCGGCACCTCTCGGTGGGGGACTACGTCCTCTCCGGCGGCGAGGTGCCCGCCATGACGGTGATCGAAGGGGTCGCCCGGCTCTTGCCGGATGTCCTCGGGGATGCGGAATCGGCCCGCCGGGACTCCTTCGGGGAGTGGGCGGGGGAGAGCGGCGGGGAGGGTGGTCTCGACCACGCGTCCTGGACCCGCCCTCCGGAATACCGGGGCCGCACCGTGCCTGAGATCCTCAAGTCCGGGGATCACGGGCGGATCGAGGCCTGGCGTCGTGAGCGCGCGCGGGAGAGAACCGCCGAGCGCCACCGCGAGCGCTGAGCCGACTGGTTGGAACAAGGAGATCTCGTCTCCCTGCCGCGGAGCGAGGTCGTACGCGGAACCCGGGCGCACCCTGAGGGGTGGGCTGGATCGGTGGGGGAGCCGGCGGAGAGACCGCCGAAAGAGCCCACCGAGGAATGCGGAGAGCCACGATGAACATTCTGGAGCAGTTCGAGCGCGGTCAGCTCAAGACGGTGTTGCCCGACTTCGAAGTCGGGGACACGGTCGATGTGCACGTGCGGATCGTCGAGGGGAACAAGACCCGGATCCAGATCTTCACCGGCACCGTGATCGCCCGGAAGAGCGCGGGGAACCGGAGCGCCTTCACCGTGCGCCGACTGGTGGCGGGTGAGGGGGTCGAGCGGGTCTTCCCGCTTCACAGCCCGTGGATCGAGAAGGTCGAGGTCCGTCGTCGCGGCCGCGTCCGTCGCGCCAAGCTCTACTACCTGCGGGACCGGGTCGGCAAGGCCACGAAGGTCCGCGAGCTGATCGGTGGCGGCGGCCATCGTCGGAAGAAGCCGCTGATGACCGCTCCCGAGCCGGCGCCCGAGCCGGAGGAGTCGGAGGCGGCCGAGGCGGATGCGGCGGTCGCGGGCTCCGAGAACTAGCGCTCCTCCTCAGGGAGAGTGGGTCCTGCCTCGCGAGGGCCCCGGGAGCCCCTCGACCGGATGTCCGGTCGCGGGGCTCTTTCGATGGCGGTCGATGGCGGTCGGTGGTGGCGGCCAGCGGTGGCGGCCAGCGCGCCGGACCGTCGGCCCGAGGCGTCCGGTCGCCCGCCGGCCGGGTGAGTCCCCGAGGCCCTCATTTCCTGCGCTCGCATCCCTCGCGCCCCCATCCCTCGAGGCCCTTTCCTTGAGGCTCTCTCCTTCAAGACCTCGGTCCGTGGGTTGCAGTCGCCGCTGCATGTCGATGCCACCACCTCGAAGGTCACCACACCCCCACCGTCCCTCCCACCCGCTCCGATCGCTGGGATCCCGCCTCCTCCGTCATCGTGCCCCGCCGCGGCGGCGAGGAGATGCGCGCCGGGGGACCGGCCTGCGGGGGGAGAGCCTGGCCGCGCTTCTCTACCGCGTCACGGGGCACCCGATCCTCGCGCGGAACCTCCGGACCCCCTTCGGAGAGGTCGATCTCGTCGCGCGCGATCCCCGGCGCGGGACTCTCATCATCATCGAGGTGAAGACGCGGCGTGACGCGCGACCCTCCACCGTCTCGCGATCCCAGCAGGAGCGACTGACTCGGGCGGCGATCCATCTCCATGGAGGAGTACGGAGGCGAGAGGAACGGAAGCGAGGAGGAGCGGGACGAGGGGGGATCCGCATCGATCTGGTCGAGGTGCGTCTCCCTCGACGCTGGTGGCCCTGGCCCCGGCCGACGCCGAGGATCCGCCGGATCATCGGCGCGTGGGGTGTGGAGAGAGCGGGGGTCCGCGGGGCCTGAGCGTGGAGCCCCCGATCCGAGGACACCGACCCGGTCAGTCGGGACTGTCGACTTCGGGTCGCCGATGCTGTGGCACCGATACTGTGGCACCGATACTGGGCCGCTGGGGCTCGCGCTCCTCCGGGTCGTGTTGCCGATGGGCGTCCCAGTTGCGACACTCCCGGCATGACCCTCTTCAAGCTCACCTGGGATCTTCACAAGTGGATCGGCCTGACCCTCTC